>Ga0315278_10005932_pt1 | contig 11082 bp, 22 predicted proteins | sample YL17G06_0_MG_FD_203880 | JGI IMG/M metagenome (GOLD analysis project Ga0315278, IMG submission 203880) | Sediment microbial communities from Yellowstone Lake, YNP, Wyoming, USA - YL17G06_0 | ecosystem: Environmental > Aquatic > Freshwater > Lake > Sediment | place: USA: Wyoming | collected... | reverse complement strand
GACTACGACGGACCAGATGCCGCCGACTATGCCATCAGGACCTGTTCCTGCGGCCAGCGCATCGACGGCTTCTACGAGTACGTCGAGCACATCAAGGAGGTGCTGGCGTGATCTCCCTGTTCGCATCCCCGGTCAAGGGCATCCTCTGGGATGGCTCCGACCCCGAGGGCACACCGGTCAACATCATTGGACTGCGGGTCGTCGCGGACGGAACGACCATAGCCGTTTACGTCGATGGTGACGCAGTCCTGCATGAGTCCGAGGCACGCCTCCTCGACTTCACGGCGCTCGCGCCATGAGCATCCGTCAACTCGATGTCTGGGTACTCACGGCTGAGTGGTACGACGACGACAACCTCCACCACGGCCACGCCTTCTTCTACACCAAGCGTGACGCGGAGGCTGTCGGCAAGGCACTCAAGGACGACGCCGACGACTTCACGTTCGTCGTTGAGAAGGCCCAGCCGTGGGGCTCGTCCACCCGCACGGCAGTCCCGCCCGCAACCCTCAACACCATGATCGCCACGACCAAGAAGGAGTGGGACCTGTGATCCATAGCGCCAAGAGCACCACCTACTGGATGGTCTGCAACTGCCGCCTCCAGACCATCCTCGATGAGGTGCCATTGACCTGACACGACACCACACGATCAGGTACGCTGGCGGGGTGACACCCCGTCACACATGGAGGTCAACCATGGCAACCGAGCGACCGGCGATCCGAGTCCGTTCCTGCCCGCAGTGCGGCTGGACGGGGATGCCGTGCCCCGAGTGCAACTGGGACGGCTACCCGTCCCGCGACACCGACCAGCCCGAGGCGCAGCACCAACGCAGCGCAGGAGGTCACCAAGCCATGATCCCGCCCGTCCACATCCTGACCATGCCCGACGACGAGGCGAAGAGCCTCGACCGGCAACTCGTCGTCAACCGTGCCGATCGCGGCGACAGCAACGTCGTGATCTCGTTCAACGACCGGCGCACGGGGCTGCGCGATGCCATTGGCATCCCACCCGAGGACGCCATCACGTTCGCGACCGCCATCCTCAACGCAGCGCAGGAGGTCACCAAGCCATGATCAGGCATGCCCAGAGCACCATCTATTGGATGACCTGCGGGTGCACGGTCCAGACCTTCCAGATCGCGACCGAGGGCAAGGAGGAGGCCGCGCTGTTCGCGGTGGATCGCGCCATGACCATGACCGACCCGGTGGTCAGCCGCATCCAGCGCAAGCCCGGCCCCAACTGGGCGCCCGTCTACCTCGTCACGGTTCGGCCGGCGCATCAAACCTGCGCCATGCACCTGTTCCACCCCACCAGCTACACCGACCAGGGGGCATCAAATGTCTAGCATTCGTCACGCCAATGCCGAATGAAGTGACACGATCCCACATCATCCACTAGCATGGCGGGGTGACACCCCGTCACATGGAGGTCAACCATGCCAACCATCGATCTGTCGCCCGAGGAGGTCGCGATCCTGCGATCCGCCTTGGAGTCTGCCGAGTACTGGGAGCATCGCGACGATCTGCCCCACAACAGCGGCTACATCCTCGACCCCGACATGCTCGACCCTGACGACTACGACATCGAGGAACTGAAGACGAGCGAAGCATGGGCCGAGGTACTCGCCTTGCGCGCCCTCGACGAGCGCCTGTCGTTGCTGGAGGAGGACTGCCGGCACATCAATGTCGATCTCGCCATGGACGACTTCGACCCGGCCAAGGAGCGCCTCGATGCTGGCCGGTGCGCGGACTGCGGCCAAGAGGTTCGGCTTGAGCACGACGACGACCGGGTGTTCTGGGAGGTGGCGTGATGACCTGTCTCTGCACCGACTGCGACGACCCGTGCGTGGCCTCGCCCACCGGGAAGGGCTACTGCCGGGACTGCTGGACAACACCCGACCCCTACAGCGAGACCAATCGCGGGGAATGCCACGACACCCACCCCAAGGAATGGCACTGCCGCTTCTGCGGTGCCGGACAAAGCACCCCGCACTGGGTCCGCTGCCCGGCCTGGGGCGCAACGATCTGACCCTCCCGATCGGGCCTCAACGGCCCGGCGGGGAGCGCCATGTCGGCGCAGTCCAAGGAGGTCAACCCATGCCCCCCAACATCGCGACACGCAACGGGCGTGCGATGGCCGTCTACGGGGACGGCGAACCAGCCTGGCATCGACTGGGCACCGTCGTCGCGGGCGCCTTCACCCCGGAGGAGGCGATGCGCATCGCCCAGACCGACTACGTCGTCGAGACAGCACCGCTCTTCGCGGTGATCGACGGCAAGTACGTCGAGGTCGAGGGCTCACGGGCCACCTATCGGACAGACACCAACGAGCTATTCGGGGTGGTGTCCGAGGACTACCGCAAGATCCAGAACATCACGCCCATGCAACTCCTGATGGACATCGTGGGCACCAAGGAGGCTGGCCTCGTCGCGCACGCCGCGCTGGGCAAGGGAGAGCGCCTGTTCGCGGTGCTCGACCTCAAGCGCCTCACCGACATCGTCATCCCCGGCGACCCGTCCACCCACGACGCCTTCCTGGTCTCGCAGTGGTGGCACACGGGCACGGGCGCCTGGACCGTGGGACCGAGTGTGGTCCGCACCGCGTGCCAGAACATGGCGAACGCCCAACTCAACTACGCCGAGGGCAAGGGCCAACTCGTCCGCATCGCCCACGTCGGGGATGTCGCGGCGAACATCGACGAGGCGAGGCGCATCCTGGGCTACGCCGAGCGCAAGATCCTGAGCTTCGTAGACCTGATGAAGACCCTGGCTGACTGCCCAATCAAGCAGACCAACTGGATCACCGGCTTCTCCGAGATGCTGATCCCGATCCCGCCCGAGATGGAGCGCCCGGCCCTGCGCCTCGCGGCACGCGAGGGCATCAAGGATCTGTACCTCCACTCCAAGACCCTCGTAGGCGTCCCTGACACGGCCTACAGGGCGTTTCAGGCCACGGCCGAGTATGCGGACCACTACCGGCCCCTGCGCACCGCAGAGCCCGTTCTGGCCGCATCCCGGCGCTTCACGTCCACCGTCGACGGCCCCGCCGCCGACCTCAAGGAACGCGCCCTGCGCCTGCTCCGGGAAGAGTTCGAGGTCTGACATGAAGTACGCCGTCTACGTCGTCATCGTCGAGGACAGCGAGGACGCCGACACCCGGCTTGCGGAAAGCGTCGAGCAACTTGAACGCGTCGGCGATGCCCTCGACTGGGCCGACGCCCAGGCACTTCAGGAAGAGCTGGAGGCGGTAGCAAGATGACAACCGAGGCTCCACGCAGGTTCTGGCGCGTCACGTTCTGGACGGCCGAGGGCACCGAGTACCGCAGGTACATCAAGTGCCCGTACCTCGTCGAGGACCCCAACAGCCACGGTGGTGGCAAGTACCGCCGGCCCCTGGTCCCGGGCGATGAGGACTACCCCGACACCATGATCGCCATGGCTGCGGACCTGGGCGCCCTCGAGTGGGACCGCGTCATCCGCAGCTACCGGCTCACCCCCGTCCCCCCCGAGCGCATCGAGTCCATCCGCGACAAGGCAACCCGCTGGCGCGAAGTGAAGAGGCTGGTCGCCTGATGACGCTGATCATCGTGCTCCTCGTGACAGGCCTCTTCGCGGGCCTGTTCCTGCTCATCACCAAGCCCTACCACGACCGAAGGGAGAAGGAGTTCCAGAACATCCTCACGGACTACCTCGACTACCTCGACAACCCACGCCGTCATCGCGAGAGGAAGGAACAGGAGGCCGAAAAGACAACGTGAAAACATTCCAGCAGATCGCAAGTGACCTGGGGGTGCCGTACTGCGGGGGGATCAACAAGGGGTTCCGCTGCTATCTGGAGCACGACCTCAATGGATCCCTCGTCGACGGCACCATCCACCTTCGCGACCGACAGACCAATCGTGCCAACACCCTGGTCATGCTCAAGATGGTGGCCCGCATCAGGGATCCGTCACTCGACAGTGATCTTCCCTGGCGTCGTACCTACCGCACCGCTGTGGCTGTTCGCGGCCTGGCGGCAGAAATCCACATCCGTCTTCCACGGGATGCATTCGACTTCGACCGAGCGTTCGTCCTGGCCGGAGTAGCCGGCCTCCCCAACAGCGTGGCATTCCGCAAACAGGCCTACGACTGGGCCAGGAGGTAGGAATTGACCGTCAAGCTCACCATCGAGATCAGCAGTCCGTTGACCAAGAAGGACCACGTCATCCTTCGCAACGCCACCATGGTCATGCTCGCCATCGCCAACGAGGAGATCGGCATCGTCGTCACGCCCCCCGACGAGACCGGGAGCCCGCAGGAAGAGTCGGACCAGCCTGCCACGAGAGGAGTCAACTGAATGCCTCCCCAGCCGCAGGAGCAGACGGGTCAGCAGGTGTACCTGTTGCAACTCCGGTACGTCATCGACACCGCCATCAAGTACCCCTTCAAGCGGAACATCGAGGAGGCCCTGGCGCTGATCGCCAGCCAGCCCAAGGCATACGCATCAAGCCATGTCCAGCACAACCTGGGCAAGCGCCGCAAGGAATGGATCACAACCCACCGCATCCACACCGTGGTCATCACCGACATGGAGGTCAATCCGTGACAACTCGCCAGATCACCCTCACCCCCGAACTCGCGGCCACTTACCTGAGCAAGCTCTACCGCCGCCAGCGGAAGGTCTCCCACCTCGTGCGGGAGTACGAGCGGGCGATGCTCTCGGGCCAGTGGGTGGACTACAACCCCGCCTCCCCGATCATGCTCGATGCCAAGACGGGGGCCATGTACAACGGTCGCCAGCGATGCACAGCGGTCGTGAACACGGGCGTCACCATCAAGGAACTGCTCGACGACAGCCACGACGCCGACAAGTACTTCGACCTCGTGGACATCAACCTCAAGCGTGCCCCCCACCAGTTCATCACCTCGTCCCATGCCACGGTCAGGGCTGGTGCCACGCGGATCTACCTGTGGCACGAGCAGGCTTTCAACGAGAACATCAGCCGGCTGGCGAACCGCTGGCAGCTTCACGAGATCCGCGAGACCGCCGACCGGCTCGACAATGACTTCGAAGCCTGGGTCAAGTGGGTGGATCCCCTCTACCAGAACGTCCACCTGAGCCAGGGCGTGATGCTGGCTGCGATGGTGATCGCAGCCGACAAGGGCTACGCCGGCCCGGCCGAGAGCTTCGTGTCCAAGGTCTGCGATCCCTACGGACTCGATCCCAGCGAACCCGCCTCGCTCCTGCACCGCAAGATGAACAACACCAACCACATCGGACGCCGCCGGCAGCCGGTCCAGGACTGGCTCCTGTTCGTCCGCTGCCTCAACGCAGAAATCAACGACGAGTCGCTGCCCTCCACGATCTACTCGAACCTCTCGGTGTGGCCCGACGTGGGTGAGACCGAAATCGAGATCCGCAAGAAGATCTCCCGGGCGGCGAACCTCAAGTCCGTTCGGACCAGGGTAGAGAAGAGGGTCCGCGCCCAGATCGCGGCAGCCGTGGCCGCCGAAGTGAACCCCATGGCCGCGTCAGGATGACATTCAACCTGTCACAGACAGGGGAGAGGATGACGGCATGACAGGTGCCGTCGTCTTCTCCGCATCCAGCGTCAACGCCTACCTGGACTGCCACCTGCGCTGGTACTTCGGCTACGTCCTCAACGAGGAAGGCGAGCAGTCCGAGCCGCAGCGGGTGGGGATCAAGCTCCACGACTACGCGGAGCGCGTCCTGCGGCACCTGGGCACGGCCTACATCCCGGATCCCGAGATCAAGGACCTTGCCAAGGTGTTCATCGCGGATGTCCTGCCCACCTACCGGACGCCCCTTCTGGTCGAGGCGTCCTTCCAGATCGAGGTCAACGGCATCGGCTTCAGCGGCATCATCGATGCCCTGGATCAGCAAGATGTGCCCTGGGGCTTTGCAAACATCCTCCGGGATCTCAAATCGACCGGCAAGCGGCCGGCGGCCGGGAAGTACCGCTTCGCCATGACCGGCTACTACCTGGGCGTGACCGAGGGCCTCGACCACGAGGTCCACGCCATCCAGCTCGACTACATCATCAGGACCCAGAAGCCGTACTACTGGCAGGAGGTCCAGCTTCTCCCTGACGAGGACGAGATCGCGGCCTGGGCAGCGCAGCTCGAGGCCGTCGCCAACGGGGTGTCACGGTCCGATTACGAGCCGACGGGTCTTGGGACCTACGTCTGCTCCTACTGCAGCTTCCAGGGCATCTGTGGGCCCTACCAGCGATACAAGGAGGTCACCAATGGCTGAGACAACGGAACCCAAGCCCAAGAGCCTCGCGTGGAAACTCGCAGAGGTCGCTGGCGAGGTCGGCAAGATCGCGAAGGCCGGGTTCAATGCGAACCAGAAGTACGCCTTCGTCAAGGAGTCGGATGTCAGCGATGCTGTCCGACCGCTGCTGGCCGAACGACACATCTTCCTCTGGTCCGATGAGGTGGAGCGCACGATGCGCCCCCTGTTCACAACCCAGAACAACGCCACGATGTGGGAGGTCACGGTCAACGTGGCCTACCAGTTCATCGACGGGGAAACGGGCGAGATCACCCCCATCCAGCACCGCTACGGTGACGGGGCGGACACGGGGGACAAGGCCCTGCCGAAGGCCCAGTCGATGAGCCTCAAGTACTTCCTGCTCAAGACCTTCCTTCTCTCCACGGGAACCGATGACGCGGAGGCCGACGAGAAGGTCGACAAGGCAGCAGCCGCAGCCGGAGCCGCGAAGGGTCCGGTCCGGGTCAACAAGGGCACCCAGGCCGGCGTCCAGCGCGGCGGGAAGTCCGACGGTGCAACCAGGGCCCAGGTGTCCGAGATCGCCCGGAAGTCCGCAGACCTGGGCCTCACCAGCGTCGAAGAGATCCTGCCGGTGATCGTCAAGATCATCGGCTTCGAGCCGGCGGAGGGACAGGAGATCCGGGACTGGCTGGGGACCATGACCTCCCAGCAGGCAGGGGACATCATCACCGCTCTGGGGGGGATGGCGACCTTCGCCGACGTGATGGTGGACAACGAGGTGGAAACGGTGGACAACCCCACCGTGGAAGGGGTCCCCGCCCCCTTCACCATCGTGTAGGATCGACCTGCGGCTCATATCGCTGCGCTTTTGACAAGGGGGTGGGTGCCCGACAGCCCCGCCCCCTTGTCATCCCTACTGTCGGAAGGGACCTCATGGCAACCTCGCCCTACCGTTCCCTCGACGTGGCCGAGGCCTACCGGCACATGTTCCCGGCGAGACACGACGTGTACCAGCACTGGGTGACGGGCTCCGACCCTGAGCACCCGATCGGATGGCGTCCCGTGCGCGAGGAGATGACGGCCAAGATCGTCCTGGCTGGGCTTGCCGGACCGGGCATCGGTGGCTACATGATCCACCCGGGCTCCACCAGCCACGTCCTGGCCGTCGACTTCGACACCGACGACGGACTCCAGCAGGGATACACCCTGGCCGGGATCATGAACTGGAATGGACTGCCGGCCTACGTCGAGACATCCAGGCGTGGCTGCCACCTGTGGTGCGTCCTCGATGCCAACACCCCAGCCATCGTCATCAGGTTCGCCCTGCGTGCCCTGCTCCGGGAGTCCGGCCTGCCCACCAACGATCCCCACATCGAGCTTCGACCTGGGTCCGATCACGTCGAGGATGACGGCCTGGGGCATGCGCTCCGCCTGCCGTTCATGCCACACCCCAAGACCGGTCTGACAGGCACGATGGTCGGCCCCGACGGGCCCCTGTCCGGCTCGCTGGCCCGGATCATCCTCGACTGGAAGCTGGCATCGGCCGCCACCCTCCACGACTGGTCGATGAAGTGGAACCAGCCCGTGGCACGCCTGCCGCCCGAGATGCGCAACCCGCGCACCTATCCCGAGGAGACATCGACTGCATCCGAGATCCTGGCATCCCTCTGGGGCGTCCCCAATGCCAGGGCCAACCGGTCCGTCCGCTGCCCCGCCCACGAGGACCGCCATGCCAGCCTCAACATCCTCCCCGACGACCAGCGCGCCATGTGCATGGCCGGCGGATGCGTCCTCAACAACAACGACCGGGGTCGTGGCACCTACGAGCTACGAAAGCTGGCCCCGGTCCATGGCTGAAGAGGAACCACGCTGGTCATTCGAGAAGGTCGGCATGGGATACCGGTGCTGGAGCGACAGGATCCAGACCGAGCTGCGCCTCACGCACATCAAGCGATCTCGTGGCGACCTGACCGGGGAGCTGTCGGTCAAGACCAACCTCGCCGACGTGAAGACCCAGAAGGGCAACATCCTCCACGTCGCCAGGTTCAACGTCCTCTCCAGCTCGTCGAGATCGTCGCTGGCGAAGATGCTCGAGAAACGCTCCCCGACCCATGACATGGACTGGTTCGACGGCCTGGAGGCCCTCTGCCAGAACGTGATCATCTCCGAAACGCAGGGCGAGACCATCACCGAGGTCGGCCTGGAGGCCGCCACCCCAATCAGCATGCACTACATGGTGGAGCCCCTCATCCTCAAGGGCAGGCCGGCGATGATCTTCGGCCCGGGCGGAGTGGGGAAGAGCCTCCTCGGGCTGACGTGTGGCCTGTCGGTGGCCTGCGGGCGGGAGATCATCCCGGGCATCCGGCCGGCAGTGAAGGGACCCGTCCTGTACCTCGACTGGGAGACGACGGCCGAGGTGATCAACGACCGCATCCAGGCCATCGCCCAGGGACACGGCTTCAAGCCCATGGGGATGTTCTACCGTCGCTGCGTCCGACCCCTGGCAGACGACGCCGAGGAGTTGTCGGCGGTGGTTGCCCAGAAGGGCATCGTCCTGGTCGTCGTGGACTCTGCGGCGTACGCCATGGGCTCCCAGGGCGAGTACGGGGATGCCAACGAGAGCGTGCTCAGGTTGCATGAGGCGATCCGCCTGATCGGGGTGACCAGCCTGATCATCGACCACGTCAACAAGACCGACCAGCGCGCCAAGCCCGGCCAGGCCACCCCATACGGATCCGCCTACAAGACCAACGCGGTCCGCATCTCGTGGGAGGTCCGCAAGGCACCCTCCGTCAACGGCCTGGCGATCAACCTCTACCACGCCAAGTCCAACGACACCGCACTCCTGGCACCCATCGGCCTGTCCCTCGACTGGAGCCAGGATGCCATCACCTTCCGTCAGTCGTCCGTCGTGGAGGAGGAACCCGAGGTGTTCCGCTCCGACCGTTGTCAGGATGCGATCCTCGAGCTGCTGGACGAGGGGGAGATGGAGCTGAACAAGATCATCTCGACGCTGTCCGCCATTCCCAGGGAGACCGTCCGTACAACGGTGTACCGGATGGTTCGAGAGAACCTCCTGACATCCCCTTCCCGGGGTCGATACAGGAAGTCCGTTGAACCAGTGAAGCTCCACTCTCTGCCCGGCAAGAACGAGGGAATGTTCGATGCCTGATCCCCAATGTGTACACGTACACATTCGTAAGCATTCCTGTACGCATTGTCCCTACTGGGAGAATGTATACGTACAGCCCCCCCCTTTAAAAGGGGCTGTACGTATACATTCCCCCTGGACCACATTTGAGCTTGAACACAACCTTGGACGTGGTAGTGATGTCCACAACCAGAGTTGATCCTCGGACAAGGGACAAGGTCCTCGTCCGCGACGGACACAGGTGCATCGCACCATTCATCGACGGGCATGCAGGCTGGTGCCGGGACACGTTCGGCAACGTCATCACCAGGTGGGGAGATGGAGATCCCGGGCCCCAGTACCTGCAGATGTCCCACACCAAGGAGGCCGACGAGCTGATGATGGGCAAGAAGACGACGGCCGAGGAGAAACACCTGGTCTCGCTCTGCCCGATGCATCACACGGGCACCGAGGCCGGCAGCAACTGGGAAGCATGCAACCGAAACCTGATCCGGGGCTACCTCAAGGGCATCTACGGCAGGGAGGCAGAGCAGTGAAGCACCTGGAGGCCGGCCTGATCGTGGGTGGTGCCTGGGCTGTCATCGTCGTCGTGGCCGTCGGCCTGATCAACATCCTCAACTGGCTCGTGGGGACGGGCTTTACAGTGGCGATCTTCGCCACTACCGTCATCGTCATCGGAGTAGCGTCCTTCATCGACTGGAAGACAGAGAGAGGAAGCTGATGGTCTACCGGCCACCGTTCATCAAGCAGGGCGACGGAAGTCGCTGTCAATGGACGAATTGCAACTGCGCCGCGCACGCGATGGCCGCGATGCGCCACCGCCTCGGGGTCGATCCCCACAACGAGCACGGCTGGCCTCCCAAGCCAGCGGAGATCCGCAACAGGCTCGGAGCGTGCGGAGGCACCAACCTCCCCGAGAACGACCTCGCCGTCCAGCACCTGTACGGCGTCAACATGGTCGTGCGCTACAACGTGCCGATGGCGGACTTCCGCTCGCTGATCATCTCCGGTCGCGGCGCGGTGGTGCCCATCTGGTATGGCGTGATCGCCCCCACCAAGTACGACGCCAGCCCTGGCTTCACCGGGGGCCATGGCATCTACGTCAACGAGCGCCGCTCGAGCGACGGTGCCTACCTCGTCTACGACCCCATGGCCGACCACCGCAGGGCGAGCATCCCGCAGGGTCCGCAGTGGTGGCCCGCCAGTCTCTTGCAGAAGGCAGCCGAGAGATACCCCGGCACCCGTGCTGGCTGCGTTCATTGCTCACTTACGAAGGATACGGAACCCTGATGCCCGTCAAGGACCAGCAGAAGCCGCCCCCCAAGACCACGGCCCCCATCGAGGACCACAAGCGCCACGCCGACGAGTTCCTCGCCAACGAGAAGTACAAGGTCAGGCCAGCGACCCTCAACGAGCGGAACGACGAGGCCAAGCCGTGAAGATCGTGTGGGTCCAGCGCGTGAGCTGGCACGCCATCCGCGAACCCGGGCGGACGCTATGCGGGCTCGTCTGGCACGACCACGCCGCCCAGACGGACACCCTGCCGGCTGGCCGATCCTGCGAGACGTGCCTCCGCATCATCGCCAGGCGCGCTGATAAGGAGTGAGCTGGAGCTTCACCGTCCCCGGTCAACCGGTCTCCTGGAACCATGCCTACAAGCCCGTCAACCGCCGGGCGAAGGATGGGAGGACGTT
>Ga0315278_10005931_pt1 | contig 11082 bp, 9 predicted proteins | sample YL17G06_0_MG_FD_203880 | JGI IMG/M metagenome (GOLD analysis project Ga0315278, IMG submission 203880) | Sediment microbial communities from Yellowstone Lake, YNP, Wyoming, USA - YL17G06_0 | ecosystem: Environmental > Aquatic > Freshwater > Lake > Sediment | place: USA: Wyoming | collected... | reverse complement strand
CGCAGTCATTCAGAGTATAAGCACGCGCGAGGCAGAGGCGTGCTGAATTGAATGAGGCAGAGCGATATGGCTGATGGGCGGAGCACACAGGGAGAGTAGGTGCCGTGCGCAGATTTGGGAAGCAGCTGGGGCAGGCGGCACCGGGGTGGGGTTTCCAAAAGTGAGCAGTTGGTCATCTCTCTCTTCCAGACTCGGATTTTTTTGCGCTCTGTGATGAGCGCCCGCGTCCCGCACTCACACCAACCTACGCCCACACGGGGCTTGCCCAGATCCCTGTGCTGCCCTATCCGTAAGCGCACGAGACCGCAACGTGTGAGCGTTGCGGGCGCGCACTCCTCTTCGCCTGACGCTCAACCTTCGCCCCCATCTCAACCTTCGCCCCCATCTCAACCTTCGCCCCCATCTCTCATGGGCCGCCAACCCCCTCCGTCCAGCACGTGGCCCACCCCACGCCCGAAAGAAGCCCTCCCCGCCCCAATCAATCTGGGCCGCCGCCCTGGCGATATCTTCACGGTGGCGGGCGTGCTGAGTGATGTGGAGGCGGCAGACTTCATCTCTGCGGCCGAGGGCGTCGGCTTCCAGGCCGCGCAGCCGGGCCCGCCGCAACCGGGCATGGCCGCCCGCGACAACGCCCGCCTGGCCTGGGATGACCCCAGCCTAGCGGGCGCCCTATGGAGGATACTGGGGACCACCATCGCCGCCGCCGGCGCCCCCGATGCGGCATCGGCGGTCGCCTGCTCGCCTGCCCTGCGCCTATACAGGTACTCCCCAGGCCAGCGCTTTGCCCGCCACTACGACGATGCCGTCGCCATTCCGGGCGTTGGCACAACCCGCCACACCGTGCTTATATATCTATCGGGCTGCGGCGGTGGGGAGACCGTGTTTTACGGTGGCAAAGGCAAAGTCGTCGCGGCCGTGTCACCCGCCCCAGGGTTGGCCCTCCTCCACCGCCATGGCGACGACTGCCTCCTCCACGAGGGCGCGCGCGTGAGTGCGGGCTTGAAATTTGTGTTGCGCACGGACGTGGTGTACAGGGATTGAGAGTGAGGGTGTAGTGGAGTGGAGTGAGGGTGTAGTGGAGTGTGTATAATTCAGCCGTCAGCCGTGCGTCCCTGTTTTCTTTTCCTCGCTCTCATCCTCATCCATCCATCTCAACTGCTCGCAAACTGCCGCATCTTGCCAGGCTCAATAATTTCGATCCAATACCCGTCCGGGTCCGCAATGAACGCGATGTCTTTCATGGACCCTGCGTCCGGCCGCTTTACAAAGGGCACGCCCAAAAATTCAAACCGGGCGCAGGCGGCGGCCACGGACGGGACGGACACGCCGATGTGGCCAAACCCTTTCGACCCGTCATCGTTGCCGCTGCTGTACACCCTGCCAGCCTCAGCCTCGGTGCCGTAATTGTGGGTCAGCTCAAGGGTGTTGGGCAGGTTGAACACCCACTCCGCGCGGTCGGCCGGGTCGTCCGGGATGGCGGCCGTGTCCGAGGAGGAGGTGAAGCCCAAAAAGTAAAGGCTGAAGTCGCGCTCAGGGAAGTCGAGGCGCGTGAGCAGGGTCATGCCTAAGACGCCCGTGTAGAAGCGCAGGGACAATTCAGGGTCTTTTATGCGCAGCATGGTCTGTTGCAAGCCAAAGCCACGGGTTTCAGGGGGCGGGGCGGAGACGCCCTGATGGATGGATGGAGAGAAACGGGTTTGAGAAAAAAAGAAAGCCAGGATACCCTGCAAGCGCCACGCCTCTGACCCTCTCTCTCTTGCGCCTCTCACCGGCAGGGCCTGCAGCTCAGCCACCGTCGCCATGGGAGAGTGGAAGAATGGGCGCCGCTCGACCTCAAATTAAAAGAGCAAAAAAGGGACGAATTGCACAGTGTGATTCAAACCCACCCACCCTTCGCTCCTCACCGCGCCCGCCCCCGCCCGTCCGCCGTCTCCGCGACCAGCGCGCCCAACACCGGACTGCCCGGCACCAGGTGCCCCCGTGCCAGGGTCGCCGCCGTGTGAGAAGGGCGGGCCAGCCAGTCGACGATGAAGCCCGGGGTGGCGCAGGGGACGCCCGCGGCCGCCAGGGCATCAGCGCGCGGGTCGGGAGCGGAGGCCGGGGGCGAGCCGCCGCCACCCCGGCCCCGCCCGCGGGCTGGCGCCTCCGCCGCCAGCACCGTCCCGGGCGGCACGATGGCCAGGTCGGGGGGTGCAGCCACGCCCGCCCCGCCCGCCGCCAGGACAACCCCGCCGCCGGCCTCCAGGATGCGGACGAGGTCGTCCCGGTCGGGGCGCGCGCCGGGGGGGGCCATGCCGGGCAGGACGGCGAAACGCAGGCCCGCAAAGGCGCCGCCGCCCCCGCCCGCCGCCCGCTCACGCCAGTGCCGCGTGGCCCGGGGCGCGATGGCGGGGGTGGAGGAGGAAGGGCCGCCGCTGCCTTTGTCCGCCTGCACCAGCTCGTGCTCCGCCTCCCCAACCAGCCGCGCGCCGCTCGCACACGCGTCCACCCACGATGTCCCGACCACCCAGGCGCCCGCCGCCATGGCGGCCAGGGTCTTGGCGGTGCGGCGCAGGCGGGGCTCCACCAGGTGGGTCGTGCCCCGCCGCCACCGGGCGGCGGCGGCCCCGCCCTCGGCCGAGACGCCCAGGCGGCGCAGGGACGCCACGCACGCGGCCGCGTCCGCACTGTGCAGGCCGCCCACCGCCACGCTGGGGCGAGGGGGGGCGAAGGCGGGACGGGGAGCGTCAGCAGCAGTAGCAGCAGCCGTGACAGCCGGCGCGGACTGGCGACGCGCCTGCTTGGGCGGGCGCGGGCCTGGGCGGGCGGGCGAGAGCGCGGGCGCCTGGCTCGGGTTGAGCGCAGCCCGGGCGGGCGCGGGCGCTTTCCGGGCCTTGCCCCGTGGGGCGGGGCCGGGCGCGGGCGCGGGGGGGGGGGGGGGGGGGGGGGGGGGCAGGCTCAGGCTCAGGCTCAGCCTCAGGCTCAGGCGGAGGCGCGCTCACCGTCGTGGGCGCCGAGCCCGGCCCGGACGCCCCGGCCTCGGCCGCTGCCGCAGCTTGAGGAGGTGGTTGAGGCGCCTTCACCGGCCGCGCACACACACCACCACCGCCACCAGCCCGTGCCCGCCCCATCCACGCCCCCGCCAGCGGGTGGGCCTGCGTGGGGCGTGCCGCCACCAGCTGGGCCGCAAACCCGCTGGCCGCGCCCAGGGCGGCATGGGTCTGCGTCTCCGTGGGCAGGGTAGGCGGGGGCAAGCTCGGCGCGTCGGCCGGCGGCGCGCCGCCCTTCAAGCCCGTGCCGCCACCACGGCCGCCCCGCTTCTTGGCCGCCGGTTGGGGCGCCGCGTTCTCGTCGGGCGGGCCGGCCGGGTCATCGCCCTCGCCCGCCGAGACCTGGGTGAAGCGCAGGCGGCGGGCTTCCGCGGGGGCGGCCCGCTTGGTGCCTGCCGCCGCCGCAGGGGCGGGGAGGGTGGCCCCAGCAGCAGGCACTGCCGCTCCCGCCGCGCCCACCACCGCCACTGCTGCCGCCGCCTCGGCCTCGCCTTCACCTGACGTGCCCTCCTCCAGGCTATCCACGGGTTCCGGGCCGTGCAGCAGGTTGTAAACGTAGGGCGCGGCGGGCATGACGCGGCCATGGCGCAAGGAATCCCACAGCCAGGCCGGGTTGACGACTGCGATGCGGGCCGCGCAGGCGGGCGACTTGGCACGCGCGATCTTTGCGGACGTGGCGTCGTCCACGTCGGGGCAGACGACGTGGGTTGCGGTCGCGGTGGACATGGCCTTCGTGGCGACGACGCCCGTCGCGGCCAGCGCTTCGAGGACGAGCGCCCGGAAGTCGCCGACGAAGCCGGACAGGGTGACCTCGCACTCTCCTGCGCCCGCGATGGTGGGGAAGGCCAGGGGGCGGTACACCCGGTCGGCGGATGGCGGGATGGCCCGCGCCACGGCCGCGCACTGCCACACCCAGACGGGAGAGACGAGGAGTGGGGGCGGGGTGGCTTTGGCGGACACCAGCGCGGCGGGGTCGGCCGCATGCCAGGCCGCGACGTGGGTGATGCCGGGTGGGGGGGTGGACGGGCAGTCGGCGGCCCGGGTGGAGATGACGGTGCCGCCGAGTTCGGCTGTGGGGGCGGGGGCGTGAGTGTGAGTGGAGGGGCGCGGGGAGTCGCGCTCAGCGCGCTCGTCGTGCGGAAGAGGGTGGGGAGTCGCGCTCAGCGCGCTCGTCATGCGGAAGAGGGGTCGGCTCTGGCCGATGGCGCGTTTTTTTTCGTCCCTGCCGTTTTCTCGACCGCGCGTGCGCCCGTCCTCCAACTCCACTCCCTCCTCACTCACCAACCAGCCGCTCCACCGTGCTGGTGGACCCATCCCGGAACATGAGAGACTCGTGGAGGACGGGCGTGGCGTCCTGTGGTGCCCAAAGGGCCACGCCCTGCGCAGTTTTCAATGCGTAGAGAAAAAAGAGAAGGGTGAGAGAGAGCCTCGACCGAGGGGGGGGGTAAGGGCCCGCACCGGCTGTGGTGTTGCACACACACATATACGTGTGCACGCGCACACACACACGCACCTGAAAGACGGACATGGCGGGCGCGTGGGTGTGAGGAGAGGCCGTGCAGAAAAGACGACAATGAAAAAAGACGGGGAGGGAGTGCGCTCATTCCTACTTTCCGTGTGCACCCGCCTTTCAACACACCCTCTCCCACCACCCATGCGCGCCCTCGCCGCCCACACCGCCCGCCGGGCCGCCCAAGCCTGCAGCACGTCCTCGGCCAACTGGGGCGGGGGCCCACTCTCTGACGGTCTCACCCCACTCGCTGCGTTCCTCGCACAGCGTTCCACCATGTCGGCCGCGCCCCGACCCGCCACCTCGCCCTCCTCCACCGCCCTGCTGGACGCCCTGCTGGAAGACGCGCTCCGTGAGGCCAAGGCCGCCGGCACCTTCAAGGTGGAACGCGAGATCCAGGGGCCCCAGGGCCCCATCATCACCGTCAACGGGCGGGCTGTCCTCAACTTTTGCGGCAACCAATACTTGGGCCTCGCCAACCACCCGGCCCTGGTGGCCGCCGCCCGGGGCGCGTTGGACGCCTACGGCTTCGGCCTGGCCTCCGTCCGCTTCATCTGTGGGACCCAGACCATCCACACGGCCCTGGAACGCCGCCTAGCGGCCTTCCACGGCACGCCCGCCGCCATTCTGTACCCCTCCTGCTTTGACGCCAACGCCGGCTTGTTTGAGGCCTTGTTGGGCCCCGAGGACGCGGTCCTATCGGACGCACTCAACCACGCCTCCATCATCGATGGGGTGCGCCTGTGCAAGGCCAAGCGGTACGTGTACAAGCACCTGGACGCGGGCGACCTGGGTGCCAAGCTCGCCGATGCGGTCGCGGCCGGTGCGCGCACCAAGATCGTGGCCACCGACGGCGTCTTCTCCATGGACGGCGACATCGCGCCGCTGGCTGACCTGGCCGACGCCTGCGATTCCGCGGGCGCCCTGCTGTTCGTGGACGACTGCCACGGGACGGGCGTCATCGGGCCCGGGCTGCGCGGGACGGACGCAGCGACGGGGGCCGCGGGGCGGGTCGCGATCACAAACTCGACCCTGGGCAAAGCCCTGGGCGGCGCGACGGGCGGCTACACGGCCGCCTCCCAGGCCATCGTGACCACCCTGCGCCAGAAGGCCCGCCCCTACCTTTTCAGCAACACGCTGGCGCCGCCCGTCGTCGCGGCGGGCCTGGCGGCGCTGGACCTGCTGGACGAGCAGGCGTCCGCCCTGGCCGCCCGCCTGGATCGCAACACGCAGCGCTTCCGGGCGGCCATGACCGCCGCAGGCTTCACCCTGGCCGGCCAGACCCACCCCATTGCGCCCGTCATGCTGGGCGACGCGTCCCTGGCGTCGTCCTTCGCGGACGCGCTCCTCCAAAAAGGCGTGTACGTGATTGGCTTCTCCTACCCGGTCGTCCCCAAGGGCGCCGCCCGCATCCGGGTCCAGCTGTCGGCCGCACACACGGACCAGCATGTGGACGATGCGGTGGGCGCGTTCGTGGAGGTGGGGCGGGAGCTGGGCGTGGTGGGTTGAGAGTAGAGAAGGTGAAGAAGGTTGAAATGAGGTCACACGCCACCATCTCTGTCCACGGCGCTCACGAGCTCGAGTAGCAACCCAACGGGCAGCCCAAACACGGAGTCACGCCCGCCCACCAGGTCCTCAATAAACGGCCCCGCCGGCCCCTCCACCCGCAACCCCCCCGCACACCCGGCCGCCGCGGCCGCCGCGGCCTCCAGGGCTTCCTCCGGCACGCCACCCTCCTTGAACACCACGGACGCCACGTGTACCCCGCTCGCCCGCGCCCGGGACGGCCAGGCCGTGACGGTGAGGCCAGAGACCGTGGACGGCGGGTGTGTCCGGTACTCCCGTAGCCAGGCCATGGCTTGGGGCGTGTCGACGGGCTTCTCCCTTATCTCGGCCTTAAACTGGCCGCCTGTGACGACCTGGTCGGCCGTGATGAGGAGGGCGGGCACGGGCGGTGTCGAGGTCGCCGCCTCCGAGTCAGCATCCAGCTTGTCCGCCAGCGCGTCTGCCTTGGCAGCGGCCAGCTCCAGCACCAGGGCGTGCGCGTCTCCGGCTGCCCGGGCGGCTAAGCCCAGGCTCTTCTCGTCCAGGTCGGCCGTCAAGACGGAAAACTCAAATCCGTTTTCCCTGGCCAGGACGGCCAGCACGGCCCTGCGGGCTGGAGAAGCGGAGCCCAGGATGAAGCACCGCCCGGGACGGGCCAGGGCGGCCAGGCCGGCGGATGTGGCGTTGGCCATCACGGGCGGCCGCTGCATTGGAGAGAAACGCACTCGCCCAGCTTACAAAGCCTTGCACTGACATTTTTCTCATTCTTCTTGTGGGACGCACGCATAGTCGCCCATCACACTATGCCGCACGCGCCATCCACGTGAGAGGAAGCAGCCACGTGTGTGCGTGTGCGCGCGTGGGTGCGTGTCCGCGCACCGTCATCATCATGAGCGATGACCCCGCTCCCCATGCGCTGCTCTCCCCGCCACCTCCGCCGCTGCTCCCCATCTCTGCCGCCGCCGCCGCCGACCTGGCCGCCCTGGCGTCCGCCCTGCAATGCCCGGTCTGCCTGGACGTGCTCACTGACCCGCTGACCACGCCGTGCGGGCATGCGTACTGTGCGGGCTGTGTCAGCCGGGCGCTGGAGACCAAGCAGCAGTGCCCGACGTGTGGCACACCCGTCGCCTCAGCGTCCGTCTGTGCTCCTTCCCACGCCCTGCGCACGGTGGCGGAGCGGCTCGGAGCGGCCGCACTGGCGGCGGCGCACACCAAAGCCGCTGCGGGTGGTGCTATGCCAGCAGCCCCTGCTGCTGCTGAGGCGGCGGCAGCGGCGGCGGCCGCGCAGCCGGCGCCACCCCCTGCCATGACCACGGCCGCCGCTGTGTGGGCCTTGCTAGAACAGAGTGGTGGCAGGGCCGCCGCCGCCGCCGCTGCCCCGGCGTCTGACCTCCTCCCGCCTGTCAGCGACCTGAGCCCGGCCGACCTGGATGCCCTCATCTCCGGCCTCATCGCCCGACGCGCCGCGCTGGCCGCCCAGGACGCGGCGTCCGACCTCAAACTGTTGCTCCGTTTCTTAAAGAAGGCGCGCTCGACGCAGGCCGCCCGCCTGGCGGCGGCCCAGTCGGAGGTGGCGGCCGTGGACGCGGATCTGGCCTGGGTGGCGGCCAAAGTGGCCGGGAGTGGAGAGGCGGCGCAGCCGGCGGCCATCGCCGGGGCGCCGGCTCAACTCCTGCTGGAGGGAGCGGGCGGCGGCGACGGCGCTGCTGCTCCGCCTCCTCCGCCGTCCACTCACCTGACCGCGGTCGACCCAGCTGTTTTAAGAGCGGGCAAGCGCCGCTTGGCCGACGCGTTCGATGACTTGCAGGAGTGTTACCTCGCCCTGCGCCGGGAACGGGAGGCCGGCGAGCGGGGCGGGCAACAACAGCAACAACACCTCGCACTCACCGCTGGTGGTGACGGCGGCTCGGACGCCGCCCAGGCGGTCGTCCCGTCTGACCGGGGCGGTTCGACGGCCATGGTGCCGGTGGGCCCGGGCGGCGGCGAGCGGTACCACGCGCAGGCGGGTGGTGACCACCAGCCGCCGCCCCCGCCGACCGGCGGCCCGGGCCCCGCCCTCGCCGAGGTCTCCCGCCTCCTGGCCGTATGTGTCCGGTCGGGCCGCCTCACGCACGTCGCCTCCCTGCCCGCTGCCGGGGCGGGGCCCTCACACAGCGGCAACGCACCCACAACAACTCCCGCCGCCTCGTCCATCATTTCGTCCGTCGAGTTTGATGCGAGCGCGGCCCGCTTTGCGAGCGCAGGCGTGGCCAAGCAGGTGGCTGTCTGGGACTTGGCGTCGGTGCTGGCGTCGGCCGCGCCGCCGGACGCCACCGACCCGGCCCGCACCGTCCGCTCAGGAGGCTCGCCGGGAGGGTCACCCCCTCCTCCCCACGCCGCCCCGCACCCCACCCCGTCCATTGCCCTCGCCGCCCGCGCAAAACTGTCCTGCCTGTCCTGGGCGCGCGCGCCTGGTGGCCCGACCGAACTGCTCGCGTCCGCTGATTATGAGGGCGGGGTGACCCTGTGGGACGTCAGCACGGGCACCGCCCTGGTCGAGTATGACGCCCACGACCGGCGGGCCTGGTCCGTCGATTTCTGCCCCGTCCTGGGCGGCGGCGGCGGCGGGGGCGGGGCCACCATCTTCGCTACCGCGTCGGATGATGGGACGGCCCGGGTCTGGTGCGCCCGGTCCCGCCTACCCGTCGCCACGCTAGCTGTGGGGGCCAACGTGTGTTGTGCCCGCTTCGCGCCCGCCGGCATGGCCGGGGCGGCCGCCGCCGCCGGGTGCGAGCTCGCCCTCGGCTCGGCCGACCACCTCGTCCGCGTCTTTGACCTGCGGGCGACGGGGCGCGGGGCGCTGGCCACCCTGGCCGGCCACGCCCAGGCGGTGTCGTATGTTCGGTACGCGCCCGGGGGGGCCGGACTTGTGTCCGCGTCCACGGACGCGACGCTCCGCCTGTGGCGCCGTGGCTGGGCGGACGAGGAAGGAGATACGAGCGCTGCTGCGACCACGACCACCCCTCCTCCTTCGCAGCAGCAGCGTTGCGTGCGCGTGTACCGGGGCCATGCTAATGAACGCAACTTTGTGGGCCTGGACGTGGCGGGTGACCTGGTGGCAGCCGGGTCGGAGAGCGGGGAGGTGGTCGTGTACGCGGCCGCCCTATCCCGGCCCATCGCCCGGGCGGCGTGTGATGGTGGGAGCGGTGGGAGTGCCGCGATGACCGCCCCGGGCGGCCTGCCCGCGCCGCCCGCCTTCGTCTCGGCAGTCTGCTGGCGGCCCGCGCCCGAGGATGGCAGCGCGGGGCCGGCGAGCCTGCCGAGAACCCTGTTGGCGGCTACGTCCAGGGGGTCTGTTCATGTGCTGGAGCTCGCGGCTGGGGGCGGGGTGTGGTAAAATGAGGATGTTAGCAAACAAAAATGAGCAAAATATGAGAAGCGCTATCGCACTCGCTGCACGCTCGTGCCCAAAGGCCGTCGCCAGGGTGGGGAGCGGTGGGTGGTTGCACCGAAGAAAAAAAAAAAAGAGAGAAAAAAATGTGGGGTTTCATTCTCCTTTTCTCGCATCGCTTCCGTGTCCCTGCGCAGGGAGCCGCGCGTGCGGCGCGCTAAATCTCACACACGCGTCTGATCAGGACATCCACTGACCTGACGCCGTCATTGCTGGGCCCGATTGGAGGCGCGTGAGGCCGGACACGGCCCCAGAAAGCTATACACGCATCTTTCACGACAGGAAAACACACCTGCCTGCCATCGATGGCCTTTGTCGGCCTGGGCGGCGATGCCGCCTCCCGCCCGACCTTTTTCGAACTGGTCGCCGCGGACCGACTGATGCCGACGCTGAAGGCGGCAACGTCCTACACCCTGGCCGTCCTAGCCCAATCCCGGCCCCGCCTGGCTCGCGCGTCTGCCTGGGAGGACGAGGCGGCGGCAGTGCTGGGCATGGCCCTGGATGCGGCCGCCCTGGCGTCACCCACTGCCCCCGGGTCCTTCGCGGACGGCCTGTACGGGCTGCGGCGGGCGGCACCGGACCCGGCAGCCCCTGGTGGCGTGGACAGGGGCCCGCTCTCGCCTGGTGCCCGGGTGCGGACTGTTCTCGCCCTGGCTACCTTACCGTACGCCCGGGCGAAAGGGGACGCGCTGCACCGACGCCTCGTCGCAGCGGAGGTAAGGCGTCTACGGGACGATGGTGGTGCGAGTGTGAGCGAGTGGGCGGCGGCCCAGGTCGCGGACGAAGCAGACACTACCAGTCCAGCCCAGGCACGCCAAGCCCGCTTGGCCGCTGCCCGGGCCGCCGCGACGGCCGCCTACATCCGGGCCTACCCCGCCACGATTGCGGCGTGTGAAGCCTTGCGCCTGGCCTATCAGCTGGCGTACTTGCTGGACCTGTCGCCGCCGGCTGTGAGGCGGCGAAGGGCAGGAGGAGGAGCTGCATCACCTCCCACCACCACCTCCCTGGACCCGCCCCCGCCCTTTTTCTCGCCCACCCTGCACTGGCTGGGCCAGGTCGTCGTGCGCGTCTCTGGCTCCGAAACAGCCACCGAAGCCCGCGCCGTCGCCGCTCAGCGCGACGCGGCGCTGGCCGCCGCCCGCACATCACGGAACGCCCCTTTGAGCGTCGGCGCCCTGCGCGCGCGGTGGGCGGCCGCCGACTACGCCCGCCCCGCCCTCATCCTGGGCGTGTTTGCGTTCAAGGCCCTGGAATGGTGGTACAGCAGCGGAGAGGCAGCGTTAGGGGCGGCCAGTGGGAAAGGGCCGCGGCCGCCGCCGCCGCCACCCCCGCTCGTGCCGCCCGCGCTCGATGGCGTGCCCCTCCCGTCGGACCCGGCCGCCTGCCCGCTGTGCCGCCGCCACCGCACCAACCCCGCCCTGGCCGTCCCGTCGGGCTATGTCTTCTGCTACCCCTGCCTGCACGCGCACGCCCTGGAGCACGGCGAGTGCCCTGTGACGCGGGTGGAGTTGGGGGTGGGCGGGGTGCGGCGCCTGTATGAGGTGTCGTGAGAGGTGAGGGAGGCGATA
>Ga0315278_10005922_pt1 | contig 11088 bp, 10 predicted proteins | sample YL17G06_0_MG_FD_203880 | JGI IMG/M metagenome (GOLD analysis project Ga0315278, IMG submission 203880) | Sediment microbial communities from Yellowstone Lake, YNP, Wyoming, USA - YL17G06_0 | ecosystem: Environmental > Aquatic > Freshwater > Lake > Sediment | place: USA: Wyoming | collected... | reverse complement strand
GACACCTCCCCTCCGCTTTGGAACGCATTAATGTAGATCCCCGCATCCCTTGGTTGTTTGACTTTAAGCTCGCCTTCCGCTTTAAATAATCGTCTGTCTAATCATTATGCCCGGAAAAATCTCTGCTACAGAGGGAACCGAGGGGTGTGTTTCCCCTGCCGTCGCCACCAACCAACACTCCACTACTCCAGCACTCCAAGACTCCAATTCCTCTACAGAAGTGACCGAGGGGTGTGTTTCTTAGTGAGCAGCAAACGGTTAGTGGTCATGTAGTAGAAGACGGGGGACTCTTGCGGCGAATCCGGGTTTGACGACGGATCCCATCCCACTTCGTGTCGTCGTGTCTTGGTGGTTAAATATTCCCCTTCAACAAATCATCCAGCCATGATCCGTTCGCCATGGACAGGCACCACCGCACGGACACCGGGATACTTGACGCTGAGGTAATCCATAAACAACCGGGGATTCTCTCCATTGGCGGCAAACATGTCGAAATGGCCGGGAATCACCAGCTTGGGCTTGACCGAGCCGGCCAAGTCTACGGCTTCCTGGTACGTCATGTTGCCGATGCAATGCCGGGCATAGCGCACTGCGTCCCGGCCGTTGATGGGCAGGATCATCACGTCCGGCTTGAGATTGAGGAGTTTGGTGACCAGGCCTTCATAGATGCAGCAGTCGCCCGAGTGGTAGATGGAGCAGCCGTTGCCCTCGATCATGCAGCCGACATAAGGGAACCGGCCGGAGGCATCCTGGTCGAGAAACTCGTGGGCCGAGGCGACACCGGTGATCTTGATCCCCTCGAACTCGAGTGTGAGGCCGTCATCGAGCCCGGCGAACCTGTTGCGCGGCAGGGCGAGTTGTGCGGCGAGCGAGTCACACAGGAGTGCGGGCGCAACAAAGGTGGCCTTTGGCGCCGCATGGGCGATCAGCGGCCAGGCAGGCCGGTCAATATGGTCGGAATGGTCATGGGTGCCGCAGATGACCGATACGTCTGCGAGCTCGGCCGGATCGAGCACAGGCGGCACTTGGCGCTTGGGATGGGGGCTGAGGAACGGGTCAATGCAGACAACCGTGGCGCCCAGCTTCAGCACAAAGCCGAGCTGGCCAAGCCACCAGAGTGCTGCGGCGCCATTGGGCACCGTGCAGCCGGCGATGTCGTCGCGGAGGTCCTGATGCAGCCGCATATCGCGTCCCGGTCCTGGGTTCTCCATGTATTATAGCATAACAAAGATGCCCGCCATATCTCACATCTTCTTCACCCACGCCGCAAGGACGTGGGGGTCGTCGCCGGAACCGGGACTCCGCGCAGGGATTGACACCGCCCCTGTCATTTGCTATAATCTATGTTTGTGAATAGAGCGATGCGGCCATTTGGTTCGTTTTTGTGGGGACTCATGTGCGTGAGGGGACACAGCGGCAAACTGCGCGTGCCGGCGGCACGCGTGGCAGGTGTGCTCGTGGCGACAGCACTGCTTGGCGCGGCGATCGCGCATGGCGCGGCCACCAATGTCGCACAGGGCACTGGCGTCCGGGCGGCGCTGCCGGGTGCGACCACCGACGCCACGAAGGACACCAGTGTCCAGGCGGCGCTGGACGCAGTGCGCGCGGGCAACACGACCATAGCGCTGCCTCTGCTCGAGAAGGCCCAGACTCATTTCTTCGATTATTCCCACTACGAGATCCTGTATCAGCTCGGCATGGCCTATCTCGAGGTGGGCCGGCTTGACGACGCCGACAAGACGTTCCAATCGTTCATCAAGAACTACGGGCCGGCTGGCGACGGCTGCCCGCGGAATGACGATGTGCTCATTGCCCAGGGCCGCGTCCTGGCTGCACGGAAGAAGTTTGACGAGGGGATTGCCCACGTCAGGAAGTTTATGAAGGACAAGCCGCACAGCAGATCCACCGGCCTGGCCAAGTTGTCGCTTGCCAGCATCTACATGGACAAGGGCGACGAGGCCGAGGCGCGCAGAATCCTCGAGCCTTTGGCAAGCGAGCCGGGCGAGATGCGGGAGCAGGCCATGTTCGCCCTTGCCGAGCTTGCGGCATACGAGGGGAGATTCGACCAGACCGAGAACCTTGTCAGGAAGATCATCAGAGATGCCGCGGACCGCGGAATGCGGAATGAGGCATTGTTCAGGCTCGGCCGGCTCTACCGCGACCGCGGCAGCATTCCCCAGGCCCTCCAGGCATTCCGCAGGATCAAGGACCAGAGCGGGACGAAGGAAGCCCGCAAGCTCAATGCCAGCGTCCTTCTTAATGTCGCCCAGACGTTCGACAGGCTCGGCCATCCGCTCGAGGCGCGGCTTGGCTATGAAGGCGTGGCCACCCTGTTCGCAGACACCCCGCTGGGCACCGATGCCTGGTGCGCCGCCATCCAGTGCGACGCGAAATACGGCGATTTTGCCCGCGCAGGCAGAACGTACGAATGGTTCCGCACCAACTATCCCGGCCATCCGCTGGTGTCCTCCATCCGGTTCTACATTGGCCAGCAGTGCATGGTGCAGTGCAAGTACTCGAACGCCATCGAGGAATTCACCGCGGGCCTGGCCGACTTCCCTACCGGCGAAATGGCCGAGGTGACCTATGGCTGCCTCGGCGACGCGTATCTCCAGGCCGGCCAGTATGACACGGCGGAACGCACGCTGCTCGATTTTGCCAGGAAGTATCCGTCGAGCGAACAGTTGCCGCTGAGCTTCTACAGCCTTGGCGAGACCTACTTCCAGCAGAAACGGTACACCGATGCCATCGGTATCTTCTCGAACGTCGCCAAGGACTACGCCGCCAGCGACGCAGGAAAGGCGGCGGCAGACCGGATTGATGCTGTCCACTTGTACTATGGCCAGGAACTCCTCGACACCAACAAGTTCGACGAGGGCCTCGCCCAGTTCCGGGCGGTGGCCTCGACCAACTACATCGAGGAGGCGGCCCTCCGCATCGCCAACGCGTACATGATGGCGGAACGGTACAGCAACGCCATTGTCCAGTTCAGCGACTTCCTGAGCCGCTTCACCAACAGCGCCCAACGGCCGGCTGTTGCCCTCACCCTTGGCGACGCCTACAGTGCCCGCGGCCAGTACGGCGCGGCCGAGAAGGCCATCGCCTCCGTCTTCTCCATGGGGCTGGAGCCGACCAACGAATGGCTTCCCTATGCCCAGTTCCAGATCGCCATGTGCCGCTATTCATCGCCCAGCAACAATGTGGGTGGAGCCACGAACGCCCTGGCCGAGCTGTTCGAGAGATATCCCAAGAGCCCGAAGGTGATTGAAGGGCGGAACCTGCTTGCCGACATCTACATCAGCCAGCAGGACTACACCGCGGCGTCCGAGACCCTCCGCATTCTTGCCGAGAAGCATCCGGACCAGCCCCTTGCCCGCGAGGCAGCCTATCGCGCCGGCGAGATGCTGGTGTTGAACCGCAAGCCGCTTCATGCCCTACCCATGTTCATCCAGGCCTACCGGTCGTATCCCGAGTCGGGCTGGTCCCTGTATGCGCTGGTGCGCGCGGGTGAAGTGGCCACCGACCCGCTGGTTGTCACGAACGCCACGCGGCTGGCCGACTGGTTTGCCCAGCTCGACGAACTGAGCAACAGCGCCGCCTCCGCCGCAGCCGTGTGCGGCCTTGCAAAGGCGGCGGCGCTGATGCGTGTGGGCGACGGCCCGGGCGCGCAGCGGGCCTGTGCCGCCGCGGCAAGTGCAACGCTGCCGGACGACATACGCGGCTATGCCTTGGCCATCAGGGCCGGGGCCGCGAATGCCGCCAGCAACTTTGCCGAGGGTGCAACCCTCGCCGCACAGGCGGTACAGGCCGTCGGCGCCTCGGGCGTTGGGCTCAACGAGGCGTTAATCCAGCAGGGCCACGCCCTGTTTTGCCAGCAGAAGTGGAGCGAAGCGGCTGCCGTCTACAGCAGCCTGTTCGTCCGTGTCGAGATGGGGTTTATGATACCCAATGCCCGGCAAGCAGCGGAAGCGTATCTCGAAGGAGCCCAAAGCCTGGTCGAGCTTGGCGCCCAGGATACGAGCCTGATCGTCTACCTGTGCGACCAGGTTGTGCAGTTGAAGGCCGGCTCTGAGTTTGCCGCGCGAGGCGGGATGCTCAAGGGCGATGCCTTCCTTAAACAAAACGAGGTCAAGAAGGCGGCCCAGTACTACAAGCTAGTGGTCGTCTTCCATGGCAAGCTTGCCCGCTATGCCGTGCCGGCCTACCGTGGCTTGATCGGCTGTCTTGACAAACTCGGCCTGACCGAGGACGCCGCGAAGGCCCGTCAGGAGTTCACCGTGCGGTATCCCGATGCCGCAAAGGCCAACTGACATGACACGCCGTCTCGTCCCCATCGCCCTCGTTGTCGCCGCCTGCGGCCTTGCCCGCGCCGACGAGCTCAAGCTTGTCAACGGCAACCAGTATGTCGGCATCATCTCCCGCTCGGCGCCGGGCAAGATCACGATTGTCACCAAGACCGCCAAACTCACCTTTGACGATGACAAGGTCAATCTCAAGTTCTGCACCTACACGGAGCCGGCAAACTACGACGACGTCATGGAGCTGCTGAAGCGCAAGCAGTATGCGAAAGCCCTTCCCCTGCTCCACTCCTGGGAAAAGCGGTACCGCAACCTGCCCGCGACCTACTACGAGGAAGCCCTCCACGGCATGGCCCTCTGCCTTGACAACGCCGGCAAGACGGCCGAGGCAAAGGCACTGTATGAGAAGCTGAAGGATCTCCAGGTCTTTCCCGAGCCGCGCTACCGCGCCGATGCGGAATCGTGGCTGATCGAGAATGAGATCAACCGCGCGTCCGGGCCCGACATCGAGAAGAAGCTCCGCGCACTCCTCGCCAGCAGGCACAGCTCAGAGACCGTCCGTGCCCGCGTCTTCTCCCTCCTCGGCAAGTACTTCGAGAAGGAGGGCGATCTCAAGCAGGCGCTTGACTACTACGCAACCATCATCGTCCTCTATGGCGACATCGAGGAATTCCAGAGAATTGCCCAGTTCAAGTGCGCCGGGTTGTTTGGCAGGTGCGGCCGGACCAACGAGGCGAAATTCTATGCCAGCCAGATGCTCGAGACCTACGGTGCATCCCTCACCTCCGAGGAGAAGACCCTGTGCGACCACTGGGCCTCCATGAAGGTGGCTGCCGAGCAGCCAGCCGAGCACACGGCGACAAACACAACTGCCACGGTCAAGATCGAGGCCCGGCAGCCGGACACTGCCACAGGCAGCAAGGAAACCAACGCGCCAGCCGGGGACGCCGCCGCTCCTTCGGACAGCGAGACCAACGCACCGGCCGAGGATGCCGTGCCCGCGGAAAACGCCACAGGCGAGCCGTCCAGCGACGATGCCGGCAGCGAATCGTCCAAATCCGGCGGCAGAACACGATGCGCCTTCGCAGGCGCATCGGTGCTGGCAGGGAACGACCCCACCGGGCTTGTCCCGGTGGTTTGCCGCCGGATTCAGGAATCGTCCGGCAGTTGACGCGTGGGCCGGGTTGTGATAGAATAGGGAGAAGATTGTTTTGGCGACACCGAAAGGAATGACGGCTGTAACGAATCACAGGCAAGGAGAACGCACAATGCGTATTGCACTCAGAGCCGCAGGAATGATATGCATCATGCTCGCCGCAGTCCTGGCGTTTAATGGGAATGCCCGGGCTGAGGACAGCAACGCGCCGGCCGCCGCAGTAACGCCCGCCGCCGCTCCGGCCGCTCCGCCCGCCGCCGACAGCAGCCAGGAAAGCCCCAAGACGCTGTGGGACTATTACAAGCTTGGCGGCTTCTTCATGCACCCGATTCTCCTCTGCTCGATCGTCACGGTCTACCTGATCACCGACCTGATCCTGATGACACTCAGGAAGCGGCTTGTGCCGCCCGAGCCGTACGCGAAGCTCAAGGAGATGATCGCCGCAAAGAAGCTCGACGAGGCCATTGCCCTGTGCGACGCCACGCCGTCCATCTTCACCCGCGTCCTTGCCGCGGGCCTGCGCGCCTACCCGCGCGGGAAGACCGCGCTCGAGGAGACGCTGGCCGAGTATGACATCCGCGAGGCAAGCGCCATGCGTGTCCGCGTCGCCTACCTCAACACCATCGCCACCATCTCGCCCATGCTGGGGCTGCTGGGGACGGTGTCCGGCATCATCAAGGCGTTCGCCACCCTCGGCGCCGCGAACACCGGCGCCTCCGCCCTTGCCAAGAACATCTCCGAGGCCCTGATCGCCACCTATGCCGGCCTGTGCATCGCCATTCCCGCCATGGTCCTCTACTTCTATTTCCGCAACCTGGTGAACGACCGGATGGTGGTTGTCCAGGACGCCATTGGCGACATGGTTGCGCTGCTTGAGAACTAAGGACATGCCCCCGCGTCACCGCGTCATACCGTTCCGGCCATGAAATACAAGCAGCCGCCACCGCAGGAGGAGGTGCCGTTCCAGATCGCGCCCATGATTGACATTGTCTTCCAGCTCCTGATCTTCTTCCTGATGACCTTCAAGCTGGTCGAGCAGGACTTTGCGCGCGAGGTGTCCCTGCCCATCGCCGCAAACGGCACTGAGCGCAAGGCCGAGCCGGTGATGGAAGTCTGCATCAATGTCCTGCCCGACGGCATCGTGCGCGTGGGCGAGAAGTTCTACAAGCCGGCCGACCTTGCGGCCGTGCTGAAGCGCGAGACGGCCTCGGCGGGCAAGGGCATCGAGCGGAAAGTCCTGATCAGGGGAGACCGCGAGGCGCATTACGGCAAAATCATGCGGATCATGGCCGCCTGTGCCGAGGCGGGCATCTGGAATGTCGCCTTTTCCACGTTTGACCGGGAAGCGAAAGCATTGTAACCTTCACCCGAGCCTGACCACGGACACCATGCCATGAGATTCCGCAGCGAACAGGAACAGGACCACATTGATTTCAACATCACCACCATGTTGGATCTCATCTTCCTGCTCATCTTCTTCTTCCTGTGGCAGTATGCGAAGCGGCAGGACGAGGTCGAGCTCCGCGTTCCCATCCCGGCCGAGATTCCCGTTGCCGCGCAGCAGAAGGTTCCCGCGTACGAGGAAGCGGTGGTCCAGGTGGATGCTGACGGCAGTGTCCTGTTCAACGACAGCCCGTACGACGTGGGCAGGGAGAACAGCCCGGACCTGCCCGAGCTTGCCGCGACACTCAAGGAGCTCCGCGAAGTCAGCCCCGACCAGTCCGTGCTTATCCGCGGCGAGAAGGACACGCGGCACAAGCGGGTGGTGGCCGTGCTCAACGCCTGTGCAGCCGCGAACATAGGAAAGGTTTCGTTCCCGTCCGATGAAAGTGTCTTTGAGGAGTAGCGCCATCATGGATCTCCGGGAATTCATAAGGAAGAACTACGACCTGGTCCGCGAGTCGGGCTCGTTCGGCATGGCCGTCATGATCCATGTGGCCATGTTCGTTGTGTTCTGCTTCGTGACGTTCGCCACGTCGGCCAGCGTGCGCAAGGCGGTGATTGGCGCGCTGGTGAAGGAGGCGCCGACGGTGGTCGAGATGCCCAAGCCCGTGGTCAGCCCGAGCGAGTCGCCTGTGTCGGTGAGTTTGGCGCCGGGGGCACCGGGCGCCGGGGGCGTTGGCGGGCCTGCCGGGCCTGCACGGCCTGACGGGGGGTCGCCCGGCCTCAGGCAGAATCTCATGAAGGGATTCGAGAACAAGATCACCGTCAAGTCGGTTCCCTCGACCTTCTCCTTCAAGGCCATTTCCGCAAAGGAACAGGGAAAACTCAACATCAGGGTCACCACCGAAACGGGCAAGAGCATTCGCGGGGCGCTGGACGGAGCGTGGTCCAAGAAATGGTCCGGGGGAGGCGGGGGAGGAGGAAGCGGCGTGGGCGGTGGCGGTGGTGGAGGCAGACGAGGGCCCAGGGCGTGCATCAAGAATTTCGTGGTCATCCAGTACCAGGGCGGCGACTGGGACTGCGAATTCCACCACAGCGGCGGCCGCATCGTGTTCGGCATCGGCTCGATTCCCAACCTCGTCCACGAACTCAGGCGCAAGACCAACATCGAGGTGATCAATGAAACATCGATCGTTGTCCGTGCCGATTCACCCGCCATCACCAACAGCCCGTTTGTCTATTTCACCGGCCACCAGAACTTCACGCTGACCGAGGCGGAGGTGGACAACCTCAGGACTTATCTCCTCCAGGGCTTCGCCATTCTCGCCAACAGTTCCCTGCCCGGCCGGCGCAGCAGGTTTGACGTCGCCTTCCGCCGCGAGATGAAGCGGGTGATGCCGGATCACGAGCTCGAACCCATCACGAAGGATCACGGCCTGTTCAGCGCGTTCTACAAGTTCGAGCGCGTCCCGGTCGGCGTGAACTACTGGCAGGAGCCGATCGAGGTCATCGCCATTGACGGCCGCGTGGTGGTCATTTACAACCTCAACGACTATGGCGACCTGATGCTTGCCCGGCTCAGCGATGACTACAAGACCATCAGGGCCGGCTGGCGCGTGGACATCAGCAAGGATGCGAAGGGAAAGGAGATCATCACCCCCCTCGACGCCACTTGGGAAGGCCCGCGCGTCCACAGCCAGTGGCATCGCCGCCGCGACCTGTATGCCGGCTGCGAGGAGGTCCAGACCGTCATCGATGCCTTCAACATCAACATCAACATCCTGGCCTACCTGCTCACGCGGTGATGGTGGTGCCCTGCCACTCCGATGCCTGTTCCCTGCCCACATTCTGCCGCCCGGACGGCGGTGATTGCCGCAATGGTGCCGCCAGGCACCCATGTGGGGCCGGCCCTTGCCGCCCTTGCCGCTGCATGCCGTGCCCGCTACGGCCGGGCCGTCTTTGCCGCCGACACCACCAGTCTTCTCGGGCTTGCGCCTGAACGGCTTATCCGCCTCACACCTGTGCGATCCACTGAATCCCTGCAGCGCGTGGCCGAGACCGATATCTCCTTTCATGACCTCAGCGCGCACGGTGCTCCCATGCTCGAGTGCCTTGGAACGATCAATGCCGACCTGTTTGTCGTGGGCGATGCCGCGTCATTGCGCCTCGCCGGGCGGATTGCCCTGCTGGCCATCGAGCGCGCGGTTCCCTGCCGCGTCATTGGCCTGCCGGCCTGCCCGTACAATGGCGTCCCGTTCTCCTTGTTCAACATAGGCTATGGCTCGGCGCTCCAGTGGTGCGCCGCAATCGCCACGTCCGTGCGTGCGTCGCGCCTGCGCGATGCGCGCAGGGCGCCTGTCGGCATCCTCCATATTGCAGGCGACAACAACGGCTGGCTCGCCGCGGGTGCCGCGGCATTGGCAGGCACGGCCCACCGGCCTGCATTCTGCATCACGCCCGGGATGGCGGTGAAGCCCGAGGCGCTTGCCCGCGTCGTGCGAAAGGCTGTCGAGCGGGACGGTACCGCTCTTGTCGTGATGGGCGACATCGTCCGGGATGGCGCGGGGAAGCAGCTTGCTCCCGCAGGCCATGCCGCTGCAGCCGTGCGCCAGATGCTTGCCGTACATGCCCGGCTCGAGGCGGTGGCAACCAGCATCTGCCCGGGCGACCTGCTTGACGCAGCGCATGTGTCGGCCCGGGACGAGCAGCTTGCGGCACGCGCGGCGCATGCCGCAGTCCGCCTTTGCCGCACGGCTCCGTCGAGCTTCATGGTTGCCAGCCGGGCGGATGGCAACCGCATCTCGTTCCATGCAACGAATCTCGAGGATGCCCAAGCCGCTTCTCGCCAACTGCCGCCCGGCCATGTCTCCGCCTCGTCGTATCAGCCGGCACCTGCCCTGCGCGCGTGCCTGCGCGCCATAGCACGCTGATCTGCCTCCATCAGGAGAGAGGATGTGCTGGTCTCACCCGCCTGACGACGAAGGGAATCGCCACAAACAGCAGGAACACTTGCGGCTCGGGCAGGAACTCGAAGGCGGCCATGCGCTCAACGCGGTGGTGGCGGGCTTTCCGCGCGATTTCACGCGTCGCCCTACTGGGTACGCGCTCCGCGCTCGAGCTTTTCCGGCACGGATGACTGCCATGGCGTCGGCTCGGTGTCCACCGTGTAGCGCACCGCCTCGATCTTCGTCTCCGTCAGCATGCCCCGGTCTCCTACAAACGTCATCCTCTCGATCCCGAACTCCTCGCGCACGCGCTCCACCTGTGCCAGGATTGCGCGCACCGCCCCGTGCGGACGGGACCGCTCGGCGGCCTGAGCTACTATCCAATTCCCTTCCACATCCCCTTTCATGTCGTTCGCGGTGGAAATCTGGCTTCTGGTGTCGCAGTCTCTTGCGCAGCCTCTTACCCCTCATAGTCAATTGCCGTCTTTTCTTTTTTTCCCGCTATCGCGATGACGATTCCTGCTGCGACAGTGGGAGCCATCAGCAGGGCTTGAAGACCCAGGGGAAGGATGGCTATGGGACTAATCAGCAAGCCGGACAGGTCGCCGTCTGCCCTTGAAGCCGGTGGGATAATGGCATCACGAATGGCCATGCAGACAATAAAACAGAGAATGAGACAGACCGGTATTATCAGCATCAGCCACGCCTGGACAATCAATGTTTTCCCGATGCGCCGGGCCCGGCCCGTTTTCCGAAGCCAAATCCCGAATGCCAGTCCACCGAAGAACATGAACGGAGAACCTACGACCCCTTCGGCGGCGATGTCGGCAAGAGAGATAAAAGTATGACTAAAGTCCCACTGGCAACAAATGACAGACGCAACAGCAGCCACTGCAAGTGCCAGTATCAGTACTCCGATGAGCACCTTCAGATGAAACAAACACAACGTGGACCACTTCATCACACCAGTATTATAGCGTTTGGCACTTGGCACGTCAAATCGGCCATTGGACGACGCGATTCTGTTTCCCCTCATGGGCACGAAGCTCGTGCCCCTCCCACAGAAAACGTCACACAGTGACGTTGCTACAGGCTGTAGCCGCGTCATTGCATGACGCGTTCCCGAAACGATCTGACCGGGAGGGTCGCAAGCCCCTGCGACCATCTGACCTCTGGTCCACTGGCCTCGGATTTTCATTGCTGATCCTGAAATTCCGATATAAGGCTGTTTCCCTTGTACCGACCCCCACGAGCTTGCCTCGTGGGTGAAGGAGATCGAGCCAGAAAACATCGTGCTCCCCATCTT
>Ga0315278_10005921_pt1 | contig 11088 bp, 10 predicted proteins | sample YL17G06_0_MG_FD_203880 | JGI IMG/M metagenome (GOLD analysis project Ga0315278, IMG submission 203880) | Sediment microbial communities from Yellowstone Lake, YNP, Wyoming, USA - YL17G06_0 | ecosystem: Environmental > Aquatic > Freshwater > Lake > Sediment | place: USA: Wyoming | collected... | reverse complement strand
CCCTGCAAGAATGTCATCCTTATTATTAAATATAATTTAAGGCACTTAAGGCATTCTGGGCACTTAATTGGGGAGGATCTATGAAACTGACTAGGATTTTAGCGCCGACCGATTTCTCGAATTTCTCGGGTTTTGCCTTGGAATGGGCCGCCTACCTCGCTCAGTGTATGAAAGCGGACCTGGTCCTGCTGCATGTCATTCTTGAAGAAGAGGGCAAAATTGTGGAAGAAATCGTCGGGGAAGGGGCTGTGGTCCACATTCCCAAGGGCATCCGGGAGGATGTGGTGAAGGACCGCCAGAAGAAACTCAAAGAACAATACAACATGGTTGTTTCCGGTGAAATTAAGAGTTCGATCCGGGTCGAAGAAATCACCCGGATCGGCGTTCCTTTCTTGGAGATCATCAAAGTGTCCAAAGAAAAAGAGGTCGACCTCATCGTCATGGGCACCCATGGCAGAACCGGGTTAGCCCATGTACTCATCGGAAGCGTAGCTGAAAAAGTGGTACACCACGCCCACTGTCCTGTCCTCACGGTCAAACATCCGCAATACAAGTTCATCGCGCCTTAGCTTTTCGCCCCCTCCCAACCCTCCCCTTTCAAGGGGAGGAAAAGGGTGAGGGTGCCGACCTTGAAATGAAACGAAAATACCCGGACCAGCCAATCATCGGAGTCGGAGCCATTATCTTCCGGGGCGATCAGGTCCTTTTGATCCAAAGAGGCCAGGAGCCGAGCCTGGGTCAATGGTCCATTCCCGGCGGGGCCGTCCTTGTAGGGGAGACTTTGGAAGAGGCCGTGAAGCGGGAGATCTTCGAAGAGACGCATCTTGAGGTAAAGGTTTTAACAGCGGTCAAAGTTCTGGAACGCATATTTCGCGACCCGGATGGGCGGGTGGCGTACCATTATGTCCTGGTGGATTTTCTCTGCCACTGCCTGGCCGGTGAGCTGCAATCGGATTCTGACGCGCAGGATGCCCGCTTTGTCAACCTCCAAGACCTTCCGGCGTACCGGATTGCTCCGGTCACCCTCAAGGTGATTTCCCGCGCAGACCGCCTGCGCCAAAACCCTGAACTCTGGGATTCGCCCGCGAGCAACGGAAAATTCTATGGATAGAGTCTTCCGCAAGGGCGGAAGCGAACGAAGATAATTGGGAAAAATATTTTTGGACGCAGATGAACGCAGATTTTAGGGATTATAAAACATAGGAAAACAGTTTTCTGCTTCGATATCTCTGTGTTCTCTGTGACTTCTGTGGCTAAACAATTGCAGAATATTTTTATCTGCGATCATCGGCGAAAATCTGCGTCCTATTGCCTTTCCAAACCTACCGGGGGGGCCCCTCGGTTCATCATGTTAGATGGCCTAATAGACCTCCCCATGGGGTAGTGGTAGGTTCAGAAATTTTTGAGAAGAAGAACCCCAAAAATAAGGGCTATGATGAACATTTCACCATGGCCCCGATATAAAAAGGCCATGGGTTCGATCCGCCCATGGCCTTTGAGTTCTTTTAAATCTTTGCAGAACCTCCTCAGGCAGCAGGCGGAGCGGGCAAAATCAAAAGGCCCCGCAAGCCCAAAAGCGCAATCCGCGTAACCAACAATTTGCCTGAGAGAAGTTCTTTCATACCAAAATATCCTTAATATTCTATTTTATACCTTATCCTACCAAAGCTGTCAAGTTCTTTTTTCTTATTTTTTCCTGGTTCTCCAGCCTCGCAGATTTTGCATCAGCTTCGGGGCGACCACCACAAAGACGGCCAGGCCGAAGAGCGTCTTGGCGATCGCACTCTGGAAGAGGATTCCCACCTCTCCCCCGGAGATCATCAAGGCCTGGCGGATCGACTGCTCCAACAGGTCTCCCAGGACCAATCCCAGGATGACCGGGGCCAGGGGGAATTCGAACTTGCGCATCAGATAGCCGATCAGGCCCAGCAGACTGGCCAAGATCAGGTCCAGGCCTGAATTGTGCACGCTGTAAACACCCACGAAGGAGACCGCCAGGACGATGGGGAAGAGCCAGCGGGGAGGGATGCTCAGAATGCGGATGAAGATGCCCACGAGGGGCAAATTCAAAATGAGGAGCATGATGTTGCCCACGTACATGCTGGCCACCAAGCCCCAGACTACATCCGGATTTCTTTGAAAAAGGAATGGACTGGGCTTGATTCCAACCATCAGCAGGGCCCCGTAGAGGACTGCGGTCACGGCCGATGCCGGAAGTCCCAGCGTCAGCAGAGGGAGGAGGGCCCCGGAAGCCGCGGAATTATTGGCGGACTCCGGCCCCGCCACTCCGCGAATCTCTCCCTTCCCGAAGCGCTCCGGGTTTTTGCTGAACTTCTTCTCCAGGGTATAGGAGAAAAAAGAGGCCGTGACGTGGGCGGCCCCGGGGATGGCGCCGACGATGAACCCCAGGAAAGTCCCCCGGATGATCGCTCCCAGGCTCTGCCGGAAATCCTGGAAGGAAAGCCAGATGCGGGAAACCTTCACCCGTTCCAGCGTTCCGGCGCTGACCTCTTCCAGCCCGATGAAGATTTCCGAAACCGCGAAGAGACCGATGGCCGCCACGATGATGTCAAACCCTTCCATCAATTTATCGATGCCGAAGGTGTAGCGCTGCAGTCCGGTGGGAAGGTCCAGGCCGATCGTGGCCAACATCAAACCGAAGATCGTAGAGACGGCCCCCTTGATGAGGGAGGGGCCCGCGAGGGCGCTAACGGTGGAGAGGCCGAAGACCATCAGGGCAAAGCTCTCCGCCGGCCCGAAGCGCAGAGCGAAATGGGCCAGGGGGGGGCCGACGAGCATCAGAAAAATCACGCTCACCGTCCCGGCGATGTAGGAGCCGATGGCCGCGATACAGAGCGCGGGCCCCGCCCTCCCCTGCCGGGCCATTTGATATCCGTCCAGCGTGGTGACCACGGAAGCAGCCTCCCCCGGAAGGTTCAGCAGGATGGACGTGGTTGACCCGCCATACATCGCGCCGTAATAGATGCCGGCCAGCAGAATCACGGCGCTGGCCGGCGACTTCCCGTATATCAAAGGGATCAGTAAAGACATGCCTCCGGCCGGCCCGATCCCCGGAAGGACGCCGATGAGCGTCCCCACCAGACAGCCCAGGAAGGAGTACAGAATGTTAATGGGCTCCAGGGCGATCGAGAACCCGAATAATAAATTTTGGAGGGTATCCATGCTGTAATGCATCTCACCCCAAACCGAGGGTCTTCAGAAGGCCCAGCGGCAGGGGGATCGTCAAAACCCGGCTGAAGAGAAAGAAGACCCCCGCGCTGAAAACAGCGGAGATTACCAGGCCCCGGATGAGAGAGCGTTCTCCCATGATCCGGGCCGCCATCCAGACGAGCAAAAAAGTTGCCAGAAAATAGCCCAACCCGGGCAAGCTGATGGCGTAGAGAAGTAAAAGGGCGCAAAGAATGAGGACCTGGATGAAGGAACGTCGGACCAGGATCGGCTGCGCCCCCCGGGGCTCCGGCTTGATGGCGAGGAAGGCCCCGCAAGCAGCCATCGAGGTCCCCAAAATCGTGGGGAAAATTCGTGCCCCCAGAGGATCCCCGAAGGCCGCCGGAGGGATGCGGATTCCCTCGATCAAATAGGCTCCCCCGAAGATCAGAATCACAATCCCCCAGATGCGCTCTCCGGAGGTCATTTGATGATGCCCAGGTCTTTAAGGATCTTATCCTGATTGGCCAGTTCTTTGTCGATAAAGGCTCTCAGGGCCTCTCCGGTCTGAAACAGCTCTAACCAGGCGTTCTGTTCCAGCACCTTTTTCCACCCCGGCTCCTGCACCATCCGGCCCAGAGTCTTTTCCCAATAGGCCAGGGCTTCTTTGGACATCTCCGGCGGTCCATAGAATCCGCGCCAGTTCCCCGAGATCACTTCCAAACCCAGCTCTTTGGCTGTGGGGGTATTCTTGTAGATTCCGGGGAGACGCTGAGAGGCCAAAATGACCAGGGGCAGGACGGTGCCGGCCTCGCTGTGGGCGGCAATCTCGCCCGCATCCCCCACAAAGCCGGCCACATGCCCGCCCAGCAGGGAGGCCAGGGCTTCCGCCCCCCCTTGAAAGGCCACATAACGAACGTCCTTGGGTGGAATTCCATAAGCCTGGGCCAGAAGGCAGAGCTTGAAATGATCCAGACCTCCGGGAGCGGAGCTTCCGGCCCAGCTCACCGCCCCGGGGTTTTTCTTCATGGCGGCCAGGATCGATTTCAGATCCTTATGGGGCGAATCCTTCTTCACCGCCAGGACGCCGTAATCTACCACCAGAGAGGCAATGGGAGTGATATCTTTGTAGGTGGCCTTGATATTCTTCAGGGCAAGCTGGGAAGTTAAAACCGATGAGAAGGCAATGAGCACATAGTCATCCGTACGGCGGTTGCGCACGATGTCATTGAAAACCACAGCGCCCAACCCGCCGGGTTTGTTGAACACGGTAATCGGAACGCTGACCATTTTTGTTTCCTGCAAAACTTTGGCGCTTGCCCGGCAGGTGAGGTCCCAGCCTCCTCCCGGGCTGGCCGGGGCGATAAACTCAACGGCCTTGCCGGGGTATGAGGCGGCCAGAGAAATCCCGCCAGTCATCATCGTCACCAGCAAAAAAAACCAGGTCAACAATGAGATTTTTTTCATGTCGAACCTCCTTCTTGGATTTAACGTATTGTCAAAATTATTCCCCTCTCCCCTTGGGGGAGAGGGTCAGGGTGAGGGGTGAGAAGAGCACCCGGATTGTCTCTAACATACCTTCTATGCTCATGAATACCTCGGTATCCGTAAAACCCTTTCTTAATGCGCTTGCTACGTCCCTCAGTTCTTTCACCCCCACCCTTTTCCCTCCCCCCTCAAGGGGGAGGGATGTACTTGTTTTTCTTTATCTTCCTGATTGGTTTTCCATAACTTTTTTGACATTACCCAAAGTTATCGCTCCGAGTTTTTCCCTATTGCCGCCCGCGGCCCTTTAAAATCAAACCTCCCCCAAACCCGCCCTATCCTCCGGAGGCAACGGGGAGGATCGTCAGAGTATCGCCCTCGCGCAGTTCAACCTCTTCGTCAGGGCTCTGATATTTCCCGTTCAAAATGACCATCACTTCCGCCTTAAAGCGCTTATGATCTGCGTCCCAAAAATATTCCCTTGCCTTGGGCCTCCCCTGGAGCCACTGGGAGAAGAAATCCCGCAAGAAAATGCCTTGGGGAGCACTTACTTCACACGTTCCTCCCGGACAGTCGGCTTCCAACAACTCCCCGGCCCATCCCCGAAAAATAACCTGAAAATGAACTTCATCTCCTTTCTTCATCTTTCCCCCGGCAAATCGGAAACCAAATCATCGAGCCCCAGCTTGCGCAAGGTCTCCGCAAGAGGCCAGCCCGTCTGTTTGTCCCAGCCCATCCCTTCATAATACCTTTCCCGGATTTTTTCCCAATGAGGTGATATCCCCCGCCCCTGACAAGGCCCGTCAGAAGGGGTCGACCCATACCGGCTGGACGGGGCTTCCAGGCGAATATCCTGCCCGTGCCGTAAATTGAACATTCTCAGCCGGTGGATCGTTTTCAGGCCTGTCCGGATCGCCCCGGGCAAATCGAGGTTCCAATTCGTGACGGCATTGACGCATTCGAGGGTCAGCCTGGGGTCTACCGCATTGAAATTGCAGATTCCCAGGGAGTCCTCGAACACCTTATAGCCGTTGACCAGGGCATTGGCCGCCCCTGTTTCCAGCGGATCAAAAGGGTCCTTGACCGGCGGGAAGCCGTATAGCTCGGGCCTGGGTCCGCCACCGCCAGTGGCCTCCAGGGTGCTGGTCGTTGAAAGGCAGGTATCCAGCATCTCTGACCAGCGGCCCCGGTGATCATGGCCCCTGGGGGTAGCGCCCTTTTGGGTGAAAATCGCACAGTCCCGGGCTTGCCCTCCTATTTTCCCGGCGGCCCTCATCACCCCCTCGGCAAGGATATCCCCGATTCCTTCCCGCCTGGCAATCTTCTGGATGAGGCTTCTTGCGGCTTCCACGTTTCCCCAATTCATTTCCAGGCCGTCGAGGTCATTTTTGGTCAGTATCCCCCGTTGATAACATTCCATAACCCAGGCCACGGTCCAACCCGTTTCATTCGCATCCAGCCCCAAACGATCCACCAGGTCCGACAGCATCACAATGGCTCCCAGGTTCTCCTGGCCGATGAGAGGGCCAAAGGCAGTGACGCACTCCAGCTCCGGCTCCTCCCCCGTGGTCCCGGCGTAGGGTCCATCCAGCACCTTAACGAAATGAAGGTGCCTGATCCCGCAGCGCCAACAGGGTTTCGGTTTTAGCTGCATGGTCTTGCGAATGGTCTGGCCGTTCACTCTCTCGTAGGCGGGGAAAAGGTTGGTTGTGTAGTTTTTCACGGGGAGCACCCCGGCCAAGTGTAGGTTTCCCACAATCCCGGCCGTACCCCACTGGTGGATCGATCCCCCCCGGTAGGTTCTCGCTTTTTCCAAAAGCTGCTCGGCCAATTTCTTCAAGAGAGCTTCGTCATGCACGGGAATCCGATGAGACCCCCGAACCGCCCCCAGAGCCTTCAAGTTTTTCGCCGCCAGCACCGCTCCCATCCCGTTTTTAGAAGCAATGTGCCCCTGGTCCCCGCACAAAACGGAGAAACGCACCCCTTTTTCAGCGGCCGGCCCGACAGAATAAACGCTTATGCTCCTTCCGTAATTTCCTTCCTTTCGGACCCTCTTTTCGGTCTCCCACGTATCCAGCCCCCAAAGATGGCGGGCATCGAAGAATTCGACTTTTCCCTCCCGGATGATCAGGCCGCAGGGTCTTTTGGCCTTTCCCTGGATGATGAGGCCATCGAACCCGGCAAGCTTAAGGTAAGCACCAAAAAATCCATTGGCCTGAGAAGTCCCTCCATGATCGGTCATGGGACCTTTGGCTACCATCGAAAAAGTGCCTGCCCCCGACACTCTCGACCCCCCTAAGGGGCCCGTAGAAAGGATCACTTTGTTTTCCGGGTCAGACCATTGGGTACCGGGCAGAACCTCCTGGTATAAAAACTTGGCTCCAAAACCTGAACCCCCGATGAAATTCGCGGCGAAGTCCGGAGAAAGGGGAATCCTTTCAAATTTCTCCCGGCCAAGATCGATCCTGAGAAGATGTCCCGCATACCCATAAATCGGTTCATCACCCATTGGAAACTCCTTTCTATCCATCCGAGATGGCGGAGGCAGAACCGTTTGTATGTTTTTGCCTCCCATCCTGGTAATCGGATAAAGCCGCCCAAGATGATTGACTGTCGATTGGGAAAGCTACCCGGCGTTTACGATTCAAGCGCCTGCCGGTACATAAAACTTGAGGGGTCCCAGACTGCAATAACTGTCCCGGTACTCCACCACTTTTCCGGCGAAGGATGTCAAAGTCGCCTCGATTCGCAAAAGAGGACTACCTTTTCCCACTTCCAGAAGAGCCGCCATTTCTCCGTCGGCCACAACCGCCGAAATGAATTCTTCCCGCTTTTCCACCCGGATACCGAAGTAGATCTCCTGCAATTTCCAGAGCGTGTTTTTCAGGAAGTCCTCGGCCGTGTATTTTTCCAGCCCCTTATAAAGGTATTTCGGCAGATAGGAAGTGGTAAAAATCAGAAACTCATCCTGGATTTTACCCATTCGATCCAGGCGAATCGTCTTGGAACCGTTCTCCAGGCGGAGAGCCCGGGCGATCTCCCCCCTGGCGGGAATGACCTGAATTTTTAGAAAGGCTAAATTTACATTGACTAACTCTGAGTGCAATCCCTCGACGAAGCGGAAGTTCCGGTACCGTCCCCGGCTCGTTTTGTCGAAGACGACAAAAGTCCCTTTCCCCTGCCGGCGGTAGAAAATACCCTGGTGGGTGAGGTCCAGAATCGCTTTTCGAACCGTCCCCTGGCTGACGCCATAGCGGCGGGCCAGGTCCTGCTCTGAAGGGATCAGATCACCTTCCTTCAGCTTTCCCGAAGCGATCTCTTCTCGCAGGAGTTCCTGAACCTGCTTATACAAAGACAGCGTGCCGTTCCTCCTGATGAACTCCGGTTGTCGCCTTGCCGTCAGGGAATCAACTCTTGCGGCAAGAAACCCGGCTCGAGTGGGAATTCTTTTCATCATTGTGCCCCAATATTGCCCGGTCCGGTTTATTTTGTCAAGGAAAATTATATAAGACTATATTTTATTTTTTCCAGGGATATTAAAGAAAGGAATAGGGGTTGTTTTCTATTTCTTCAAGGCCCATTTTAATTATAAATAATATCAATAAATTATGATTATTTTATTCTCCCCCCACTTTCCTAGGGGGGCTTTTCCTCCCTTCATTTCTTATATAAGATTTATTATTTTTTCTTGACAATGATTGGCATTCATGATTTAGTGGAATCCGCTGCCGAGAGAGGTTTCGGCGGATTCCCTCTAAATTTCCCAAGCCGGGAGGAACCATCAAAATGGGCTGGTCACCATTTCGTCCAACAGGCCTGACGCATTGTGATTCGCGCGCCTTCGGGGGATATACCCTCGTCACGCCCATCGGGGGCGATGCCGTTTTCCTGATCGATGAACATGGACGCATCGTTCACCAGTGGCAAGTTCCCGAATTTCAACCAGGGTACGGCTACCTTTTACCCGGCGGGAACCTTCTGGTCCGCGGACAACCTTTATTGAAAACCGACGTGGGCGTGGGGGAACCGGCCGGGAAAGCGGACATCCTTCTTGAGCTGGGCTGGGACTCCCAGGTGGTGTGGCGATGGGAGCACGAGACTTTTCACCACGACATGTGCCGGATGCCCAATGGAAATACCCTGGTGCTAATCTGGGAAATATTGCCGGAGAATCTGGCCCAAAAAATCAAAGGAGGGTTGTCCCCGGAACAGAACGATCGGGTCCGCAACGACCCGCAATTCATGGCTTTCATCCTGGCCGGGATGGGCGTCGGAGGACGCCCCCGGTTGAAAGGAATGTTGACCGATGCAGTTATGGAGATCGATCGGGCCGGCCGGCAAGTCCATCTCTGGCATGCCTATGATCACTTTGACCCCGGGGTCGATGTCCTCTGCGGGGTTGATTTCCGAGCGGAATGGACTCATCTCAATGCGGTCGAACGGACTCCCGAAGGAAATATTCTGATCAGTTCCCAGAAGCTTGACACCATTATGATGATCTCCTGGCCTGAAGGAAAGGTCTTATGGCGCTGGGGAGGCCTGGGCCGTCTTAGCCATCAACACGATCCCACGGTCACTCCCGACGGCACGCTTCTGGTCTTCGACAACGGAAGCCGCCATCCGGTTCAGGGAAAATCCAGGGTCATCGAAGTGGATATGAAGACCGGCGAGATCATCTGGCAGTACATGGGCGATCCAGTCTTCAGCTTCTTGAGCCTCCACATCGCCGGGGCCGAGAGGCTGGCCAACGGGAACACCCTGATCTGTGAAGGGGAGAGCGGCAGGGTCTTCGAGGTTAACCGCGATTGCGAGATCTGCTGGGAATGGGTCAGTCCGTTTGTTCTTCCCTTCAAGGGAATCACGTCCTCCATGCTCTTCCGCGCCCACCGCTACGCTGCCGACGGTGCGGAGCTGAAAGGTCGAAGCCTGGAGGCGGAGAAATGGGAAGAGCTGAACCGGAAGCTGGGCCTGATGAAATAAAGAACGCATGGCGCATAGCGTGAATAATTTGAGCGCTTCCCGCTATGCGCTCTGCGCCCTGTGATTTTTCCTTCTTGAAAAGAGGTGCGTCATGGCCAACGGGTACATGGGAAAAATTCTGAGGGTGGATCTCACCGCCCGTTTGGTTCAAACCGAGCCCCTGCACGAAGAATGGGCCCGGAAATATATCGGCGGCACGGGACTGGCTACGCGTTATTTATACGAAGAGATCGACTCCTCCACAAAACCCGAAGATCCGCAGAACCCCCTTATTTTCATGACCGGACCTCTCGGCGCGACCCCCTCCATTACCTCCGGGCGGCACCAGATCGTCTCTCTCTCTCCCCTGACCGGAATCTACGGCGAATCGGATTGCGGAGGAAGCTGGGGAGACCAGCTGAAAAGGGCAGGCTTCGACGGAATCATCATTACCGGGCAATCATCCTCCCCGGTGTACGTATGGATCCGGGACGGTCAAGCCGAAATTCGACCTGCCGATCGGTTCTGGGGGATGGATACCTATGATCTGGACCCCCCTCTTCTCGCGGAAACCGACCGGAAGGCGACGGTGGCTTCAATCGGAACCGCCGCTGAAACGGGATCGCTGATTGCCAACGTAATGCACGACGGCTTCCACGGCCGGGCTGCCGGCCGCTGCGGGTTGGGCGCGGTCATGGCAGGGAAAAAGCTTAAGGCCGTGGTGGTAAGAGGCTCGGGAAGCGTGCCGGTCGCGGATCCGGAAGGCCTGAAGGCGCTGGTCAAGACCCACGCCCCCATCGTCGCCGACCGTTTGAAGGATATGCGCAAATACGGGACGGCCCGGATGGTTCAGGCCTCAGAACAACTCGGGAGTATGCCTCTTCAGAATTTTAAGTACGCGCACCGCTGGGAGGAAGGGGCGGCGAAACTTTCCGGACCTGCCTTTGCCGAAAAAGTCATCATCAAACCCTATTTCTGCGGAGGGTGCGTCATCGGGTGCGGCAAAACGGTCCAGGTCAGGGAAGGGCCGTTCAAGACCGCGGTGGGCGGCGGGCCGGAATACGAAACCATCGACCTTCTGGGGGCCAACTGCCTGGTGGACAACCTCGAGGCCGTCTGCCTGGCCAACGAGCTCTGCAACCGCTACGGCATCGATACCATTGATACCGGCAACCTGGTGGCCTTTGCCATGGAGCTTTTTGAAGTCGGCCTGATCACATCCGCTGACACCGGAGGTGTCCCCTTGAAGTGGGGCAGCGCCGAGGCCATGGTGGCGGCGGTCCGCATGATCGGCGAAGGAACTTACATCGGAGCGGTCCTGCGGCAGGGGATGGTGCGCGCGGCCCAGGTGATCGGCAAGGGAGCCGAGGAATACGCCCTTCAGGTGAAGGGGTTGGGAATCCCGGCCCATGATCCCCGGGCTTACAACGGCCTTGCCTGCTCGTACGCCACCTCCAACCGGGGAGCCCATCATCT
>Ga0315278_10005919_pt1 | contig 11090 bp, 7 predicted proteins | sample YL17G06_0_MG_FD_203880 | JGI IMG/M metagenome (GOLD analysis project Ga0315278, IMG submission 203880) | Sediment microbial communities from Yellowstone Lake, YNP, Wyoming, USA - YL17G06_0 | ecosystem: Environmental > Aquatic > Freshwater > Lake > Sediment | place: USA: Wyoming | collected... | reverse complement strand
GAATCGAAGCTGACACGTTCCTTGAAAGAGAACCGGCCGCTGCGCGTGAAAGCAGGCTTCGATCCGACCGCGCCGGATCTTCATCTGGGCCATACGGTCTTGATCCACAAGCTCAAGCACTTTCAGGAACTCGGGCATCACGTGATCTTCTTGATCGGCGATTTCACCGGCATGATCGGTGATCCGACTGGCCAATCGGAGACGCGCGTCGCGCTCTCGAAACAAAATGTATTAGAGAATGCCAAAACCTACGAGCGGCAAATCTTCAAAATTCTCGATCCTGCGAAGACCCTGGTGGAGTTCAACAGCCGGTGGATGAGTACGATGACCGCGGAAGAGTTGATCCACCTGAGTGCGCATAGCAGTGTCGCGCGGATGCTTGAGCGGGATGATTTTCGAAAGCGTTACGCGGAGCAGAAGCCGATCAGTATCCATGAATTCATGTATCCCCTCGTACAGGGCTACGATTCTGTGGCGCTCAAGTCTGATGTCGAACTGGGCGGCACCGATCAGAAGTTCAATCTGCTGATGGGGCGTGAGCTGCAACGTGATTATGGGCAGGAGCCGCAAGTCGTGATCACGATGCCGTTGCTCGAAGGGACGGACGGTGTGAAGAAGATGAGTAAGAGTCAGGGGAACTACATCGCATTGGAAGATACGCCGAACGACATGTTCGGGAAGCTCATGTCGATCAGTGACGCGTTGATGCTTCGGTATTACGAACTGCTCACGACGGAGGATTTGGCTGGAGTCAAGGCCGCTCATCCGATGGAGGCGAAGCAAGCACTCGCAGCCTTGATGGTCGCCCGGTATCATGGTGCAGAAGCCGGTCAACAGGCGAGGGCGGCCTTTCAGCAGAAATTCCAGGAGCGGGAATTTCCGAGCGAGCCGGATGTGCGCTTGACCTTGACCCTGGCCGATTTGCGCGAGGGGCAGACGATCAGCCTTGTCGATCTGGTGACCAAGACGGGTCTTGTGCCGAGTAAGAGCGAAGCCCGGCGGCTGATTATTCAGGGTGGCTTGGAGGTCGATGAACAGAAGCAGAGCGATGCGAATGCGGTCTTGACGCCTGTGGCTGGCCGCGCCTATCGCTTGAAGGTCGGCCGACGAAAGTTTGCGCTGGTTGAACTGCGCCCTTAGCAATGTCATTGGTCAGCGGTCAACAGTCAATGGTAAAACGCACTTGCGAGAGCCGCCGCTGTTTCTTCTGCCCGATTGACCAATGACCATTGATGATTGACTTGGCTCCTGGGCCAGCGTAGGATTCGACTCAGCGAGCGGGCGTAGCTCAGTGGTAGAGTCCTTGCTTCCCAAGCAAGTTGTCAGGGGTTCAAATCCCCTCGCCCGCTCCAAACAAAGACGTGAAACGTGAGGCGTGAAACGTCACACGTAAGAGATGGAGGACTTGAGAGGCATGCGCTTCCAAGTCCTTTTTTTGTATCTCATGGAAGAGCTTCCCAAGGCCAAAGAGCTATGCGGACCCGACGCATAATCTCTGCGGGAGATCGAAGTGAAGCAGCAGCATGGGCGATAGCCCTGTGTATTACAGAAAGGAGGCGCTGTGAGCCGAGGGCGTTTTGGGTTCTTGGTCGTAGTGACTTTCGTTGGAAGCATCATTGGTGGGGCGGCAAGCGGGTGGTGGCTGGCGCCTTCATCCGTCAAGGCGCAGAAGTTCAATGGGGTGAATGCAGAAGAGTTTCTGTTGCTGGACACGAGTGGAAAGGCGCGAGCCGGATTAGGTCTCGATAAAAATGGCGAGGTGGGTTTAGTGCTGAAGAGCCGCGATGGGAATCGGACGCTGGCCCTCTCTCCCGACGATCGGTTTGCCGTGAAACTGTCCGATCAGAGCGGTCGCGTCATCTGGTCGGCCCCGTAGGAGAGCAGGAGTGCTCTGTCGGGTGTTCAAAATTACAGTGGGCCAGGAGCAATACGGGGCTGGAGAAAGAATTCATGGACGGCTTAAGCTGCATCTGCAGGCTGTTCAAAAAGGCCGTCCAGCAAGGCCGCAGCGAGCAAAGACCCGAGGCGTACCCTCTGGGGCGCACGGTGCGACGAATAAGGAGCACCAGGTCTGTGCGCGCCGCCGAGTGGTGAGGCGGCCGGGTCCCCGTTAAGGGTCTGAACGATGCGAGAACGAAGCTGGCGGATTTTTTCAACAGCTTGCTAAACGGCTTTTTGGACTTTGCCGCTGCGGAGACAACGCGTGCAGACCCGAATGCGTTTTGGCTGACCGTCGATCAGTGCCCGGACTGGTTGGAGGTTGGGCTTGAAGATCCGCTTGGTCTTGTTATTGGCGTGACTGACGTTATTGCCTGATTGGCGACGTTTGCTACAGAGATCACATGTAAATGCCACGGGTATACTCCTTCATCTAGTCGAATCGATATGAAATTGCTAAGGCAAAAATGTAGCACAGGGCCATTGGTCTTGACAAGCAGGTTTGATGAGGGTAGGGCGGCGTAGCATGGGAGCGTCAGCTTTGCGGAAGGGTGACATACGATAACGGGAATCGATCTACTGGAGTTTGCGGCAGGGATGTTGACCACCTGTGCCTTCTGGCCCCAGCTGCAGAAGACGTAGACCACGAAGTCTGCGGGCGATGTATCACTGGGCATGCTGGCAATCTTCTCAGCCGGCGTCTGCCTCTGGTTTCTGTATGGACTGGTCCTCCATGCCTGACCGATCATTCTGACCAATGCCGTCACGTTGCTGCTGACGGGGGCGATACTGGTGCTCAAGCTGCGCTATCGGGGCTAGCAGAATGCTGAAAAAGTCCGCCAGCAGCGTTCTCGCCTTGAAAGCATCCTCAACGTAGCCCAGAGGCTACGCCTCCGGTGCTTTCATCGGCTGCGGCCTTGCCGGACGGTCTTTTTGAGCATTCTACGGAGTCGTGTTCTGCTACGGGGACGAGTTAGCGGCGGTTAGGTCGGCTGGTTGGAGCAGTTGCCTGCGAATCTTTAGGCACGGGCGCGAGGGAGACAATAGCCGGTGCACTGATATCAAAACCCGTGTCCCCCCCATCGTCGTATCGGTCTTTCCCCACGCTATAGATTTTCTGTTGCGTCGGGCTCCACAACATCGGTAATCCACTAAAGGGATCGTAGTAGGACGAGCCGACTGCAGCGAGTCGATTCGGCACGGTGGTCTGTGCACTCGGGCGCCGCAGGATTATCTGTAATGAGGCAAGTCGCAGCCTGGCATCGGTTTCCCTCAGTTGATAGAGAAAGGGATCCCAGTCCGGTTCAAAGGGGGTTGGACTGACGACGCTCTCCATGATGCCTTGGCGTGCGGTACCTGTAAGTTCGTGAAGCTTTGGCAAAGTGCTCTGTCCTGCTTCTGTTGCATGCATCATCGCGTCGTAGTACGTCGCATACATTTCCCAGGTCTCTCGCGTCTGTAGTTGGATTCCAAGGAACGAGCGTCCGTGCGGATGTGCGATGTGCCGAAAGGCCTGTTGGGGAAGACGGGCAGTACTCGCTAACCACTGTTCCTGTGCATCGAGGGATTCAGTCTGCCTCTCCCTGGTGAGGTTACCTGCATGATCGCCTTGAATGCCGAGTGTGAATTGATGTTGAAGCGGCCAGCGGAGCGATGATTCTGCTGCAGTGAGTGGCGGGGCAATGTTGGGGGTCATCGCCAACACGGTCTTGTCGACGACGGGCTGCGACAACAGAGTCGAGAGCAAGCGGAGATCGTCGGTGATGACGATTTGCGCCATGACTTTGGTGGCGATGGTCGTGGCGTCTCGAAGTATGCTCCGCCACATGTAAATATCCTTCTTCAGCCTCTGCATGCCCAGGGCCGTCTGGCGAGAAAATCCGTCAGCGAGATAGAAGCGGTGGCCGACAAAAATCTCCACATAGCGGGGCGTGCCTTGGTGCCCGAATCCCATATCCTCGAAGGGCATCGCGAGCCAACGCTCGTACCGCGACAATATGGTGTGGTCGCGACCGGTCACAGTCTGAAGCCGTGCGCTCATATTCCGAAACTCACTCACTGGATTCTCGGAGTTCCAGGAAGGGAAAACCTGTTCCATAGGGAGCTGAATCTGTAGTTCCGAGCGATCCGGTTTGTCGTAATCGAATTCCCTCACGCCTTGAGCGGAGGTGGTTTCCAGCCACATCTCATGACCCACCTTGGCTGGATCGCGAGAAGCAGCTGCAGCAAAGCCGAGGAGATAGAAGTAGCCATTCTCATAGGGGGCGACGAGACGGTGAGGCGGCGGCTCTAGGAGTCGGGTGAAGGTGGCGCTGGGAGGTTGTCCCTTTGAAGTCCAGATGAGGCTCGATAGCTCGAAAAGGGCAAAAAGGACGACGACGCTAATGATCAGGTGTTTCATAGATACGTACGTAGACGTTGCATGGTGGATCTGCCATTCATGTGAGTGTGTATCCTCTTCGCGAGAGTCATCGACCATAAAGGTGAGCAAAGCCTATGCCGGGAGGAGATCTGGAGAACCTCGGTCTTTCGCGCCGTTTACCAGTGGATACGAACGCCTACTTGGTAAAACCTGAGCAGGGGAGGGGCCGACGGACATTAATGAACTTGACAACCTTCTTCCTTGTCTCCTAAAGTGCCCTCCACATTGTGACTCCTGGGTAAGGGAAGAGGGTGCAAATCCCTCGCGGTCCCGCCGCTGTAAATGGGGACGAAACCCGTGAATGCCACTGTCTGTTAAAGACGTTAAACGTGAATCGTGAAACGTTAAACGCCAGATAAGTTCTTGCGAGTAACGAATAACGCTTCACGATTCACGTCTTCAGATGGGAAGGCGCGGGGAGTAGGGTGAACCATGAGCCAGAAGACCTGCCAGGAACGGGAGCCTGCCAGAGGATCCCTTCGTCGTGAGGCGAAGGAGATCGGATCAGATGCAAGGCCGCAGGCGGGATAACGACCGAAAGCGTATTCTCTGCAATACGTTGAGGATGGTATCACGCCGAGAACGCGGCAGATGGTCCGAGATCGTTCGCCGCAGCAGAATGGCGATCTTCTGGTAGGTTCCCAAGACCGACGTTCCCTCGTGGGCTGGGGAATTGGCGAGGATGAGTTGCGGGTGCAATCCTCAGGGTCTGTCGAGGCCTTGGGGATTTTTTTATTTGCGCCTCGCTAGAGGAAATAATCACCGATGGATGGGATTGTTGCTCGGAGTCGGCGTTCTGCTGATGGTGAGCATAGCCACGGCAATTTCCGACGATGAGATGTCGAATATGAAGCGACGACAACAGGGCATTTTGACCGGCATGCCGTTTATGGCGAACATTACGCCACGGACCTTCATGGACGCGTTGGGAAGAAAACTCTTTCTCGCGAAGGCACCCAGCCGCGTGGTGTCGATGGCGCCGAACGTTACGGAGATGCTTTTTGCGCTCGGTCTTGAGGAGAAGGTCGTCGCAGTGACGCCATTCTGTGACTACCCTCCCGAAGCACAGGGCAAGACACACTTGGGAGGGACGAATCCGAGCATCGAGCAAATTCTTGCCCTCAAGCCGGACCTGGTCTTGGCCCCGCAGGACTTTATCCAGCCAGATCTTCTTCAAAATCTCGATCGTCTCAAAGTCCCCACCTTCGTGTTGCAAGCCGCCCAACTGGAGGATGTGCTCGCACAGATTCAAACGGTCGCGCGTATCTTTGATCGGAGCAAGGCCGGGGACGAGTTGGCGGCATCAATTCGGCTGCGAATCGCGGCCGTCAAGGAGCGCACGCAAACACTGGCCCACCCGCGTGTGCTCTACGTGTTGAATACAGACCCGCTTCAAACGGTAGGGCCTGGGAGTTTTATTCATCAACTGATCGAAGCGGCGGGCGGTGCCAATATCGCAGCGGGCACGTTGACGGCCTACCCAAGGTTTGCGCTGGAGGAAGTGCTTGCCCGCGATCCGGAACTCATTATCTTCCCAGTCGGCACGGCGGAAGGTATTCCCGAAGAGGATCAACAGCAGTGGCGGCGGTGGCCGGGTCTGTCTGCCGTCAAACACAATCGGCTGGTCCTTGTGCCCAGTGTGCTGGTCGATCGACCGGGGCCTCGAATCGTGGAAGGGCTCGAACTCCTTGCGAAGGCCATTCATCCCGAGGCATTTACGGGAGAGTTCCAAAAAGAGAAGCGATGATCGTCCAGCCGTCTTCATCTCAAACCACTGTGTCCGATCCACCGATGATGGCTCCTCCCGTTCCGTCGCGGAAGTATGAGGGGATGGCATCGTGGCAGGCTCTGCGTGCTCGTCGGTGGTATGCGGTGATGGGACTCATGATGCTTCTGACGTGCGGCGCCGTGGTGTTCTGTCTCCAGTTCGGGGCGCACGCGCTGACCATGGCGGAGCTGTGGTCTGCCCTGACATTCTCGACGGATGGGAGAGGGGATGTTGCTCGCGTCATTATCTGGGACATTCGGTTCCCACGAATACTGATGGGTCTGTTCGTGGGAGCGGCGTTGGCGATCACAGGAGCCGCGCTGCAAGCCCTCGTCCGCAACCCGCTGGCCGACCCCTACGTGCTCGGCATCTCGAGCGGGGCCGCGTTGGGTGCGACGATTGGGCTCGCCCTCGGGCTTGGTGCGATAGTGGGCGGGCTCGGGTTGCCGTTGTTTGCCTTCATCGGAGGCGGTCTCTCGATCGTCCTCGTGTATGGGATCGCAGCCTCTCAAGGGCAGTTACCGATGCACCAGCTGTTGCTGGCGGGGGTGATTGTGAACGCCGTCTGTTCGGCACTCATGATGTTTGCGACATCGATCTTGAATCCGGCCTCGCTCTATCGGGTTGTCTTATGGCTGATGGGGACGCTGAGTGTCCCGAGCATTCCGGCGCTGACCGGGATTGGATTCTGCTTGCTGATCGCCATTGTCCTACTCCTTCGGGAGAGCCAGGCCTTGAATCTCCTTGCTGTGGGAGAGGACGCGGCTCGCTCCTTAGGGGTCGAATCGGATCGAGTTCAACGGACCGTGTTCCTTGTTTCGGCTGTGCTGACGGGGGCCGTCGTGTCGGTCAGCGGCATGATCGGATTCGTCGGCATGGTGGTTCCGCATCTCGTACGGATACTGTGCGGGGCGGATCATCGGTTGCTGTTACCGGTTTCCGCATTGGGCGGAGGTATCCTGCTGATGGTGGCTGATACCGTCGCGCGTACGGTCGTCGCGCCGGCAGAAATTCCGGTCGGCGTGATTACCGCGTTGATCGGCGGACCGTTCTTCATCTATCTCCTGATGACTCGGAAGTATCGGTTTTTCGCATGAGCCAACAAGCATCAGACAGTGCTGTTTCTTCTCCTCTCCCGGCCTTCGAGGTACGTCAGCTGTCGTTCCGGTATGACTCTGTGCGAAGCCGTCCGTCTGGTGACCGCTTAGCCTGGGTCATCAATGGAATGGAGCTTACCGTCCGCCAGGGCGAGATCCTCGGTGTGATTGGGCCCAACGGGTCCGGAAAAAGTTCGTTGCTGAAGCTGTTGACGAAACTGGTTCGACCTCAGGAGGGAACCATACGCCTGATTGGGGCTGAGCTTGGATCATTGTCGCGTGAATCAATCTCCAGACAGGTGGCATATATGCCACAGGATCTCTCCTACGACTTCCCGTTTTCCGTGTTGGACATGGTGTTAATGGGCCGGTTTCCCTATCGCCGCGGTGGGCTGTGGAACCTCGTGGGGTGGGAGGGGCAAGAAGATCTTGCCGCTGCAGAAGAGGCCATGGTCCAGACGGATGTGACGCACCTGGCCAACCGGATGATCGCTACGCTTTCAGCAGGGGAGCGACAACGCGTGCTGCTCGCACGCGCCTTAGCCCAGGTGCCTCGCGTGCTGATGCTCGATGAGCCGACCGCGCATCTCGATCTCAATCATCAGCTCGACGTGTGCCGAATTCTCCAACGTGTGCATGAGCAATTGCAGATGACGGTGCTGCTCGTCTCACACGACATCAATCTGGCAAGCCAATACTGTGATCGTATTCTGGTCATGAAACAGGGAGCCGTGGTGTGCATCGGTCCTCCACAGGACGTGATTCATCCACGGGTCTTGACCGAGGTCTATGGGTGTCAGGTGCTGGTCGACGTGCATCCGGACACGGGGTTGCCGCGAGTCTCCTTGCCAGCTCAGGATCGTCATCAGACCGTTGCCGTATCTAAGATGTCGTAAGTTTCATTAGGAGTCTGTGGAAAAACTATTGTGGCACGGTGGAAATTCAATGGTCCGCACATCTGGAATAAGCCCGGTCTGTCTGGTCCATCTGGTTGATTTGGTTCATCTGGTTAGTTTCGTTCAAGCAAAAAACCAGACAAACCAGACAGACCAGACAAACCAAATAACGGGCTTCTTATGCTGGCGGACTTTTTCAGCAGCGTGCTAGTACGGGTGAGGTTTCGTACCCGAACCGCCCGTTGGTTCCAGGGGGTACTGTGTAACCAGGGAGAAAGGTTGATCGAGTCAACATACCGTTAGAGACGGGGAAGATGGTGCAAATCCATCACGGTGCCGCCACTGTAAGCGGGGAGTGACTCTGCACAAATGCCACTGTCGTGGGACGTTAAACGTTAGTCGTGAACCGTTAAACGCAGGAAGAAATCTTTGCGTTTAACGCATAACGATTCACGGTTCACGTCATCAGATGGGAAGGCGCAGGGGAACGACGAGCCGCAAGTCAGGAGACCCATCCAACGGGCATTTCGACTGGACCCTTCGTGTCTAAGGGAGGTCTCTGTGCGCATACATCTTACGGGTTTCTCTGTTCCTATTGCTCTATTATCCTGCCTCGTTGCTTCCACCACCCCTGCCCAGGCAGAGGATGAGATCGAGACGCGAGAAGTCGTCGTCTCCAGCACACGTCTACCCGACGCACCAGTCGATGCTAGAACGCTTCCGGCAAAAGTGACCGTCATCACGGCAGAGGATATTCAAAAGAGCGGAGCGAAGACGGTACAAGAAGCCATACAATGGGCAACCGGCATCGTGATGTACGATCAGGTCGGTAATGCATTCCAGCAAACCATCGATCTGCGTGGGTTTAACGGCCAGCCGGTTCCTTCCACGAGCGTCTTTGTAGACGGTCAACGGATCAACGAGCCAGATTTCAACGCCATCAACTTCGACCTGATCCCTTTTGACACGATCGAACGGATCGAAATTATTCCCGGTCCTGCCACGATCTATGGGAAGAATGGAATGGGAGGTGTGGTCAACATCATTACTAAACGTGGCGGCGAGAATCGGCAGGTGACAGGCGAAGCATTGTTTGGCAGTTGGGGTCGCCAACGATATACCCTCAACGCGAGTGGGCCGGTCGGCAAGTTCGACTATTACTTCAATCTTGGCAAGGAGAAGGAAGACGGATACCGCGACGACTCTGGTTCCAACATCTCACGTGTCAATGGGAGAATCGGCTATCGTCCGTCCGAGGAGAGCGATATCACACTCTCATACACCTATGTGACGGACAAACTGTATCAGGCAGGCGCACTCCCCTTGAGTGTGGCGGCAGTGAACCCGAGAGCGAATTTTACGCCGGGCGACTTTGTCGATAATAACAGCAACGTGGTCAGGCTCACTGGACGCCAGGGTTTGCCTTGGGGATTCTCGCTCAACGTCAACGGTTTTTATCGAGATCTTGACCAGCAGATATTTACGGTTGGGCAGCCCTTCCCCGCGGGGACCCAAAATTCGACATCCCAGAACAATTCCACAACCCAGTCCTGGGGTGGCACAGTGCAGTTGGCGCAAGGCACTCCAATCTGGGGCCATAATAATAGCCTTGTGTTCGGGGCCGACATGCAGCGCAATGATTTTGGAAGCCGTGTTGGTGCAGCAGCAGGCATTCCCCTTGCCCCATTCACTTTCAATAGTCGTACAGACAGCAATGAAAACATCCTAGGTTTGTTTGCCCAGGATACGCTGAGTCTGCTCCCGAACCTCCTTTTGACGGCGGGCGTTCGGTATGACCAAGACAGCATCGAGACGAACTTCGAGGACGTTTCCGACTTTGGCTTCGGCCCCTTCGTCACCCCGGCGACCGTGAATAAGAAAACCTTCTACCGGACTAATCCACGAGCGGGACTGACTTATCTCCTCCTTCCTGGCAGCAGCCTGTATTTCAACTACAGCCAAGGGTTTCGAGTGCCCACATTCTTTGAGCTCTTTCCGGCCGCGGGGTTCTCCAATTCCAATTTGAAGCCGGTCACGTCCGACAATTTTGAAGTCGGGGGTAAGACCAGACTATGGAATTGGGGGGAGGCCAGTCTGGCTCTCTTTACTGCCGATGTGAGGAACGAGATCTATTTCACCTGCACAATCTGTGCTGGCATTGCCTTCGACGGACTTAATCGCAATATCGACAGCACGAGGCGCCAAGGGGTTGAGGCGAGCTTCAAGGGGCGATACAACGAGTACTTCGATGGGGCCATCAACTACACCTATACGGAGGCCACCTTCCAGTCCGCGTTTAACATCTCCACGACGAAGACGATCATGCCTGGCAATACCATTCCACTCGTTCCGAAGAATCGATTGAGTGTGACCGGCAACGTTCACCCCAGGGAAGGATTGACCCTGTCACTGATCGGATTGTATGTGGGGTCGCAGTATTATCTGAATGATGAAACCAACACGCAACCGCGTCTGCCAGATTATTTTTTCCTCAATGGCCGACTTGCCTACGAGCGTCCGGTGCCAGGGGGACAGCTAACCGGATTTTTGCTGCTCAATAATATACTCAACACAAAGTACTCCACCTCCGGTACCATGGCATCCAACACGCTCACGGGAGGAGGAGCCCTGGAGCAATTCGTCGTTCCTGCACCAACGTTCGCAATCTACGGTGGACTCAGCTATCGTTTCGAAGGATTATGAGAACGGGCAGTTTCAGGTCGAGTGACAGAGGAGGAGTCGGCATGCGAATTACAAAGGTCTATACGAAAACCGGCGACAAGGGGAAAACACGGTTGGCTGGTGGCCAGGAGGTCTGGAAGGACAGCTTGCGGGTGGAGGTCTATGGGGACGTGGACGAACTGAACTCGACGATCGGGGTCGTCAGGGCGTTTAATGCGGAGTTGGTCGGGATTCATCCGGCTGCCGATCGGTTAGAAGAGGAACTGCGCTGGATGCAGAACAAGCTG
>Ga0315278_10005915_pt1 | contig 11094 bp, 7 predicted proteins | sample YL17G06_0_MG_FD_203880 | JGI IMG/M metagenome (GOLD analysis project Ga0315278, IMG submission 203880) | Sediment microbial communities from Yellowstone Lake, YNP, Wyoming, USA - YL17G06_0 | ecosystem: Environmental > Aquatic > Freshwater > Lake > Sediment | place: USA: Wyoming | collected... | reverse complement strand
CCACAAGAATTTGCTTACAGGTGTCAATGACTCTTTTAAAATCGCCCCTGATAAGCATCATATCAATCTTCGAATTATCAGGTTTGTTCTGGGCTAACAGGTGGAATGAAACAACAAAAACCAGGAGAATAATAGTCAAAAAAATCCTTTTCATGCTCTATAAATTATTCGTGGTCAAACTATATTTTAAAGATAATCTTTAAATCATTTATACTGAGTCAGTAATTTTAAATATATAACGAATAAATTAGTTATTCAACTAATTATTTAAGAATTTCTTTCAGCCAGCTAAGGCAAAGGTCAGGCCAGGCAGATTGAGTTTCCTTGTTGATCGACAATCCATATCCATGTCCTCCTTTCTGAAAAACATGCATTTCAGCCGGGATATTCCTGCTAACCAAACCCTCGAAATATACGATACTGTTCCTGACGGGTACAGCCTTGTCATCAGAAGAGTGCACGAGGAATGTTGGGGGAGTATTCTCAGTTATCTGGAGTTCATTGGAGAAATGTCTGACGGCATTGTCGGAAGGATTATCCCCAATAAGATTTTTCCGCGATCCGGCATGTGTAAAGGAGGTATTAAAAGAGATTACCGGATAAATAAGAAGTGAAAAATCAGGACGGGCGCTGGTTGTATCTTTCACTTCATATACTTTTTCAGTAAAATGGGTAGAAAGGGTTGAGGCGAGATGACCGCCGGCGGAGAATCCGATAACTCCGATTTCACGGGGATTTATTTTCCATTCAGAAGCATTCCGCCGGATAATACGAATGGCTTCCTGCGCATCCTGAAGCGGGCCAACGGATTTATCTGTCATGATCAGGTCGGAGGGGAGGCGGTATTTCAAAATAATTCCGGCAATCCCATTATCATTTAACCACCTGGCAATAGCAATTCCTTCGTGATCGAATGCAAGAACTTCGTATCCGCCTCCGGGGCATATCAAAACCGCAGCACCTGTCGCTTTCTCATAAGGAGGAAGGAATACCGTAATAGTAGGATCTGTAACCTTTTCATAACGGGATACTATTTCACCTGTTAAAGTGGATTTTTCAGAATAACTTTCGTTTTTGACTGATCCCGGAATTCCATCGGGCCATACTTTCATAATTGTATTCTGGGCATTTGCATTTAATACCAGGATACTTATGAAAAGAATTTGGGAGAAAAATTTTAAAGATTTCATATTCTTTGATTTTAAGAGTGGAAAAAATCAATACCTGAAGTATTTTAATATATGTTTTGATAAAATTTATATTAATACAAATAAAAATGTCATCTGCGAAGTGGCAGGCTAAAAATATTTATGTTGTGCTCATTCGCATCAAAAAATAGCCGATTTTTCATTTACATAGGGGGCATCTTAAAATAACTATTTACCCGGATTATTTTTAATTCATATGGTTTGAAAGAGACAACTTCATCTTCATTTAAATTGAAAGCCTCAGCAGTGACTGGATTTAAAAGCTGGCGGTTTCCCTTAACACCTATTTTAAGCTTCGTTGATACTGCCCTTGTCCCTTCATTAAAGACAATATAGTAATGATCACTCCCCTTAACCACATGTCTGTATCTGATATCTTCAGAAGGTGTGGCCAGCCAAAGATCATGTAATGTTTTATTTTCAATAGCAGTCATTAAATTTGCATAGGTTTTAAAGTCAATTGCTCCTTTGAACAGTGAAGAATAACCTGAGTTACCGTTTATGATAAGCCTGCCGTTCCTGGCAAGTTTTTTCAATGACGGCATAGCTTTTAAAGGTATTTCCGACAGGCTATCCAGTACTATAATACTATAATTCATCCCGGCAATATGGGCTCCTTTTGAATCAATTTCAGCATCTTCCCATAGATGCCGGATTTCCAGATAGTTGAAATCGCGCTGGTGCTGGAAGCAGATCTTTGCTGATTTATCGGGGAGAAAGTTAGCTTCGCAGAGAATAGCCAGATCACATATTTGCTTTGAATCTGTGTTCAGCCAGCTAAGCCTCCGGCAGGCATCAGCATATTCTTTAAATTTGTTCCACCATGAGGCATTTGGCCCTACGTCCGGAGGCCGTTCGTCAAACCTGGGTCCACGGATAGAATAGAAAAAAGCATGTGGTATTAAAAAATTCTGTCCTCGTACAAAACACCAGTCAGCCAGCCATTTCATTTCGTCGTATGTCAGGTTATGTCCGTAGGCTCCATACAGCTCATTTGCATTGCGGTGCAATCCCCGGTGTAGCATCGCGCTGGATGCGCATTTTGCCATAGTCGAATGTTGCCCATCAAGAGCTTTTGGTCCGGGCTCAACATAACGCCATACAAGATCCTGTCCGGGGATCTGAAAATATCGTTCAGCACCAATATCCATAGAACCTGCCGGATGGCCCATCAGAGATATCCCGTGGACCTTGCACCAGTTTCCCAAACGCTTGTAATAGTTTTCTTCTAGACAGATATTTACTGCTCTGTTATAGTCTATCCTGTGTTTTTTAGATTCAGGAGTATCCTTATACCACAGGTCTGCAAGAAAAGGAGTTATATCATAACCCAGAATCATCTTTATCTGTGGAAGGAGAGAAGCATTTCCAGGCACAACTCCACGGGCTGCATTGCGTCCCAGAGGTGATGGCTCATCTGTAAATATTCCGAGAATGGTTGTACCGAAGTATTTGCCAAATTCCTTTGCATAACGGTCATAGACAAGTTCCATAAAACATCCAACTGCATCAGGATTGAGGATATCTCCTGCAGGGGGCGATTCTTCTTTCATCTGACTGCTCCCTTCGCCAATATAATGAAGACCCCTTATATTACCTCCTGATGGCTGATCAACGATGGCAACACGTTCTTTGCCGGGACGGTCGATGACAGTCATTAGTTTTGATCCTTCCGGAATTTTCAGGGATTCATCTGATTTCAGATCAATTTTGGCCAGACCACGTGCAGCATACCCGGTATTCCGTGCAACTACCTGGCCACTTGAGGAGCCAGATGGGTACATTCCTTCGTCGTAAAGTATAACGAACATTTTTCGTCTCGAAGCTTCACTGATAGCAACATTCATGGAATGAATCATCTCAGGTGAGAGCCATTTTACATTATCCGGCAACCCTATCCGGGGGTGAATGACAAATCCATAAACGCCATGTACTTCAAAATCAGCTATCTGCCTTACAATTTCTTCATCTTTTAAAGTATCATTCCAGAACCAGAAAGGCATTATGGAATATTCATGAGGGGGATCGATGAAATCTCTATAAACATCCTGAGCCTTGATGATATCAACAAATGACAGACTGAACGAAGCAAAAAGACATATTAACCTTACCTCCAATTTCATCAGCAAATAACTCTAAAGGGTTTCAGATTAAAATCAATTTCAACATGAAAATCAGATAAAGATATTCAATATGGAGCAAATTTCAGGCCGTTTTGTTGGTTAGGATTTTTTCGGGAACCAGGGTAAAAATGCACTGGTTTTTTCAATGTATTCTTTATACTGCGGTTTCTGTTCTTTTAAGCTTTTTTCAAGGAGCGCAACACCCGATATTTGAATGATTAATGCCGTCATGAGAATCGAGCCCAGAACTGGCAGATAACTTCCTGAAGCCAGGCATAAAAATCCATATCCCCACCAAACAGCAGAATCACCAAAATAATTAGGATGACGGGTATAGCGCCAGAATCCTTTATCAATCACTTTCCCTTTATTTGCCGGATCAGCTTTGAAATGGGCAAGCTGATAGTCTCCTCCGGCTTCAAAACTGAAACCAATTATCCAGATGATAATTCCTGTATAATCCAAAATACCCAAAGGTTTATATTGTCCGTAATATTGTGCGCCCAGGAGAGGACCAGAGATGAGGCACATCAGAATTCCCTGAAGGAGAAAGGTCTGAAAAAAGCTTATCCACCAGTATCTGTTCTCACCATAATTCTTTCGGAATTGTTTATATCTGAAATCTTCGCCCTTCCCAATATTTCGCCAGGCCAGATAAACAGACAAACGCACTCCCCAGACAGCGACAAGAACAATAAGGATGATTTTTCTTGGCTCAAATCCATCTGTTTTGAGAAAATAGAATCCTCCGGTCAAAACAAAGCCTAAGCCCCAGAAAAGGTCGACTATGCTGACATTTTTAACAATGACACTTACAACCCATAAGCAGGTCATTAAGACCATTATAACCAGAAAACCCTGAATAAAGATCTGAAAGAAGTTCATACAGATAGAGGTTAGTCAAAAAGAAGGGCCACAGCAGCGGCTCCGATACCGGCATTGGCTCCGATGATCGGGGAAATATTCACAACGGAAGCAGGTGTCTTATTTGTGAGGGTCTCCATTTTTTCTGAATACCATTGTGCTGCGTCATTATTGTTTGCATGGAGGACAATGTAGTTCCAAATCGTTTTTTCCCGGCTTATTTTTGTAATGTGACCCATCACTTTTTCCATATTGGCCTTCTGGTTAAAAGTCTTGTCAAATACAATCGCTTTCCCGGTTTCATCAATAGAAACGATCGGATTAATATTTAGTATTCGTGCAATTAATCCTCTTACAGCTGATACCCGTCCGCCCCTAACCAGATATTTTATTGACTTGACACTTACAAAAATCCTGAGGTTATTTGTCCATCTTTCGGCCATACTGACGACCTGATCATGCGAAAGACCAGCCTCAATAGCTTGTGCTGTCCTTAGAATGACAAGTCCCAGGGCACCAGAAAGATTTTTAGAATCAATTACCGAAATAGGTTTGTTGAATTCTTTACTTATTGCCTGTGCAGCTTTCTGGCTGCTGTTAAATGTTCCGCTAAGCTTGTCGCTTAAATGGATGGCGATTATTGAATCATAATGGGAAGCCAGATGAGAATAAAGGTTAGTAAAGCTCTTTTCATTTACCTGTGACGATTTTGGATAGTCTTTATTCTCTTTCAAAAGAGTATAAAACTGTTCAGGTTGAATTGTTATTTTATCGAGATAATGATTCTCACCGAAATTAATATTAATCGGCAGCATGTTTATCTGGTAGTTTTCGATCATCTCCTGGGCAAGATCACATGTAGAGTCAGTGACTAAAGCTATTTTCCATTTTCTGTTATAAACAACCTCACTTTGCCTGATCATATCATCGGCTTTCTGGAATGCAAGAATGCCTGTATTTCTAAGTTCACTAAAAAGTCCGGCAGGATTATTCGTATGTATATGCAATCGTCTCATTTTGTCAGAGCCTGCAACTACTATGGAATTTCCATATTTTTCCAGAACAGGTAACAAATGTTCTTTATCAATAGAACTGTTTTTAATCAGTGCCTCGGTGCAGAATCTGAAATCGACCTTCTCAGGGATCGTCTCTTCAACTTTTTCAAATAGTGCAGTTTCGGCTTTGACCTGGATAAGATCCTTCAGATTGCGGTTTGTAATAAAATCAATTATCCCTTCAACAAAAAACACAAAACCCCGTGCCCCGGCATCAACAACATTTGCTTTTGTCAGAACGGCAAGTTTTGACTTGGTTGCGATCAGGGATTTATTCAGTACGTCGAAAGAATCTATAAAAAGTTGGTTGAAGTCAGTTATGCGGTTTCTGTTGTCATAGATATAATTTGCCCAGTCTTTGATCACGGTAAGCATAGTTCCCTCAACAGGATTGGCTACTGCCTCATAAATATAACGTACAGAATTTTTGATGCTTTCCGCAAATTGGTTTATAGTGATTGTTTTAAAATTACCTGTTTCAGTACTCATTCCATAAAGGAATTGTGCAAAAATAATCCCCGAATTTCCTCGCGCGTTAACAAGTGTTGTTTCAGCAATCCGGTCGGCTGTTATCTTATATGACCTGTCAGGATGAATAGAGTCAACAACCGACCTGATTGTAGATGCCAGATTGGTTCCGGTATCGCCATCATTTACAGGAAATACATTGATTTTATTGAGCTCAACCTGATGTTCAATTACTTTTCGTGCGCCGGCAATAAAAGTATAATAAAGCCTTCGTCCATCCATTTCATTAAGCGGTGCCGGAGTCACTAATGCCATAAATTGTTAAGTTACAATTGTTTTGTAAAAGTAATAATTATTATGTTCACAATAACCTATATGCTCTTTATGATGTAAAAAGTAAATGCCCTGAAATGTTCCGGACTTTTTTATCTATCTCCATGCGTCCCGGATGATTATATAATAGCTGACAAGAATAATGTTGGATATTGTATCATGATTTAAGTGAAATTCATTATAGTGCTATACACCCTTTCCCTTGTTTCATCAGGAGTAGGATTTAGCTCTTCAGTTGTGAATCTACCATTTTTAAGGTCGATCCTTTCAAAAACCATCAGGTAAAGATCAAATATTATTTCAAGGCTTAACTGGTATCTGGGCTCAAGAAAAGGCTTGATTTCTTTTATAATATCATATGTCTTCAGACGATATTCTTCAGCCAGTAAATAATAATGTTTTATGAGGTTACGGAAGTTGTTATTTACAGGCTTACCATTTGCGAATTCGAGAAGAGCCTTAGGACTAAGCCCATTCTGAATAATCAGATCATCGGCAAAGTAGCTGAGGTTGTTTAACTGATCTTTCTGAAAATCGCGTATAATATGAACCAGGTAACTGAAGATAGCACATGGAGTGGCAGCCCATTTCACATCAAACGAAGGACTTTCATACTGGCCATTTACTTTTCTAAGCCCGTTTAAATGGACAAAGATTGAAGCCGGAGCAACCGATGAGCCCCCTGAGTATTCAAGAAAGGCATTCAGGGTTGGAAATCCGTCATTGTTTATATCGTAAATCATCGATTTAGCAAAAACTTCCATTGGCCAGAGAGGTATCCTGAATTTTTCAATTGTTTCAATAAGCTCTCCCTGAAGGGGGTTACACTCTTTCGAGATTATTATCATCTTAAGCCACTCCTCAACATTAGCTTCAAATTGCTTTCTTTCACCAGCTTCGATCAGCCTGTTTTTTGCCTTATAGTTATCAATAAGATCATCGATTGCACGCATGAATTTATAACAGATTTTTGCAGCGCAGAACCTTTCAGCTTCCCAGAAATTGGCAGCAATAAGGATGTTTGGATGATCCTTGATCTTTTGGAAATCAATAGAGCTGAAGATATTTAAAAACTTATCCCTTTGTGAATTCATTGGCTAGTTATTAAGTATTCTTGCCGCCGTAAGTTTGGCCGACAGCAGAACATTTGGTATTCCATTACCGGGGTGTGTACTTCCCCCGACAAAATACAAATTTTTATATCTGGTATGCTGATTATGAGGACGGAAATAGCCCATCTGGAGGAGATTATGAGCAAGACTTCCAAAGACAGAACCCCTTGAAATATTGCAGACGCTTTCCCAGCTTTCAGGAGTGAAACATATTTCAAATTTTATATGCTCTTCAATATCTTCCATTCCAACCTGTTTAAGCCGTTGTATAACAGCCTTCCGCGTTTTCTGCTTTAGATTATCCCAGTCCTGTTTCTTCTTTATATCAACATGTCCGGCACCTACAATACATGAAAATGTATCCTGGTGAACCGGTGCTGCTGAAGGATCGGTTCTGACCGGAGCATGGATATAGAAGCTCGGATTATCGCTTACTGATTTGTCTTTGAAAATACTGTCGAGGCCTTCACGGAATCTGTCAGCCAGGAAGACACTATGATGACCAAGCTGAGGATATATTTTATCGAGTCCCCAGTGAAAGCAGATTGCAGAACATGAGTATTTCATCCTGTCAAGTCTCCTTGATTTTCTACGGTCAGGTAATAATTTACGATAGACATAGGGAAGATCTGCGTTTGCAACAATAATATCAGCTTTTATTTCGGAACCGTCTTCGAGGATTATACTCTCTGCCTTTTTTCCGGTCACTCTGATTTCTTTTACAGGCTTATTGAAGTTAAACCCTACACCTGATGAATTTGCAGCAGACAATAATTTCTCAACTATACTGAACATCCCGCCTTCAGGGAAGAATGATCCCTCTGTCAGTTCTACGGCAGGAACCATAGAGAAGAGCGCAGGTGAGTCAAACGGACTCTGCCCGACATATATGTTCTGAAAAGTATAAGCCATCCGCAAATGAGGATTGCGAAAGAATTTTTTGACGTACTTCCAATTTGAAATGTATGTTTTGAGTTTTATCAACATGCCGATATTTCTGAAATTGGCAAACTGAAAGAGGTTATCAAAATTACGTCCGATAAGCTTATTCATCCCGATCTGAAAAATCTCATATCCGTCAACAACATACTTTTGTGATTTTCCAAAACTGCCAGCTTCGATCATTTCATGCTGGGTCTCCATTTTCTCTTTATCGGGAGAAAAAGCAAAAACATCGTTGTTGTCGAAATATATTTTGTAGAGGTCAGCCAGAGGTTTTATTTTATTGTTTTCGAAGAGAGGAATGCCAAGTGATTCAAACACCTCAATATAAATTCCAGGCATTATAAGCATAGTAGCACCAAGGTCGAAACGATGTCCATCGCGGACCAATTGACCGCAGCGACCACCGGCTGCTGAATTCTTTTCAAAAACAGTTACATCATATCCATTTTTTGCCAGATAGATTGCAGTTACGATGCCTCCGATTCCTGCTCCGATTATAACTGCAGATTTTTTTCCGGTCATATTTTTTTATTCTTATAATTATTTCAAATTTCGAACTAAAGACTTTCAATAATTCAATTCGTCCCTTTTTTGAAGGTGCAAATTAATATTTTCATTTCCATTATCTGACTTGAGAAGGGGAATTTTACACTTAATAAGCAGGTTTCAGAATAATTTTTTTATCTGCGGTTAATTCAAAGAGCCATTTTTCAAATGCAGGCGGACCAAATTTCCCGATAACATTATTTGAAAATCCATAACCCTCGGTAGGTTTTCCTCTATGATTTGTTTCCATCTTCTCATTTATGTTTTCATCGTGATAGTACCTGACAGCATATTTCCCCGGGCTGAGGTTTGGAAATGAAAAAGAACACTTATTATCCTTTATCGGACTTTGTTCCTGTGTCACCGCTTTTTCATTTCCGTCAAAAAGCTGTAACATAATATTTCCTGTATTATTCCTGATTTCTGTAATTTCTATATCAAGCCTAAGCTGCGAAAAAGAAACATTTGAAATACAGAGCAGACACAGGGAATATGTGATTAATCTCTTCATCAATAATTTATTTTATAAATGACGTTTTAAAGATATATTCTCCTGATGATATTTCACATAGTGTTTTTCCGGATGAGACTTTTACATTCCAGATATCTCGCGATTGCCTTACAGGCTTGTCGCTTTCCAGTATCTTATCAGGATCAACCTGAGGAATTGCAACTACAGCTTTGCAACCTGCAGGTATTTTTACCTTCAGGATCAAATAATTATTTTCAGTTTTCCAGTTTACAGCTATTTCTCCATGAACTGTATTAAATGTTGTTTCAGCCCAGGTCAGATCACCCACAATTTCAGGAGATATCAGAATTTTGTCATATGCTTTTGAGCCATTAGTCTGACGAATTCCTCCGATTCCGCTGAAAAACCATTCCATCAGATGGCCAAGCATCATATGATTATTTGAAACATATTTTAGCGCTGCCCATGATTCAGTGAGAGAAGTAGCTCCTTTTAAAAGCTGGTAACCATAACCAGGGACATCTGTTTTAGAATTCATCTCATATATCAACTGTGACTGACCTGTCTCTTCAAGGGTCCTTATCAGATATCTGAATCCGATATCACCTGCAGTCAGGGCTTTATTATTGCCATTTATTGATTTGACAAGGTTATCCACCACATCTTTTATGTAAATATCATCAACCATACCAAAGAAAACCGGCATAGAATAGGCTGTCTGGCTACCTGTGGAATAGACTTTCTTCACAGGATCAAAAAAATTTGTATTGAATGCTTTTCTGATCTCTTCTGCATGGTTACTGAAATATGAAGACTCATCTTTCTGACCGATCAGTCTGGCCATTTCAGCAACAAGCTTAGTATCATAAAAAAACATTGAAGTGGCAGTAAGGGCTTTAGGTGTAAGCTGAGCCTCCCCGGGAAATTTTGGTCCAAGATCATACCAGTCTCCGAGCCCTTGAGACAGGATATTATTTTCTGATATCCCCGACAGATATTTTAAATACCTCTTCATCATCGGGTACGCTTTTTTTATTGCTCCTATATCTCCATACCATTCATACATATCCCACGGAAGGATTACACAGGCACTTCCCCATTCCGGGGAATCGCGGAATCCGCCGGCGAATGGGACATACTCGGGAGCAATATCCGGGACTAATCCGTTTTCCAGTTGTGCTTCGATCATATCATCGATTATCTTGTCATAAAGATTATGTATATTAAAGATGAACTTGATAGAATTGCCCATCAGATGAGTCTGCTCCAGCCAGCCTAATTTTTCGCGGTGCGGACAGTCTGTGGCAACACTGGCCAGGTTGCTTTTTATTGACCATTTGATTAGATCATAGATTGAATTGAAAAGCTCATTTGAGCACTTAAAACTTCCTGCTTCGGGAGATGAGTTTCTTGTGTGCAATAGTTTAATTTCTTTCAAAACAGGCAGATTCCTGGCATTACTGTTTTTATCGGGAACGGCACCATTCACCTGGACATACCTGAAGCCATAATATGTAAATTTTGGCATCCATACCTCTTCTTCACCCCCTTTTAAAATATATGAGAAATAATACGGACCGCCTGTTGCCTGTTGTGTAACCAGAGAATCCTCACCAAGGAGTTCCCCTGGTATAAAGCGAACTTCCTGGCCTTTCTTTCCGCTGATTCTTATTTTTATTATTCCGGATGCATTTTGTCCGAAGTCATAAACATATATGCTGTCCTTCCGGTGAGAGATTTTTTTACAATCAATAACTTCAGAGACCTTTACAGGGTAATCATTTTCGTTCCGGAGAGTACCACCGGGCTCTTTTACAATAAGGACATTTTTCCAGGATTTATCATTGAATAATGGCTCGTTCCAGCCATCCCGTTCCATCCTTGCATCGTAGTCTTCTCCGCCATAGATACTGGAAAATGTAACAGGAGAAGGTGTTGTTTTCCAGGTTTCATCACTGACAATTACAT
>Ga0315278_10005913_pt1 | contig 11095 bp, 9 predicted proteins | sample YL17G06_0_MG_FD_203880 | JGI IMG/M metagenome (GOLD analysis project Ga0315278, IMG submission 203880) | Sediment microbial communities from Yellowstone Lake, YNP, Wyoming, USA - YL17G06_0 | ecosystem: Environmental > Aquatic > Freshwater > Lake > Sediment | place: USA: Wyoming | collected... | reverse complement strand
CCGAGCTGGATCTCCTGGCTCTCGCTCACCAGCGTGAACTCGCGCTGGCCGGTGGCCGGGTTGATGGCACAGCCGGGCGCGAGCAGCGTCAGGGCGTAAGCCAGGACGACGAGCGCGATGGGAGCGGCGGTGGGCAAGCCGCGCGGAGTGCGGCCGCGGTGATGCGCTGGACCGGACATTCTGCCTCCCTGCATGAGGGGCCTGCGGGCGGGCCCGCGGCCCGGATGCCTGGTGCGGGAATAAAACCACCCCCGGGGAGGAGGTTCAAGCGTCGCGCCGCTCAGGGCTCCCCCGGCATCCAGAACTCCGTCGCGGCGGGCAGCTGCGACCGGTCCACCTCGAACTCGGATGCGCCGAGCTGTCGCACGTTGGCGCGGCCGCGCGCCACCTCCGCGGCCGAGACGATGGGCAGCTTGGGCGTGTAGCGCGTGGCGAAGTGCATGCCCACCACCACGTGCGGCGCCAGCGACTCGACCAGAGCGTCGAGCTTGGCCGGGTCGAGCGTGAAGTGCCCGCCGAGCGGCGCGAACAGCACGTCCACCGGCTGCAGCGCGGTGGCCTGCCCGGCCGACAGCAGGTGGCCGAGGTCGCCGAGGTGGACGAAGGCCAGCCCGCCCAGCTCGATCCGGTAGACCGTGTTCGAGCCGCGCTGCTTGCCCTTGGCATCGTCGTGGAAGGCGGGGATGCCGCGCACCGTGCAGAAGCCGAGGTCGTGATCGCCCACGCCCTGCGCGGCGCGCAGCACGTGCGGCGCTCCGGCGATGAGGCCGACGTTGTTGTGGTCGGCATGCTCGTGGGTGACGAGGACCGCGTCGGCGGTGAGTCCCTGCGGCAGGGGATAGTCGAAGAAGGTCTGGTCGAAAGGATCGATCACCAGCCGCTTGCCGGTCTCATCGGTGAGCGAGAAGAAAGCCTGGCCGAACCAGCGCACTCGAATCGCCATCGCAGCCTCCGCGCTCAGGGCAAGAACAGGATCCGCCCGGTGACCACCCGGGCACCCATCTGCAGGCGGAGGAAGTATAGCCCCGCGGGGGCTGCGCGGCCCGCGTCTTCTGCCCCGTCCCAGGCCGCCAGATAGCGGCCGGGGGCGCGCTCGGCGTCCACCAGGGTGGCCACCTGCCGGCCCTGCACGTCGTGCACGGTCAGCCGCACACGGCCTGGCTCGGCCACCACGTAGGCGAGGCTCGCTGCCCCCCGGAACGGATTCGGCACCGCCGGGGCCAGCTCGAGCGTCGACCCGCCGGCCGGCGGCGGGCCGCCCGGCCCGGCATCCACCACGCCGTCGTCCCAGCGGGCGATGCGCACCGACGGCTTGCCGCCGGCGAGGTTGAACGCCCCGCCCACGAAGAGCCCCCCGCGCGCGACGAGCGCCAGGCCTTCGGCGTCGAGCCCGGCGCCGAAGGCGCCCCAGGCCGAGCCGTTCCAGCGCGCCAGGCGGGCCGCGGGCGCGCCGCCCGTGGCGCCGAAGGCACCGGTGGCGATCATCTCGGAGTGATACACGGCGAGGTCGTTCACGGTGCCGTCGAGGCCGGCGCCCAGGGGCTGCCAGGCGCCGCCGTCCCAGCGCGCCACGTGGCTGGGCGCGGCGAACGCCCCGCCGGCCGCCGGCAGGTCGTTGAAGAGCGTGAGCGCCTTCACCTCGCCGGGCAGCCCCGCTCCCATGGCCACCCAGCCGCTGCCGTTCCACGCAGCGATGTTCTGCGCCGGCTGGCTGCCGGCGCTGGTGAAGCTGCCGCCCACCGCGAGGACGTACTCGAAGTCCGCGTTCCGATAGACGGCGAAGTCGTTCACCGGACCGCCCGTCCCGCTGCCCAGCGCGCTCCAGCTCAGACCATCCCAGCGCGCCACCCGGCTGGCCGACAGGCCGCCGGCGGTGGTGAAGTCGCCTCCCGCGTACAGCACGCCGTCGTAGACCGCGAGCGCGCGCACGCGGTTGTTCAGCCCCAGGCCGAGCGGGATCCAGTTGGCACCGTCCCAGGCCGCGATCCGGCTGGCGGGGAAACCGCCCGCCATCGTGAATTCTCCGCCGGCGATCAGCTTGCCGTTGAACACGGCCAGCGCGCGCACGCGGTCGTCGAGCCCGGCGCCCAGGGAGGCCCACTTGCTGCCGTCCCAGCTCGCGATGCGGCTGGCCGCCACGGTCCCCGCCGTGGCGAAGTCTCCGCCCGCGACCACCCGCGCGCCGAACACGGCCAGCGCGTAGATCGATCCGGGGACGCCCGCACCCCATCCGAGCGCTCCCCACTTGGCGCCGTCCCAGTTCGCGCCGTTGCTGACCCGCACGCCGCCGACCGAGGCGAATGCCCCACCGGCCACCAGGCGGTTGTCGAAGGTCGCGAACACGAAGACGGTCGCCGGGTCGGAGTCGACCCCGGTGCCCAGGGCGCTCCAGGCGGTGCCGTTCCAGCGCGCCACGTTGGCCACCGGCACGCCGCCGGCGTCGCTGAAGCTCCCGCCGGCGATCAGCGCGTTGCCATAGACGCCGAGGGCATACGCGCTCGGAGAGTCGCCGCCCGCGAGGCCGCCGCCCAGGGCGCTCCACGCCGCCCCGTCCCAACGCGCGATGCGCGAAGCGCTGCCGCCGCCGGCGCCAGTGAAGTCGCCGGCCGCGATGAGCTGATTCTGATAGACGGCCAGCCCGCTCACGATGTTGTTCACCCCGACCCCGAGCGGGCTCCAGGCTGCGCCGTCCCACTGGGCGATGCGGTTGGCGGCCCCGCTGCCGGCGAACAGGAATGACCCGCCGGCGACGAGCTTGGTGCCGTAGACCGCGAGCGCGTACACGCTGAGGTCCATGCCCTCGGCGAGCGGATTCCAGACGCTGCCGTTCCAGCGCGCGATGCTGCCGGCGACGGCGACGCCCGCGTGGCTGAAAACCCCGCCCGCGATCAGCTCGCCGTTGTACACCGCGAGCGCGTAGACGTCGTCGTCGGTCCCCGCGCCGAGCGCGCCCCAGGCGCTGCCGTTCCAGCGCGCCACGCGGCTCACGGAGGTCGCCCCCGCCGCGTTGAATGAGCCGGCGGCGATGAGCGCACCGTCGTAGACGGCCAGCGCCCACACGGTGCCGTCGAGCCCGGGGCCGAGCGGAGTCCAGGTGCTGCCGTTCCAGCGCACGATGTTGCTCGCCGCCGCGCCGCCGGCGACGTTGAAGCGGCCGGCCAGGATCAGATCACCGTTGAATACGATCGCGGCGTAGACACGGCCGTCGAGGGCCGCGGACTCCACGCCGGGCAGCCGGAACTGCTCGTTCCAGAAGCCGCTGATGGCGGTGGCGGGCGCGGTCCGATCGCCGAGCGGCGCGGCCAGATCGCCGAGCGGCGCGGCCAGCTCGGCGAGCGGGGCGCCGGCACGCGGGCCGGCCGCGAGCTTGTGGCCCGCAAGATCGAGGCGGCCTTCGCGCGTGAGGTAGTCCTGAACCGCGGCGGGCAGCGTCGCGGCCGGAGATTGGCGGGCCGCGACCGGCAGCAGGCCGGCGGCCAGGGCGAGCGCGGCCACGGCATGACGGTGTACCAAGAGAGCGAGGACGCCCCGCATCGGAGACTCCTTCACCAGGGATGCTCGAGGGGTGCTAGGACCCGACTGCTCGAATGGAGTATCAGGATACGCCCGGGGTCGCGCCGGACCCAAGCGGAAACGCGTCCGGGCGGCTGCCGCGCGGGCCGGCCGGCCCTACCTTTCCAGGCCATTCGTAGCGTCGGACTCCTCGCGGGCCCAGCCGGCTTCCGGCTCCACGCCGAGCCCTTCGGCCATGCGGTTCATGAAGTTGAAGCACGCCGCCACCTGGCAGATATCGGGGATGGCAGCGTCACTAAACCCGGCGGCGCGCCCGTTGCGCGCTCTCTCTATGGTCGCGCGACGACGGGATCGTCGCGGTCGCGCACCGCACCCGGCCCGGTCCAGGTCCGCGGGTCGCGGCCCCGCGTGAAGCCGAACTGCGCCAGGACCCGGTCGGCGATGAGCTGGAGCTGCGTGCGCTCGAACATCCAGATGGGAGCGCCCGTCCAGTTGACCTGCCCGTGCGCCCCACCCCAGTAGTGGAACCACACCGGCTTGCCGTCCGGCCAGTCGCGGGCCGCCCGCAGCCGGAATTGCTTCGCCCGGTAGAGGTAGAGCGTGTCGAGCACCGACAGAGGCGGCGAGCCCTCGGTGATCTCGTTGGGCAGCGACACGTAAGGGACCGTCTCGAGGCTCGTCCGCAGCGTGGTTGGCCAGTCCGGGTACTCGGTGGTGATGGTGAGCAGGGGCAGCCCCGCCCAGCGGCCGACGTGCCGCGACGACGCGGGCCCCACGCGCGGGTCGTCCGCCGGCCCGCGCTCGGTCACCGGCGGCGGGCCCTCGGGCGGCCACGGCGCCCCGGGCGTGCGGTACTCGGGCAGGTACGGGGTGGCGCCCACCAGCTCGTCTTCGTCGAACAGGTCGTCGCCGGCCCCGGCGTAGTGGATCCTGTCCATCTGCGAGTGGAGCTTCAGGTAGTCGTAGAGGAAGTTGCCCGGCCACAGGATGCTGTCCCGGCTGGGCCCCGTGCCGCCGGCGAGCTGCCCGGTGTAGGGGAAGAAGGCCGGCGAGGCGGTGCCGAAGCGCGTCACGTAGCCGTTGGCGATGGCCTGCGCCACGCCATCGCCGAACAGCCACGCCTGGCCGCCCGCGGACAGGTACACGGCCAGGGTGTTGAACTCCCCCACCCTGTTGATGAAGCGCAGCGCGCCTTCCGGCGCAGACGAGAACTTGGAACCGCTGAGTCCCGCGTCCAGCTCGCCCGTGTACCACACGACCGCGTTGTAGCGTGCCAGGAGCGACAGCGGCAGCCCGGCGACGGGCGTGAAGCGGTAGTCGAGCGTGTCGTAGGGGAAGCCGGCGAGCACCCCCGGCCGCGACAGCGCGTAGGGGGAGTACTTCATGGGGAAGCCGCCGACCGCACAGAGCAGCGTGTCGAGGGCGGACTCGGTCGGGAACCGGCCGTAGGGCCCCAGCCCGTAGGTCACGCGGTCGCTGTTGGCCCGGACGTCGTCGAAGGCCAGGAACTGCGGCTCGAAGAGCGGGTCCGCGAAGTCGAACCGGACCACCCGCATCTCGACGATGACGATGCCCACCGTGCCGATGTTGTCCCGCGCCTCGACGTAGAAGCGGTGCCGGTCGTGGATGCGGACAGTCGGCGGCGAGGTCGTGTAGTCGGTGTCGGCCTCGACGTAGAACGGCCCCACCGTCGCGCTCTGCTCGCTCAGCGACCAGCTCGACCAGCGGTCGGTCTGACCCTCGTGCTCGCGCGGCGTCTCGTCGAAGAGGTCCTCGGTGTCGAGGCACCAGCGATAACCCGCGAGCGTCGTGCCCGGCGCCGTGGTGGCTTCCCAGTGGAACGGCACCGGGGCGCCCTCCGGCACCTCCAGGCGCACCACCCGGCCCTCCGAGAGGTCGAACGATCCGGTCTCCTGGCTGCGCGAGAAGTAGCCGTTGTAGATGGTGATCCGCGGCGCCTCCACCCGCGTGCCGGGCTGGAAGCGCAGCAGGTTCGTGTCGAGGTTGAAGCGCGGCTCGTAGGCGCCGGCCTCGTCCAGGGCGCTCACCGCGAAGAACCAGACCTGCTCGGGGGTGAGGCTCTCGTACTGCTTCCAGGTGGTCTCCGCCGGCACCGAGTCCCAGGTGGCGAAGGCGGCGGGCAACCCATCCGAGAAATACCGCTGCAGGTCGGCCGGCGACGGCGGGTACGCGCCCAGGCCCAGTGCCTCCTGGATGGTCGCCTGCAGGACGATCTTGAACCTGTACTTGACCGGATCCTGCGTCCCCACCCCGTCCGGGTCCTGACCCGACCAGCGGATGAGCACCGACGGGGCTGTGTGGATGATCTGGAAGCGGCTGGGGATCGGGTCGGTGATGGTGGTCATCGGCGCCACCGTGTACGAGGTGAACGCGACGTGGGCCGGCGGGGAGAAGGCGCCGCGGTCGTCCACCGCCTTGACCACGAAGACGTGATAGTCCCGGCTCGTCACCGGCTGCGGCAGGAACGGCACCGTCGTCGTGCCCGAGTCGGGGGTCGAGGAGCGGAAGAAGAGCGTCTTCTCGGATTCCTCGCAGCGCGTCCAGGCGGTGTCGCCCTCGGCCGGGGGATCGACGGCGTAGAGGAAGTGCGACACCTCGCCGTCGATGTCGTACGCCGTCCACTCCAGGTGCGCGGCGTAGAAGACCGAGTCCTGCGGTTGCACCTCGCCGTCGAGGGTCACGATCGGGCGCTGGTTCAGCCCCGCGAGCCCGGGAAACGTGCCCTCGCCACAGCCGCTCAGGATCAGGAGCCCGAGCCCGGCGGCGGCCACCAGACCGAGGGGGGCGAGAGACCGGGACCCAACGAGGAGGCGCGATAGGGTCCGCATGGCATCCTCCGTTCCGGCACGGGCGCGCGGGGGCGGCCGGGGAGCGGCCGCGGCACGCCGGGCGCTTTTGCGCGACACCTGTCCCGGTTCGAGGATCGGCAGGAGCGGGGCTGGAGGCTCGAGGCGCAGGCGAACGGGGGGCGGTTGGCCCTGGTCCCGTCCCATCGCCGAAGGGCTCGCAACAGAAAGCGTACTCGCCACGCCAGGCGCGGGCAAGCGGCGTTTATGGGGATTCGGTCGCTCCCCGCCGCCCGGAGCCCCCTACCCCTCCAGCGCCTCCGTGGCGTCGAACTCCTCGCGGGCCCAGCCGGCTTCCAGCTCCACGCCCAGCCCGTCGGCCATGCGGTTGATGAAGTTGAAGTACGCCGCCACCTGGCAGATGTCGTGGATGGCAGCGTCACCAAAGCCGGCGGCGCGCAGCGCGTCCACGTCGGCGCGCGTCACGGCCCACGGCTCGCGCGTGACCTTCTCGGCGTAGGCGAGCATGGCGCGGTCGGCAGCGGCCAGCGCCGCGGCGCGCCAGTCGCGCACGAGCTGCTTGATCCACTCGGGCTTGTCCACCTGGGCACGGAGCGCCGCCCCGTGATGGCGGATTCAGTAGTGGCAACGGTTGGCGGCCGAGACCACCACGGCGATCATCTCCCGCTGGGCGCGGGTGAGCGGCGAGGGGCCGCGCATGACGTGGGCATAGAAGGCGTAGTGCGTCTCCCAGGCGCGCGGATTGCAGCTCGAGATGCGCAGGATGTTGTCCACGCCGCCCCAGTCGCGGTCGTGGAACTTCGCATAGAGGCTGCGCAACGATTGGTCGCCTTCTTCGGGCGGGACGTAGCGGATGTGGGCCATGGCGGCTCCCTGGGCGCAGGCAGTTGTCTTGCGCCCGCCGCAGGGTATCATGGGCGGCGAGCCGCATGTCCCGACAACTCCCGCCCGCAGGAGGCGCCCATGGCGACCACGACCACCAAGTACGGCATCATCCGCGAGCTGCCCGACGTGCCCTTCGACCAGGCCAAGCAGCGCGTCACCGAGGCGCTGGCCAAGGAGGGCTTCGGCATCCTCACCGAGATCGACGTCAAGGCGACGATGAAGAAGAAGCTCGACCTGGACTACGAGCCCTACGCCATCCTCGGGGCGTGCAATCCCCCGCTCGCCCACCGGGCGTTCCAGGCCGAAGAGCAGGTCGGGCTCCTGCTGCCCTGCAACGTGGTGGTGAAGACGCGGGCCGGCGGCGGGTCCTTGATCAGCGCTATGGACCCGGGGACGATGGTGCAAGTGACGGACAATCCCAAGCTGGCCGAGGTGGCGCAGGAAGCGCGGGAGCGGCTGGTGCGGGCGCTGGAGGCGGTGTAAGTAGCGGCTACCTGCGGGGCCTCTTGTCCTTGATGTCTTCCAGCTTCACGCCCTTGCCGAGGCGAATGGCGGCACGGGCCTTGGCCATCCGGCTGAGGAACTGGGGGGACCGCTCGATCGCGGAATCAACCTGGCTCTCCGCGACGCGCAGAGAAGCGAGGTCCGCGCGGGCCAGGACCGGCTGGCCGAGCGCTCGCAGCACGTGGTTCATCTTCGCGAGGGTGAGCTTCTCGGGGTCGAGGATCTCGATGCCGATGGGTTCGCCGTCGCGCGCGTAATCCACGAGGAGACCGGGCGCGGCCTCCTCCTTCCGGTGGCTCTTCTGGCCGGCGCGGCGCGGAAGATAGTAGTAGGCCGCCAGGGGCGCTCCTCGCCTGTAGGTGACCTCGAAGTACGGCTGACTCATCTTCTTGTCCCCGATACTGGGAAAGCCGTGACCACTACCACGACCCGTCGATCTTCGTTCGGCTCCACTACGACGTGCCATGTCCGACCCCGCCAGCGGGTCTCGATCACCCAGCGCTCTCTCACAGGGTAGAACCGAACCTCCGCGGCACGAGCCAGCATATGCGGCAGGTCGAGTTCGGTAAAGCAACGGGCGCACATCCGTTGCAGCAGGTGTGGATTGAGTTCGAGTTCCCAATCCCAGCAAGCCGGATTCCCGAGAGAATGCGACGCAGCCCCCGACCGTGGTACTCGGGGGCGGGATTGCAGCTGGCTGGGGGCTAAGGAACTACTTCTTACTCGGCGGCACGATCCCCAGACGGCGCAGCTTGCCAATCAGGGTCGTGCGCTTCAGGTTGAGGAGATCGGCGGCGCGGCTCCGGTTCCACTGCACGGACTCGAGGGTGGCCAGGAGGCGCCGCCGCTCCTCGTCCTCCAGGTGCTCCTCCAGCGAGCCGGGGACTCGGATCGGATCGAGGTCGAGGTCGTCGACACCGACATAGCCACTCTCCGGAGGCATCGTCGCCAGCCTCTCGACCATGCTCTTGAGCTCGCGGACATTCCCCGGCCAGGGATGCGCGCGCAGCCGTTCCCGCGCCACCGGGGACACCCGCAATCCGGGCCCACCGGAGCGGTTCACCTGCGCGAGGAAGTGGTCGATGAGCACATCGATGTCCCAGGGCCGCTCCCGTAAGGGCGGGATCACCGCGATGATACCGCGCAGCCGGAAGAAGAGGTCGGGCCGATACGTCCCCTGCCGCACCATCGCCGAGAGGTCCCGATGCGTGGCTCCCACGAACCGGGTATTGACCCGGCGCGGCCGATTCTCCCCGAGGCGGCGAATCTCCCCCAGCTCGATGGCACGCAGCAGTCGGCCCTGGACCGGAAGGCTCATCTCGCCAATCTCATCGAGAAAGAGCGTGCCGTCGGTCGCGGCCTCGATGAGGCCCGGCCGGTCCCGCAGGGCGCCCGTGTAGGCCCCGCGGGTGTGGCCGAACAACTCAGCGTCGAGGAGATCCGGCGGCAAGGCAGCGCAGTTGATCGGCACGAACGCACCCGTGCGTCCCGAGAATCGGTGCGCCACGGCAGCAAGCAGTTCCTTGCCAGTGCCAGTTTCGCCGAAGATCAACAGAGGCAAGGTGACCGCCGCCCCCCGCCGCGTGATCTCGAACGCCTTCAGCACCCGGGGGTCGCGAGTGATGATGCCCTGCTCGGCAGCCTGCGCGGCAAGGGCTTCAAGGCCACGAGGTTTGGCGGGCAGACTCCTGGACTCCGCTGGCTTGCCAGGAAGATACAACTTGAGGATCGGCAGCTCGGTGGCCCCTCCGAGTTGCCGCCAAACGTTCGCTTCATGGTGCTTGTTCTCACCCGCGAGATGACGCGCTATCACCTGGGCAGTAACTTGCGCCTCGAGATTCGCCCCCATTCGTTCGAAGTCCGTCCAGGCCGCCTGAAGCAGTCTACTCCCTCGTTCCTTTCGATTCCTGGCCACCTTCACGAGGCCACGTAGCCGCCGAATAGCAGCAATCTCTAGGCGATCGCGATATTTCTTCGTTAGCCGGGAAGCACCCCGCGCCGCCCTCAGCGCTCCGGCGACATCTCCTTGCCGCACAAGCAAGTCGCCCGTCTTGCGGAGACACTCAACGACGATATCCGCGAACTCAGACACTTGCCGCCCAGCCTGGCTCCCAGCTTCGTAGCAACCCAGAGCCCGCGTCTCATCTCCTAGAAGCGAATATGCGTCGCCCAAGAACTCATCGCATAAGCCAATATCACGTAGTGCGCGCGCCTGAACGAACTGCGCTCGAGCACGTATGAGATGACTTATCGCGCGTTCAGGATTCCCCTCAAGAGCGGCTATCCAAGCAGCCACCTGTATCCATCTAGCGTGGCCGATCGCTGTCGCCTTCTCTGAGTAGCCCACAAGGGCTTCTTCCAAAGACATCTTCGCCGCCGCCAGATCGCCTCTCCGGACATTCAGGACAGCGAGACTGAAATGCGTCTGCGCTACCCGGCGATTCGCACCCATGTCTCGATAAATACTGAGTGCTTCAGCGTAGGCATCTCCGGCGTCCTCGTACCGGCCGACATCGAGCATCAGAAGCGCCAGTCGGCGGCTCGCCATAGCCAGTAGTAGAGGTTCATCGGCGATTCTTGCGAGGCTGACGGCAGCCAGAAGCTCAGTCCGAGCAGCTTCCAAGTCACTCTGGAGCAACAGGCATGCCCCAAGGACGTAGCAAGCCCTTGCAACGTCTGCAGCCTTTCCCGAAGCAACAAGCAATGTTTTCGCCCGGCTAGCTAGATCGATTGCATATACGGAGTGCCCCTGCTGATGATTGACCGAAGCCAGGGCCGCAAGAGCGATTCCGTGCCATCTTTGAATACCACTTGCGATGGCGGCGTCGAGGAACTCCAATGCCGCCTGCTCTGCCCCATCCAGGTCCCCCTGGGCAACCCTCGCCAGCACGGTCAAGTGCCGGGTCTCTAGGCACTCCTCCGCCAACTGTCTGCCCGTGTAGTCCGCAAGCAGATCGGAAAGCAGCGCGATTGCGTCGGACTGGGCCCCGTTCAGATACAGATCCAGGGCACGCCTGAATCTCTCGCTCGAGCGATTCTCAGAGAACTCGGAGGCAAAAAGCCCGAGACATCTATCCAGGAGAACCTGATTCATCTCCACCCCCAGAGCAATGTCTGAAGGAAGTAGAGCCAAGCAGTTGAAAGCCCGCGCTTCGAGGGAATCCGAGATTCCTCAGTCCTCGCTGCGGCGTCTCGAGGAGCTATATCAGGACGCAAGATGTCCGACCCATGGTAGAGCGGCCCAAAGTCCGGATCGTCGGGATTGCCCGCGCGGGGATCATCGACGGGCCTCCTAACCGGAGGCCGCGTTTCCACCGCACTCGCTGAGTTCACGCCAGGCCCAGCGGAGAATCCCAGGCAACCCG
>Ga0315278_10005912_pt1 | contig 11096 bp, 6 predicted proteins | sample YL17G06_0_MG_FD_203880 | JGI IMG/M metagenome (GOLD analysis project Ga0315278, IMG submission 203880) | Sediment microbial communities from Yellowstone Lake, YNP, Wyoming, USA - YL17G06_0 | ecosystem: Environmental > Aquatic > Freshwater > Lake > Sediment | place: USA: Wyoming | collected... | reverse complement strand
CACCCCACGCCACCGTGTTGTCCGCCTTGACCTGCCACGAAACCTCGCGGGCAATCCAGGGCACGCGCCCGCCAAACTCCTTCGGGAACTCCTGCTTCACGAAGTCGATGCAGGACTGATCGTGTTGGGTGGCGAACGCGGCGGAGTACAGCAAGATGATCGGCTTCTGGTCGATCATCGCCCAGTGCCGGGCGGGAATGAGCGAGAAGAAGTCGCGGATCGTGGCGTAGAACCACCGCCGGCCCAGGTCGGTGGTGAGGTCGAGGTGCTGCCCCCAGACGTTCCACTGCAGCGTGCTGGTGTCGTAGAAGAGGCCGATCCAGGGCGGCCGCTTCCCTTCCTTCAGCAACTCCGCACGCGCCCGTGTCAGCGGCGGCAGCCCCGCGAAGCTCCAATGCAGGCCCGCCTTCTCGTCGTGGTCGGACGGCGCACCCCAAAACACCGGCAGCACGACATCGATGCCCGCCGCCATCATGTCCTCGAGCTGCCGGCGGTGCCAGCGAACCGATTTGTAGGAAAAGTCGTCGAGCGTTGCCGGATGGGTGGTCAGTGCGTCCGTGCCGTCGTCGTCGATCAGATGCGCCTTCGAGTAGCAGTCGTACCAATAAAAGTAGTAGGTGCCGACGATACGGTTCGTGGCACTGAAGCTCCGACTCTCGACGAAGGCCGCGTCGGTCAGATGGACGTGCGGGCCGTAGGCCTGGGGAATCTCCCGTGCGGGTTGCGCCCGGAGCCCGGGGGTGCCCGCCAGGAGGCCGGCGAGCGGGACGACGACGAGTCGGAAGAGCAGCGGCGCGGTCATGCAGTGTTCGCCGTCAGTTTGCCCCCCGACCCCCCAGAGGCAAGCCAATTGGGCCCGCTTCCGCGCCGACCGCAGCCCGTCCTCGCAGACGTCAGTTCCTTGGGGCGGTCAGGTGCAGCCGGACGAGGCCGAAGAAGGTGTAAGGATCCACGACCTCGATCGCGAGGCCAGCGTGCTCCTCCCGCAGCCGGCGCGAAAGGTCCGCATACCACTGCGGTGGTTTGAGAATGCTGCGCGCCCAGAGGAATCCGGTTCGTCCGGCCGAGGTCGTTGCCTGGCCGGCAATGAACCTCGCCGCATCCTCGACCGAATCCGGCAGATCTTTTTCCGGACAGGTCGGCAGGCCGGCCCGCAACGCCGGCCCCGGCTCGAAATGCGTGCCGATTCCATCCGGGCTGAAGGGACGATAGGCCGCGAACTCCAGATCGGTGGCCGCGCCCGCCGCACCATCCAGCACAAACCCGGTGATGGTCAGGTCCCAGCGCTCGTACCAGCGCCGGCAGTGCGCCTGCCACGCGGCCAACCCCGAGGGCAATCGGGAATCGGACCTCACCGTCAGGGCCCGGACGTTCAGGTAACCGGCTCCCGAATCACCCGGGATGAAGTAGTCGTGGTTCGAGAGCGTGTGGAGGTCCGGCGGACCCTGGTGAGGGCGTTGGAGCCAGAAGGCATCGAGGTAGTAAGCGGCAAAAGCCGGCGCACACGCGTCCGAGTGCAGGTACCGCTTCATCGCCCAGCGATGAACATCCACTTTGGCGCTGCCGCGGGAGGGCTCGGTCGAGTCGGGCAACCGCCCCCGACCCGTGAACTTCGCGGAGCCATCCCGGTTCACGAGCCAGAGTTTCACGGGCACCTGCAGCTTCTGTGTCAGCCTCGAGAACAGCGAGTCGGCCCCGGGGTCAAACCGGACGGGCAGCAGACGCTCACATCCCGCAGCGGTGGATGCGGCGTTCGCCGTGGCCGGCACCTTCGCGTCATAAACGACCAGGCCCTCGAACTCGGAACGGAACTGGCCCAAGGCATCGTCCCAGCCCGCCAAGGCACGCACTTCGGCGTCCTTGAGCCATCCGTCCTCGCCCCGGAGCCAGTCGAACCAGAACGCGTCGGTGTCCACGCCAAAGTCCGCGCAATAGAACAGGTAGAGGCAGGGCGCCGCGCGGTTGACCAGGCCTTGGAGCGCCGCGAGCAGATGCATCGTGTCCCAGATCCGCGCGGCCTGTCCGGGATCCTTCAGATCGAGTCGCTGGAGCGGGCGGGCGTCGTAGGTGTGGATCACGCGCCGAGGTCCTTGCGAAACGCCCGGGACGGGATCCGGCGCTCCGGCATCGATGGCCACTGAGACGATGATCAGAAGTCCAGCAACGATGCCGCAGGCGCCCGGTGCGGTTCGGAAGGTCTGGCTTCTGACACGTCTCATCGGCCGGAAGGGGCGGCTTTGGCCTGGATGCGCCTGGCGAAGGACGCGGCGCGCACGACCAACCGGGTATGGCTGCCCCGCGCGATCCGTTCCTGCCCGTCGCGCGCCTCCACCTGGAACGAAACCTTCGGTCCTTCCGCGCGAACGACCCGGGCCAGGCAGGTCACGCTCTGGCCCAGCGGCGTCGGCGCCACGTGCTGAATCTCGATCTCGGTGCCCACCGAGAGCTCGTCGGGCTCCAACACGAAGCGGAGCGCTTCGATCGCGGCGTGCTCGAGAAACCAGATCAGCGAGGGCGTACTCAGGACGGGCGCCACGCCCGGGAACTCGATCGTGTGCCGGGCTTCGACCACGAACTGCCGCTCGCCCGTGGTACCGGTGGGAGGTGCGCCTTTCATGATCGTGGGGGAACGGGAGCCGGCGGTCGCCGGAGTGGACGCCTCACCAATCGGAGAGTGGCGTCAGTCCGGGTGGCGGTTCGGCAGCCCGCTCGCCCTCGGGCAACGGCACCAGCAGCACGGCCAGTCGCAGGTCCTTCGCGTCGGTGACATGGATGGCCAGCTTGCGGATGCCCTCGTTCCGGGCCTGCTGCTCCGGCTGCGGTGAAGTCGGCAGCGGTCGGGCGTCCATCACCGTGAGCCGGGCACCGTCCGGCGAGAGCAACTGCGCCCGGAGTCGTCGGCCGTCGCGCATCAGGATCGCGGATCGGCCGTCCTCAGCGACCTGGATCTCCGCCGGCGTGTGCAGGAACCACCAGACCTCCATCGGCTTGTCCGCCGCGATCTCGTCCTGGACGAGGACCTGCCGGCGGCCCAGGACGGCGATGCCGCGCTTCGCCTGTCGGGCCTGTTGGGCGTAGGCCGGCGTCAGGTCGGCGATGGCGATGGCGCGGTCGGACCGGGCCTCATACTTCGCGATGCGCGCCGCGCCCTTGGGATCTTGATCGGGTTCCGGGCCCGGATTGAGGATCACGGTGTTGTGGCCCTCAGCCCGCAGGCGGTAGTACGTCCAGCGCTGCCCGCCGAAGTAGCCGGGGAGATTGTAGTTGTCCGCACCCAGATCCGCGACCCAGCGCACGCCCAGCGCGTCCAGGACGAAGCTGCCCAGGTCGAGGTTGCTGTGGTTCGCCTTGTTGTCGCCCGCCTTGAAGCCCACGAACAGCGCGTCCCGGTCTTCCCAGGCGCTTCGGAAGGTCACGACTTCCGCCTCGCGGAAGTAGCGGTCCAGGGGCAGATCGGCCTTCCCGCTGCCGCCGGGCATGAACCAGAGCAGGTCCAGCGGATCCGCCGAGGCCACCTTCCGCTCATAGGCAGCGTAAGCGGGCCGGTCGAAACGGCGGGCCAGCCAGAACATCTGGGGCGCGCGGATCGCGCCCTCGCCCCCATCCGCGTAGTTGAAGGTCTTGCCCAGCGGGCCGGTGATGTAGATCGGAAACATCCCCGCCTCGGCGAAGCCGGGGATGTGTGAGAGACCGAAGTCCGTGCCCAGTGCGGTTTCCAGCGCGGCGAGGAAGATCACGTTGTAGCTCGTCGCGTAATTCCAGTAGCCCGGGCCTTCGTCCCAGGCGCCATCGGGGGCGAACCGACGCATGGGGAGCTGGATCGATTTCAACGCGGCGGCCAGAAACTCGCCGGCGAGTTCCGGTTCAACGTCCGCGAGGGCCAGCGCGCCCATCCCGATGCCGCCGTTGCAGACTTGATTCCAGTTGTGCTCGGACCGGGTCCACCAGCCGTAGGTCGTGCCGCCGCGATGGCAGGCCACCCCCAGCTTCAATCCCCTTTCCACGATGGCCTGACGCAGCACCGCCCGCTGGGCCTCCGTCCACTGGTCATACAGCCAGTCGTAGCCGATCGCGAAGGCGTGCGTCATCTCCGCGGTGTCGAGGAAATGGCGCGGGTTCCAGTCGGGGAATCGAACCGCGGCCTCGAGTTCCTGCCAGGCGCGTTCGACGTAACGGCGGTCGCCTTCGAGCCGATGGAGCAAGCCGAGCGTCTGCTGCCGATCCAACACGCGCCGGCTCGTGCTCAACAATCGGAGGCCGTCCGGGATCTCGTATTTCGAGACGGGTTGGTCGAGCAGGCGCCGGCCTTCGGCGCGCAGCCGGGCGTGCCACTCTTTGAGCTGCGGATCGGTGGCGACGCGTTCCTTGAGTCTGGCGAAATCGGATTCCGAGGCGAGCAGGCGCGGGTGGCCGGGGTGAAGTTTTGCCAGGATCTCCCGGGCCGGCGGGATGGGCAGGCTCTCCGGGGCGGCCGCGGCCGCACAGAGGACCGTCCCGAGCAGGGCAAGACCGAAGGCGAGAGGAGAACGTTTCGTTTTCATTGTATGAGGCAGCCCGGCACCCCACTCCTCGGCGATGGGCGCGGGAATCGCGTTGTTTGGTGTCCAGGCTTTAGCCTGAAAGGGCACCCTAAAGGGTGGACACCCAACAAGTTCCGCGACGCCGGAGGCGATGGGTGAACCGTTCGTTTTCATGGCGTGCGGCAGCCAAGCAAAACGCCGACGCTTGACCCGCGTCAAAGCGCGGCGACCGTGTTTGCGTAAGCTTACTCGCATGAGTGAACAACCTTTGATCGATCCGCAAAAGGAGAAAATCCTGGCGCTGGCCCAGGAGACGCAGTTCGCGCCCAATGGCATTGTCAGCCGCACCCTGCTGAAAACGGCCAACGGCCGCGTGGTGCTGTTCGGGTTCGCGCAAGGGCAGGAACTGACCGAGCACACGTCACCGCACCACGCCACGATCCAGATCCTGTCCGGCGGCTGCGAGTTCAGTCTGGGCGGCCAACCCCACGTGCTCCGGGCCGGCGACCTTCTCTACATGCCGCCGCATCTGCCGCACGCCGTCAAAGCCACCGAGCCGTTCTCGATGCTGCTGACGCTGGTCAAGACCGGCGAAGGCGAGCGGAAGTGAGCGCGTATAGGGACCGTGAACCTGGCGGCGAGGGGAGGGCGAAGCCTCCGGCCGAGCCGCAGCGGCACCGTTCGCGGACCCGGTTCGCCGGTTCGGCAGGGACGCCACGCCCTACCTGGATCGGAGTCGCAGCAGCACCACGCCGTGCCGCGGAACGGGGGCCGAGAACTCGCCGGCAAATCGGCCCAGATCTTTTTGCCGCCAGAGATCGCGCACGATCGGCCGGCCCTTGATTCCCAGGTCCGCCCACCGGGCCGTCACCCTCGTGCCGAATTCGCCCCGGTTACAGAGGCCCACAGCTTTGCTGCCATCCTCGAGGTCCTTGACCATCAGGAACGTGTCCTCGGTCGCCAGGACCACCCGCGCGCACTGTCCCAGGGGGTCCTGGTCCACCTCGATCACCTCCGGGTTGCAGAGCACGTTGAGGGTGAATTCGTCGAGTTTCCCCATATCACCGCTGAAGAACAGGGGCGCGGCGCTGAGGCACCAGAGCGACATGAACGCGTATTGCTCGTTCGGAGTGAGGGGGCACGGCTGCGGCAACCCCATGCCGTTCGCGTTGCCGATGTAGCCGATCTGGAGGTAATCGGGATCGTTCCAGGCCCCAGGCTTGGACCACTCGCGATGTTTCGCGTTGGCCAGCGCAACCTCGAAAATTCGATTCAACTCGAAGCCCAGGTCGCCCGCCGTGCGCCAGCAATGGCCGCCCACCGCGGCGCCCCATTCCCATACATCACCCATGCCGTACTGGCAAAGGTTCAGCACGATGTCCCGCGGCTGGTGCCTGAGCAGGTTGCCCATGAGCACGTAGGGTTTCTGGAACTTCACGAGCTCCGGGTCCGGGTCCTTTGCGGCGACCTCGCTATAGGAGCACCAGTCATACTTGAGGAAGTCGAAGCCCCAATCGGCGAATTGCTTCGCGTCCTGGGCCTCATACTGCCAGGCGCCGGCGAAACCACCGCAGGTCAACGGGCCCGGGGACGTGTAGATGCCGGCCTTCAGGCCCGCGGAATGGATGTCGTCCGTCAGCGCCTTCATGTCGGGGAAATGCTGGTTCGGAATCAGGTTGCCCTGGGCGTCCCGGAGCGGACCGACGCGCCGAGGATCGCCGTGCTTGGGCGCGTTCATCCAGCAATCGTCAATGTTCACGTACTGATAGCCCACGTCGGCCATGCCGCTGCGGATCATGACGTCGGCGGCTTCGCGCATCAGTTTGTCCGTGATGCGATCGTAGTGCGTGTACCAATGGTTCCAGCCCATGGGCGGCGTCAGGGCGAGCGTATCGCCCGCGACGATCATGAATGGGCGGGAGGCGGAGCCGTGAGCACTCTTCGCCCGCAGGGTCACGGCGTGGGTGCCGCGCGCCGGAGCCGTGCCGGTGATGATGCCGGTGGCGGGGTCGAGCTTCAGGCTGGCCGGCAGGCCCTTGGTCGAGAACTGCAAGGGCCGCACGCCTTGGGCCGGGATGCGGTAAAGGAACGGATGGCCGGGCCGACAACCATAGACCGCCGGCCCGTTGAGGCGCGGCTGGGGACCCGGTTTCGGCGTCAGGATGACCGCCTCATCGCGCGCCAGCGGACGGTCGATCGCGTCCGGCTTGACGCCGTTGACCAGGAATCGCGCCTCTGCCCAGTCGGCGTGGTCGAAGCTGAGGCCGTCGCCTGCGTCCGTCACCTGGAGCAGCAGGATCTTCACGCCGCTCAGGTTGACGTCCACCGTCCTGGCCGTCTCGCCCGGCTTCATTGCGCCCGAGTCCCACAGCTTCCTACCGTCACCGATAACTCGGAAGAGGACCGATCCGGCACCGCCCGCGGCATCATCCACGCCGACGGTGGCGAGGAACCGCTCGCTGCCGCCGGCCAACTCGAGCCACAGCGTGCTGTGGGCATGCGTGCCCACGCCGTGCTCGAACTTCTGCCCGGCGATCGACAAGGGCTGCTCGCGGATGGACCGGTTGACCTGCGGTTTGCCCCAGCCTTGACGCATCTTGCCGAGGTCGAGCTCATGGAGCCAGACGGTCTCGGCAGCCTGGACGGAAAGACCAAGGAGGCCTGCGCCCAGCAGGGCGAGGCGGAAGACACGGGTCGTTTGCATGGAATGAATGGCGGGGAGAGGGTGAAGGGGCTTCGGGGTTCAGTCAACCAGTTCACGTTCGATCTGTTCGAGGGTCTTGCCTTTGGTCTCCGGCACGCGCAGGTAGACAAAGACGAAGCCCGCGAAGCAGATGGCGGCATAGAGCCAGAAGACCTTGGCCATGCCGATGCCGTCCTTGAGGATCGGGAACATGAACGTCAGGATGAAGCAAGCGATCCAGAGCGCCGAAACCGCCACCGAGATCGCCGCGCCGCGGATGCGGTTGGGAAAAATCTCCGAGATCAAGACCCAGCAGATGGGCGCGAGGGACATGCCATAGCAGCCGAGGGCACACAAGGTGAAGACCAGCACGCTCAGCCCCTTCAACTGGAGGGCATAGGCGATGCCGATGAGCACGTGCGACACACCGATCCCGGCGCAACCGATCAGCATCAGGATCCGGCGACCGAACCGGTCCACGGTGCCGATGGCGATCAGGGTGAAGACCAGGTTGATCGCGCCGGTGATCACGATGTTGAACAGAATGTCGCTGATCCCGTACCCGGCCGAGCGGTAGATTTCCTCCGCGTAGTTGAAGATCGAGTTGATGCCGCTCCACTGCTGCAGCACGGCCAGCGCGACGCCCACCAGGAGGATCTTCCTCAGCTTGGGCTCCAGCAGATCCCGAAAACGCACGCGCTGGACTTCGTCCGCGGCGATCGTGCTCTCGATGTCCCGTACGGCCGCGTCGGCGTGTGCCTCGCCGCCGATCTTCGCCAGGATCCGGCGGGCCGGCCCGGCCATGCCATTCTTCACCAGCCAGCGCGGGCTCTCGGGAATCAGGAGGGCGCCTACGAAGAAGAGCAGGGAGGGCAGGGTCACGGCGGTGAACATCCAGCGCCAGCCGTACTCGTTGTTCCAGGATTGGCGGACGGCCTCGAGCGTTGCCGGATCCGGTACCGCGTGCGGCAGTTTGACGGCGATCAGCCAGTTGGCGATCTGCGCGGCGAGGATGCCGATCACGATGGTCAACTGGTTGACGGCCACCAGCCGGCCCCGCAGGTTGGCCGGAGCCACCTCGGCGATGTACATCGGCGAGAGATTCGAGGCCATGCCGATGGCCACGCCGCCGAGAATGCGCCAGAGGACGAACCCGGTGAACGTCGAGGCCCAACCCGTCAGCACCGACGACACGGCGAAGAGGAGGGCGGAAACCACCAGGAGCTTCTTGCGACCGAACCGGTCGCTCAGCCCCCCCGTCACCACGGAACCGAGCAGGCAGCCCAGCAGCGCGCAACTGTTCGCCCAACCGCTCAGCGCTCCGCTGTCGAGCTGGAAGAATTTCTCGAAAAAGGGCTTCGCGCCGCCGATCACCACCCAGTCGTAGCCAAAGAGCAATCCGCCCAACGCCGCCACCAGGGAGATCGTCCACACGTAACCGAGGTGGTGCCGAACCGGGAGATCGTTCGTTTCGTTGGAGGAAGCGGGGATCATGATCGGGTCAGGAATGCCGCCGAGGGGAAGCAAACCCCGGGCTGATCGGCGCGGCGAACGCATCGGGTGGTGGCATCGGCCCCCATGATTACTGATCCGACGTTCAGACGTCCAGCTCCACGATGAGTCCGGGTTGCGCTGGGGGCTTGCTCCCCAGCCGTGCATCGACTACGAATCAGCCATGACCAGGCCCAACCCTCTGCCCCTCCGGCCCACGCCTCCCCGGAATCCCGGCCGCGCCTCCATCCAATCGCCCGGGCACGTGCCACCGCGGGACCGGGTGAGTTCCGCTCGACGCCACATCTTCCCTCTGGCTTGCGGGATCCTGCTCCTGACGGGGGCTGCGGCTGCCGCAGGCATCGCCGCGCCGCGCGCGTTGCCGGAAGGGCAGTTGCCCGACGACGTCCGCCTTCAGCCGCTCAAAGATCTGGACGGTTACTTTCCCTTCGTGCCACCCAGGTCTGTGGAGGACTGGACGGCACGCGCCGAGCGGGTGCGCCGGCAACTGCTGGTGACGTTGGGGCTCTGGCCGATGCCGTCGAAGACCCCGCTCAACTCCGTCATTCACGGGAAGATCGATCGCGGCGAATACACGGTGGAGAAAGTGTACTTCGAGAGCGTGCCGGGCTTATTCGTCACCGGGAACCTGTATCGGCCGAAGACAAGGACGGGCAAGGTGCCGGCGGTGCTTTGCCCGCACGGGCACTGGAAGGACGGCCGCTTCCTCGACACGGGGCGCGAGGATGTGCGCCGGGAAATCGTCAACGGCGCGGAACGCTTCGAGGAGGGCGGGCGCAGCGTCCTGCAGTCGCGCTGCGTGCAAATGGCCCGGATGGGTTGCGTCGTCTTTCATTATGACATGATCGGTTACGCGGACAGCGGGCAGGTTCCGATGGCCATCGCCCACGAGTTTGCGAAGCAACGGCCGGAGATGAACGCGGCCGAGAACTGGGGCCTGTTCAGCCCGCAAGCCGAGGCGCACGGCCAGAGCGTGATGGGGCTGCAAACCTGGAACTCGATCCGCGCGCTGGACTTCCTCACGGGTCTTCCGGACGTCGATCCGGAGCGAATCGGCGTCACCGGTGCGAGCGGAGGGGGCACGCAGACGTTCGTCCTGTGCGCCGTGGATTCCCGGCCGGCGGTCGCGTTTCCCGCCGTGATGGTGTCCACCGCCATGCAGGGCGGCTGCACGTGCGAGAACGCCTCCGGCCTGCGGGTCGGCACCGGCAACGTGGAGTTTGCGGCCTTGTTCGCGCCGAAGCCCCTGGGCTTGACTTCGGCGAACGACTGGACGCGGGAGATGGCCACGAAGGGGTTTCCCGAACTGAAGCAACTCTACACGCTGCTGGGCGCGCCGGACCACGTGATGCTCCAGCGAGGGGAACACTTCGGCCACAACTACAACTACGTCAGCCGCGCGGCGATGTATGCCTGGTTCAACCGTTGGTTCCACCTCGCCTTGCCGGAACCCGTCGTGGAGGAGGATTACCGTCGCCTCACGCGCGAAGAGCTGTCGGTCTGGGATGACCAGCACCCGCGTCCCGCCGGTGGCCCGGAATTCGAGCGGAAGCTGCTGCGGTGGTTGACCGACGACGCCGATCAACAACTGGCCCGCACCACCGACTCGTCCGAGGCCTTTCACCGCGTGGTGGGCGGGGCGGTGGACGTCCTCCTCGGCCGGAGCCTGGCGGAGATCGGGCAGGTCGAGGCCGACGCCCGGCAGCGAACAGACCGGGACGGTTACCTCGAGGCAACGGGGTTGGCGCGCAACCTCACCCACGGCGAGGAATTGCCCGCGGTCCTGCTCCGACCGAAGCAGTGGAACCGCCGGGTCGTGATCTGGGCTTCCACCGAAGGCAAGGCGGGGCTGTTCCGCAGTTCACCCGACGGTGGATATCAGCCCCGGCCGGAAATCCGGACGCTGCTGGACGCGGGTGCCTCCGTGATCGGCGTGGATCTGTTATTCCAGGGCGAGTTCCTGGCTGACGGTCAAACCCTGGCTGACACCCGGCGGGTGAAGAATCCACGCGAGGCCCCGGCCTACACGTTTGGCTACAACCCGGCGCTGTTCGCGCAGCGGGTGCAGGACCTCCTCACCGTGGTGAAGCTGGTCCGCGAAAGCGAACCCCGGCCGGAGGGGCTCTGCGTGGTCGGCCTGAACGGCGCCGGCCTGTGGGTGGCGGCCGCGCGGGCGATCGCAGGCCGCGCCATCGACCGCGCAGTGATCGACACGGGCGGATTCCGGTTCGGAAAGGTCACCGACGCTCACGACGTGAACTTCCTGCCCGGCGGGGCGAAGTATTTCGACCTGCCCGGTCTTCTGGCGCTGGGGGCGCCTGAGGCGCTCCTGCTCGCCGGCGAAGGGCGCGAGCCACCGGGACTGGTCCGGACGGCCTACG
>Ga0315278_10005910_pt1 | contig 11098 bp, 10 predicted proteins | sample YL17G06_0_MG_FD_203880 | JGI IMG/M metagenome (GOLD analysis project Ga0315278, IMG submission 203880) | Sediment microbial communities from Yellowstone Lake, YNP, Wyoming, USA - YL17G06_0 | ecosystem: Environmental > Aquatic > Freshwater > Lake > Sediment | place: USA: Wyoming | collected... | reverse complement strand
GGGATGAACTGCTTGAAGCGCGCGCCGAGATCGTCGCGCAGGAAGCGGTAGACGTCGCCGCCGCGATCCTGGTTGGCCGCGTGGATCGTCGTGAGCGCGTTCCATTCCACGTCATGCGCCTTGAGGAACGCCAGACCCGCGATCACGCGGTCGAAGGTCGGCTTTCCGCCCTTGTCCACGCGATAGGTGTCGTGGATGTCGCGAGGTCCGTCGATGGACAGCCCGACGAGTACGTCGCGCTCCTTGAAGAACGAAGCCCACTCGTCGTCTAGCAGGGTGCCGTTGGTCTGGATCGAGTGAAGCACCCGCTGATCCGGTTCAGCGCATCGGGCCGCGATCTCGACCGAACGGCGGAAGAAGTCCAGCCCCATCATCGTCGGCTCGCCGCCCTGCCAGGCAACCATGACCTCGGGCATGCCCCGGTGGGCATCCAGCAGTTGAGACAGATACGCCTCGAGCAGGTCGTCGGCCATCCGGAAGCGGCTACCCGGATACAGCATCTCCTTGGACAGGAAGAAGCAGTAGGTGCAGTCGAGGTTGCAGACGGCACCGGTCGGCTTGGCCAGCAGGTGGAACGGGTAGCGCGTCTGGATGACTGGGGAGGGGTTGTCCATGGCCGCAGGTTATCGCGAACCCCGTAGAATCCGTCGTGGCCTGGGTGATCCAGAGCTAAGGATCGGAGGTTGGGGCGCGTGGGTTCACTCGTGATCATCGCTAGCCTATTCGCGGCCTACGCCCTGGTGGCCTCGACGCTCGACCGATGGTCTCTATCCGGTCCGATGGTCTTCCTGATAGCAGGCGCTCTCCTCGGACCCGCGTTCTCGGGCGCGATCCCCGGCTCTGCGACCAGCGAGTTCACCAAGACGATCGCCGAGTTCACGCTTGCGGTCCTGTTGTTCGCCGACGCTTCCAGCATCAGCTTGCGCAAGGCTGAGGGCGATTCGGCTCTGCCGATCAGACTTCTACTGATAGGACTCCCGCTGACGCTCGTGCTCGGAACGCTCGTCGCCTACGCTGTCTTCCCGGCCGCCGGATGGGCTTCCGCCGCGCTCGTGGCCGCCATCCTGGCTCCCACCGATGCCGCTCTCGGCCTTCCCGTGTTCAACAACAAGGCGGTTCCGGTGCGTATCCGGCGTTCGCTGAACATCGAGAGCGGACTCAACGACGGTATCGCGACTCCGTTCGTGGTTCTGGCGCTTGCCTTGGTGGTTGGCCATGGCAACGAAGGACACTTCCTGGTCAATGCCTTGGAGGAGATCGCGATCGCCGTCGCGCTGGCGGTTGCGGTAGGGGTCGGCGGTGGGGTGTTGACGAGGCTCGCGCGCTCAGCGGGTTGGACCTCTCCGGTGTCGGAAGACCTCATGGTGTTGTCTCTGGCTCTGCTGTCCTACTCCGCTTCGGTCGCCGTGGGAGGCAATGGGTTCGTCGCCGCCTTCCTCGGAGGGATCTTCTTCGGGAGGATGACGCGCAGGAGGTTGGGCGAGGCGACCGAATTCACGGAGACGGTTGGGCTATTCGGGTCCTACCTCGTATGGGTGCTATTCGGGGTGAACTTCGTCGGGCCCGCGCTGAAGTCGCCCGCCCTGGCGCCAATCTTCTATGCGGTCATCAGCTTGACCCTGGTGCGGATGGCTCCGGTGGCGCTGGCGCTCTTGGGAACCCGGTTGCGCGGCGCGACGATCGCGTTCTGCGGTTGGTTCGGACCGCGAGGGCTGGCTTCTGCTGTGTTCACCCTGCTCTCGCTGGATGCCCTTCACGAGGCCGGCATGGCCTCCGAGCACATAGTCGAGACCGCGACGTGGACGATCACGCTTTCGGTCGTCCTGCACGGACTGAGCAGCGGACCGCTCGCGGCTCGCTACGGCCGCGCCGTCAACGCCGACCCTTCCAGGTATGCCCGCGAGCTTCAGGAATCCATCACTCAGTCTCGCCGCAAGATGTCGATCGGGGGGGTAGATCGTTGACACGGCGCCTCGAGGACGATCGCTGTGAACGATGAGGGAGGAGTAGGACGTGGGCCAGGCCGTAGGTGACATCCTGCCGATGGCGGTCGGTGTTGCGATCAGTCCGGTGCCGATCATCGCGATCATCCTGATACTCATGACCCCGAAGGCTCGGAGCAACGGTATCGCCTTCGTGACCGGCTGGATCCTTGGGCTGAGCGTCGTCGGGTTCGCGGCCCTGGCCTTCTTCAACGCCTCGGGTGTCTCGACCAGCAGTGGTGCTTCCCAGGGGGCGGCGGCGGCCAAACTCGTGTTCGGGCTTCTGTTCCTCGTGCTCGCTGCCAAGCAGTGGCGCTCACGCCCGAAGTCCGGCGACGACGCCGTCATGCCGAAGTGGATGAGCACGATCGATGCGTTCACGCCCGGCAAGTCGCTGGCGCTCGCGGCGCTTCTGTCCGGAGTGAACCCGAAGAACCTCCTGCTCACGGTGTCGGCTGCCGCGACCGTTGCGGAGGTCGCCGACCTAGGCGGAACCCAACAGACGGCGGCCATGGTCGCGTTCATCCTGCTCGCAAGCCTCACGGTCCTCGCGCCGCTCGTTGTCTACTTGACCATGGGGGCCAAGGCAACCGCGGTCCTCGGCCAATGGAAGGTCTGGCTCTCCCAGAACAACGCAACGATCATGTTCGTCCTGTTCGTCGTCTTCGCAGCGGTGATGATCGGCCAGGGTGTCAGCGGACTGGGATAGGCCGGCCGGGTTGCGGCTCGCGATAGGTGTCCACGGCGTAACGTTCCCCCTGGCATATAGTTCCGGTCAGCTATCCGGAAGGAGCGAGACATGACATCCGACTTCAAGGGCAAGATCAATGTCGACATCCGCGATTCGGAGCCGGACTGGACGCCGTTCGAACCGCCGAAGGCACCCGACGGCGCTCCCAACGTCGTCTACATCGTGCTCGACGACGTTGGATTCTCGGCGATGGCTCCCTACGGCGGCCCGATCGAGACACCGAACATCGAGCGTATCGCCAACGATGGGGTTCGCTACACGCAATGGCACACCACGGCCTTGTGCTCGCCGACGCGCTCCTGCCTGCTGACCGGACGCAACCACACGCGCAACTCGATGGCGTGCATCACCGAGGCCGCGATCGGCTTTCCCAACGCAAGCGGCACCATACCCCCGGAGAACGGCATGCTTCCCGAGATCCTCGGCGAGCTTGGCTGGAACACCTACATGGTGGGCAAGTGGCATCTGTGTCCGACGGATGAGATGAACCTCGCTTCGACCAGGAGGAACTGGCCGAGCGGCCGCGGGTTCGAGCGCTGGTATGGGTTCCTTGGCGCGGAGACGAACCAGTGGTATCCCGAACTCGTCTACGACAACCACCCGGTCGACCCGCCCAAGTCTCCCGAAGAGGGCTACCACTTCACCGATGACATCACCGACAAGGCGCTGGAGTTCATCAAGGACGCGAAGGCGATCGCGCCCGACAAGCCGTTCTTCCTCTACTACGCGCCGGGGGCGTGCCACGCGCCGCATCACGCACCTAAGGAGTGGATCGAGAAGTTCAAGGGGCGCTTCGACATGGGCTACGAGGCGATGCGCGAGCAGACGCTTGCACGCCAGAAGGAGATGGGAATCATCCCTCCTGGAACCGAGCTACCGCCGATCAACCCGATGGGAACCCCCGAGACCCGCACGGGACCCGACGGCAAGCCCTTCCCGATGATGGACGTCACCAAGCCGTGGGACTCGCTCTCTGACGGCGAGAAGGAGCTCTTCGCTCGGATGGCCGAGGTGTATGCGGGCTTCCTGGCGCATGCCGACCACCACATCGGACGACTCCTGGACTTCCTGGAGTTCTCGGGCGAACGCGAGAACACGATCGTGATCCTCGTCTCGGACAACGGTGCGAGCGGCGAAGGCGGACCGAACGGCTCGGTGAACGAGAACCGGCTCTTCAACGGTCTGCCGGACGACCTGGATTCGGCGCTGGCGATGCTCGACGAGCTGGGTGGTCCCAAGACCTACAGCCACTACGCGAATGGCTGGGCGATGGCGTTCAACACGCCGTTCAAGATGTGGAAGCGCTACGAGTTCAACGGTGGGACCTCCGACCCCTGCATCGTCTCCTGGCCCGCCGGCACGAAGGCTCGCGGAGAGATCCGTACCCAGTACCACCACGCGGTGGATCTGGTTCCCACGATCCTCGACTGTCTGGGAGTGGAACCTCGCGCCCGGATCAAGGGTCACGTGCAGAGCGATTTCGACGGGGTGAGCATGCGCTACAGCCTGGAGGATGCGACGGCGCCCTCGGCCAGGAGCACTCAGTTCTACTCGATGCTCGGGTCGCGCGGTATCTGGCACGATGGGTGGAAGGCCGTTACCACCCATCCCACGATCGCCGGATGGAGCAACTTCAACGCGGATGAGTGGGAGCTGTATCACACCGACGTCGACCGGTCGGAACTGCACGATCTCGCGGCAGAACAGCCCGATAGGCTGCGCGAGCTCGTCAACCTGTGGTTCGCAGAGGCGGGTCGCAACGGCGCATTCCCGCTGGACGACCGTTCTCCACTCGAGATCATCCTCACGCCCAGACCGTTGCTCACTCCGCCGAGGGATCGATACGTCTACTTCCCCGATACCGCCGACGTGCCTGAACAGCAGGCGGTCAACGTTCGCAACCGCTCCTTCGCGATCGGCGCGCTCGTCGACATCCCAGCGGCGGGTGCCGAGGGAGTGCTGTTCGCTCACGGCGCGCGGTTCGGCGGTCACGCGCTCTATGTAAAGGACAACAAGCTCCATTACGTGAACAGCTTCGCCGGTATGTTCGAGCAGAAGGTCGATGCCACGGAGGACGTCCCGATCGGCGACGATCTGATCCTGTCGGCGTCGTTCGAGAAGGACGGAGAGGATCCTCCCAACGTAGCGACGGGCATGCTGTCCCTCTTCTACGGCGACCGGAAGGTCGGCGAGGGCCGCATCAAGACCCAGCCGGGCTTCTTCTCGCTCGCCGGCGAGGGTCTGTGTATCGGTCGTGATAGCGGCGAGGCCGTCACCGACGACTACCCGGGTGAGGTTCCTTACCGGTTCACCGGCGGCACGATCAAGCGGGTCGCCGTGGACGTGAGCGGAGAGCCGTACCTCGACCTGGAGCGCCAAGCCGAGGCGATGCTCGCCCGCGAATAGGAGGCGCCGCTTGCCAAGACAGCGGAGATGGGGTGGACTGTGACCAACGTGAAGCGCGGCCAGTCGACCTTCCTGCTCCAGGGCATCCTGCCCGTGCGATCCAAGGGGCTCTCGAACGAGGTGATCGCCGGCTGCACGCTGGCGGCGCTAGGGATCCCCGAGGTCATGGGCTACGCGAAGATCGCCGGGATGCCCGTGATCACCGGGCTCTATACGATCCTGATCCCGATCGCGGTGTTCGCGCTGCTGGGTTCATCCCGTCATCTGGTCGTGGGCGCCGATTCGGCGACCGCCGCGTTGATGGCGGCGGGGTTGGTCGGCATGGCGCCCGTGGGCTCGGCCGACTACGTCGCCCTGGCCGGGATCTTGGCGTTGTTGGCCGCGGGCTTCCTGTTGCTGGCCCGAGTCGTTCGACTCGGGTTCCTCGCCAACTTCCTCTCTCGCAGCGTACTGATCGGGTTCTTGACCGGTGTGGGCATACAGGTCGCGATGGGACAGGTCCCGGGGATGCTCGGTGTCCCGGGAGGCACGGGAGGCACCCTGTCCAAGTTCTGGGGAACGCTCGAGCAGATCCCGCAGACGAGCGTCACGACCCTGGCTGTGTCCCTCGGTGTGATCGGGGTGACGCTCGGGCTCAAGGCCGTGAACCGCAAGATCCCGGGCGCGCTGATCGCGGTCGTAGGCGCCATCGCCCTGAGCTACTTCCTCGACCTGTCGTCCCACGGGGTCTCTGTGTTGGGGACGGTCCCGAGTGGGCTCCCGTCGTTCGGTTTCCCCTCCACCGGATGGAGCGACTGGAAGACGCTGTTGCCCACGGCCGCCTCGATCTTCCTCGTGATCCTGGCGCAGTCGGCCGCGACATCGCGCGCGTACGCGGCGAAGTACGACGAGCCCTTCAGCGAGAACACCGATCTGGTCGGGCTGGGACTCGCCAACATCTCGGCGGCCGCGACCGGGACCTTCGTCGTGAACGGCAGTCCGACGAAGACCCAGATGGTCGACGGCGCAGGAGGCAAGAGCCAGCTCGCCCAACTGAGTACGGCGGTGATCGTGTTGATCGTCCTGCTGTTCCTCACGAAGCCGCTCGCCTACATGCCCAACGCCGTGCTGGCCGCTGTCGTGTTCCTGATCGGCGTGGAGCTTGTGGACATCGTCGGTATGAAGAAGATCCTGCGCTGGCGCACAGACGAGTTCGTCGTCGCGACCGCGACCGCTGTCATCGTGGTGGTCCTCGGCGTCGAACAGGGGATCCTGCTGGCGATCGTCATGTCGATCATCGACCACCTGCGTCGCAGCTACCTGCCGATAGATAGGGTCCTGACGCCGGGTCCCAAGGGGGGAGTCAAGGCGGTACCGCTCGCGGCGGAGGGAGCGCAGCCCGAACTGCGGCCCGGGCTCGTCGCATACCGATTCGGCGCAGGGTTGTACTACGCGAACGCGAACCAGTTCGCGGATGAGATCCGACGGATCGTGCGGGGTGGCCCGACACCGCCTCGCTGGCTCTGCCTGATGGCCGACGCCGTCAACGACATCGACTACTCGGCGGCGGCGACCATCCACGATCTACACGCCATGATGGCGGAGGCCGGGACGCGCCTGGTCCTCTGCGATGTCACGGATACGGTCCGCGCCGAACTGGAGCGCTACGGAACCCTGAAGCTGGTCGAAGGCGCGCTCTTCGACGACCTCGACTCCCTCATCGAGGCCTACGGAAACGATGGCGAACCTGGATGACCCGCGTTGGCCCGCGCGGCCGGGACGCGTGTTCATGTCTCGCTCTTGAAGGTAGAGTCACGGTCTGGATATGCACGGTGAACGAGGAAGGGGAAAGCCATGGATGAGGAACTGAAGGCAGCAGCAGAAGAGGCCGCCACCGACGCCATCGAAGAGGCCGTGGTTGCCGAGGCGCTCCACGAGGACGCGATGGAGAAGGCCGCCGAGGCTGTTGCGCTCCAAGCCGCTGCCAACGAACTGGCGGCCGAGGCGATAGTCGAGGAAGCGGCAGCCGAAGTGCTGATCGAAGACGCTGTTGAAGATGCCGAGGTCGCGGTGCTGCTCGAAGAGGCTGCTGAGGAGGAGTAGGACCCTCCCACCAGCGAAGGGAACGGTGACATGGTCCAGGAGGGTTCCAGCGGCAGCGACAGAGGCGGGCTCGGAGGTGGAGCGATCGCGTCGCTCACGGGAGCGGGGTTGCTGCTCCTCTTCATGCTTCAGAACACGGAAGACGTCCGCCTCGACTTCCTCTTCTGGCACTTCACGTGGCCACTGTGGCTCCTCGTCATGGCCTCGGCACTGCTCGGGGCGTTGCTGTGGTTCGGGTTCGGTGTGATGCGCCGTCACCGGCGCCGGAGGCAGCGCCGCCAAAACCGACGAGACTGACCGCCCGGTGTCGAGCCCGCGCCGGTTGATGGACTGGCTTCCTGGGTACCAACGTTCCTGGTTGCGGACCGACTTCCTGGCCGGCCTGACGGTCACCGCCATCCTCATCCCCGAGGGGATGGCGTACGCCCAACTGGCGGGGGTTGGCCCCGAGGCGGCGTTCTACGCTGCGCCCATCGGCCTGCTGCTCTACGCGATATTCGGCAGCTCGCGCCAACTCGTCGTCGCTGTGTCGTCTGCCGTCGCCATCACGTCGGCGGCGACCGTCGTGGCCCTGGCGCCGCAGGGCACCGGCAATTATGTGGCGCTAACCGCGGCGCTGGCACTGCTTGTCGGACTCATCTCCGTGCTCGCCGGACTGCTCCGGCTCGGACGCATCGCCCAGTTCTTCTCTGCGTCGGTGCTGCTGGGGTTCGTCTTCGGCTTGGCGCTGATCATCACCATGAAGCAGATCCCGAAACTGCTCGGCATCGAGGTCAGCGAGCGCAACTTTTTCGTCGGGCTGTGGAAGACCCTGCAACACCTCGGCGATACCAGTGTCGTGACGCTCGCCGTCGGTGTGTCTTGCATGGCAGTGATGATCGCGCTTCAGCACTTCATGCCCAAGCTGCCCTCGGCTCTGCTCGTGCTCGTCGGGTCCATCGCCGTCTCGGCGAGGCTCGACCTTGCGTCGCACGGCGTCGCCGTTGTCGGGGATCTGCCATCCGGGCTCGTCCCGCCCCAACTTCCCGGTGTTGGCTGGGAGTCGCTGCCGCTGCTGTTCGCCGGCGCGATGGGGATCGCACTCCTAGCCTTCGCCGAGGCGATGGGCCCGGCGCACCAGTTCGCGAAGGAGCACGGCTACGAGGTCGACGCCAACCGCGAGTTGATCGCGGTGGGGGCCTCGAACATGGGAGCAGGCCTGTTCCAGGGGTTCCCGATCGGGGCAAGCCTCTCGAAGTCGGCCGCGAACGACCGGGCGGGCGCGAAGACGCCAGCGTCACTCGTGGCCGCCGCCGTCGCTACCGCTCTGGTCGCTGTCTTCCTCACCCCGTTGTTCCGCGAACTGCCAGAGGCCGCACTCGCGGCGATCGTGATCGTCGCGGTCTCCGAGATGGAGCGGATCGAGCCACTGCGGCGGCTCTGGCGATTGCGCCGCGCCGATTTCGCGCTGGCCCTGGTGGCGCTGTTAGGTGTGCTCATCTTCGACATCCTGCCGGGGCTCGGTATCGCGGTGGTCGTTTCGCTCGGGGTAGTTGTCTGGCGATCTGCCGAGGCGCGGCTCGTGCTCATGGGCGAAACGCCCGACGGACGCAGTTCTTCGACCGTCGACCGCGCAACATCGTTGCCGGGCCTACTGGTAGTTCGCCCCGAACAGATGATGTTCTTCGTGAACGCCACTGAGATCCGCGATGCGATCAAGAGCGTGGTCAATGGCAGCGATCCGCTGCCCGACGTGATCCTGCTGGATCTCAGACTCACCCCGGATCTCGACGTCCCCGCAGCCGACGCGTTGAACGACTTGGAAGAGCGACTGAGGTCCGAAGGGGTCAAGCTGTGGTTGTCGGGTCTCATCCCGCCGGTGCGCGAGCGTCTGCGCAAGGTGGGTCTGGTCGACGCCATCGGCGAGGAGTTCATCTTCAACGACGTCGGCGGCGGGCTCTTCGCCTACCTCAACATCCACTCGTCCTCAGGCATCACCGGCTCGCGGCACAAGGTCCTAACCGAACTGCTCGAGTACATACGCACGTCGCAGCAGCACGAGGGCCTCGACGAACGGGGCCGGAACACGCTCGAGGCGCTCGCCGCGTTGGTTCAGAGCGAACTCGACCAACCCTAGGGCGATCCAAGGTCCCCTGGAGGGGAACGTCTGCTATCCGCCGGGCTAGAGTCCGGCTGCGTCCTCAGCGGCCAGCAATCCGACCTCAACCAGATCCTCCGGGTGCACCCAGCCGTCCGAGATGGGGAAGCCCCCAGCTTCTCTGACCGAATCGCGGAATGGGATCGCCCAGCGGTGTTCTAGCAGCGCGATGGCGGCAGCCGTGTTGTTAGGGATGTCGTCGACGACGTTCCACATCTCGCTCTCGTCCAGGAAGTGTCCATCTGCGCCGGCCTCGACTCCAGCTGCGGCTAGGGCCACGGCAGTGTCCTCGTCCCCAGTGCCTATCCCGATCAGAGCCCCGACGACCGCGCCGAACTCCTCCGCCTCTTCCGTAGACAGGTCGCTGAACTGCGCTGTCGTCACGTCGCCCAGCGCGTCCTTGTAGACGACCATCGCGTCGATAACGCGGACGAGACCACCCTCGCGGAGCTTCCGCAATTCCGCTCCGATCGCGCCGGTGAACTCCGGCTGGTCGAAACCGAGCACGAGCAGTTGCACGGGACCAAGACTCATCTTCGCTCTCCCTTCCTAGCCCGCGAGCCTAGCTCGCGAGGATCTGCTGCTTCTGGGCGTCGAACTCCTCCTGCGTGAGGATGCCGGAGTCGAGTAGTCCCTTGAGCTTCGTCAGTTCGTCGGCCTTCACGTCCATGGACGCCGCGGCCGGAGCGGCGGGGGCGACCGGAGCCGCCGGAGCCGCCGGAGCCGCCGGTGGGGCCTGGGCGGCCATCTGCTCCTCGGCTTGCGCCGCTCCTCTCCTCTTGGCCGCATGAGCCGTCGCTCCCAATACTGCGGCCCGCCTAAGCGCTCTGGGCATCTCGTTCTCCTTTTCCTTCGTGCACGCTCTCGTCGGCGTGCCGATGCGACGTTGGACCCATCCTCGGCGGCGATGAGGCGGCCGACGTCTTCGGCTGCCTCGGCGAGTCGATCTGGCCGAGGCCATTGCAGGCCACGGCACTCTTCATCCTACGAGCGGGGGAGGAGACGGCGCAAGAGGCGTTGCCCCCGCACCGGTCCCTACATCCCGAGGATCTTGGCCTTCTGGGCCGCGAACTCCTCTTCCGTGAGGATGCCCTGGGCCTTGAGCTGGCCGAGCCGCTCGAGCTGCTCTAGCTGGTCATCTTGACTGGGCGCGGCCGGCGGCGGCGGCGGTGCCTGCTGTACGTATTGGGTCTGCTGGTACTGCGCGTCGGCCTCCGCTTGGGCGGCAGCGTTCTTGCTCGCCTGGCGTCGGTCCACGGCATTCCTCGTGGCCGTTGCCGTGCCGACTACCGCGGCCGTACGGGCCATCCCTCTGATCAATCCTGGCATGTCTTCCTCCTTAGGTTGCGGTTGGGCTAGAGCCCGGCGAGCGCCTCGTCGACGACGAGTGCGGGGATGCGAACCTGCATGGCGAGTTCCACCCCGGCTCCCTGGAGCGCGTTCGCAAGAGCGACCGCCCAACGGTGCTCGATCGCAAGAGCGACGACGGCCGAACCGGGGACCATGCCTTCGATCAGCACATCCGAATCGTACGAGTCGAACAACCCGCGCGTACCCATGTCGATGAAGCCGAGGGCGGCCTTCTCCTCGTCGGGAAGGTTCTCCATGTTCAGGGCGTAGGCGGTTCCCTCTTCGTCCTTGAGCAGCACCATCGCGTCCAGCACCCGGATCGTGCCATCTGCGGAAAGCCGCTCCAGCTCTGCTAGGACGCTGCCGTCGAACCGCGGTTCTCCCGCGGCC
>Ga0315278_10005908_pt1 | contig 11100 bp, 11 predicted proteins | sample YL17G06_0_MG_FD_203880 | JGI IMG/M metagenome (GOLD analysis project Ga0315278, IMG submission 203880) | Sediment microbial communities from Yellowstone Lake, YNP, Wyoming, USA - YL17G06_0 | ecosystem: Environmental > Aquatic > Freshwater > Lake > Sediment | place: USA: Wyoming | collected... | reverse complement strand
TGCATTTCGGCTTTCCCTGTAATATGATCAACAGCGACATGGCAGACAAGCAATTGCCCGAACTGCTGAAAAAACCGCACCTGTGGTGCTTCAGCACCTATTTCGCCGAAGGGTTTCCCTTTTCCATCATCCGCTCCGTCTCCACCGTTTTCTTCCGCGACCGCGGCGTAAGCCTCGAGGCAGTCGGTTTGACGACGTTTTTCGGGCTGCCCTGGATTTTAAAATTTTTCTGGGGACCGCTGGTGGATGAGTTCGCCAGCAAACGCCGTTGGCTGCTGGCCATGCAGACGGCCCTGGCCGTGTTGATCGGAGCCGCAGCCTTCCTGGTCCCCCTGCCGGCCGCTCCGCGCCTGATCGCCATCCTTTTCTTTGCCGGCGCCTTCGTCGCCGCCACCCACGACATCGCCATCGACGGCTATTACCTGGCCGCCCTGGACAAGCAGGAGCAGACAAAGTTCCTGGGCTACCGGGTCATGGCCTACCGCGTGGCCATGCTTACCGGCAGCGGCGTGATCGTGACCATCGGCACCACCTTCTCCTGGGCTGCGGCGTTCCTCTGCGCCGGCTTGCTGCTCGGACTCGTGACTGCCTATCACTATTTTTTCCTGCCCGAGTGCGAAAAGGAACGCCACCCATTCAAGGACATGTTCCGGCTCCCCCGTCCGGGGGCCCGCTCGCGCGTCTTGCTGAGCATCGGCCTGGCCGTTGCCATGGTCGCCGCTTTCTATCTTTTCTTCAATTCGGCCTTCTACCGGGGCTGGGAAAAGACAGCCCCCGTGCTCAAGGAGCTGAACTTCCCGCGCGCCGTCGGCCTGGGCCTTTTGCTGGCGCTGGCGCTCATGGCCGCCTTCCGCAGGCAGCTGGCCGCGCGCCTGACCCGCGACCCCGGGTCCTTCTACGGCCGCGCTTTCCTCACCTTCATGGACCAGGAGAAGATCGGCCTTGTTTTGGCTTTCATCATCCTGGTACGCAGCGGCGAGTTCATGGTCAGCTCCATGGTCTCGGCCTTCGCCGTAGATTTGGGCATCAAGAACCATTACGGCTGGATCGCGGGCGGCATCGGCCTGCCGGCCTCCATCGCCGGCGCCCTGATCGGCGGCTGGGCGATCTCGCGCTTCGGACTGAAGCGCGTCATCTGGCCCTTTCTGCTGGCACAGAACCTGACCAATGTCGCCTACATGCTGCTGGCCGGGGGCCTGGGCAGTTATCTGACCGTCAATACCGGCGCAGCGCAACCGGTCTCTATCGGCGCGGGCAACCTGGCCCTGGCGGCCGGGGTGCACGGCTTCGACCAGTTCGCCAGCGGCCTGGGCACAGCCGTGCTGACCACTTTCCTGATGCGCATCTGCAAGATGGAGTTCAAGGCGGCCCACTTCGCCATCGGCTCGGGGCTGATGAGCCTGGGCGGAGTCGTAGCCGGAGTGAGCAGCGGCTTCATCGCTTCCTGGCTCGGCTACAGCAGCATGTTCGGCATCAGCTTCCTGATCTCCATTCCGGGAATGGTCCTGCTGTTCTGGGTGCCGAAGGAATAAAACAGCAATCGTGACGAGTGACGCGTAACACGTGACGGGTGTTCTTTTCCTGCTCTCAGGTTCGCCAGATCATGATTATGACCAGAACAAAAGCCCCCGCCCAGAACACGCGCTTGGCCGCGGCTGGTTTGGTTGTTTTAAACCGATTCCAGGCCAGGGCCAGAGAAAACATGGCGGCAATTAAAAGCACTGCCATGGCGGCCACTTCGAGCCAGGAGCGGGTTTTGCCGATCAAAAAAGACAAACTGGGCCAGAAAGCCCCATAAATAACCACAATGTGGGCGGCATAGACCAGCAGCGATTCCTGGCCGACCGTGGTCACCGAAGCCGGCCGGTTGCCCCATTTTTGTTCCCAACGCCAAGCACAAGCCAGCAGCAATAAAATCAAGGCCAGTTTGAGAAAAAAGAAATGGGGCCGGCTGGGGCTGAATGAACTCAACTCAACCTTGAATATTGGCTGCAGCACCACGACGAAAAAAAGCACAATCAGCAGCCCGCCTGCCACAAAAAGATTTCGGAAATATTTTTTTTCCCGTTCTTTGCGCTTGGCTTCATGCCACAACCAGGAGAGAAATGCTCCCAGCCAGACATAGGCCAGCCAGGGGAAAAGGGGAAACTGCGAACCGGGAATTCTTTTTACATATCCGGCCAAAGCCGCCGGCAGGAGCGCCGCTATATCGAGGGAATAAACCAGGCGCGTCAGCAGGATCACAGCCAGCGCTGCCAGCGCCAGGAAAATGAAAAACAGTTTTTGCCGGCGCAGCAGCGGCACCAGCAGCAGCATCAGCAGCAGTGACAGGGCGATACAATGCAGCACATCGACTCCCCAAAAACCATTGGGCTCATTCCAGCGCAACATGGAGATTAGGCGCGTCAATGAAAAACCGGGAATATGCAGCAGGTAACCGACCAACCCGACAAACAAATATCGGCGCAGCTGCTGCCGGAAGGGCGGCCCCAGGCGCAGAAAATCGTCCCACTTGCGTAGAGCCACGATGGCGAAAGCGAATCCGGCAATGAATAAAAAGGCCGGCGCCACCAGGCCGTTGATAAAATCGAGCGCCTTATAACTCAAGCTCGAGCGCAGGTTGGTGTTGAGGAATGCATTGAGCACATGGGTTTCGATCATGAACAGCACGGCCCAGCCGCGAAACTGGTCAATGAAATAAAAGCGTTTTTTATCAGCACTCATCATATGTCCCGCCTTTAGAAAGAGAAGAGCCAATCGTACCAGAACCGCAGCTTTAAAACAACCGCCAATCGAAATTTGCTATTTCAAAACAAGAAAATATTGTTTTTGCCAGAAAATTATGTTATCACCATTCAGGTGAAAGACCACGGGTGCCGAAATGAAAATATCGCAAATCATAAAAAATGAAAATTTGGACAGCCCCGAAGAGATTGAGCTGCTGAGATCGGAAATCGACAAGCACCTGGCAACCAATATGACCAACAGGGCCATCAATATTTGCGATCAATCCTATATGCAATTGACCCCGGCTCAGTTGAGTGTTTTTTTTCGTAACCTGGAAAGGGAGGAAAACACCAAACGGATTCTGCAATACATGATGTCCTTTCTGACCGACATCCCCGCAGCAGAAAGCATCAGCGGCGAACCGGTCAACCCGGTCAAGCAGTTCAAGGAATTCCTCCAATACCAGGTAGCCATGCTGAATGAAAAAGACGTGATCAAAGCCATTTTGCGCGAGTATGGCAAGCATGGGCTGCAGGAACCCATCAATTATTGGTACTATGAAGCCCGGATCATGGACAAGCGCCTGGAACTGGAACATATCCTAAGCCAGATTCCCGATGATCAAACAGAACCCGTGATAGCCCTCTTTCAGGTGCTGGAAAATCTTTGTTTATTCTGGTTTGACATTGGCCGGGAGGATGTTCGCCATGCCAGGCGCAGTGACATTTACATGTTCAAGCTGGCCCGGCTGCTTCAAAACAAACTGCAAAGGGAAAATACAACAGTGACCGGAGCGATGACATAGGCCCCGGGCGGATATGATATTGGAAAAGCGCAAAAAAGAAACCCTGGAAGTTTTTGAAGTCATTGATAAGATAAACTATTCCACCCCCGACCAGATAGAAGGGTTGAAGCGTGAAACGGAAAACTTCCTGAATAAACTGGAAGCCAACCAGGCTGAAATATTGGCAGAAAGATCCCGTCAGTTTTTTTCACCCGCCACCCTCGAAACTTTTTTCAGAAACAAGGAACGAAATGAAAAAATCGGCCAGATCCTGCAATTCCTGCTTGCTTTTCTGGCAGATATTCCGGGAGCCGGCGAACCGTTCAACCCGATCGCACAGTTCAGGGAATACGTCTGTTACGAGGTGGCCCTGCTTCTGGAAGCAGACGTCAGGAAAGCCGTTTTCAATGAAATCAATCTCATGGGCTCATCCGGCGACGACAATGTCTGGGACTTCATGGAGCGGGTCAGTGAAAAGAACCGCGAATTGAATGAACTGATTTTTACAGGCACCAGCGATATTTCAAGTACTTTTTTCACCTTGTGCCTGGTTTTGGAACATTTGTGCCTTTTCTGGTTTGACGTCAAAGCAGGGGATATCGGCCGTATCCGCCGCAGCGACATTCTTATGTGCAAACTGGCACGTTTGTTGCAGGGTCAGAACCGGCAAACTTGAGAATCACGAACACGATGGTTGAAATTATTTTTTTTTGTGCTACCATTAATTGCCAAGTTAATTAAAGGTAAATCATGGAAAAACGCAAAAGCAACCGTTTCAACGCTTTGGATGAGATGAAAGGCAAATTGTACAACGTGGTAAATTTCCTGGTCAAAAACATCAGCAAAGATGGGGTGAATCTGATCAGCAATTTCCAGCCCGTTATCGGCTCCACCTATAAAATATTCCTCTTCAATACCACCGATAACAACCAGCAGGATTTTGAGATTGAAATAAACCGCGCCCAAGTTGAAGCGTTCAATGCCAAGAAATATGGCGCCCTGTCAGCGGGACTCCTTTATTCCATCGGCGCCAGTTTTAAAAACCCGAACGAAAAACAGCTGGAATTCCTGATTCGATTTTTAAAAAAGAAGTCCGCCAACGGCGAACAAGGTTTTATTGCCAAGGACATGATCAAATAACACTCCCGAGGATTCATAGTTGCCATGAATGCTGAATCTGTTTCGGCGATTATTCTGGCCGGCGGCCAAAGCCGGCGCATGCAAAGGGAAAAATCGCTGTTGCCCGTCAATGGTCGTACCCTGATCGAATCGCTTATCGCCCAGATCGGCCCTTTTTTCAGCGAAATCATTGTTAGCGCCGCCGCCAAAGACAAATTTGCCTTCCTGAATCTGCCGCTGGTTGCGGATGAGGTGCCTGGCCAGGGGCCGCTGATGGCCATCATGTCGGCGCTGCGGGTCTCCAACCATGATATCAATTTTGTTTTGGCCTGCGACATTCCCTTCATCCATATTCCTTTCCTGCAGAAAATTCTAAGCCTTGCCCAAACCAATGACATCGTGGTGCCGCATTACCGCGACGGCAAGTTCGAACCTCTGTTCGCCGCCTACCATCGCGGCATTATTCCGCTGATCGAAAAACAAGTCAAAAAAAACGATCTGAAAATATCCCGCTTATTCCCCCTCTGCCGCACAAAATTTGTGAACATGGATAAACAAAAATGGTTTCGCAATTTAAACACTTTTGAGGAGTACCATGATTATCTCCGGCAAAAAAATACAGAATTGCCCTGATTCAGTAAAGGAAACCGGCCTGGTGCCCCTGCCCGAAGAGGTGCTGCTGACTGTCACGGTCGACGGCTATCAATTGAGCAGGCTGAGCTGTTCGCCATTCGGTCATGAGGAATTGGTCCTGGGCTGGCTGTTCGGCCAGAGTGTAATCGAAACGGCCGCCGATGTCAGCCACGTGGTAATCAATGGCGATCAGGCGCTTGTCAGCTTGAGCGCAGGAGCTGACTCAAGGTTAAAACAGTACAATCCGTTCCAGGTCACCGCCTGCTCGGGCGGAGAAGTGCGGCCGGGATTGTTCGAAAACCTGCCCAAAGTAAACCGGAGTTATCATTTCACCTTGGCGCAAGCCATCGACCTGATGGAACAGCTGCCGCCCCGGGCCGAGATGTTCAAGCAGCACGGAGGCATCCATTGTTCCATGCTGGCTGATATGAAGGAACATAAAATTCTGGTAAGCCGGGAAGACATCGGCCGCAGCAACAGCGTGGACAAGGTCATCGGCTGGGGATTGACCCATGGTTTTGATTTCGGCCACGCCGCTTTGCTGACCACCGGCCGCATCTCGGCCGAAATGGCGCTCAAAGTCCTGCATGCCGGCATCCCCACCCTGGTTTCCCAAACCACCCTGACCAGCAAAGCCCTGGACATCGTGCGCCGGTCCGGTCTGACCCTGATCGGCCATGTGCTCAAGCCGCGCCCGATCATGCTCAATTTCGAGTAAAAAAGGTTTTTTAGCGCTTGCAATCTACCCCCAAAACAGGTTAAAATGCGATATAAGTGAGGACAAAAATGAAGAAACTGATTTTTTTAACTGCAGCAATGGCACTTCTATTCCTGCCCTGCCTGCGTTCCTTCGCCGATGTCAGCCTGCTCGACACGGAAAAAAACAAACTGCAATTATCCGGATTTTTCAAACTTGATGCCGTCTACCAGGACGCCGGCGTCAACGGCCTGACTTTTCCGCGCTACGCGGTGGCCGGAGACGGCAATTCGTACCTGACCGTCAGCCACAGCCGCTTCGGCATCAAGTACGCCGGAACTCCCATGAACAATGGCATGAACGTCTCAGCCGTTCTGGAGTTGGACTTCTTCGATACGACCACTGCCAACCAGATGAAGTTCCGTTTCCGCCAGGGCTTTTTCAGCCTGCAAAAAAATAAGCACACGGTGCTTTTCGGACAAACCTGGGATCTTTTTTCACCACTAGGGCCAACCACGCTGATGACCAACGGTCACCTGTGGCAGACGGGCAACCTCGGATTCCGCCACGCCCAGGTGCGCTACGCCTTTTCCGGTCCGCACCTTGATTTTGCCGTATCGCTCAACGATCCGGCCTCCAGCGGCGGCTGGAAAAACAAAATGCCGGTCCTGCAGTCGCGGCTGGGTCTGAAACTGGGCGCGAACAACAAATTCCAGTTCGGTCTTTCGGGCATCTACGGCCGGGAAAATGCCGAAAGCATTGCAGTCGCTTTTAAAAACAAGGTGGATCTCTCCGGCCTGGGCCTGGACTATAACCTGGCGCTCTGCAAACACCTCTCCCTGAAAGGCGAATACGCCATGGGCGAAAACCTGGCTTACGTCTCCAGCCGCTCGGCCTGGTACACGGATGCCGTGCTTTCCAAATTCGCGGCCAAGAAGGTATCGGCTTTCTGGTCCGAACTGCTGCTGGCCAAAAACGAGTTCAGCGGCTGGCTGGGTTACGCCTTTGAGGACTTGAACGATGAAGATCAGTTGGCCGCCAAGGAATTGAAAAAAACCACCTGCCTGCTGGCCGGGATTCAATATGCCGCAGGCGGCGGCGTGAGTTTCGGGCTTGAATTCACCCATTTCCTGAGCCAGCTCTACCAATCCGACAAAGCCAAGACCAACCAAGTCATTTTCAGCGCGGTTCTCAGTCTGTAAGATCATAAAATTCAGGAGTCATAAAATGGAAGCGCAAAGCCTGCAAAGCCTGATCGAAAAGGCGGTTAAAAATGAAGAAGAGGCCCGGGTTTTCTATCTGGGTCTGTATGCCCTGGTGGAAGATTCCCAGGCCAAAGAAACATTGAAATACCTGGCCGGCGAAGAGCTGGCCCACAAGGAATTCCTGCTGGCCTACCTGAAAGGCGAAATAAAATTCACCGCTCTGGCCATGGACACGCCGGTCGACTACCATATCGCCCAATATGCCGCCAAGCCCGACCCGAAGGCCAATATGAACTCCAGCGAGGTCTACCTGGTTGCCGCCCACCGCGAATTGAATTCATACAAATTCTATAAAGGGCTGGCCGCGAAGCAACCCGCCGGCGAAGTCAAGGACATGCTGCTGAATATGGCCAACCAGGAACTGAAGCACAAGGAAAAGGTCGAGTATCTGTATTCCAACACCGCTTTCCCGCAAACCGCCGGCGGCTGACAGCGCAAATAAAAACCATCCCCTATTGTTTGATACTGTATTACTGTTTGTTGCCGACTAAAGCGCTCACAAATCAAGCATCCCCAAGACCGATGCGCGGGTTGTCAACGCAAAGCATAGCCCAGCGTGAGTGCCCGCCACAGAAGCGGCCAATCAATCCCATGATTTCTTGACCAGCCTGTTCGATTTCTTGGTTTTTCACCGGAAGTAAGCCATCTATATTAAACTCGATGGCCGTCGTTTCGGGCAGGGTCAGGGTATGCTTGGCCTGGCGCCAGGTCCAGCGCCGGGTCAATACAGTATTGCCCTCAACGAAAATGACTTCTCCCGGAACAGGATTTTCCACTACTTCGGAACCGAAAGCAATGAATTCCTCTTTGCCCGTGGCCAAACGCAGGGCGATGTCGCCCGTGAGGACATCGATGGCGTGGCCGCCAGCCGGAACCAGGTGGCGCAGGGAAACGATGTTGCCGATATCGACCAGGGCGTTGATCGACGGCAGCGGCTCGTTGCGCAGGACGCGGCGGACCATGCCTTCAATGGAAGAACGGAATTCCGAGGGCTTGGCGCCGAAGGAACGGTAGGCTTCGCGCCAGGATTTGATGCGCTCATGTTCGGCCAGCTGTTCGATATTGAGTTTTTCACGCACCCCTGCTTCCACCTGGCGCAGCAGTTGGATAAGTTCAACGGGCGAGGGCCCGTTGCGGACTTCACGGGCAATGACCACACCGCGGCAGTAGCCGGGGAAGCGGGAGAAGATTTCATCTGCGATGCTGTATGTCAAATCCTTCATTGGAATCTCCTGGATGGAATAAAAAGCGGCCCCGGGGTTTGATTCTTGAACCTTTCATGAATGTCGATCCAGGGCTTGCAGGGCAAAGGCCCAGGCGCCAACGGCTACGGCATGACTGGTACCGAGACGGGAGAGCCCCACCGCGGTACGCTTCAAGGGGTCATAACTGATGGTACGGCCACTGCCGGGAACGGTGATACAGCGCACTTCGGCGCCAAGAAAATCCCGGCGCTGTTTTTCGTCTTCCCAGTTAAATGAGCGCAGCTCCGTGCGCGGCAGCGGATCTCCGGATAAATTCTGCAAAGGGTTATTCATTTCCGCGACCAAAGCGGGCAGGATAAAATCCCCGGCGCCGGCAAGGCCGCCGCCTACCACGATCAACGCATCGACCAGGGTGACCGCGTTGGCCAGGGCATCACCCGCCACTTCACCAAGGCAACGAAAAGCTTCACGAGCTGCCTGCCCCGGAACGCCCTGATCCTGCCGGGCAATGCGGTCTATTTCTTTTGGTTCAGGAGCCTGATCCTGCGGCAGGCCGGCCTTCTCGGCATAGACCCGGCGCACGGCACGGATGGACACCCCCTCTTCAGCGCTGCAGCGGGGATGCAGTTTGTTATGGGTGCACCAGATTTCAGCGCCGGCCGCATTGTCCCCCAGAAAGAGCCGGCCGTCGATGACCAGGCCCGCGCCAAAGCCGGTGCCCAGGGTGATGCCAAAAAGATGGCGGAAGCGTTTGGGGTTGGCGGCCGCGGCCAGAGCCTGGTTCACTTCGGGCAAAAAACCGGCCAGGGCCTCACCCAACACAAAAAGATCGCCGTCGTTGTTGATGAATACGGGTACCGAAAAATGATCTTCAAGCATAGGTCCCAGCGCCACACCGCCGCGAAACCCCGGCAAATTGAACAAATCGCCGATAATACCCAGAGAGTAATCGGTCGGCCCCGGAAACGCGAAGGAAATGGCATGGACCGCGCCTGCGCGGGCCCGGGCCTGGGTGAACCCCGCGCGGATATTGGCCAGGCAAAGCTGCAGATCATGTCCTGCGCTGGGCAGGGAAATGGGCTCGAACAGCTGCCGGCCGCTGCGCATGGCCGAGAACCTGAAATTGGTGCCTCCGGCATCGAGAGTCAGAACCGTACGATCATCCTGGTCCAGAATCATTGCTGCACCCGGGTTTTTTTTCCACCCTGCCAGCTGAGCAGCAGCAGATAGGCAAAACAGGACAAGGGCACGACATAGGCCAGGGAAGTGACGCCGCTGTCAATAAGTTTCCCCATCAAGAGCGGTACGATAGCGCCGCCGCTGATAGCCATGCACATCAGGCCGCTCAGTTCCGAGGCGCGTTCGGGCTTTTCTTCCACCGTGATGGAAAACAGCATGGGCCAGATATTGGCAAAGCCAAGCCCGGCCACGACAATTCCGGCCAAGACGAAGTTTTTCCCGGCGCTCATGATCATGATCAGGCCGAGCAGTCCCAAAAACGCACTGAGGCGAAAGAAGACCCGGGCTGAAACTTTCAGGCTTCCGGCCACCAGGCGGCCCACGGTCAGGGCGCCGAAAAAGAAGGAAGGGCCATAGAGCGCGGCCCGGCCTTCAGTGAGTCCGAAGCCAACCAGGGTGGGTTTGAGAAAACGCGCCATGCAGACCTCGGCCCCCACATAGAGAAAGATGCCCACGACAGCCAGCAAAAAAGCAGGCACGCGCAACAAGGAAAGGGAGCTGCCTATTCCAGGTGGAATTTCAGCCGGGGCTTCCGCAATTTTAAGGCCGGCAACCAGGACCAGGGCCAGCACCATGAGCACCAGGAAAATGGGGAAAGCACTGCGCCAGCCCATGGCAAAGGGCAGAAGGGCAGCCAACCCGCCCACCAACCAGGCCGAACCAAAGGAGCCCAATCCCTTAATGCCCTGGGCCAAAGCCAGGTTGCGGCTGTAGGCTCCGGCCGGGCTGACGTCACGCATAATGGGATTTCCGGATACCTGCAGCAACGTGGTGCCCACACCGAGGATGAAGATGCACAACAGCAACAAAGGGAAGCCGGGCGTGATCAGCACCGGTACGGCCACGGCCAGGGTATTGAGCCCCAAACCGAGCAGCAGCAGTTTTTTCTTGCCCAGGCGGGCAGCCAAAATCCCGCCCGGGACACTGAAAAGGGCAAAGGCAATAAAGACAAAAAAAGTGAGCAACGTGGCCATAAACTGACTGAGATGATAATTGCGGGCCACCACATCGGCCAGCGGACCCATGGCATCGGCCACGCCCATCACCAAGAAAACCAGGAAAACCGGTAAGGTTCGCATGATTTACTCCTTTATAACCGGACCGCAATCCGGTTTTTATTGAACCGCATTTTTTGTGCCCCGGTCGCTTGCCGTTTGCCAGCCTGCCGGATGGAACATCTTTTGTCAGTCAGGTTTCAGCGGACGAATGCCTTGCGGCCGGCGTAGACGGCATTGCCGCCCAGTTCTTCTTCGATGCGCAAGAGCTGGTTGTATTTTTCCACGCGCTCGCCGCGGCAGGGCGCGCCGGTCTTCAAATGGCCGGTGGCCATGGCCACGGTGAGATCGGCTATAAAGCTGTCAACGGTTTCACCGCTGCGGTGCGAGACCATCGCGCCCCAGCCGGCAGTGCGCGTCATTTCGATGGCCGCTA
>Ga0315278_10005907_pt1 | contig 11100 bp, 8 predicted proteins | sample YL17G06_0_MG_FD_203880 | JGI IMG/M metagenome (GOLD analysis project Ga0315278, IMG submission 203880) | Sediment microbial communities from Yellowstone Lake, YNP, Wyoming, USA - YL17G06_0 | ecosystem: Environmental > Aquatic > Freshwater > Lake > Sediment | place: USA: Wyoming | collected... | reverse complement strand
TGGCCGCCCTGGCGTGCCTGTACGCGTGGACCTGGATCCCCCTGGGCGGCGTCTTCTTCCCCGTCCTGTTGATGGCCTTGGTCCCCGTGCGGGCCGCCCTGCTGCCCCGCTTATTCAGCCCCGCCGCTCTGCGCGACCTGGACGCGGCCGAATTTGAGGGGGCGGCGCCCGCCGTGCGGCTCCCTGTCGTGCCATCCTTCACGGGGTTGGAGCACGTGCGGGTATTGGGTGGCGTGGAGCTCGCGGAGAGGGTGGCCGCGGAGGAGCGGGCGGAGAGAGGGGGGGCGGCCAAGTGAGGGAGCGGACCCCTGGAAGTGCTGGTGAAGTATGGCGTTTTTCTTGTGTTATTGTGCCCCTTTGTGACCCCGTGTGGGCCTGGCTGATTCGTGGGGCGGGGCGGGGCGGGGCGGGGGCGTGCTTCCCCAGGAGAGGAAGAGAGAAAGAAAAAGGCAGGTTGGGATGAAGGGCCCTGCACTCTCACACCTCCGCCCTTTTCACCGAAACGTTTCCCCTCCCGCCCACCCCTCTACCCCATTCCCGATGGCTCCAGCACATGACCGAACGATTGCCCTGTTCGACGTGGACGGCACTTTGACGGTGCCCCGCAAGGCAAGAGCGAGAGGAGCCTTGAGAGAGAGCACTTGCGCGCGGAGCGTGGAATTGGCGGCCCTGCTGGGCGCTCACACAAACCCTTTCACACCCACAGGAAGCCTCCAAGAAGACCCTGGAATTCCTGCAAGACTTGCGCAAGGTGCGTGGCTGGCGAAAGGGCGTGTCGGGAGGGGAGACGCGGCGTAGGATAGGCCGGGGCCGCGCTGGCCCCCCCTCGCGCGCCCCCAAAGCGTTGACGCGAGCGAGCGAGGGGTTGGCAATCGGCGCGCGGTCTCTGCCCTCTCAAACTCCACCCCTCCCCTCCTCTCCCACACACAGTATGTCAAGGTCGGCATTGTCGGCGGGTCCGACTTGGTCAAGATCTGCGAGCAGTTGGGGGCGGACAGTGCGTTAACTTTCATCAGAGAAAAGAGAAGAGAGGAGGGACAGGGGGAAGCGCGCGCGCGGGTCACCTCTCTCGCTTTCTATAGCCCTTGCTCCCTGCTCTCCCACCATCCATCCACCCATGCACTCTGTCTCCCTTCACATCCACAGCCATCACCGCCTACGACTACGTCTTCGCCGAAAATGGCCTGGTCGCCTACAAGGCGGGCGACCTCCTCGCCGTCGCCTCCCTGAAATCCTACCTGGGCGAGGAAAACCTGACCAAGCTCATCAACTTCTGCCTGCGCTACATTTCTGACCTGACCATCCCCATCAAGCGGGGCACTTTCATCGAGTTCCGCAACGGCATGCTCAACGTCTCGCCCATCGGCCGCAACTGCTCCCAGGAGGAGCGGGACGAGTTCGAGAAGTACGATGCGGGGGCGGGCGTGCGGAAGGCCTTTGTCGCCGCCCTGCGCGAGAAGTTTGGCGAACTCAACCTGACCTATTCCATCGGTGGGCAGATCTCGTTTGACGTGTTCCCGGCCGGCTGGGACAAGACCTACTGCCTCCAGTTCGTGGAGGCCGACTTTGATTCCATCCACTTTTTCGGGGACAAGACATTCGTGGGGGGCAACGATCACGAAATCTTCGAGTCGTCCAAGACGGTCGGCCACACGGTCACCTCGCCCGATGACACGCAAGCCCAGTGCGAGGAGCTGTTCATCAAGACGGCGACCGCTTGATGGGGAGGGAAGGGACGTGCATGTGTGTGCGTGTGCGTGTGTGGCGGGGTGCGTGTGTGCGGGCGTGCGTTCCCGCGGCAGCCCCCTCCTCTTGTGTGACGAACTTCCATGTCTCTCTCCTCACACACACCTCTGGCTGGCTCACCCCGTCACGATCGGATTCCGTCGGAGCCCCGATGTACAAGGATCAGATCACTTCAACGGGCTTCAGGCCCCCAATCTCACTTCCCGGCTGGTATTGTGCCTCCTTGACAACACCCACGCAGGCTGCTGCCAGCGCACGCGACACGCGCCCCGACCCACGTGACGCACCAGCCGCCTTCAACAGCCGCGCATCGCACCGCCCCTCATCGACGCCCCCTCCCGCAACGCACGCGGCCGCGACGGCGGCCGCCACCGCGGCCGTGACCTCCACCAGGCGCCCCACGTCCGGCAGGGCTCGCTCGGCCGCCACATCCCCTGCCTGCACGCACTCCGCCACCGCCCGGGCGGCCGCCAGCCAGGCGGCCTCGCCGATGGCGGACGCCCCGGACACCGCCGCTCCCAAGGCGACGCCCGGGAACACCAGGGCATTGTTCGCAAAGCCCGGCGAGACGGGGCGCCCGGTGCGGGTGGAGGCGTGGTCCGGCTGCGCGGTCCCTGCCGCAAAGACGGCCCGGCCCTCCGTGAACGCGTCCACGTCCACCGCCCGGCATTCCGCGGCGGTGTCGGGGTTGGAGAGGGCGAGGACGGTGGGCCTGGGCGATGCGGCCGCCAAGGCGCGGAGCACGCCCTCAGTAAATGCGCCGCCGACTGCGGCCGCGCCGACAAGGACGGTGGGTTTGATGGCAGAAACGATGGCCGCGAGTTCTTGAGCGCCAGGTCGGGCCAGCGTCGCCGCCTCTCCGGCCGGGCGTGCAAACTCGGCTTTCAGGGCTGAGAGTGACCCGGCGGGGCGCGCTCGGGTGACTAGGCCTTTGGAGTCGAGCAGGAAGATGCGGCCACGTGCGTCGTCTGGGGCCATGCCACCGTCCACCAGGGCGCTCACAATCGCCCGGGCGCTGCCCACGGCCGCCTGGCCCGCGCCGTAAAAGAGAAAGCGCCCGTCCGCCAGGGGTGGCATGCCCGGGATAGCGGCCGCGCCCAGCAGGGCGGCCAGGGCCGCCGCGCCCGTGGCCTGGATGTCATCCGAAAAGGAGGGCGGGCAGACAGTGGTTGCCAGGGTTGTGGTTCCTTCCTCTCCGTACATGGCGGTTCCTTGCCGCCCGTCGGCAGACGGCCGGCAGGCGACCGCCCGCCGCAGCAGCGCGTCTGCCGTACCCGCCGCAAAGTCCTCGTAATGAATGATGAGGCCGGGGCCGAACCGGGCCAGCAGGGCGGCCAGGGCCTCGCCGATGAGGGCATCGTACGTGCGGCCGGCCGCCCTTGGGAGGGGGAGCCCAGGGTAGAGGGGGTGGGACCGCACGCGCTCCGTGTCGCAGCCAAAGTCGAGGGACACGGGCAGCGTGTCGGCCGGCCCCAGCCCGCCCGCCGCCGCGTGCAGCAGGCACTTGCCGACCGGGATGCCCGCCCCCTGGGCGCCCAGGTCGCCCAGGCCGAGGATGCGGGCGCCATCGGTCAGGACGGCCAGGCGCGGGCGGGCCGCCCCGGGCGGCAGGGGCCAGTTGCGGACGACCGCCTCCATCCGGCCTGCGTCGGCGGACGACAGGTACAGGCAGGGCGGCCTGTATGGCAGCTCGCCCCATTTCAGGCAGGCATCGCCGACGGACGGCGTGTAGCAGCAGGGCGTGTAGCGACCGAAATCGGAGCGGAGGAGGCCGAAGAACGCGGCGTCGCCCACCCCCAGGCGCGCTGCCGCGAGGGCCGAGTACGCCGCCAGGTTCGTGGTCGCCTTGGCAGCCTCACGCTCGGCCGGCGGGGCTTGTGATGATGCTGCGTGCGCCGCGTCCCGGGCCGCGACGGCCGGCTCCACGGCCGCCGCCGCGCGCGCGATCTCGGTCTCCAGGGAGGTCACCCGGGCGGGGAGCAGGCCGGCCAGGCGGGCGCTGTCCCGGTCGGGGGCGGGCGTGGCGAGGCCCAAGTTCCAGGCGGTGCGCCCCGCGGCCTCGCCCGCGGGGGCAGGGCAGGGGAGGAGTGGAGGGGGTGGCGGGGTGGGCAGGGCCGGAGGGGGTGCCCCGCCCGCGGCCGCGGGTTGGGGAGGTAGCAGCGAAACGACCGCCGCGGCAGCGGTCGCCGCTAACAGGGCCCGACGGGAGGCGAGCAGGGGGAGGTCGGTGCCCGCTTCGGGTTTCGACGCGACTTGTATGGTCCGCGCAGGGCGACGGGCCAGCCGCGCGGGCAGGAGTGGACCCATGGCGCGCGGGGGTGGGGGACCCGCCGGGAGAGAGCAAGAGGGGCCGATTGGCGAGAATGGTCTCTCGTCCACTTTATTTTTTTTTTCAATGATTTCACTTCACTTTCAACTCCACGCCTCCACCCAGTACCGCCCGCCCGCCTGCAGGCCCCGCACCCAGGCCTTGGCATCCTCGTCACTCATCCCGCCCTCGATCACGCCTACCCCCGCAAAGGCGGCCGCCACGTCGCCCGGCATCTTGCGGGCGGAACCGCAGACGAAGACCCAGGCGCCCGCTTGCAGGGCGGCCCACAGCGCGCGCGCCACGGGGGCGGACCGCATGAGGTCGGTCACGTACACCCGCTCCCTCCCTGCCTCCCGCGAAAAGGCGACGTTCAAGCCAGTGTCGGGGTCCAACACGCCGCTCTCAAGCAAGGCCTCCCAGTCGGCCCGGAAGTAGTAGTCGGCGGCGGGCGAGCGACACCCGAAAAAGAGGGTGGCGGGGGGTGGGAGGGGCCCTGTGGCGGCCGCCGCCGCCGCGGCTCGCTCGGCCCCTCGCCGCTGGAGCAGCGCCCGCAGGGGCGCGACCCCCGTGCCTGGGCCGACCAGGATGAGGGGCACGTCCGCCGGGGGCGCCTTGAGGGACCCCCTCTCCCACCAGACGGGCAGGGACGCGCCCGGGGGCAGGCCGGCCAGCCAGGCCGAGGCCAGGCCGCGCACGCGCCGCCGGCCCTGGCTGACCCACTCCACGCCCGCGACCGCCAGCTCCGCCCGCGCCCCGCCGCGTCCGTGCGCGCCCCCCACATCCGATGCCAGCGAAAAGCGGCGGGGCTGGAGGCGGGGGCCGGCCGCCAGCAGCCAGGCCAGGGGCGGAGACGACGACGGGAAGTCGGCCAGCACCGTCGCCAGGCCCCGGCGCTCGGCGACCGCGTACCGCGCCCAGTCGCCCCGCCCCTCGGGCGAGGCCAGGTAGCCCAGGCGCTCCCTTTCCTGTTCGTCGGTCGCCCAGTCGGCGAGGCATTGCACGCAGGTGCGGCGAGGGGGGGTGCACGTCAGGGCGAGGACGCCGGCGACGAGGTCGGCCGCGGTGGCGGTCATGGAGGTTGAAGCAGAGGAGGGAGACGACACGCGCAGCCGCGCGCCGCCGTCCAGCCCCACCCGCGCCAGGACCGCCTCCACCGCGCCCGGGTCCTGGGGTGGCAGCACCGCTAGCACGTCTCCCGGGGCCGCGCCCGCAAAGGCGGAGGCCGGCGGCAGGGAGAAGGTCAGGTGGGCCACGTGCTGCCAGTGGGCGGCCGCGGTCACGCGCACGTTGGCGGCCACGACCGCGGCGACGGGCACGCAGGGGGAGGACCCCGGCCGGCCGGGCGGTGAGGGGAGGGCCGCGCCCTTTGCCCCTGAGATCTCGGCGTCCAAGGCACTGAAGGCGGCGTGGGCGGCGAGGGCGGACGCCAGGGTGGGCGGAGGAGCGGCGGCGGCGGCAGTGGCGTCAGAGGCGGCATCCAACGCGGCGCCCACCACCAGGCGGCACGGTCCCAGGCCCGCGCCCGCGCAGTCCGCGTCGGCCGGTGTGGCCGGCCCTGTGGGCGGCGCACCGGGCACGGCCCTCCGCAGGGCCGGCCACAGGCCGGGCAGCCAGGCATCCAGGCCGCCGTCCGGCCCCGCGGGAGCCTGGTCATCCCCCAGGCCGGGCGGGCAGAGCGGGCGGCCGCCGAGGCCTGCCAGGCGGGCGCCAAGTTTTTTGGCGGCCGTGTTGAAGTTCGGGTACCCGGAATCGCCCAGCCCGAAGACGGCGACCGGCAGGCCGGCCAGGGCGGTGGGCGGCAGGGCGGCCCGCATGATGAGCCGCCAGAAGCGGCGGCAGTTGGCGGGGGGGTCGCCCTGTGGGTCACCCGAGAAGGAAGACAAAAAGAAAGAGGTGAGGAGGAGGGCTGAGGTTGAGGATTGGGAAGAGGAAAAAACGCGCTCTCCCCTTGTTTTTGTCCCTTCTTACCTGCCCCGCCGTCGCGACCACGAAAATGGCCGCGCTTTCATCGGGCAACCCCGCGACGGCGTAGCCGTCCGCAGGCAGGACGACGGGCGCCCACCCCCGGCGGGCGGCTTCCCGGCCGACGCGGTCGGCAAAGTCCTGAAGGAAAGGAGGAGAGAGAGTGGCAGGTTGAAGGGTGTGAGCGACGGCGAGCTGCAAGGAATTTGACCCTGTGAGCGCCTTTACTTGCCCTCACACACACGCACCTGCGCCGTCCCTGTCTCGGAGCCGTACAGGATGAGGAGGCGGGGCGGAGGAGACATGCCGTCGAGCGCGTGAGAACGTGCGGTGAGAAAGAGAGCGCCGCCCCAGCGCCCGGCCAATGCACCTCTGGACTCACTGCCATCATTTCCGTTTTCTTTTGCACACAAGAGGTCCCGCTGGGTGTGGCGGCCGGGTGGCCAGGGGCTCTCACACATTCTAACACGGCACGGCATTGCATCGCCAACGTGTGCATCGCATCAAAACACGCCATGGCCGTACCCCCCGCCCTCCTCCCCGCCCTGGACGCCCTGTTTGGCATGCCCGCCGCTTCCTCCTCCTCCAGCCCCGACGCCCGCCGGTCCGCGGAGGCCTGGCTGGTGGCATTTCAGGCGGAGGATGGGGCGTGGCAGGTGAGCGAGGAGGCGTGTGCGTGGACGTGATGGGGTTGCTTCTGGCGTGCGAGCGCGCGTGCCCCTCCCTTGTATCAATCGGCGTGGAGCGCGCTCCTCATCCCTCGCCACACCCAACCACCCCAATCTCCCATCAGGCCTCCCTATCCCTCCTCTCCGCGCACACCACCCCACCCCACGCCCGCGCCTTTGCCGCCCAGACGGTGCGGGCCAAGGCGAGGCGGCATCTGGGTAGCCTGGCCCCAGCCGACGCGCCGGCCTTGAGGGACGCGCTGCTGGGCGCGTTCGTGGCAGAGAGCGCGGGCAGCAGGGGGCCGCTGGAGGGGGCGCCCAGCAGCAGCGGCCCCGTCCTGGGACTGTTGGCGGCCGCCCTGGCCGACCTAGCCGTCGCCTGGGGCGGGTGGACCAACCCCGTGGCGGATGCGCTGGGCGCTCTGGCCGGCGTACCGTCGCACGCGCCGGCGCTCTTATTATTTTTGGCGGCCCTCGCGGATGCGGGCGCGGCCCCGCCACGGGCCACAGTTGGGGGTGGGCCGCCGCCGCCGCGCCCGCCCTCCCGCCCGGGCACGCCGCCCACCCCTGCCTCTCCGGACGACGCGGTGGCGGCCCGGGACCGCGTGTGCGGGTGGACGCCCGCCGCCCTGCCCGCCCTGGCGTCAGCGGCGGCCGCCCCCACCGCCCCAGCCACCCTCCCCCTCGCCCTGCGCGCGTTTGGGGCTTGGGCCCGCCTGGGCGCGCTGGCCGACGACTTTGGCTCCGACGCCTTTGAGGCCGCCACCGCCCTCATCGCCCTGGCCGCGGCCACCATTGGCGAGGGCGCGGCAGGCGGGGCGGCAGGACCGGCAGCGGTGTCCGCCGCGGCGGGCGCGCTGGAGGAGGGCGTGGAGAGCGCCCACCCGGCGGCCTTTGGGGGCGCGCTCTGCGCCTCCCTCCGCCCGCTGGGCGCGGCCGCCGTGTCGTCCGCCCTCCGAGGCGACCACGACACCGCCGAAGCGGCGTGCCGGGCGTACGCGGCCCTGTGCGCGGCGGCGCCCGACCTGGTGTTCGGCGACGACGCGGGGGCGTGGGAGGGGGGAGGGGGCGAGGACGGCGAGGGAGGCGCACCCCCCGCCACCCTCCCACCACCACCCCCGGGCGCCGCCGCGTCCGGGGCTGCCGCCCTGCGGTCCGGCCTCCTAGCGTGCACCGTCCTGCCCGGCTGTGACGCCTGCCCCGCCCTGCCCTCCTCAGGCGACCCGGCGCCGGCGTCCGCCCTGGACGCGTGGGCGCACTTGGCTGGGGCGGCCGAAGCGGCGGGCGTGGTGGCGTCCAGGCGGCGGGGCAGGAGCGGGGCGCACCACCACCACCGCCCGACCGTGGGCCCAACCGTGGCTGCCTTTGGCAGCCTGCTGGATGGGCTGTTACCCGCCCTGGCAGCCGCGCACCGGGCTGCGGCGGCGGCGGCGGCGGCGGCGGGTGGAGAGGAGGATGAAGGGGAAGAGGAAGGCGAGGAGGAGGGCGGCGGTGTCCCCACCCCCACCTGCCTCACCCCGCCCCTCGCCGCCTCCGCCGCCGACGCCCTGGCGGGGGCGGCGCGCGTCGTGGGGCCGGCCGCCTACCTGGCCGCCCTGACCGCCCTCGCCTCCCGCCCGGAGCCCGGCTGCCTGGACGCCGCGCTGTCGAGCCTGGCGGCGGCTGAGGAGGTGGTCGGCGAGGCGGTGTCAGGAGGAGGGGGAGGCGACGGCGACGGCGAGGCCCGCACCACGGCCGACGCGGCCCTGGCCTTCCTGGGCGCGGCGACCAGCAGGACAGCCGGCCCCGCCACGCCCCCTCACACCCGGGCAGCCCTGCTCGCGGCGCTGGCGGGCCTGGCCGCGCCCCTCACACACCACCTCGCGGGCAGGGCGGGCGGGGGAGCGGTGGCCGCGGCCGCCTTCGCTGCCGACGTCCTTGCCGCGGCGGGCCCGGCATTCAGTGCACCAGGGACGCCCGCGTCTGTGCGGGCAGCGGGCGCGGCGGCGGTGCGGTGCGTGGTGGACGCGGCGGCGGGTGCGGGCGTGGCCCTGCCGCCTGGGGCAGCGGGCAGCCTGGCGAGGGCGGCCGTCGCGTCCGCGTTTGCGCCGGGCGCGACGACGGCTGGCTTGCCCGCCACGGCAGCCGCTCTGGCGGTGGCGGCGGCTGCTGCATCAGCGGTGGCGGGGGCGGCGGGCGGGCGCCCAGAGGACGCGCCGGCGGCTGTGCTGGCCACGCTCACCGCCTCGCTCGCACCTGCCCTCGCGTCCGCCGCGCACCCCACGCCCGCCACCACCGCCACCGCCCGGCGGGCCCTGGGCCTCCTCGCCGCCGCCCTCGCCCAGGCCGGGACCTGGGTGGGCCAGGGCGGGGGCGGGGTGTGCGGCGGCGAGCGCGGCCCGCACCCAGGCAGCCTGGCGTGCGCGGCCGCAGCCGCCTTTGCATCGCTCTGGCCGCCCCTCCGCGCCGCCCTGGCGGCGCCCGCCACGTACCCGGCCTTGCGATGCGATGTCGCGCGGTGCGTGGGGGCAGCCCTGCGCGTGGACGCTGCCGCTGTCGCCCCGGACGCGCCGGCGGCGTTGGCGGCCGCCTGTGCGGCGGGCGCGGCCGCGGCCGCCGCGCCCGTCTTGGGGGCCGCCCTCCGGGCCGGCCGCCCGGCCCTGCGCCCGGCCGTGCTGGCTGCTTTGAGCATGCTGGCCCGCGTGTCAGACGCCCTCATTGCCGGGGGCGACCCCGACGCGGCCGCCGCCCTGCTGGCCCTGAGCGGGACGGCCGCGGGCGAGGCGGGCGGGGCGGGCGTGCCCGACCCCCCCCCCCGCGCCGGCGCCCCCGCCGGCGCCCCGGCGGCGGCCGCGGCGGCCTCCCCGCACCGGGGCGTGGCCCTGGCGGGCCTTGCCACGCTGGCGGCCATCTACACCGCGGCGGCCGGCAGCCCGGCGGGCTCGGCGCTCGGCGCCCTGGCCGCCGCGGCCGCCCCGACTGCCGTGGCGGGCGCGCTCTCCGCCGTCTGCGCCGGCGCCTCCCCCGCCGCCCGCGCCCCTAAAGCCGCCGCCGCCCTGGCCGCCCTGGCCGCCTGTGCGGGGAGGGCTGCCGACCCGGCCGCCGCGGAGGCCTGGCTCAGCCAGGGGGCGGGGCTGGCGCGGGGCAGGGTGGCCGGCCGGGAGGGCGCCCTGGGCGAGGTCGCCTCTGCCTGGGCGGCGCTCGTAGCCCTGGCCGTCGCCTGGGCGGCGGCCGACGCGGCGGCGGCGGGCGGCGGTGCCGTTGGAAAGGATCCAGGCTACGCTGCTGGTGGTGAGGCGGGCGGCGTGGTGGATGAGCTGCTGACGGCGGGGCCGGGGCGGGCGCTGCGGCGGGCGTTGCGAGGGGTCGCAGAAATTTTCGTGTAGTGTCACTCCTTCCATTCCCCCTCCTCTTCCACCTCTCTTCATAACATGGGCACCGCCCGCCACGCCATCCGCCCCATGTTTGACCGTTCCAAGTGGCGCCTGCTGCGCGGGGACGCCGTCCAAATCATGGCGGGGCGGGACAAGGGGCAGACGGGCGTGGTCGCCCGCGTCATCCGGGACGACAAAAAGCCCGGCGTGATTGTGGAGGGGCGCAACCTGGTCAGTGTGAAGACTTGAAGTAGAGAGGGAGGGCTGGTAGTGGAAGTTGGGGTGCTGTGCCTGGGCGCCGCCTCCTCGGGGGACGGGGAGCGGGCGCAGGAGGGGCAAACGGGTGTCCTGCCCGCCGGCGCCGGCCACGGCGAATCGGCCTCCCCTCACTCTCTCTCCTTCATCCCCCCAGGCCAAGAAACACATCAAGCGGACGGAGGACAACCCGGGCGGCATCATCACGATCGAGGTCAGGAGAGGGAGAGAAAGGTTGAGAGAGAGGGAGCGGGCGCGCGCGGCCGCACGCCCCCCAGGCCCCACCACCCACTCCCAACCTAGCCCGAGGCGGAAAAAAAAAAAAAAAACTCATTTCAATCCCCTCCCCTCTCTCTCTCTCTCTCCGGTTGTGTGTAGACCCCCATCCACTACTCCAACGTCCGCCTGCTCGACCCCGTCACCAAGCAGCCCGTCCGCGTGGGGTGGCGCTTCCTGGAGGACGGGTCCAAGGTGCGGGTGACGAAGGGCGGGCGGGCGAGCGGGAGCGTCGTGCCTCGGCCAGCCCTGCTCGCGACCCGGCGCGTGCCCCGCCCCCTGCCCGGCCCCTCCGACACGCCCGCGGCCGTGGCGGCGAGGGTGACGGCAGGGGGCCAGGGCACGCGCCCCGACCTCCCCAGCCTGCTGCCGGAGATGGCGGACTTCAAGGGGGTGGTCGGGCGGCGGGCGTTCAGCAGTGGGGGCGGGGCGCGCGCGGCGGCCGCGCCCCCTTCGGCCGCCCTCCCGCCCTCCGTGCGGGCTTGGGTGGGATTCGCGGCGCGGGGGGCGCGGAGGTGATGGGGGCGAG
>Ga0315278_10005906_pt1 | contig 11101 bp, 8 predicted proteins | sample YL17G06_0_MG_FD_203880 | JGI IMG/M metagenome (GOLD analysis project Ga0315278, IMG submission 203880) | Sediment microbial communities from Yellowstone Lake, YNP, Wyoming, USA - YL17G06_0 | ecosystem: Environmental > Aquatic > Freshwater > Lake > Sediment | place: USA: Wyoming | collected... | reverse complement strand
ACTTTTTGAATTATCAAAGCCTGACTGGGGGTCCTGGCGGAAGCCGCCCAAGATTCGGCTTGTCGAAAGGAATTATTCACAGTTATATCAATACGACAGGCGGAGTCCGTTTCGCCGTGATGACTTTTAATGAGGATAAAGATGGTAAAAAGGTAACAAACAACAATGGAGCAGAGTATGTCTTTGGGGTTGGGGATGATGGGGATATCCCCCTGGATGCCGTAGGGGGAAAATGGCTTGGGTTTGTTGATGAAAATAAGATTGGAAAAACCGACCTCTTCCAAGCCCTTGCCGGATTAAAGAATGAAACATGGTCTCCACTGGCCGAAACCTTATATGAAGCAGGAATCTATTTTCAAAAAGGGACCAGTGCGGTTACGGGAACAAATTATATCAATAGCCCTGTCCAAAATTATTGTCAGAAAAATTATGTACTCATCATATCCGATGGGGTTCCAACTAAAGATAGTGATTCAAGGCTCAATAGTTTAATACCAGATTTGAACAGTAATGGTAAGGTCGATCTGGATGAGGTGGCCAAGTATCTTTATGGGTTAGATCTAAATGGTGGATTGAGCGGGAAACAGAACATTAAAACTTATACCATTGGATTCAGCGAGACTCAACCATTACTTGAAGCTACGGCCCGAAACGGTGGCGGGAAATACTTTTACGTATGGAGTTCACAGAGTTTTAATATTGCCTTTCAGAATTTCATCGCAGCAGTTCTCGAAGAATCCGTTTCCTATGTTGCCCCGGTGGTCCCGATCAGTCAGATGGAGAGAACGAGTGCAGGGAATCAAATTTACCTGTCGATGTTTAAGCCAACAGAAAAAAGCTTTTGGAAAGGGAATATTAAAAAATACTGTATTGCAACCATTGAAAAAGATAGTGAATGCCTTACTAATTATGGAAAAGTTGTCGATTGCCAACTTCCATGTGGTAACCTTCCGAAGGACAGCAATACCGCGGTGGGCGACATTCTTGATGCAAATGGTTCACTCGTCATGGATTCTGAAAATCAGATCAAAGCAACTGCAAAATCTTACTGGAGCTCAGTGGTGGATAGGGATTATACGGATGCAGGAGGAGTGGGTGAGAAACTTATTAATAGAACAACGGCAAGAAATTTTTATACCTATTTAAGGACGAATGTCAACTTAACCGATTCGTCGAATGCCTTTTTGCCTGGTCCAACGACTCCCATCACTCCAGAAATGTTAAGTCTGGCATCGGGTGATACCGTTGGAAGAGATAATCTTGTTAAATTCATCCAGGGATATGATGCATATTATGAGAATGAAATTTATCCTAAAGGCCCCGCTAATAAAAAGGACTGGATCTTGGGAGCCTTTATCCATTCGAGACCTGTCGTCGTCCACTATGCAGACCGTTCTGTCATCTATGCTGGAGCAAACGACGGAATGCTACATGCCTTTGATGATGAAACCGGAGAGGAATTATGGGGATTTATCCCGCCCAACCTTTTACCCAAGTTAAAAAACCTAAGGGGGGAGACCATTGAATTCTTTGTAGACGGCTCTCCAAAGGTCTATGTTGAGAGGAATAGCGCAGGGGAGATAGTCATTGCCACTCTTATTTTCGGCCAGAGAAGGGGCGGGGACCGGTACATCGCTTTAAACGTTAAAGATCCAGACAACCCAGAATTCCTGTGGGAAATTGGCCCTTCCTCCATTACATATAAGACTACCCTCACGAATACGACGGTCTATCAAGAATTATGGCAGACCTGGAGCACGCCCCAATTAGGAAAAATCAAATTAGGGGCCGATGAAAAATGGGTCGCTTTCATGAGTGGAGGGTATGACGAAAATCAAGATAATGATCCGGTTACTGCAAATGACACTAAGGGTAGGGCGGTATACGTCGTCGATGTGTTAACAGGTAGTCGCATATGGAGTTATTCGTATGCCAATGATACCCAAATGAAGTATTGTATCCCCAGTGATATCGCTCGCGTCGATACGGATGGAAATGGCTACATTGGTAGACTCTATGTGGGTGATTTAGGTGGGCAGGTTTGGCGTTTTGATGTGGGGGATTCAGGTCTGACAGGGAAAATCATTTTTGATTCGAACTTTGGCGAGAGTGTGAAGCGGAAGATATTTTATCCGCCTGATGTCACCCTTGAAAAAGGAAATTACGAAATGATATTTTTAGGAACAGGGGACCGAGAACATCCCAAGGAAACTACGAAAGTGGACAGGCTCTACGCTATTAAGGACAAAAATCCTTCAAGTCCTTTGAAAGAGTCTAATTTATACGATGCCACTGAAGATTTGTTACAAACGGGAGATGTATCGGTCGAATTAAGTAAATTGAATGCCAGTGAAGGCTGGTACATTAAGCTAAATCAGAACCTTGGAGAAAAGTCCCTTTCTAATCCAATCCTTTTCTACGGGGTTGTTTATTACACGACCTTCCAGCCCACGTTTGATCCAACAGGGAATGATCCTTGTTTTCTCAACGAAGGAATCGCAAGACTCTATGCAGTCGATTATAAAACAGGTAATGCAGCATTTAACTTAGATGGGTTAGGAACGATGGGATCCCTTACACGAAGCGATCGGGCCACCGAGATGGGAACCTCCATCCCATCCGGAGTGATTGTGACCTTTGTCGGAGGCACGACCGTGGCCTATGGAGGCGTGGGTGGAGGTATTTACCGCCCCCCGGTTCCAAGCACCAAAACCCTTATACCCATCAACTGGCGGATTGTTTTCTGAAGTTCTCTCTTATTTCTCTTTGACTCTTGCGCAGGATAAAGGTAGATTAAAATTCCAGGGAATCCTCATGGAACTGGACTTACAGAAAAGGGTGATGGTCGTTAACGAAACGACTTTTTCCTGGGATGAAAAAACAATCTTCAATAATGACAAGGGAGATCCTATCCCTCTGGATAAATTGAAGACCAATGCCTGGGTCTATGTCGAAGGTGAATATGGCAAAACCAATAAAAAAGTGGCTCGAAAGATCTACCTCCTTCCGAAATATATTGATAATAAGGAACGAAACCGTTATCCATTCATGCAATAAATTGGATTACTATCCATTCTCCAGATCCATTAGAAAAATAGCATTCCTTTGTGTTCTGTTCATCCTTCTTGGAAATTTCTCCTGCGAAAGACAGAACAAAAAGGAGCCTAAAACCAATTCCCCTCCTGTGATTACTGCCGTAAATATTTTACCTGAAAAGCCGAAAAAAGAGAGCGAATTAAATTTGTCCGTCCAGAGTAAAGACCCGGATGGGGATTCTGTCACTTATCAATTTCAGTGGATAAGAAATGATGAAGAGATTACAGGAGAGAACAAAAATAATTTAAAAAGCGGAACTTTTAAAAAGGGAGATCTCATCCTGGCAAGGGTGACGCCCTCTGATGGAAAGGTGAGCGGGACACCGTTTTTGTCCGCTCCGGTTAAGATTCTCAATTCTCCACCTGTCATTCAGGAGGTTTGGATCGAACCCAAGGTGGCTTATGTGACGGAACGCCTGAAGGCCAATGTGAAAAGTTCCGATCCGGATAGAGACTTTATTTATTATACTTATCAATGGGAGAAAAATGGGACCCTATTAACTGAGGAAAGAGGGGAAATATTGGAGCGAGGGCAATTTAAAAAGGGAGATACCATTGCCGTTCTCGTAACTCCCGATGACAGAGAAACCTTGGGCACTCCCAAAAAATCGGAGACTCTTATCATATCGAATAGCCCGCCTATCATTCTCTCATCTCCGCCTACCTCTGTCGAGAAGTCGACTTATATTTATCAAATCAAAGCCAATGATCCGGATAACGATCCTTTGACATTTACCTTGAAATCAGGCCCCAAGGGAATGGAGATGGATAAAAAAACAGGACTAATAAGATGGGAGATCAGAAACGAAGATAAAGGAAGCCATTCTGTTGAGATTGAAGTAACCGATGATGCAGGAGCAAAAAGCATTCAACGATATACTTTAATGATAGATTTTAAATGATTAATCAAATCTGTTTTATTATCTGTAAATTCTACTTTTGTCAGAAAAAATTTAAGTAATTCCTTCTGCAACCCTCTCTTCTCGTTATATTCCTTCTTTGCTTCTTGATTAAGTTGCGTAGGGGCGGCCCTCCGTGGCCGCCTATTTAGGGAGCCCACAGAGGGGCTCCCCTACATCTCTTGGCGGTGCCGAATGGGTCAAAAGTTTGCATATCCTGTATTATTTTTGAAATCATGTAAAAGGGTGTCAATTCCTGTAAAATACACCCCGTTGTTGCATAAAGATGTGGTTGAATCAACTGCATGCCCCCATCAAAAGGCTGTTTCTACCTTTTTGCCGCCGGCCCAGGCTCCGCCCAAGCTTCCGGCTCGGAGGGAGCAGCGGGGCATTATTTCTAACGGGGTGAATCTAAGCGCCGAATTTAATGCAACAACAGGGTAAACTTGTGACTTAAAGAGAAAAATAGTATTGACAAAAGTATTTAATCCAATAAAATTATATAAATAGGGGGATGTATGTTTATCAAACGGATGAACAAAAAAGGGGTTACGCTTATTGAGTTGGTGGTTGTGTTTGTTATTATTGCTATTGGGGCAGTTCTGTTAGTTCCGAATATCGGTGCATGGTTGCCGAACTACCGCTTAAGGGGTGCAACAAGAGATATTGTTTCAACAATGAGGACTGCCCAGATGAAAGCGGTCTCAAATAATACCCCTTATGGAGTAGCTTTTGACAACAATTCAATACAACTCTATCGGTCTTCAGGAGGTTTAATACCTGAAGGAAGTCCCATTAATCTACCGCAAGGAATCCAATTTGATAATAACACATTTCCCATAAACGCTACGTTAAATAAACGCTTTGCAGAGTTTAATGTCAATTCTACTTCTTCTTCGGGAGGTGTAACATTAAAGAATTCAAAGGGAAGCGTAAGGAGGATCACTCTCACATCTGCAACTGGGAGGGTAAAAATTATTGATTAACGTTTTTGAAAAGAAGGGGTTCACATTAATCGAGGTTCTCATTGGTCTTATTATCTTAGCCATTGGCATCCTCGCTGTCGCAGGAATGCAAATCACATCGACGCGTGGTAATTTCTTCAGTAACAATTTGATGCAAGCCAGCTATATCGCCCAGGATAGATTAGAATTTTTGAAGAATCCCCCCTTTGATTCCCCCCTAATCCAAGATGGAAGTTCCGGCAATGGAACCACAACAATCTCGGGCATTGCTTTCAATTGGTCCTATACAGTAGCCGCCAATGCAGGTATTAGAACGATCAATTGTACGGTAACATGGAATGATGGTGTGAACCACAACCTCTCCTTTTCGACCATCAGGTCCCAATGATGAGTTTGAACATGAATATTAGGTTAAAAGAAGATAAAGGAGTTACCCTTATTGAATTATTGATTGCATTGGTCATCAGTGGAGTTCTAATCGCCGCTTTATATCGGACCTTTATCGGCCAACAAAAAACCTATATTGTCCAAGATCAGGTAGTAGATATGCAGCAGAATGTGAGAGTAGCCATTAACAAAATGATGAGAGAAATTAGGATGGCTGGGTTTGGGGGTGTTGGCGATGTGCTAAGTCAGGTAGGGGGTGTAAACGGGTTTACAGATGTGATTATTCCTAACGCTAATAGCCTCACTATTGTGGGAGGATTTAGACAGATGTCAACATTGGCAGCCAATGCTGCAGGAGGTCAGAATAAGATTACCCTGAAGAACGCAACAGATGCCTCTCAGTTTGATGGAGCCATCCACCACTACATCTCCATTGGAGGGCTTGAAAGCAATACCGTCCAGAGTAGAACAGGGGCAGATTTGACTCTTGATCAACCCCTTAGGATGACGCACCCAGTGGGAACCCCTGTCTTTAAAATTCATGCGATCACCTACGGAATAAGGGATGATAGTGGGACCCCTGTCTTATTCAGAAACCTATATTCGAATACGACAAGCAGCCAAAGGGAAACGGTGGCAGAAAACATAGAAAATGTTCAGTTTGAATACTTTGATGCCGACGGAAACCTAACAGCCAACCCCCCAGATATTCGGGTAGTCCGAGTCACTGTGACGGCGAAAACGAATATGGCTGACTCTGATTTTAAGGGGGGAGTAGGTGGTTTTCGTAGGAGAACCATTGCTTCTAATATTCAGATTAGAAATATGGGCGTAAATCCTTAATTGGAGGAGGGGGATCCATAATATGGAATGGAATACCGTAAGAAACGAAAAGGGGCTCGTATTAATCATCGCGCTTTTGATTTTACTCGTTTTAACTCTTATTGGAATCAGTGCTATCAGCACCACCACTTTTGAAACCAATATATCCGGGAATGAGAGGGTTGGAACGGATGCGTTTTACGCCTCCGAAGCAGGAATTCAGATCGGCCTGAATCAACTCCCGGATACGAAACCCATTCCCGTGACAGCGATTGGAACAGATTCATCCTGTTGGAGCGGATCACCCCAGAATAAAAGCAGTCCGCAAAGCCTCAAATCGTTTGGATTATACCCGAAGCCTGGATTTGACGTATCCTGGAGTTTTAAACGGTTTCAAGTGAATACCACGGGTTCGTCCTTTAAAGCCATGAAGGAATTGGAGGTCCAGTCCAGATTTGGTCCCTTCAGTGGAGGGACTCAATATAATAATTGAAAGACTTTAGCTGGATTTAAGAGATAGGAGGTAAAGATGGAATTACAAAAAGTATGCTTTGTTAAGTCTGTTATTTTCATACTCATCCTTCTGGTCTTTCTCCCAGGTTTTCAGGGTAAAAGGGTGGAGATAGGTTCCTATTCCGGGGTGATTGAAAGCATCGATAAGGATTTTAAATTTATAGTGGTCAGCGGGACGAAATTTTTAATCTCTTCGGATACAAAGATCATGGACGAAAAGGGAAGTATCTTGAAAGGGAGTGATTTAAAACTAAAGGCCTTTGTGGCCATAGAAGGCGTCCCAAACCCAGACGGTGTTTATGCAAAGAAGATTGTGATTCAAAAGAAACCATGAGCTATTAATCCGAAAGGAGGAGGGAAGGGTGAAGAAGTACATATTGATTCTTTTGGTATTCTTATTTTCATCTGCCAACCCCTTATTTGCTGATGATGCTGATCTTTTTGCGACCCAGGCGAACCCGAACGTCCTGATCATCCTGGATAACTCGAACAGCATGGATGAGGACTTTTATGGAAATGCGGTGGGTTCTTTCTCATCCACGAGCAAAACCGTGGTGGGGAAGAAGGCGTTAAGGAACATTATTGATTCGGTTAAAGATAAGTTAAGAGTGGGATTAATGACCTACAATATTTCAGGGGTTTCAGCCTATCAACTTCATAACTCTACCTATTTTGCTTCTTATGATCCAAGGTCATATTGTCCAAACCCACCGCCTGAGTGTGTGCAATATGCCCAGACTGGGAATGGAGGTGCCAGGGGTGTTTGTGCATCTGCTTGTAAAGCGGATAATTCTTTGTTTGATGTGGATTACTTCGATGAGATTTTAAACAATTATGCAATTGGTACGGAACCGCATGCTCGTTATAGCAGTTTACTCTATCCTCATAAGCAAAAGATGGTCAATCCGACCGATCCAAGCAAATTTATCTATTATAAACATGCTTATCCATTTTATTCTGGTTCAAATCAAGGTACGGCCTTTTGTTATGGAACAGGGTATAGTCCGAATGAGGGCGCGCCTTGGGATTCTTATACCTGTTGGAGCAGCAAGACAGGGACGAATGATGATTATCCCAGCGGTTATTCTGGCTCTTCGTTTGGCATCTCGCTCGTTCCAACCGATAGTGATTATGCCTTGGGTTATAAGGATTTTGGCAAGAGATTGAACTGGTATTATGTGGGTCGGACTTGGTTTGCAGAGGGCTCTCCTGGCAATGGCTATCTCCAAGTGCCGGCAGATGATCTGGTGGATGATAAGGGGAAAAAGACAGCGACCTATACCAATGTGTGGAACAAGCTTGACCCTAAGGAGAATGATGAAGCGGGCTATATGAGTTGTGGGGCTGGGGATAAGAATACTTGTTCCTATATTGTGAATGCGGGTTTGACGCCTACGGCTGGGACATTTCAGGAGGTGATCAAGTACTTTCAGGGACAGAGCGGTTATACCAGCCCCATTCAGTCTTGGTGTCAGAAGAATTTTATTATCTATGTGACGGATGGACTTCCGAGTGTGAATGAGGGGGGCAACCCTGGAAGCGCTGACACGCTGATGCCGACCGTTTTGGCGAGGATCGATTCCCTTCGGAATACTCAATATAGTTCCAATCAATACGATATTCGGACCTACGTCTTGGGAGTGGGCCTTTCGGATGAGGCAAAGGTGAAGTTGGATGATATGGCTGTTCGTGGAGGGACGGATGTCAGTGGCCATGCCTATTACGCAGATGATCCAGGACAATTGATTGATGCTTTGGGACAGATTTTTAAGAGTGTCGTTGAATCTGCATACTCTTTTGCCTCCCCTACAGTCCCTTCAGTTCGAATGATCACCGAAGATACCCTCTACCTTTCTTCTTTTACACCTTCGACCAAAAATCCATTCTGGCCTGGAAGCTTGAAGGCCTATCAGTTAAATCAAGACGGGACGCTTCCCGTGGATGCCAATGGGTTTCCTCTCAAGGCTCCGATTTGGGTGGCCTCGATTCCAGATTCAGGGAGTCGGGTGATTAAAACTTATGTCGGGGGTGGACTGAAAGACTTTACCAGTTCCAATTTAGCCCCGGGAGATTTAGGGGTGGGAAGCGATGATGCAAAGAATAATTTGATTTCTTATATTCGAAATCTTGGTTTGGGAGACATCTTCCATTCCAATTCCGTAATTGTGGGGTCTCCATCGCAGTTCTTTGAAGATGTCGGGTTTAGCGTGACAGGCGGTTTTTATTTGAATAACAAGGACCGGACAAAAGTGATCATCGTGGGAGCTAACGATGGGATGCTCCATGCTTTTAATGCAGGTAATTGGAATACAACAACGGGGTCTTATGATACAGGTACTGGAGTTGAGGAATGGGCTTTTATTCCAAACAGTTTGTTGCAGAATCTGAAAACGATGCAGACGACCCATACCTATTATGTTGATTCGACTCCCAAGGTGGCGGATGTGTGGTTCGACGACAATGGGGATAATAAGAAAACTGCGGATGAGTGGAGGACGGTTTTGGTCAGTGGGCTGAGGAAAGGGGGTAAGCACTATTTTGCTTTGGATATCACGGATACGTTGAAACCCAAATATCTCTGGGAGTTTCCTCATCCTGGAGATCCTAAGATCAGTGACTACAATGATTTCCTCAACAATATACTTGGCCAGAGCTGGTCTGAGCCTGTTATTGGAAAGGTGAAGATTGAGAAGGGTGGTAATCTTGTTGAGCGATGGGTAGCCTTTATTGGGGGAGGTTTCGATCCGAGCGAAAAAATAGATAAGGATGCCACGATTGGGAGGGCCTTCTTTGTGGTTGATATTAAGACCGGAGAGATCATTTGGCAATTTTCATATGATAAAGATGATCCGGTAAAGAAGTGGATGAACCATGCTCTACCTGCATCGCCTACGGTGGTCGATACCAATTTAGATGGTTATGTCGATAAGGTCTATATTGGTGATATGGGTGGGCAGGTTTGGATATTCGATGTTTCATTTAATGAATTGACTAAAAAGAGCGATAGCCTCTGGGCAGGAAAGAGACTCTTTAAAGCCCCGAAGGGAGGGTCAGAAAAACACAATATCTATTACGCGCCTGCGGTTGCATTTGATAATAATGGAATCCCCTGGGTCTATTTCGGGACAGGGGATAGGGAGGATCCTAAGGATTTTAAAAATGAGCGGGAGAGGTTTTATGCCGTTAAAGATGATGGTTCGGGGAATTATCCACGAGATGAAGGGGATTTAAAAGATGTAACCTTGGATAAAGACAATACATTTGCCGTAGACGCTACCAAAAAGGGATGGTATATCAAATTAGAAAAGTCGGGAAAGCAATTAGAGAAAGTGCTGGCAAAACCTGCGGTGTTTAACCGCTTGCTCTATTTCACTACCTATACTTATACCCAATCAGCAGACCCCTGTGCTGTCGCAGGTGTTTCAAAAAAATATGTCGTCGAATTCCTCTCTGGAGGAGGGGCATTAAATGTTGACGATATGAGTGACATTTTAAACCCCCCTTCGGACTTTGTCCACAAGCGTTCACAGGAGATTGGCAGTGGAGCCCCTTCTGCTCCTGTGATCACGGTGAATATGAAGGGCAAGGCATCGGTGATTATTGGGACAACAAGTGGCCAAATTTCCTCTGGGGGGGCATTTTCTCTTACCACCAACAGAGAAATTCTGTATTGGCGAGAAGTGGTTCCCTAAGACCCACCTTGAGAAGTGATTCCAAAATACAATTACAAACCATAAACGGTAGCCGCTCCGGCAAATACCGGAGCGAAAATGGCGCAACCTGAAGGTTGCGGCTACAAACATCGTTGATACGTTAATTTGGAATCCCTCTAATAGAAGTCAACCCTTCGACTCCAAACGGCCACTTTTCCCTTGTCCCAAGGGACAGGCCAGCCCAAAGCACGGGCACTGCCGAATTCTTCCTCAATCAGACCAGGAAAGGTTTTCTTTAGAGCTGAGACGAAAATATTTCATACCTGTAGAGACAATTTTTGGAGTTGAAAGTTTCTTAGATAAAGGGAGAATTTAAAATATCTTATAATTTCGTAGGGTTATAAATTTATTAATATTTGGCATAGCATTTGCTAATATATAATTAAAAATAAAGAAGCTCGATAAAGCCAAACCACGAGCAATCGTGGGACGCCTGTCCCGAAAAAATCGGGAGGGCCCGCTGCTCCAGAGATGGCGCAGGCGGGGAAAGCCGCGGATCCCAAGATTTTGGGATAGCCGGGTTGCCGAGGTTGAAACAAGGGACCGGAGTGCCGTGGCTTAATTAAAGCGGAAATCCGGTTTTTTTATAATCCCCCCCTTTAGAAAAGGGGGGTGTAGGGGGATTTGAGGGAGGCAATAAAAAGGAACGTTATGAATCAAAAAGGAATTACATTGCTTGAACTAATCGTTGTGATGGCCATTATTGC
>Ga0315278_10005905_pt1 | contig 11101 bp, 8 predicted proteins | sample YL17G06_0_MG_FD_203880 | JGI IMG/M metagenome (GOLD analysis project Ga0315278, IMG submission 203880) | Sediment microbial communities from Yellowstone Lake, YNP, Wyoming, USA - YL17G06_0 | ecosystem: Environmental > Aquatic > Freshwater > Lake > Sediment | place: USA: Wyoming | collected... | reverse complement strand
TCGAGCTCTATGAAGATGAGCATCAGGCCTCTCCCGTACAGAACTTCATGAACGATCTCGACCCTCGGCGGCGAGCCAAACTGCTCGCGATTGTCCGACTGCTGGAGGAGCAGGGGCCCGCATTGGGGTTCCCCTATTCGAGCCAAGTCCGCGGCAGGCTGCGTGAGTTGCGCACTCGAATGGGACGCGAACACTATCGCGTCCTGTACTTTGGGAGCCCGAAACGGACATTCGTACTGCTTCACGCGCTCAGCAAGCGATCGGCCAAGATACCGCAGCGTGACATTGACGTCGCGGAGCAACGCATGAAACGGTACCTGGGAGAAATGTGAGGCCATGCGGAAAACAACGAACTGGGACCGCTACTATGCCGATCAGATTCGAGATCCAGCCATCCGACGACTCGTCGAGGACGAGATCAAAGCCCTTCGAATTGGGGTGCAGCTTGCCCGCCTCCGGGAGCAGAAAGGACTCACACAGACCCAGCTCGCCGCCAAGGTCGGCATGAGCGCCCCCAACATCTCGCGAATCGAAACGAGCCCTGGCCAAAATCTGACGCTGAACACTCTCGTGAAGCTCTTTGGCGCTCTCGACTGTGAGGTGGTCCTCGCGCCGCGCGCGCGGTCAAGGCGCACACGTCACACCAAGGCCACAGCCTCAAGGTAGCCGTGCCAATTCCTCTTCCCTTTCGACCCCCGCCTTCTGACTTTTTGGGACGCTTTATGGCGATCGACCTGGGGACCACCTCCTTGTTCACGGTAGAGTCGCGCGATGGAGCCTACGTGCCGCAGCCGACAGATCCGACGCTAAACAAAGTGGCTCTACCGGCTTTCGTGTGGGTAGAGGTCGAGGCCGCCACAGTGGAAGTAGATGGCCGTCTTGAAGTGCTCGGCGTTGCGGAAGCCCCGGGCGGTCTTCTTGATCCCCTGGATCACGGCGTTGATCCCCTCGAGGCCCGCATTGGTCAGGTGATGGCGCAGGTAGGTGAGCAGATTCGGCAGATGGCGCTGGATCAGCTTGGCGACGGCCGCCATCGGCTTGAGGCGGCGGTGGGTCGCGCGCCAGAACCAACGGGTGAAGAAGGTCCGGGCCGCCCCCGGATAGCGGTACTCCCAGAAGGTGCGGAAGCGCTCCTTCAGCGCCCAGGCCCGCCCGACCTTGAAGGCTTCCCGCTGCAGGGCCCGGAGGACCAAGCGCTGTTCCGGCAGCAGGTCCGCGGGCCGGCGCAGCCACAGGTACTTGGACCCCGTGAGCCGCTCATCACCATCGCGCTTGAGGGCCCGGTGCTCGCCGCGCCGTACGCGATCGACGGCCTCGTGCAGGTGCTTCACGACGTGGAACTTGTCGAACACGATCTTGGTGTCCGCCTCGGGCAGATGCGCGCGCGTGGACTGCACGTAGGGCTCCCACATGTCCATGGCGACGGCGGTGATGCCGTCGCGCTGGGCCGGCGTCAGGGTGGGCCAGAAGCCGTCCAGGCTCGCCTGCTTGCGGTCGTCCGCCAGGTAGAGCACCCGGGACCGCTCCAGATCGGCCACGATCGTCAGATACCGATGCCGCGTGGCGATGGCCTTCTCATCGACCCCGAGCCGGGCGACCACCTCGTGGCCCCGCCGCGCCAGGCCCCGCGTGACCGCCCGCCCCTTGATCCCCCAGCCCTCGTCCCAGCTGATGCGCAGCAGCCGGACCGCCCCCGTGATCGAGCACTCCCGCAGCAGATCAATGGCCAGCCGCTCGAACAGCGCGGTGAACTGCGAGCCCGGCTCCGCCCACGGGACCCGCAGCTGCTTGACCCCGTGGGTCGCGCACTCGACCCGCGGCACGTCGGCCTCGATCCAGGTCGTGCACTGCATCGTGTCCAGATGCCGCCAGCGGCGAGGCTTGCTGTCATACCGCGGGCCAGGCGTCCCACACTCTGGACACGGGTCCGGCCCCGGCCCCGCGTCGACCCGCACCACCACCCGCTGCCCCGTCATGTCCACCTCTACGCCGGCGACCGTCCAGGGGGCCGTCAACCCCAGAAGCGCCCGGTACAGTTCGATGTCGCGCATGGCTCCGATCCTCCTCGATCGGAGCATAGCGGCCGACCACCCCTACCCACACGATTTCCCGAAGAGCCAAGAAGATGGACCCCCGGATCCCCGCCGGCGTCGCCGTCATGTTCAATCCGCTCGCCGCCGGGCTGTCCTGGGCCGGCTCGATTCCCGCCACCGGCCCCGGCGACCGCGTCGTCATCCTGGGCGCCGGTCAGCGGGGGTTGTGCTGCGTCATCGCCGCACGGGCCGCCGGCGTCCGCCAGATCGTGATCACCGGCCTCACCCGCGACGCTCACAAGCTCGCCCTCGCCCGCGAGCTGGGCGCCGACGTCACGATCAACGTGGAGGCGGAAGACGTGGTCGCCCGCGCCCGGGAAGCCACGGGCGGCGGGGCGGAGGTGGTGGTCGACACCACGCCCTATGCGCCGCAGTCCCTCAACCACGCCATCGCCATCGCCGTGCGCAAGGGCCGGATCGTCGTGGCGGGGCTCAAGGGCCAGCGGCTCGCCAACGAGCTTCCCGTGGACGACGTGATCTTCAAGGAGCTGACCATCCGGGGGGTGCTGAGCATGTCCGTCGACGACACGTTCCGGGCCATCGACCTCATCGAGTCAGGCCGCTACCCCTTCGAGAAGATGCACACGCACTCCTTCCCGATCGAGCAGGCGGAGGACGCGATCCACGCGCTGGCCGGCGAGGTTCCCGGCATGAACCCGCTGCACATCGCCATCGTGCCGGGCGCGCCACGGGTCGCGCTCCCCGGGTAACGACACCGCCACCACCGCGTCGCCGATACCGTGACGGCAGGAACGCGCGGTTCGAAGGTGATAGGCCGGGCGGACTTCACCGCTGCCAGAGGATCTCGTGGGTCTCCAGCGGAACCGCGGCACCGGGATGGTAGGGCAGGAGCCTGGGCGTGTAGTCCCCCAGCGTCCGTGAAGCAGCGAACATCACGCTGTACTGGTGGCCATTCCCCGGCTCTGCGAGCGCTTGACCGCGTACCATGACTTGACGCTCCGGCTTCCCGCCATTCACCGGCTCCGCGTAAAGCTCGACGCTCACCGCGTCCGGGTCCAGCCCGCCCAGGTACACCTCCACAGAGACCTCGTGCTGGCCCGCATGCGTCTCCGCATGGACCGGACCAAAACGCGCTTCGTGCCAGTGCTCGGCGAGGGCCCCTCGCCAGCCGACGAGTCGTGCCGCGAGCGCCTGCCTCTTGGCGGATCGCTCCCTGTAGCTCGCCGCGGCAGGCAGGTAGTAGCGGTCCGTGTATTCGCGCACGACTCGATTGGTGGAGAACCGTGGAGTGAGCCGGCCCATGCTGGCCCGCATCTTCGAAACCCAGAGAGTGGGAATCCCGTGCCCATCCCGCGCGTAGAAGGCCGGCACCACCTCGCGCTCAAGCAGAGCATAGAGGGCGTCCGCCTCGGCGGCGTCCCAGGCGGCATCATCGCCGTGCTCCCTGCCGTCCCCCAGCGCCCAGCCCACCTCCGGCGCATACGCTTCCGCCCACCAGCCGTCGAGCTCCGACAAGTTGAGGCCGCCGTTGACCAGCACCTTCATACCGCTCGTCCCGCAGGCCTCCCAGGGCCGGCGTGGCGTGTTGATCCAGAGATCGACGCCCTGCACGAGACGCTCGGCCAGCAGCAGGTCATAGTCCGGGATGAAGATCACGCGCCCGCGCACCTCGGGCCGACGGCTGTACTGGATCCATTTCTTGATCATCGCCTGGCCCGCCGCATCCGCGGGATGAGCCTTCCCGGCGATGACGAGCTGCACGGGACGCTCGCGGCAGGTGAGTGTCCGGAGCAAACGCTCCGGATCGTGGAGCAGCATATTGGGGCGCTTGTAGGTGGCGAATCGGCGCGCGAAACCGATCGTGAGGGCGTCGGGATCGAGGCACGCCCTCATCGCCGCCGCCTCGCCCGGGTCCAGGCCCATGGAGGCAACTTGCTCCGCGACACGCTCCCGGGCATAGACGACAAGGTTCTTGCGGGCCGCGGTTCGCAAGTCCCACAGCTCGGCGTCGGACGCGGACGCAAGATCCTGCTCGACGGTCTCCATTGTTCCTCGCCACCGCTCCGCGCCGCAAACTCTCGTCCACAGCTCATCGGCCTCCGGGGAATCCCACGAGGGCGTATGCACGCCGTTGGTGACGTAGCCGACGGGAACCTCGACCTGAGGCCACCGAGGGAAGAGCGGCTGAAAGATCCGGCGACTGACCTCGCCGTGCAGGCGGCTCACGCCGTTGACCGCGCTGCTGCCGCGGATCGCGAGATAGGCCATGTTGAAGGGCTCGTTTGGGTCTTCCGGATGCTCCCGGCCCAGTGCCAGCAGGTCGTGCAGGCTGATGCCCAGCCGCTCTTCCGCGTACTCCCGCAGATAGAGCTCGACAAGAGTCCCGTCAAAGCGGTCGAATCCCGCCGGAACCGAAGTGTGCGTCGTGAAGATATTTCCTGCCCGCGTGACGGCCAGCGCGACGTCGAAGGGCTGCCCACTGTCTTCCATGAAGCTCCGGGCGCGCTCCAGCACCGCGAAGGCCGCATGCCCCTCGTTCAGATGGCAAACCTCCGGCTCGAGGCCGAGGGCCCGAAGCAGCCGCCAGCCCCCGATCCCGAGGGCTGCCTCCTGACGGAAGCGGACCTCCGAGCCACCGCCGTAGAGCTCGCTTGTAACGCCGCGCGCCGCCGGCGGATTGGCCGGGTCATTGCTGTCGAGCAGGTAGAGCCGGAGCCGACCGACCTGCGCCTGCCAGGCGCGGAGCCAGATCTTGTACCCGGGAAGATGGAACGGGATTCGAAGCCACTCACCATTCGCCTCACGCACCGGCGTCACCGGCAGCTGGGACGGATCGTTGTACGGGAAGAGCGCCTCCTGGCTCCCGTCCGCGGCGATCGTTTGCCGGAAGTAGCCCTGCTGGTAGAGCAGACCGACCCCGACCATCGGCACCCCGAGGTCGCTGGCGGCCTTGAGCTGATCCCCGGCCACATTGCCGAGGCCGCCCGAGTAGATGGGCAGGGCCTCGCTGAGCGCGAACTCCATGCTCAGGTACGCCACGCGAGTGAGCTGCGGCCGCGGGTGGCGCTGCTGGAACCATGCCTGCGTGCCGAGATACTTGCGCCGCCGTTCGAGGAGGCGCTTGACCAGGGTCCGGCATGTCGGGTCTGCCAGCACCTGCCGGAGCTTCGTTCGGGAGACCGTCTGGAGGACCACCCAGGCGTTGTGGGTCAGGCTCCAGAGCTCCTCGTCGAGCTGGGCCCAGAGCTCGTCGGCGCTGTGGTTCCACGCCCAGCGCAGATCCAGAGCGAGCTCGGTGAGCGCCTCGATCCCGACCGGTCCGGCCCTCCGTGAAGATGCCGCCCGCTTGGCTATCGAGGCCTCCTTCTCAACAGCTCATCCGGGGTCCGGCCCCCGCCTCGCCGGCTCCGCGTCACTCAGCGCCGCCACGCCGGGCAGCTCGCGGCCCTCCAGATATTCGAGAAACGCCCCGCCGGCCATTGACAGGTAGCCGAATTTCCCTGCGACGCCCGCCCGGCCAATGGCTGCCACCGTGTCGCGCCCGCCCGCGACAGTCAGCCCCGGACTCGCGGCCACCGCCTTGGCCAGCTCCGTGGTTCCCGTCGCGAAGTCCGGAATCTCGCACATGCCCATGGGACCGATCCAGACAACGGTGCCCGCGTCCCCAAGGGCCGCACGGAAGCGCGCGATCGTCGCCGGACCGACGTCGAAACCGGCCAATGCCAAGGGAATGCGGCTGGCTGGGCACGTCACGACCCTATGGCGGTCGCCGAGGTGCATCGCGGCCACGGCATCCTCGGGGAGCAGCACCTCGACCTTTCTGGCCGCAGCATCGGCAAGGATCTGCTTGGCCACGGGCACGAGGCCCGCCTCCACGAGGGAGCTGCCCGTCTCGCCACCGAGGGCCCGGAGAAAGGTGAAGGCCATGGCACCGCCTATCAAGAGCCGGTCTACCCTGGGCAGGAGGTTCCGGATCATCCCGAGCTTTTCGGATACCTTCGCGCCGCCAAGGATCAGGACGACCGGGCGCCGGGGGCGGTCCACGATACGCGCGAGCGCCAGCAGCTCGCGTTGCATGAGAAGGCCCGTGGCGGCCGGCTGAAGGAATTGCGTGATCGCCACGACCGAGGCATGGGCCCGGTGTGAGACGGAGAAGGCATCATTCACGTAGCAATCGCCCAGGCAGGCCAGGGCCCGGGCAAAATTCAGATCGTTGGCCTGCTCTTCCTTGTGAAAGCGCAGGTTCTCCAGCAGAAGCAGCTGGCCGGGCTGCAGTGACCGCGCGAGCGTTTCGCAGACTGCGCCCACGCAGTCGGGAGCGAGGGGTATGGGCCGACCGAGAAGCTCCTCGAGCCGGAACACCACGGGTTTCAGGGACAGCCTGAAATCCCTCTTTCCGTCGGGCCGGCCGAGATGCGAGGCCAGGACAACGCTCGCCCCGGCTTTCAGGCAGCAGTCAATGGTCGGGATGACCGCGCGCACTCTGGCGTCGTCGATGATCACGTCATCGGCCAGCGGGACATTGAAATCGGCCCGCAGGAAAACGCGCTTGCCTCGCAGGTCAAGCTGGACCACGCTCAGCTTCATCCCGGCCGCCCGGACACCCGTCTGAACCCGTTCATGCCGCTCCGCCTGTTCACCGCTTCGCTCTCTCTCATGCGACCCGTCACGAAACCCCGGCCGGTCACCCACCAAGAAAGCAAGGACAGTGCCTTGCCGGCGAAATCTCCAGGGTCGAGAAAACGCTAACCGGTAGAGGTGGTTAGACCCGCAGAGGTGATAGCCTCGACGCGCCGCTGGGGAGACGGTGTCTCACTTGAGGCGGCGCGGCCCCGTCGAAGCTCGTCCGGCCCGCCAGACGAAATGGCGCCGGCCGCGTCATTCCTCTTCGAGCGAGTCCTGGACGGCCCGAAGGACGTCGATGTAGCTGACGATTCCCAGCAATTCCCGCGTATCCGGTTGAACCACGGGGAGCGCGCCGACCTTGTGCTCGATCAGGAGCGCGATGACATCGTTCAGCCCGGTCTCGGGCTCCACGAAGATCACGTCCGAGCGCATGACGTCTATGATGGGCTTGGCGAGCTCACGCCTCAAGGCATCTGCGCCCTCGCCCATGGCCATGCGGGTCATGTCGAGATGGCCGAGGTCGCGATCGCTCAGCATGCCGACGAGAGCGCCGTCCTGGACCACCGGCACGTGCCGGATGTCCAGCTCGCGCATGAGATCCCACGCGTCCACAAGGCTCTCCTCAACGGTGACCGTCACCGGGTTTGGTGTCATCAGCTCACGCGCGGTCATACACTCCTCCTTGGCGTCGTGTTACCGACGCATGGAAACCTACATCAGTCTGCGAACCGACCTCCGAACCGGCGAGATGATGCTCAAGTATCGCACCCAGGGCTCGGTCGTCGCGGCCGGGTTTCGGCCCCGGAGCACACAAAGGTAGTGCGTTTGTCCTACTGATCTGGATCAGTACCCCGAGAACCCACTCGCAATAAGATGGCCACGCCGCCAGATGCCCGGCGACTCCCGCCATAACGGCGGGGTCGCGTCGCGGGCGGGCGACACGGAGGGAGAGAGACATGGGCTGGACTCTGACACGCCGGGAGCTTCTCAAAGCGGGCTTCAGCACCGCCGCAGTGGGCGCCGCGGGTCTGCCTCTGTCGGTGCTCGGAGCCGAGGAGTCGAAGGACTGGCGCTGGGACCGGGGCGTCTGCCGCTTCTGCGGTGTGGGCTGCGGAATCCAGGTCGCCACGGCCCGCGGGCGGGTGGTCGCGGTGAAGGGCGACCCGGCGAGCCCGGTGAACCGCGGGCTTCTCTGTGTCAAGGGCTACGCCCTGCCGGAAATCCAGTACGGAGCGGACCGCCTCACCCGCCCGCTTCTCCGGATGAAGGACGGCAAGTTCGACAAGAAGGGCGACTTCGTGACGGTGAGCTGGCCGCAGGCTTTCGACGTGATGGAGCGCGAGTGGAAGCGTGCCCACCGCGAGCTGGGTCCGACCGGCGTCGCCATCATGGGCTCCGGCCAGTACACGATCCCGGAGGGCTACGCAGCGGTGAAGCTCGCCAAGGTCGGATGGCGCTCCAACAATCTCGATCCCAACGCGCGCCACTGCATGGCCTCGGCGGTGGCGGGCTTCATGCAAACCTTCGGCATCGACGAGCCCTCCGGTTGCTACGACGACATCGAGCTGACGGACACGGTGACACTGTGGGGCGCCAACATGGCCGAGATGCACCCCATGCTCTGGGCGCGCATTATCGACAAGCGCCTGCGCTCGCCCGAGTACCAGATCTTCAACCTGACCACCTACGCCAATCGCTCATCGGACGGGGCGGACGTCGAGATCGTCTTCAAGCCGAACACCGACCTCGCCATCTGGAATTACATCGCGCGAGAGATCGTGGCCCGGAACGCCGTGGATCAGGCCTTCGTGCGGCAGCACTGCGTCTTCGCCGCCGGGCCCGTGGACATCGGCTACGGGATGCGCGACACCAGCGCCTTCGCCTACCCGGCGGAGAAGGATACGCAGGAGCGCGAGCGGGTCGTCGTGCTCACCCGAGAGGAGGCCACCGCGCGCGGGCTCGATCCATCGGCGCGTCATGAGCGCCGGCAGGATGCGGCCGCGCGATCGGGCGCCCACTGGCTCATCAGCTTCGAGGACTTCAAGAAAGCGCTCGCGCCCTACACGCTCGACTTCGTGGCGGAGCTCTCCCGCGGCGACCGCGACGAGCCTCTCGAGGCCTACAAGGCCAAGCTCCAGGCGCTCGCGGACCAGTACGCGAACCCCGATCGCAAAATGGTCTCGTTCTGGACCATGGGCTTCAACCAGCACACGAGGGGCACGTGGGTGAACGAGCAGGCCTATATGGTCCACCTGCTCACCGGCAAGCAGGCAAAGCCCGGCAGCGGGGCCTTCTCCCTCACCGGCCAGCCGTCAGCCTGCGGTACGGCACGCGAGGTCGGAACCTTCTCCCACCGCCTGCCGGCGGACATGGTCGTCGACAACGCGGGGCACCGCGCGTTGTCGGAGAAGCTGTGGACTCTGCCGGCGCGGACTCTGAATCCGAAGGTGGGCAGCCACATCACCGAGATGATGCGGGACCTCGAGGACGGCAAGGTGAAGTGGCTGTGGGTCCAGGTCACCAATCCCTTCCAGTCCACCGCCAACGCCAACCACTGGATCCACGCGGCGCGGGAAAAGGACAGCTTCATCGTCGTCTCCGACGTCTACCCGACGCTCTCCTGCAAGGTGGCGGACCTCATTCTCCCGTCGGCCATGATCTTCGAGAAGTGGGGCGGCTACGGGAACTCGGAGCGCCGCACCCAGCTGTGGCGCGAGCAGGTCGCGCCGCCGGGCGACGCGCGCAGCGACGTGTGGCAGATGATGGAGTTTTCCAAGCGCTTCACCCTCGCGGAGGTCTGGGGTCGCCAGCCGGTGCCCGGCCTCAAGGCAGGGGGCTTCGAGGACGGCTTCCTGCCGGACGTGCTCCCCGAGGCCGAGCGCATGGGATACCGGCGCGCCCAGACGCTCTATGACGTTCTCTTCGCCACCCCGGAGAACCGCAAGTTCAAGTGGCCCGACCCGGTGGCGCAAGGGCACGAGAACCACACGGTGATCCATGCCGGCATCGACTGGTTCCCCGAGAAAGCGCTCTTCGAGGACTACGCCCGTTTCGGTCGCGGCCACGCCCACGACCTCGCCGACTTCGACGTCTACTTCCGCGATGACGTGCGCGGCTTGCGCTGGCCCGTCATAAACGGCAAGGAGACCCTCTGGCGGTTCAACGATCAGTACGACTCCTACGCGCGCAAGGGCAGCGGCTTCGACTTCTACGGGGACGCGCTCAAGTCGCTCCCCTCGGGCGACCTCGACAAGGTGACAAAACCCGAGCCCACCTCCCTCGCCGGCAAGGCCAAGATCTTCTACCGGCCGTACGCCGCGCCGGCCGAGAGCCCCGACACAGTCTACGACCTCTGGCTCTGCACCGGCCGGGTGCTCGAGCACTGGCACTCCGGCAGCATGACCCGCCGCGTGCCGGATCTCAATAACGCCGTGCCGGCGGCGCTCGTCTTCATCCACGCGAAGGACGCCGAGACGCGAGGCCTCAAGCAGGACGACCTCGCCTGGATCGAGTCCCGGCGCGGCAAGGTGCAGGCGCGCGTCGAGACGGGCGGTCGCAACCGGATGCCGCGCGGGCTCGTGTTCGTGCCCTGGTTCGACGAGGGCGTCTTCATCAACAAAGTGACTCTCGACGCCACCTGTCCGATCTCCAAGGAGATTGATTTCAAGAAGTGCGCCGTGAAGATCACCAAGGCGTGAGCGAGGGACCAGACATGAAGATCGCCGTCATCCTGACCCTGGGGGCCGTGCTGGCCGCGGGCTGCAGCACCTCGGCACCGACTTCACCGATCCCCGACGCGGGCCTTGGCCTCTCCAAAGGCAGCGTCTTCGACGTGCCCACCCCGCCGCTGGCAAAAGCGAACGCAAGCAACCCCGGCGAGCTGCCGCCCCTGCCACGTCCGTATGCCATCGCTCCGCCGCGGGTGCCGCATGCTGTGGGCGACTTCCTTCCCATCACCCAGAAGCAGAATGCCTGCCTCGAGTGCCATGCGGTGAAGGCGAAGAAGCCGGGCGAGCCGACCCCCATCCCGCCGAGCCACTACACCGACTACCGCAATTCTCCCGACCGGATCAGTGCCCAGGTGGTCGGCGCGCGCTACATCTGCGTCTCCTGCCATGCCGCGCAGACGGACGCGCCGAATCTGGTGGAGAACCGCTTCCGTCCGTAGCGGTGCGCGAGCGGAGGTAGGGCGGCAATATCCCAGACCGACGTCATGTCCGACCTGGACCGCTTCAAAGAGGCACAAGACGCCCCTCACGCCGGGTTCGCCGTAGCCCTGCGCGAGCTGGAGACCAGCCGAAAGACGAGCCACTGGATCTGGTACGTGTTCCCCCAGCTCGCGGGTCTGGGGCGATCCTCCACTGCCGTCTCCTACGGCCTCGCCGGCGCGGAAGAAGCCGCCGACTACCTTCGCGATGGAG
>Ga0315278_10005903_pt1 | contig 11102 bp, 10 predicted proteins | sample YL17G06_0_MG_FD_203880 | JGI IMG/M metagenome (GOLD analysis project Ga0315278, IMG submission 203880) | Sediment microbial communities from Yellowstone Lake, YNP, Wyoming, USA - YL17G06_0 | ecosystem: Environmental > Aquatic > Freshwater > Lake > Sediment | place: USA: Wyoming | collected... | reverse complement strand
CGACTAGGCGCTGGCTGCCGTCCACAATGGCGCTCATCCCGGTTGTGTATTTGCTCGCCAGGACGACCAGCGCCAAGCTCGGGGTCAGAGATGCAAGGCTCCTTCGCCAGTACTTGGCAGTGTCGGGCCTCCGGAGTTTCTTCCGAGGCTCAACCGAGACGACCGCGAATTCCTACGTAAACGCGGTCGGGCGGAACCCGGAAGACAGGGCGAAGGCAATCGGCGCACTCCTTGGCCGAGTCCCGAAGAATCGTCTGTTCTGCATAAGCAAGGAGGACGTTCGGAGCACTGCCGGGATGTACTCACCCTTGATGCAGGTCTATCTCGTCTACCTGCAGGATCGCCAGGCGAAGAGCTGGCCGAGCGGGAGGACTCTCCGGGACGTTATGCATGAAACGCAAATCGGCGACCCGCTCGCGGTGCACCACATTTTCCCGAAGAAGCTTATGCAGGATCGGGACGTGCCGATCGAACGACTCAACACAGTCGCGAACTACGCAATCCTGTCGCAAGCAGACAACGCCGGGCTTGGAGACCGCAGCCCCTTGGATGTATGGAGGTCGCTCAGACCGACTCAGCAAGAGTGGGCGTCCGAGCAGCTCTGCTTTTCGGCGTCGGAGAACCTGCTCAAGCCGGAAGCCTACGACGAGTTTATCGATTACCGTTCGGCGAAGCTCGCTGAAAGGCTCAACGAGTTCTTAAACCTCAAGCATCACTGATAGCCATGTGGGCGGCCCGGACCCCGGTTCCCGGTCCCCGGTCCCCTGTCTTTTCAGGCGGCGTCCTCGACGATCAGGCCGTCCTGGAACTTGACGACGCGGCGGGCGCGCGCGGCGATCGCGGGATCGTGGGTTATCAGAACCACCGTGTGGCCCTTCTGCCAGAGCTCCTCGAACAGGTGGATGATGTCTCTGCCCGAGGTGGAGTCGAGGTTGCCCGTGGGCTCGTCGGCGAGGATGATGTTGGGCTCGCACGCCAGCGCGCGGGCGATCGCCACGCGCTGCATCTGGCCGCCCGACAGCTCAGTCGGCTTGTGGCGCATGCGGTCGGCGAGGGCGACCTGCTCGAACAGGAACTCCACCCGCTCGCGCCGCTCGCGCGTCGAGCGGCCGGCGAACAGCAGCGGCATCTCGACGTTCTCGAACGCGGTGAGCTGCGGCAGCAGGTTGAAGTTCTGGAAGACGAAGCCGATGCGGCGGTTGCGCACCTCGGCCAGACGGTCGATCGAGAAGCTGCCGACCTCCTCGCCCTTGAGCCGGTACGAGCCCCCGGTGGGCGTGTCGAGGCAGCCGATGATGTTCATCATGGTCGATTTGCCCGAGCCGGACGGGCCGACGATGGCGATCAGCTCGCTGCCCGCCACGGTGAGGTCGATGCCGCGCAGCGCCTCGACCTTGATCGCGCCGGTGTCGTACACCTTGCGGATGCCTTTGAGGTCGATCAGCGCGGCGTCGCCCGCGTCGTGCGCCCCGTTCTTTCCGTTCTTCCCGTTACCGAACATGGTATGCCCCCGCTGTCTCGAAATGGGCGGAGGCAAGCTCCGCCCCTACCCGTGTTTCGCCTCGGGCCACGGGCCACGGGCCACGGGCCACGTTCCTATTCATAGCGCAGCGCCTCCGCCGGATGCACCGACACCGCCCGCCGCGACGGGAAGTACCCCGCCAGCAGGCCGAGCGCGCCGAGCAGCAGGACCGTCGTCACCGCCACCGGAAGCGAGAACGTCGGCGCGCCAAGGAACTGCATCGCCTGGCTCTTCACCTTCGACTGCACGAACGCCAGGATCTGCACCAGACCGACGCCGACGGTGATGCCGATGGCGCCGCCGATGAAGGTGAGAAATGTCGCCTCGAGCACCAGCGACCCCATGATGTAGACGCGGCGCGCGCCGATCGCCATCTGGATCGCGATCTCGCGGGTGCGGTGCTTGACAACCGCGTACATGATGTTGGCCACGCCGACGCCGCCGATCAGCAGCGTCAGCGCGCCGATGATCCCGAGGAACAGCTCGATGCCGATCATGATCTTGCGGCCGGTCGCCTGGGTCTTGACGGTGTCCCAGACGGACATCGCGCGCTCGTCCGTCGGGTCGAACTTGTACTTGGCGCCGAGCACCTCGTTGTAGCGGCGCTTGGCGACGCCCATCAGCTCCGGCGCCGATGCCCTGAACACCAGGTTCGATAGGAACCGGCGGCCGTACATCGCCTGGAACGTGGTCAGCGGAATCACGGCGTGGTCGGCGTCGGGGCCGCCGTACATCCCCATCTGCTTCTTGGTCTGCATCACGCCGACGACGGTGAACGGGCTCTGCCCGACCAGCACCGTCTCGCCGACCGGCTCGTGGCTGCCGAACAGCTCCTTGGCGAGGTCGTCGCCGAGGAAGATCACGCGGCGCTTGGCGCGCATGTCGAGCTCGTCGAGGAAGCGGCCGCCCGGCCGGGCGCGGTGGTTGCGCAGCTCGCCGTAGGCGACGTGCACGCCGAGGAGCTGCTTGTTGAGGCTGGTGCGGCCCCAGACGAGCTGTTGGTTGTTGCGCATCTCGCCGGTGGCGGCGGTTATCTCGTCGACCGCGTTGACCACCAGGTCGACGTCCTCCGGGACGAGCTGAATGCCGCGCCCCGGCGGGAAACCCGCGAACGCCTTCGACGTCTCGCCCGGCCAGATGATCGCGATGCCGCTGCCGAGGCCGGCCCAGCCGGCACTCATGCTGCGCTTCAGCCCCTCGCCGAAAGACAGCAGCAGGACGATCGAGATCGTCCCCCAGGCGATCGCCGCCACGGTCATCGTCATCCGCTTGCGCTGGATCCTGGCAGCGCTGCGGAAGAGCTTGGCGATGACGACTAGGGAGTTCATGGCTACAGCCTCAGCGCCTCGACCGGGTCGAGGCTGGCGGCGGTGCGTGCCGGGAAGAACCCGGCGAGCAGGCCGATCAGGCCGAGCACCGCCGCGGTGACCACGGTGACCACGAACGAGATGCGGGGTATCCCGACGTACTCGGCGAGGCTCGCCGGGAACACGTGGCAGATGGTGAAGGCGATCGCGAACCCGATCGCGCCGCCGAGCGCGGTCAGCGTCAGCGTCTCGAACATGATCTGGCCGACGACGTAGCGCTGCTTGGCGCCGAGCGCCATCTTCAGCCCGATCTCCTTGGTCCGCTCCTCGACGACCACGTGCATGATGTTCGACACGCCGATCCCGCCGACCACCAGCGTGAGGGTGCCGACGATCCCGAGGAAGAGGCGAAAGCCGATCATGAATGTGTCTATGAAGTCGAAGTTCTCGGTGGTGTCCCACATCCCCACCGCTTCGGTGTCGTCCGGGTCGAACTGGTGGAGGCGGGCGAGCGACGCGATGACGTCTTTCTTGGCGGCCTTGGCGTCCTCCCGGTGCGCCACCTGGATGACGAAGTTGTCGACGTACTTGCGGTTGTAGAGCGCCTTGAACGTCGACACCGGCATCACGGCGCGATCGTTGTCGCGGTTGTTGTAGGAGGAGTCCTGCTCCTTCTTCACCATCACCCCGATCACGGTGAACGGCACACCGTTGATCGAGACCAGGTGTCCCACCGGCCCGTCGACTCCGAACAAGTCGGTGGCCAGCTTGTCGCCCAGGAACACGACGCGGCGGCGGTGGGTGACGTCCGGCTCGTCGACGAAGCGGCCGCCCTCGCTCGCGATGATATTGCGCATCTCGGCGAACTCGACGTTGGTCCCGGAGGAGCCCGGCAGCAGCACGTGGCGGCCGACCTTGAAGCGCTGGTTCCACGAGGAAAACTCGCCCGACACGCGGGTGAGCAGCGGCACCTCGCGGCGCACGTGCTCGAGCTCCTCCTCGGTGACCAGCACCTTCCGGCCACGCGGCATCCCCTGCCACGGCCTGGAGGTCTTGTCCGGCCACGCGATGATGATGTTCTCGCCGAGCCCCTTCATCGTCTTGATGAGCTGCTGGTGCAGCCCTTCACCGAAGGCGAGCAGCAGCGTCACCGCGACCGTTCCCCACACCAGGCCGAACAGGGTGAGGAACGTCCGCAGCTTCTGGCTGCGCATGTCCCTGAGTAGCTGGAAGAGATAGCTGCGGATCGCCATGGATCACCTTGATAAGACGGGTCGAGAGTTGAGAGTCGGGAGTTGAGAGGAGGCAGGCGAGCACACCCCGAGCCGCTGCTTCCCGCTCTCGACTCTCGACTCTTGACTCTTAACCCGCCTCATGAGGCCGCCCCTCCGCACCTGCACCACCGCCGCACTAGCTTCCGGTGATCTCCTTCGGCGGCCGCTGCACCACCTGGTCGCCCTCCGCGAGGCCGGCGACCACCTCGGCGTTGAGCCCGTCGGAGAGACCGACCGTGATCTCCTTCCTGGTCGGCTGCGCCTTCGGCTCCTTGGCCGGCAGCTCGACGAACGCCTTCTCCTTCTCGAAGGTGATCAGCCGCTCGGGCACCAGAACGACGCTCTTCTTCTCCTGAATGATGATGTCGGCGTTGGCCGAGTAGCCGGCGCGCAGCACGGTCTTGCCGGCGTTGTCGATGGCCACCTCGACGTCGAACAGCGTGGAGCCCTCCTTCTCCATCGCCTTCGGCGCGATGCGGGTGAGGTGGCCGGTGATCTGGGCGTCGGGCAGGGCGCCGATCTTGATGCGCACCGGCAGGCCTTCCTTCAACTTGCCGACGTCGATCTCGTCCACCGTGCCCTTGAACAGGATCGTGCCCATGTCGGCCATTGTCATCAGCGGCGTGCCGGCCTGGTACGAGGTGAGCGGCACCACCGGATCGCCCGGGTTGACGTGGCGCTGCAGCACGGTGCCGGACGCCGGGGCGCGGATCACCGAGTCGACGCCGCCCTTCGCGCGCAGGATCTTGCCTTCCTTGGTGAGGGCGAGACGCTCCTTGGCGAGGTCGAGCTCGATGCTCGCCTGGTCGAACGACTTGCGGGTGCTGTCGTGCTGGTCCTGCGAGAGAATGCCGTTGTCGGACAGCTTCTGGCTGCGGTCGAGGTCGATCTTCGCCTTGTCGAACGTCAACTGCGCGAGCTGAACGCTGCGCTCCGCCTCGTTGAGCTCGGAGGGCGTCGGGTCGGGGATGATGGCGAACAGCGGCCGCCCCGCCTCGACTCGGTCGCCCACCTCGGCGAAGCACTCCTTGACGATGCCGGAGATCTGCGACTTCACCTGGATTTCCTGCCGCGGCACGATCTGACCCGTCGCGAGCGCCTTGTCGACGATCGTCCCCCGCTCGATCTTCACGAGGGTGAAGGCGTCCTTCTTCGCTTTGCCGTCGCGCGACGCCCACACCGCCCCGGCGGCGATCCCGCCGACGACCACCACCCCGATCGCGATCTTGAAGATCCGTCTCATCGCCACGTCCCTCCGCGCCGGGCCCCGCTGCTGCGCGCTCTTCTCGTGCGGCTCCCGGCTCGTACTCGTAGGTTCATACGCGCCTGGGAGCGGTCGGGTTCGCGTCCTATACTCCGCGGAATGGACCCCATCGTCGTCATCGGCCTTGCGATCTATGGCGCTGCGCTGCTTGCGGTGGCCCGGCGCAGCCGCGGAACGACGGCAATCGACTACCTGCTCGACGGCCGGCGGCTGACTACGCCGGCGTTCGTCGCGACGCTCGTCTCGACGTGGTACGGCGGCGTTCTCGGCGTCGGCGAGTACTCGTTCCGCTTCGGTATCTCGAACTGGCTCGCTCTCGGCGTCCCCTACTACCTGGCGGCGTTCGTCTTCGCGTTCGTCCTCGCCGGCCGCGCCCGCCGCACCGAGGTTCTGTCGATCCCGGACCAGCTCCGCGCCGCCTACGGGCCGCGGGCGGCGCGTCTGGGCGCGGCGCTCGTTCTGCTCATGGCGATCCCGGCGGCGTACGTGCTGATGCTCGGCGACCTCCTGCGGATCTACCTCGGCGCCGCCCTGCCGCTCGGCATGGTGCTCGGCACGGCGTTCACCATCGCCTACGTCGTCGCCGGCGGTTTCCGCAGCGTCGTGCGCACCAACGTGCTGCAGTTCTGCCTGATGTTCGGCGGCTTCTTCATCATCCTGCCGGTCGCACTGCACCGGGTCGGCGGGTTCGGCGCGTTGTGGGCGGCGCTGCCCACTACGCATCGCCAGTGGGACGGCGGCATGGGCGTGCAGTTCGTCCTCGTCTGGTGCTTCATCGCGCTCCAGACGCTCGTCGAACCAACCTTCTACCAGCGTTGCTATGCCGCGGAGAGCCCGCGCGTGGCGCGGCAGAGCGTGCTGATCTCGATCGGCTTCTGGGTGCTGTTCGACTTCCTGACCACCTTCACCGGGCTTGCGGCCCGCGTGCTGCTTCCCAACCTCGCCGACCCGGTGCTGGCGTTCCCCGAGCTCGGGCGGGCGGTGCTGCCCGGCGTCTTCAACGCGCTGTTCGCGATCGGCCTGTTCGCCACTGTGATGTCCACGGCGCAGTCGTACCTGTTCCTTGGAGCGGCGACGCTGGGACACGACGTCGTGCCGGAGCTGGCGCGCAGGGTCGACGAGCGGAAGTGGACGATGATCGGCCTCGGCGCCGTCGGTGCTGCGGCCATCGCCATTGCCCTGGCGCTGCGCAGCGTCATCGGCATCTGGCATGACGTCGGCAGCGTCGTGACCGCCGCGCTGCTGCTGCCGGTGACGCTGTCCCACTTCCCGCGCCGCTGGAGCTTCTCGCCGGCAGGCGCCATCGCCGCGATGGGCGCGGCCACGGCCGTGTGCACGCTTTGGCTGGTGGTGGAGTACGTCACCGGCCGCTACCCGCTCGGGATCGAGCCGATCTTCCCGGCGCTGGTCACCTCCGCGGGGTGCTGGCTGGCGTCGCAGGCGCACACGGCGAGCCTGGGTTCCGGCCCGATGCCGCGCCTTCCGTCCGCACGGCCCGCCCCGTCCACCCCCCGGCCCGATCCCGACCAGACTGCCCGGTTGCGCTGAGCACCGGGCGGGGCTTCGGCCTTGCCGGCTTGTGCTGATAGACTCGGCGCAGGGAGAGCCACCATGTCGAGATCACGCACGCGGTGCCTACTTGCTGCATTCGTTGTCCTCCTGACAATGACCGGAACGGTCGCGCTGGCGCAGGAGCCTACGCTCCTGGATCAGGCAAAGGCCGCGTACGAGGCACGCGCCGAGGCGGCTCGGGCGAAGGCGGCCGTCGATCTCTTCGCCCAGGTCGCCAAGGCGGAACCGCAGAGCTACGAGGCGCGCTGGCGCGGCGCCGCCGCCTGCTACTACTACGGCACCTATCCGCTCGAGGAGGCGCCCGACAAGGAGAAGATGGCGATCTTCCAGGCCGGGATCGACCTCGCGAAAGAGGCCGTGGCGCTCGATCCCAAGGGCGTCGAGGCCCACTTCTGGCTCGGCGTGCTGTACGCCGTCTACGGCGAGGCGAAGGGGATCATGAAGTCGCTGGCGCTCGTGCCCGACGTCAAGAGGGAGATGCAGGCCTGTATCGATCTCGATCCGTCGGTCGAGGGGTGGGGTCCCGACCGCGTCCTCGGACGCATGTTCTTCAAGCTGCCGTGGTTCAAGGGCGGCGACAACAAGAAGTCGATCGAGTGCCTGGAGCGCTCGCTCAAGGGCGCACCGACCAACGCCCTCACCCGGTACTACCTCGCGGCCACCTGCAAGTCGGAGGGGATGAAGGACAAGGCGCGCGAGCTGTGCCAGGGCATCCTCACCATGACCCCCGACCCGCGCTGGGCCCCCGAGCACCCCTGGGTCAAGCGCCAGGCCGAGGCCCTCCTCCGCAAGCTCTAGACACCTCCAGGTACCAGGTACCTCATTGTTGCATTTACCCCCTCTCCGGTACCTGGTATCACAAAGTTGCAGAAGAAACGCAACAGTGTGATACCAGGTACCGCAGTTGCGGGGAGGGGCGCGGGAGGTTAACGTGGCGGCGTGGGGGGAAGCGCCGCCGCCTCGCGCCTGAAGGTGTGGCACGCATTGCTGCTGCTGCCGCTGGCTGCGGTTGCCTTCTGGATCGTCGAGCGCGGGCGGACGCTGCGCGAGGACCCGGCCGACGTGCTGCGACACCTGAAGACGGTTCAGGCCCCCTCCCTGCCGGAGGCGGCGGCCGCCGGGGCGAACGAGCGGACGGCGATCGAGCGGTACGACCGCGATACGCTCTACGACTACATCGACGGCGCCGCCGAGGCGATGATCAAACGCGGGTTCGAGCGGTGCGCGGTCGCGACGTATGCACTGGCCGGCGGCGCTCCCGGCCGTCTGGAGATCGCCGCGGAGGTCTACCGCTTCGCCGCCGCTGACGGCGCCCGGCAGCAGCTCGACGCCGACCGGCCGTCCGCGGCGCAGCCGTCCGAGCGGCTTCCCGGTGCGCTCACCGACGGCACCGTGCTCCTGCTCGTCTCCGGCCGCGATTTCCTCAAGCTCACCTCGCTCGGCCGCGGTCTCAACGCCTCGTCGCCGATGCTCCAGGTCGCCACGGCATGGCAGAAGGACCAGCCGCGATGACCGACCCCTATCGACACGACGTCTCGCGCCGCGACGCTATCCTCAGGCTCTCCTCCACGGCCGCCGTCGCCGCCGCAATCGGCGCGGGCGCCTTCTTCTTCTACAACCGTAGGCGCGTGGCGATCGGGGCGCCGCCGGTGCCCGACTGGCGAGTACCGCGAGAGGGAGAGGCTCCCGGCGCGGTAGCGGCACGCGGCGCCGATCCGGCCGCGAACGTCCGCCGGGCGATCGCCGCACTCGGCGGCATGGAGCGCTTCGTCAAACAGGGTGAGAGCGTGCTGATCAAGCCGAACCTCGGGTGGGACCGCCTCCCGGAACAGGCGGCGAACACCGATCCCGAGGTGGTCGCCGAGCTGGTCAGGTTGTGCCGGGCCGCCGGCGCCCGCCGCGTTGTCGTCACCGACATCTCGTGTAACGACCCGGGCCGCTGCTTTGCGCGTTCCGGCGTCGCCGCCGCAGCTTCCGCGGCCGGCGCCGAGGTGATCGAGTCGGGCAGACTGAGCCTCGTCCCTGCCTCCCTCGCCGGCCTCGCCACGGGCCTCGAGGTCATCGACGAGCTGCTCAAGGCCGACCGGGTGATCAACGTGCCGGTGGTCAAGCACCACTCGCTCTCCCGCGTCACGGTCGGCATGAAGAACTGGTTCGGCGTGCTCGGCCGGGGCCGCAACCGGTTGCACCAGAGCATCGATCGCGCCGTCGCCGAGCTCGGGGCCTCCTTCCGCCCGACCCTGACCGTGGTCGACGCGACGCGCGTGCTGCTCGCCAACGGCCCGCAGGGCGGCTCGCTCTCCGACGTCAAGCTCGTCGATGCCATCGCCGCGGGGACCGACCCGGTGGCCTGCGACGCCTGGGGCGCGGCGCAGCTCGGGCTCGACCCGCGCTCGCTCGGCTTCATCACCGAGGCGGAGCAGCGCGGTCTCGGCCGGGGGGACCTGGCGCTGGTCAAGGAGCTGGGAACGGCATGAGGACGGGGCTCGGGACGCGGGGCGCGGGGCGCGAGCACCAACATCGGCGCCTGTACTGCGCCTTCCGTCACGAAGCCCAGATGGAATCCCACTGCTACGAGTCTGCAAAGCGCGCCTGCGCCTGTCCGAGCCCCGAGCCCCGAGCCCCGAGCCCCGGCTCCAGTAGCTTCGAGGTGGAAGCCCGGCGATGATCTGGACACGGCGGATCCGCATCCTCTACCAGGCGTTCTTCCTGGTGCTGTTCGTGTGGATGCTGCAGCGGCTGGCGGCCGGCGATCCGCGCGACCTGCCGTTCTCATCGTACTTCCACGCCGACCCGCTGGCCGCGATCGGGGTGACGATGGCGGCGGGAACGCTGACCGGGGCGCTGATCTGGTTCCTCGTCCTGATCGGGATCACCCTCGTCTTCGGCCGCGTCTTCTGCGGCTGGGTCTGTCCCCTCGGCACCCTGCAACAGCTCTCGTCGTGGCTGCTGTCGCCGCGTTCGAAGCGGGAGAGCCTGCTCGTCAACCGCTACCGCCGCTGGTACGCGATCAAGTACTACCTGCTTGCCGCACTGCTCGCCGGGGCGCTCTTCGGCAGCCTGCAGACCGGGCTGCTCGACCCTCTCTCGCTGCTCGCGCGCGGCCTGGCGTCAGGCGTCTGGCCCGTGCTGCCGGGCGGGCGGCCCGTTCCCGGCGGCTGGCTGGCAGCCCTGTTTCTCCTCGCGATCGTGCTGGCGAGCCGTTGGATCCCGCGGCTGTTCTGCCGCGCCCTCTGCCCGCTCGGCGCGCTTCTCGGGGTGTTCGCGCGCTTCGCGATCTTCCGCATCTCCCGCCAGGGTGACGCCTGCACCAACTGCGTGCTGTGCACGTTCGCCTGCCAGGGCGCCGACGAGCCGCTCAAGGAGCACCGCGTCGGCGAGTGCCACGTCTGCCTCAACTGCCTGCAGGGCTGCCCGGAAGACGCGATCGCCTATCGCCCGCTGCCGGCGCTGCCGGCGCCGCCGGCCAAGCCCGACCTGTCGCGCCGCTACCTGATCGGCAGCACGCTCGGCGCGCTGGCCGTGTTCCCCGTGCTGCGCGCCGCGGGCGGCGGCCGCGAGGTCGCCCGCGCCCGCCTGCTGCGCCCGCCCGGCGCCCTGGCCGAGGACGAGTTCCTCGCGCGCTGCGTCAAGTGCTCGCTGTGCCAGCAGGTGTGCCCGCCGCACGCGCTGCACCCGGCGATCACCCAGGCCGGCGTCGAGGGGTTCTGGTCGCCGGTGCTGGTCCCGCGCCGCGGCTGGTGCGAGCTGGCGTGCACCCGCTGCGGCGAGGTGTGCCCGACCGGAGCGATCACCAGACTCACGCCCGCCCGCAAAACCGGCTACGACGGCCGGCCGCCGGTCAGCATCGGCACCGCCTTCGTCGACCGCGGCCGCTGCCTACCGTGGGCGATGCACACGCCGTGCATCGTCTGCGAGGAGATGTGCCCGACCGACCCCAAGGCGATCTGGTTCGACGAGGTACAGGAGCGTGGCCGTGACGGCGCAACCGTCCGCCTGCAGCGGCCGCTGGTCGACGCCGTGAAGTGCGTTGGCTGCGGGATCTGCGAGAACCGCTGCCCGGTCGGCGAGGAGGCCGCGATCCGCGTGTACTCGGTCGGCGAGACGCGCGACCCGCTCAACCGGATGGTGCTCGAAGCGCCGCCGGCGGCCACGTGAGCCGC
>Ga0315278_10005901_pt1 | contig 11103 bp, 10 predicted proteins | sample YL17G06_0_MG_FD_203880 | JGI IMG/M metagenome (GOLD analysis project Ga0315278, IMG submission 203880) | Sediment microbial communities from Yellowstone Lake, YNP, Wyoming, USA - YL17G06_0 | ecosystem: Environmental > Aquatic > Freshwater > Lake > Sediment | place: USA: Wyoming | collected... | reverse complement strand
CACCGACTTTGATCAGGCCGAGAACCGGCTGCACGCGCAGAAGGCGATCATGGCGGCGGTCATCCGGTAGTGCCAGCCCGCCGCCGCAGCCCGTGGGCGAGCACTGCGAGGGCGGCGGCGCACACCGTCGCGAGAACGGCTACCGCGGCCAGCATGAGCCACACGTACTGCAGGCGGTCGCCGGCGGCGTCGGCGATGACGCCGCCGGCGAGCGCCGCGAAGGAGCCCAGCCCGAACGAGAGCGCGAAGCTCGTGCCGTAGCCGAGACTGCGATGCCCGAGCGACGTGTAACGGCCCGTGAACACGTTGTCCATCGGCTGGGTGGTAAAGTGGACGAAGCTGGTCACGGCGAGGAAGGCGAGCAGCCACCACTCCACGGCGAAGAAGGTACCGGCCAGCAGAAGAGCGGTGACGCCGAGCAGCACCGCGTAGAGCGTCTCCGCGTGCCGCCGGCCGCCCAGATGACCGCCCCACCACTGGCCGAAGAAGCCGGCCAGGTAGACCAGCGAGGCGAGGATGCCGCCGCGGAGCACGGCGGTGGCCGGCAGCACCTCGGTGCGCGCCGCGGCCAGCGCCGGCAGGTACGTGGCGAAGCCCCGGTAGATGAAGCCCAGCGCGACCGTGATGGCGTACACGAGGACCAGCGCCGTGAGGTTCGTGGAGGAGCCCCGGGGCGGCGCTTCGCCCGACCGGTCCGCTGACCCGGCCGCGCGCGAGGACGGGTCATCGACGTCCCAGCCGACGGCACCTTCGCGGACCTCCACCTGCGCCGCGAGCGTCGCGGCGCCGGCCGCCGGGTCGCCCTCCGGGCTGCTCGCGAGACCGGGGTCGACGAGCCGCGGCATCCTGAGGCTCAGCGCCGCCACGCCGAGCCCGACCACCGCGGCCGCGGCAAAGGGCAGGCGCCACGACACGCTCCAGGCCAGCAGGGCGCCGAACGTGGGGGCCAGCGCCAGACCGAGGTTGCCGACCATGCCGTGATGCCCGAGTCGTTTGGCATCGTTCCCGCTGACCCGCGAGACCAGCGTGAGTCCTGCGGTGTGGTAGGGCCCGCACGCTATCCCGAGCGCCACCAGGGCCACTGCGAAGGCGATCTCGTTGGGAGCCAGAGCGATGGCGAGGCAGGCGGCCGCTCCGCCGACGAGCACGAGGCGCACCACGAGCAGCGGCGACACACGGTTCAGGATCAGCCCGGTGGGCAGCGACAGGAGGCCATAGGCGAGCATCGCCGCGGTGAACACCGCCCCGAGCGTGCCGTAACTGGCCGAGAACTCCTCGCGCAGCATGAACAGGACGGCGGGGAAGAGGCCGATGTACAGGTGCGTCGTGGCGTGCGCCAGATAGACAGGCAGCAGGGAGGGGACGGGCGGCCGTCCGTCGCCGCGTTCCCCGGAAGCCGAGTGATCGACGTCCATGGCCGTGCGGCCCGTCAGATCCAGCCGGCGAACCACATGATGTGGTAGAAGTGCTCGCGTGTGATCGGGATGTTGAGCACGATGGGCAGGAAAGCGACGGCGATGCCGACGATCGCGCCGGCCAGCACCATGCTCACCACCGGACGCCAGCCCCACGTCCGCCGGGGGACCGCGACGATGATCACGAGCAGCACCAGGAAGATGCCGACCACGACGCCGACCCAGCCGAAGGCCGCGGTCACGCGCTGGGGCAGCTCCCAGAAGACCCGGACGGCGAGCCTGTCCACCGGCTGGGGCAGCTGCCTGAAGACCCGGACGGCGAGCCTGCCCACCGGCTCCCAGAGGACGGCCGTCGCCACGGCCGTCACGGCCATCACGAGCACGCCGCGCCGCGGCAGGCGGGCGGTGCCGGCGAAGGCCAGGAGCGCCGCGGCCGCCAGGATGGCGAGGAACGGCGCGACCGGCGTCATGTAGTAGAGGAACGACGTCCTCGTGGTCGCAAACCAGGGCAGGTAGAGTGCGACCACGATGATCGCCGCCGGTAGCAGGAGCGTCGTGCGGCGCAGCAGGGCGAGGATGGGCGCCGCGACGAGGCCGAGCGTGGCGACCCACCACAGGAACGGGTTGCCCATGGCGATCACCTCGCGCCACATCTTCCCCGTGCTGACGTAGTACGACACGGGTCGGTAGTCGACGATCCACGTCGGGGCGGCGGAGGCGTAGGGGTGGGTGGCCTTGAGGTGCAGGCTGAAGAACAGCGCCTGGCGGTGGAGCTCCCACCAGTCGGCGAGGGTATGGCCGGTGGCGAAGTACTGCACGTAGCTCAAGAGGTACAGCGCCGCCGGGACGAGGACGAACAGGCCGAGCACCAGCAGCGCGCCGGGGAGCGCGCGCACGAAGGTGGGTCGCGCCGTGGGCACGTCACCGAGAAGAAAGGCGGGGTCGGCCGCGTCGTCCACCGCAGGCTCCCTGTCGCGTAGCCAGGCGAGGAAGATGAGAACGGCCGCCGCTACGAGAGCAAGGCCGCCCGACCACTTGGTGGCGACGGCCATGCCGCCGGCGGCGGCGCACAGGATCAGCCAGCGCTTCCTGCGCCCGTCCTGGGCGTAGCGCAGCGCGAGGAGGATGCAGAGCACGGTCCACGCGCCGACGAACACGTCGAGCGTGGCGATGCGCGATTGCACGATGCCGAGCGTGTCGGCGGCGGCGAACACGAGGGCGACCAGCGCCCACGGGGGTGGCAGGCCGAGGCGGCGCGCGAGCGGGTAGACGCAGGCCAGCATCACGAGGCCGGCGATGACAGAGGGAAAGCGCCAGCCGAAAGCACGATCGCCGAAGAGCACGATGCCCGCGGCGATGGCGAACTTGCCCATCTCCGGATGCGGCCACGACACTACGTCGCCGGCCTCCCAGCGCAGCGGTGCCTTGGGACCGACGCGGCCGTCGACGATGGCCTTGGCGTCCTTGGCGTAGTACACCTCGTCGAACATGTACTCCGGCGGCGTGGCCACCTGCCACAGGCGCAGCGCCGCCGAGATCAGAAGGATGAGCGCGACCGCCAGCGTGATGCGGCGCCGGCGAGCCGGATCGACTATGGGGACCGGTGGTTCCAGCACGGGGCCTGCGGGACTCCTTCGGGCGAGCTGCGCGTCGGCGGTCATTATAGTCGTCCGCAGCCTCGTCGCGCTTGGGCCGTGAGCGACCGCGCCTGCGGCAGCCGCGGATGCGCCGCGGTGGCGCGCGCGAGGCCGTGAGGCGCTCCGTTCGGGCGCCGCACCCGGCTTGGCGGCGTTTGTGAATCGTGATACAACTGCGCAGGTTTGTGTCGCGGCCGCGGATGCGCCGTGTGTGTCTGTCCTTTCCACAACATCTTCCGAGAGTGGAGGCTTCGATAGATGGCTGACGAGAAGAAACTGACGATACCGGGCCAGGGCACGGGCCCGATGGGCGAGCGCGGGACGATCACCGCCACGCTGCGCGATGCCACGGCCAACCCGGCCCCGCTCGGGCTCATGGCGTTCGGCATGACCACCCTGCTGCTGAACATCCACAACGCCGGCATCTACGAGATGAACACCATGATCCTTGCCATGGGCGTGTTCTACGGCGGCATCGCCCAGGTCATCGCCGGCATCATGGAGTGGAGGAAGAACAGCACCTTCGGCATGACCGCGTTCCTGTCGTTCGGCCTGTTCTGGCTGACCCTCGTGGGCCTCATCGTCTTCCCCAAGTGGATGGGCATCGACGCGCCCAGCGAGACGGCGATGGGGTACTACCTCATGGCGTGGGGCGTGTTCACCGGCCTCATGTTCGTGGCCACGTTGCGCATCAACCGCTCTCTGCAGGCTGTCTTCCTCACGCTCACTATCCTGTTCGTGCTTCTGGCTTTCCGCGATTGGGCGGGCGGCGGCGCGAGCGCCGAGACGTTCCTCGGCGTCTCCGGCGTCACGTGGGGCCATATCGCCGGCTGGGAAGGCATCTTCGTGGCCCTCACGGCCATCTACGGTTCCATCGCACAGCTCTGGAACGAGCTCTATGGTCGCGTGGTCCTGCCGCTGGGTCCGTACACCAAGTAGTGACCCGCCGCCGCGGCGAGCGCTTGGCGAAGCAAGAGACACGACGGGTCGGGGCTGCGCAGGCAGCCCCGACCCGTCGTCTTGCGTGGGGCCGCCTCTGCTGCGCCGCGGTCCGCGCGGGCGTGCCGGGGTATATCCTTGCCGCGTCGCGGCATCGTCGCGCGGCGGGATCCCCGCCGCGTCCTTCCGGAGGTGAGCATGAGCGCCACAAGTGACTCGAGCCCGGCCGTCGCGGCGGACTTCGTGCTGCGCAGCGCGAGCGAACTGGTCACGATGAGCGCAGCGCCGGCCGACGGCCTCGGCGCGATCGCCGACGGCGCCCTCGCAGCGAAGGACGGCGTGATCGTCTGGGTGGGGCGCGAGGCGGAGCTGCCGCAGGCAGTGGACCTCGCGCCCGACGGCCTCGACGTGGATGCCGAGGGGCGCTGCGTGCTGCCCGGCTTCGTCGACGCGCACACTCATGTGCCGTTCGCCGGGTCGCGGGCCGCCGAGTACGGCGAGCGACTCGCCGGGGTGAGTTACGGCGAGATCCTCGCCCGCGGCGGCGGCATCAACGTCACCGTGGAGGCGACGCGCCAGGCCTCGGAAGAGGAGCTGGCGCGCCTTGCCGGCCTGCGCTACGACAGCATGCTGCGCCACGGCACGACGACCGCCGAGGTCAAGAGCGGCTACGGTCTCACCGTGGCCGACGAGGCCAAGCAGCTGCGCGCCGCGGCCACCGCCCATCCGCTGCGCCGCGAGCTCACCTTTCTCGGGGCGCACTTCGTGCCCCCCGAGTACGCCGGTCGCGCCGACGACTACATCCGGCTCGTGTGCGACGAGATGATCCCCGCCTGTGCGCCTCTGGCGCGCTGGTGCGACGTCTTCTGCGACGAAGGCGCGTTCACGGTCGATCAATCCCGGCGCGTGCTGCTGGCGGGGCGCGCCGCCGGCCTCGGCCTGCGCATCCACGCCGACGAGCTGGCGCGCTCCGGCGGCTCGATGCTGGCCGCCGAGCTGGGCTGCGCCTCGGCCGATCACCTGATCCACGCCACCTGGGAGGAGATCGAGGCGATGAAGACAGCCGGCGTGGTCGCGGTGCTGCTGCCCGGCACCAGCTACACGCTGGGCATCGAGTTCGCTCCGGCGCGGGCCTTTCTGGAGGCCGGCGTGACCGTCGCCCTGGCGACCGATTTCAACCCCGGCACCTGCGACTGCGAGAACTCGCAGATGATGATCTCGCTGGCCTGCCAGGGCATGAAGCTCACGCCGGACGAGGCGCTCTACGCGGCCACGGTCGGGGGCGCCGCGGCCTTGCGTCGCGGCGACCTCGGCAGCCTCGAGGTGGGCAAGCGCTGCGACTTCAGCGTGCTCGTCGCCGCGAGCCGCACCGAGCTGCCGTATCACTTCGGCGTCAACCTGGTGGGCGACGTCGTGGTCGGCGGCCGGGTCGTAGTGCAGGACGGGGTCGCCACGCACGGCGCGCCGGCGCCCGAGCCTGTGCCTCAGTTCGCCCGAGACGCTTCCCCCGATTCCGGAGGCACAGCGTGACGCTCGTCGAGTGCGTCCCCAACTTCTCCGAGGGCCGGCGGCCCGAGGTCATCGACCAGATCGTCGCTGCCATCGCCGCGTTCGACGGGGTGCACGTGCTCGACCGCCAGAGCGACGCCGTCCACAACCGCTGCGTGATCACGTTCGTGGGGCCCGACGAGGCGGCCGCGCAGGCCGCCTTCGGCGGCATCGCCGCGGCCGTCCGCCTCATCGATCTCACCGTCCACGAGGGCGCGCACCCACGCTTCGGCGCCGCCGACGTCGTCCCGTTCGTGCCCATCAAGGAGGACGACATGCCGGTCTGCGTGGAACTGGCGCGCGGCCTGGCCGCTCGCGTCGGCGCCGAGCTCGAACTGCCCGCGTACCTCTACGAGGACGCGGCCCGCCGGCCCGAGCACCAGAACCTGGCCGACGTGCGCCGCGGCGAGTTCGAGGGCCTGCGCGAGGCCATCCTCAGCGATCCGCGGCGGGCGCCCGACGAAGGCCCCCGGCGCCTGCATCCCACGGCCGGCGCCGTGGCCATCGGGGCGCGTCCGCCGCTGATCGCCTACAACGTCAATCTGCAGAGCGACGACGTCGAACTGGCCCGCGAGATCGCCGTCGCCATCCGCGAGCGCGACGGCGGCTTTCCCAAGGTCAAGGCCATGGGTTTGGCGCTCGCCGACTGCGTGCAGGTGTCCATGAACCTTGTGGACTACCGCGTGACCTCCATGCACGCCGTCTACGAGGAGGTGGCGCGCCGCGCCGCCGCGTGCGGAGTACGTGTACGCGAGAGCGAGGTGGTAGGCCTGCTGCCCGAGGCCGCGCTGGTCGATGTCGCCCGGCGCGCGCTGACGGCCACAGGCTTCACCCGGCAGCAGGTGCTCGAGGCGCGGGTCCTGGATCTGCTCACCGGGTCGTGAGCCAGTAGGACGACCAGCAGGACGACTGCGCGCGCGGCCGCACAGGCAGCCGCCGCGTCTGCGCGGCGCGTGCACAGTCTTCCGTCCGCCCCCTTTCCTATCATCTCCCTTGACACGAACATGAGTTCGCCATAAGCTCTCTACGAACATGTGTTCGCAACAAAGGGAGGAACGGTGGAAGGTCTCACGCCGCGACAGCAGCAAGTCCTCGAGTTCATCCGCGAGAGCGTGCGCGCCAACGGCTATCCGCCGACGGTGCGCGAGATCTGCGCGGCGCTCGACCTTTCGTCGCCGTCGACCGTGCACGCGCACCTCGCCAACCTCGAGCGCCTGGGGCTCATCAAGCGCGATCCCACCAAGCCGCGCGCCCTCGACGTCGTGCAAGACCTGCGCCCGCGGCGCCCGCTGCCGCTGGTAGGTCGCGTCGCCGCCGGTGAGCCCATCCTCGCCGAGGAGAACATCGAGGAGCTCATCGACGTGCCGGCCTTCCTGCGCCGCGACGACGACGATTTCGTGCTGCGTGTGCGGGGCGACTCCATGGCCGGCGCGGGCATCTTCAACGACGACTTCATCGTGGTGCACTCGCAGGACCAGGCGCAGAACGGCGAGATCGTCGTGGCGCTGGTCGGCGACGAGGCCACCACCAAGCGCTTCTTCAACGAGGGCCGCACCGTGCGCCTGCAGCCCGAGAACGAGGCCTACGAGCCGATCATCGTCAACGCCGACGAAGTGCAACTCGTCGGCAGAGTCGTGGGGGTCCTCCGCCAGCTATGAGTACCGTGCCTCTCGCCGCAGTCGCCTGCCCGACGCTCGCCGACACCGTCGACGAGGCGCTTGCCGCCGCTCTCGCCGGCCGCGGCGAGCCGTGCTTGTGGTGCGGAGGCCGGCCGCTCACGGTCGTGAGGGCCGACATCTGGACCGGCGAAGTCACGGTGCACTGCCGCCAGTGCGGCAGCGAGCTCAGCGGCGTCGTGCCACGCCATCTGCGCGAGGTGCGCCGGTGAGCGCGGCGCGCGCTTATCGCGGACCCGCGCTGGTGGGATCGGCGCGGCATCGCGCGGTCGCGTCTCGCGGCGCCGGGCGGCGCTTGAGCAGCCGGGCCGGCCGGCGCCAGCTTCGCCGGCGCCGCCTCGCCGGCCTTCTGCGCTTCGTCGTCTTCCTGCTCCTCATCTTCGTGGCGGTGTGGGCCGGCGTGCGCGTCGCCCACGCCGGCACCGACGCGAGCGTGTACACGGGTCAACGGTACGTCGTGAGCGGCGGCGACACGCTGTGGAGCATCGCCGCCCACGAGTACGGCGCCGACGTCGATCTGCGCCGCGCCGTCTACGAGATCCGCGAGGTCAACCACCTCGACGGGTCCACCGTCTCGCCTGGCGACCGCCTCACGCTGCCCTACCTCGAGGAGTAGCTGCTCGGCCGCGCCCTGTTCGCCGCCACCGTGCCGGGGCTGCCAAACGGCCAAGCCCGGCAGGGCTTCGCGCGCCGGGCCCGAATCCCGACCCCAGGCGTCGCACGGGGTGAGCTTCGCGTGCGTGCGGTATACTTGCCCGGCGCCGGGACGTGGCGCAGCCTGGTAGCGCACCTGCTTTGGGAGCAGGGGGTCGGCGGTTCGAATCCGCCCGTCCCGACCAGCACATCTCTCTGGGCGGGAGTAGCTCAGTTGGTAGAGCATCAGCCTTCCAAGCTGAGGGTCGCGGGTTCGAGACCCGTCTCCCGCTCCATTGCCCGCTTTCTCGTCGCCGTGATCGCCGCAGACGCCCTGTCGCCAAGCCGCAGTCATCCCCCGCGCCCGTAGCTCAGTTGGATAGAGCAGGAGACTTCTAATCTTCAGGTCGCAGGTTCGAATCCTGCCGGGCGCGCCAGACCCCTTCGCGTCATCGAGTTCTTCGGCGTCCTCCTCACGGCGAGCGATCACAATAGCGGTCTGATGCCCCCCGGTATCGAGTTCCGTGTGCCTGCGTGGGTACCCGCATGCTATGCCGACTGGCAGCCCTACGGTGACTTCCACAACGGCACCGGCCTCGATCTGCGGGTCGACCGCGGCACCCACGCCACCGACGGCATCTTCGCGCTCGACTACCGCGCCACCGATAAGGCCGGCAACACCATGACGGCGAGCGTGCCGGTCAAGATCGACACGCGCCCGCCGATCACCGACGCCGCCGCCGGCTGGGTCAACGGCCTGGTGCCGTACACGCTTTTCGCCGCCGACCAGGTCCCCGGCTCCGGGGTGGCGGCGACGGTCTACTGCGCCGACCAGTCCACGCCTTGGCTGGTCAACGCTGCGACGACCGTCGCCCCCACGCTCGCGACCGAGATCGCCCTCACACCGCCGGGCGGCACGCCGGTCCAGGGTGCGCTGCACACCGTCGATTTTGGGTCGGTCGTTGCTGCCCTGCCAATCGGCTACGACCCGCTCACCTGGATCGGTCCGAGCTACCACTGGGGTAACTTCGAGGGCACCAGCTGGGTCTGGAACAGCGCCAAGGATCAGGCGCACGTCGAGGTCCTCACCGGCTACAAGACCCGCACGGTGCAGCTCGACATCACGGCCCCCGTCGTCACAGCCATGGATCCCAAGAACGGCAACTGGCAGCAGGGCCTGGCTGTGGTCAACTTCAGCGGCGCCGACGTCGGCGGCGATGGCGAGATCACCATCACCCACCACGGCGTCGACAAGGTCGGCATCAAGTCCGCCGATCAGACCATCACGGTGAAGGTCGCTACGACAGCGCCGACGGTCCAGGGTTTCAAGGCGACCGTGAAGAAGGGTCAGAAGGCCAAGTTCTACTACAAGGTCAACCTCAAGAAGGGCAAGTATTACAGCCGCATCAGTGCCGTCGACCTGGCGGGCGGGCGCCGAAGGGCTCCCCGCCCGCCCGCCTCTCCGCTCGCATCCAGCTGGCTACCCGCCCGGACGCGGCTGGTGGACGGCCGGAGATGAGCGACGACGTCTCGCTCAGACCAGCGCACGCCCGGGCCGGCTGGGCGTGCGGCGACTCTCCATCCAGGAAGAGCTTCTTGCCGGCGCTGTGGTGCGTCGCGTCGTTGAGATCGTTCTTCCTTGGGCGCCGCGGCCCTGAGCCGAGCGGCGTCTCTCCTAGCGGCGCAGACCCTGGAGAAACTCGTAAGTGAGCTTCGTGAACGCGTACAGGCGGACCATCGGGCGGTAGGGGAAGAGGGATTCAATGGCCGCGAGGGTGTCGTTGGGGGTGTGCCAGAACGAGCCGTGAAGCTCGGTCTGAGTGTAGCCGTCGAGATCGGCGATCTCCCAGTTCGTCGACTCGAACGAAACGATCGGAATACCGGCCTTGTTGAAAGACGAGTAGTCGCTGAAACCGTTGGGCGTCAAGCCTGCCGGATACTCGGGGTTCCAGCCCGGCTGCGTCCGGATGTGAAGCCGGTACTGCTTGATCAACCGCAGCATGCGGTCGCGCGCCCAGGTCTTCTTGTTGAAGCCGGCGTGAACGTAGAGCTTGTCGCCGACGATCAGCGAGTCGTAATTGATCATCACGATGGCGCGCTTGGTGTCTCTCTTGCTCATCTGGGCGACGTAGTGGGCGGAGCCTTCTTCACCCGCAGGACTCTCTTCGGCGCCGAAGGCGACGAACACGAGGTCGTAGGGAGTCTTGTACTTCGCGATGCGCTGGGCGACTTCGAGCATCACGGCTACGCCAGAGGCGTTGTCGTCGGCGCCGGCCCCTTCGGTGCGCGCGTCGTAGTGCGCGCCGATGATGACGAGGGGCCTGGGCTTGCTTCCCCGCTTCGCAGCGGCCGGGCGGGATGCGACCACGTTCTGCGAACTGTAGGTGGTGCCGTCCACCTCGTACGTGAACGGCTGCAGCTGAGCCAGGTAACCTGCGTCGGTGAACCACGCCTGAACCTTGGCGGCCGCATCCACCTCGCCGACCGTGCCCTGCTTCCGCAGGATCGTCGTGTACGTTCCGTCCGGGTTGGTGATGCGTGTGAGAGCGTCGATGTAGGTGTACGCCTGCGTGCCCATGGGCGCCGGTGGGGCCTTGACCGCAACGGCGACGGGAGCCAGCAAGGCGAACGACGTGGCCATAGCCAGGAGCATGAGCAGGAGCAGATTCAGGTGTCTTGATATGCGGCGCACGGGGCCCCCTTGGGTTGTGGCTTGGATCGCATGGTGGCCCAGAATGTACACCATTCGGCATCGGCAGCGGAAGAGGCGGTGCGCCTCGGTGCCCGGGAAGACCGACTTGCGGGCGGCGCCCGCGCGACGTCCACAGAGCAGGCGCAGGCTTGTGCCGGCGATGAGTAGGGCAGCTCGCCAAGGGTTACCCATGGCGGATCGCCGGGTAGAAGCTTCGCGATGCTGGAACACGACGACATCCAAAGCGGCGGGGCAGCGACGGCTGAAGAGCGGAACCTGATCGAGAAGGTCGCGGCCGCACTCACTGCTCACGACAAGCCGGCGGCCGTGCGTACGGCCGTCGAGGCGGTCACCTCGGGCGCTCTCAGCATCGCGGCGCTCTATCGCGACGTGCTGACCCCGCTCCTGGCCCACGCCGGCGCATCGTGGCAGCACGGCAAGCTGGCGATCTGGGAGGAGCACCTCGCGAGCGCGACGGTGCGCACCGTCGTCGAGATCCTCTACCCCGGAGTCCTCAAGGCGAAGGCCGCCGCGCCGCCCGTCGACAGGACGGTCCTGCTCGC
>Ga0315278_10005898_pt1 | contig 11104 bp, 9 predicted proteins | sample YL17G06_0_MG_FD_203880 | JGI IMG/M metagenome (GOLD analysis project Ga0315278, IMG submission 203880) | Sediment microbial communities from Yellowstone Lake, YNP, Wyoming, USA - YL17G06_0 | ecosystem: Environmental > Aquatic > Freshwater > Lake > Sediment | place: USA: Wyoming | collected... | reverse complement strand
TATTACAAACCTGTGGTTATTCCCCTTGGAAGAGAAGAAGAAGAGGGTATTGAGACTCCTTTATTGGGATCCTTGTGCGATGTAACCATAGTAGAATCAAAGATGTACCATCTTGTTGGAATGTTCGGGCCCGCGGGAAGGCAAAAAACGCCTAAAATATTATAAAAAAAGTTGACGTAAGGAGAGGAATCGGATTAGGAACATAGAAGCTTGTTTTGTGCATACAGGCCAAATTCTGAAAGAACTCTCTTTTGCTGGGGGTTCGCCAAGCTGGTAAGGCACGGGCCTTTGGAGTCCGCATTCGCAGGTTCGAATCCTGCACCCCCAGCCATTTTTTCGCCTGGATAGGGCCGGGTTCATTCAGGATTAACCTTTTCCCAAAGAAGAAGAAAAGGCCATGATAGACAAAGATCTCGTTGTGATCGGCGGCAGCGCCAGCAAGGAGCTCGCGAAGGAAATCTGCGAGTATCTGGGAATCTCCATGGCCGGATCCGAGATGCGGAAGTTTTCAGATGGGGAGACCTGGGTCAAGATCACGGAGAATGTCCGGGGAGCGGATGTCTATATCGTGCAATCCACTTACATGCCGGTGAATGACAACCTGATGGAGCTTCTGCTTCTCATGGACGCCCTGAAGCGGGCCTCGGCAGGCCGAATCAATGCCGTGATCCCCTACTTCGGATATGCCAGGCAGGATCGAAAAGACCAGGGACGTGTGGCCCTGTCGGCAAAACTTGTGGCGAATCTACTCGTCACAGCCGGGGCGAACCGGGTGATCGCCCTGGATCTCCACTCGTATCAGATTCAGGGATTCTTTGACATTCCCCTGGATCATCTGTTTGCCTGGCCGCTCCTGCTCAATTACTGCAAATCCCTGAATCTGGATAATTATGTGGTTGTATCCCCCGATGTCGGGAATGTGAAACTGGCGCGGGCATATGCGGAACGTCTGGCTGCGCCGCTGGCGATTATTGACAAGCGCCGGCCGGAGCCGAATGTGTCCGAGGTGATGACCATCATTGGCGTGGCTGAGATCAAGGGAAAAAATGTATTTCTGTTCGACGACATGATTGATACGGCGGGAACGATTGTGAACGGCGCCGAGGCGCTCATCGAACAGGGGGCGCAGGATGTATATGCCTGCTGTACACACCCGGTATTCTCGAGTGCTGCCAGGGAGCGGCTCCTCGGTTCCAAGATCAAGAAAATCATCGTCACGAACACGATTCCCCATAAGGAAGAGGAATTTAACGGCCGGCTGAAAGTTATTTCTGTGGCGCCTCTCATCGGAGAGGCTATTAAAAGGATACACCAGCGGCTTTCAGTCAGCGCTCTGTTTGATCCATGAGAGGGGAAGGCGCCCATTTAAAGGCACATCTCCTTATTCATAAGTAACAGCCTGTATTTTAGAGACGGAGGACCAAGGAACAATGAATGTAATTCAAGTCTTAGCAAAACCGCGCAAAGAGGCGGGTGGAGGAACTGGAAAACAGCTTCGCGCCCAGAAACGCATCCCTGCCATTCTTTATGGGCAGAAACATGACCCTGTGTCGCTCTCCATTGATATCGTCTCCTTTGAGAGGTCTCTGAAACATCTGCGGGGAGAGAATGTGATGATTGACCTGACCATTGAAGGGGAATCGGTCGGGCACAGGGTTTTCCTGCGGGATATGCAAAGGGATCCGGTGACGGGAAATCTTGTTCATGTAGATTTATTACACTTTGATGAAAACCAGAAGATGCATTTCTTCGTTCCGGTGCATGCAGTGGGCATGGCCAATGGGGTCAAAGCCGGCGGCATCCAGGAACAGCATCTCCGCACTATTGAAATCAAATGTCTGCCCAGGGAGTTGCCATCCCATATTGATGCGGATGTATCGAACATCGAACTGCATCGTTCCCTGCATGTGAGCGATCTCACGGTTCCGGACAATATAGCGATTCTGAATCCTCCCACGGATGTTCTTTTCACCGTTCTGCCTTCCAAGAAGCTTGAGATAGAGGCTCCTGCTGCTGCCGCCGCTGTCGCCGAAGGCGAGGGGGTGGAGGAAGAGAAGAAGGAACCCGAGCTGATCAAGAAGGAGAAGGGTGAGAAAGCGGAGGAGGCTGAATAAGCCGCGGGAGGGGATGCATGCGGCTCCTTGTCGGCCTTGGAAATCCCGGCCGGAAATATTCCGGCACGCCCCACAACCTGGGATTCGAGATTGCGGATCTCCTGTCCCATAGAGCGGGCTTCGTATTCAAAAGTTCTCTGAAATACGCGGCCTGTATTGCCAAAGGGACGTTCGCAGGTTGTGAGACTCTGCTCCTGAAACCGGCCACGTTCATGAATGGAAGCGGAGAGGCGGTTTTCCGATTTCTCCGGTATCATCCCGTTCCGGTGTCGGATATCCTTGTGATCACGGACGACATCAATCTTCCCCTGGGACGGCTGCGATTTCGGGAGCGGGGAAGTCATGGCGGGCACAAGGGACTATTATCCATCATCCAGGCCCTGGACACCGAGGACTTTCCCAGGCTCAGGATCGGGATCAAACCCCAGGAAGAGGTGAAGGATTATATAGCGTATGTGCTGACGCCCTTTCGAGGGGAAGCGCGTGAACACATAGCCAGGATGAAGATTCTGGCTGTTGATGCTGTGGAGTATTATCTCACGAACGGTTTGAGCCAAGCCGCCTCGCATTATAACAGGCAGTCCCCCCTCGAGCAGGACACATGAAAAAAATGTCAGAATATTGTTGACGAGAAGGATCTTCCGGTGACATTAATCCTTCGTTTTATGTACAAATAGAAAATAATCATACCGCCCTGTTTCAGGAGCGAGCCATCGTTTTCCTGAGACTGCGAGAACCCGAAGGGAGGTGAAATAATTGAAGAAATACGAGAGTGTCATTCTCTTTGACGGCCTGCTGCCTGACGATGAAATCAAAGCTCTTCAGGACAAGGTGCAGCATATTATCACCCAGGAGGGTGGTGAAGTCACCAAAATTGATGTCTGGGGGAAACGGCGCCTTGCTTTTGACATCAAAAGAAAACGGGAAGGATACTACATCCTGGTCTATTTCTGTGCTGAAAATCCCGCCTCTGTGCTCTCCGAGCTGGACCGTTTCTGCCGGATCGAAGAAAAGGTGCTTCGTCATATCATTTGCCACGAGCTGCCACCGCAGTACAGTCAGCCTGTTCCTGAGGACAGAGAGGCGGAGGAGCCCAGGGAACCGAAACCTGACCACATGGACGGGGAAAAATCCATTGAGGATACGGACACAAAAGATGAATCCCAGGAAGAAAAAATGGAGAGCGCCCCGGGTCTTGAAGCGGAACCCGCTCCCTCATCTCCACCCATTCCATTAGGTGTGTGTGATCCCGGGGACAAGACAGATGGATCATCCTGAAGAAAAGAGCCAGGCGGTTCCCCGGGATTTTGAAAGGAGGGTTATACCCATGTTGGAAATGAACAAGGTTCTATTAATCGGGAATCTGACCCAGGATCCGGATATCAGGTCTCTCACCTCCGGCACGCCGGTTACAAAATTCGATCTTGCCGTGAACCGGCGGTACAAGGATCGGACTGGAGAGCAGCAGAAAGAGACGCTTTTTATACAGGTGGAGTGCTGGGGGCGGCTGGCGGAATTCTGCCGCGACTGGCTGAAGAAGGGCCAGCGCGTGTTTGTGGAAGGCCGCCTCAAATTGGACAGCTGGGAGGGGAAGGACGGCGCCAAACGCACAAAGATCAAGGTTACGGCAGATCGGGTGCAATTTGCGGATTTCCGGCCGGTCGAGCCTGGAGCGGAAAATGCCCCGTCGAAAAAAGAGGCCTACACCAGCGAATCCGCAGAATCCGGCATGACGGAACCGGATCTCGAACAACCTCCTTCCACTGATGATGATCTACCATTCTAATTACAAAAGGTAAGGAAACGTTTATGCCAGAAGAAAAATATCAAAGAAGAGAAAGAAGGGATCAGACAGGCAGAGCGGGCCCAGGCAGCTCTCCTGTCAGGCGGTTTGCCAAGAGGAAGGTCTGCGCTTTTTGCGTTGAAAGAATGGAAGTGATTGATTATAAGGACGTTAAAAGATTGCGACGTTTCATCACCGAGCAGGGCAAGATCCTTCCCCGTCGCATCACGGGGACATGCGCTCATCACCAGAGACTCCTGACTCTGGCGATCAAACGCGCGCGGACCATCGCCCTCATCCCCTTCAAATCCGTATAGTCCCGACCCCCGCCTTGTCGGAAAAGGAGGGGGCATTAAAAAGAGGAAATCTTTGCCCGGGTGGAAAAAGAAGAAGGGAATCAATGATTCCCTTCTTCACAGAAATATTTTACAATTCAAAGATCGCTATTCCACGGGTTTTTTCAGAGTCCCGTCCGCATTCAGGATATCATACGGAGTCAGTTCCTGGGAGACCACATTCACGGTGTTTCTTGGGACATTCTCCATGGGTTCACTAGAGAGCAGATACACCGTGCCATCGATGGTGATTTCCTGCTGGTTTTCCTTTCTGGCCCAGGCGCGTGTAAAATCCACAACAATCTGTTTCTGATCTTCCAGCCATTGCCTGTAATCCTTGCGTCTGTTTTCGCGCAGCTCCAGCCGACCCAGGAAATCAAAATTTTTCCTCCGGTCCATGGTATTGGCTTTCTGCGCATCATCATTGATAATATTGGCAACCGTGGCAACCGAGCTGTTCAGGGCATCCTTGGAGGAGAAGTTCAGTTTATCCATGGATTTGGTGAACATCTTTTTCAGAAAAATATCCTTTTCCACAAATTCTTCCCATAAAATCATTTGGTTATACCAATACTGCCATGCAGCCCGGTCAATAACGAACTGAATGGGTTCATTCGGCAGGGAGTTGAGTAAAACATCATTGTAGGAATCCAGAAATGCCTTGAGCTGCTGGCGGGCATCATCAGGGGTTAAAGGCCGAATGATGCGATTGACAGGATATATGTTCTCATCCACCGCAGGTGTTGCCATGGGAGAGGCGAGGCCCGGTCTGGTTCCCGATCTGCCTTGATATCTCTCACCAAAACTCTCATCAAACATCGCTTGCCGGACCGGTATTGGAGTGGGCATAAGTTGCTGCGCCCCCGCCCCTTGGAGAACTTCCCTCAGATAAAAAGATTCCGGACTGAGGATAATCCGTTCTCCTGTCAGGGGAGAAGACTGGTTGAAAAGCTTGAGTTCCCACCGGGCATTCCCGGACGGCGGGTCTTTTTTGACGGCATATCCCTCCCCTTGGGGAAGGGCTATGCTCAGATCCTGCGCCAGACCGGCAGAAAGCAGGATCGAAAATAAAACAATGATTATCGGAACTGACTTCCGCATAATATCCACCTCTTTCAGCGATAAATTATCTTTATATATAAGAAGAGTATCCGGACAACGCAAGCTTTTTTTACTTGGGATGGGAATTTTCTCTATTTTCCATAGATTTGAATTTGACTCTCCAGTCTTGGTTTGGTAGGAATAAAAATATATATTCTCTGTTGATTTTCCCGGGGCAAGGATTGGAAAAATCGCCCTCGCCAAGTTTTTCATGGGAGTTTGCATGACATGATTAAATCATTCTGCCGGAAATGGATTATGATCTTTCAACAAAAGAAATTATCCCAGCCTGCCAAAAGCGGTGTCGTTCTCATGGAATTCGCCTATATGCTCAATGACGAGGTGCAAAAGGACCGGTGCCTGCAACGGGCAACATCTCTGACCTATACCACCTTGCTGGCGATTTTCCCCATGATTGCGGTCATGGCGCTTTTTATCCCGGTCTTCTTCGGCGGCGCGCAGGAAATGGAAACCCAGATCGTTGGATATGTGGAAGGCATCATCCTGCCCGATGCGGGACAGGAGATCGAACAAAGCATCCACGGCTATTTTGAAATTTTCAGAAAGAACAGCAAGGCGGTGGGAATCTTTGGGATTCTGGGTTTGATGATCTCCGCCCTGCTCCTTTTTACCAACGTGGAAAAATCGTTCAATGAGATCTGGGGATCCAGGCGCCGCCGATCCCTTGTGTCCCTTTTTTCGCGTTTTACCACGATGCTGGTTTTTGTCCCGATCCTGATCGGCGCTTCGATTTTCCTGACCGCAGAGATGCGGCGGCACGTGGCGGTGATGGGGCATCTCTTTTCCCTGGTTGTGCCCTATCTGATCACCTGTATGGCCCTGACCCTGGCGTTTTATATCCTCCCCAACACCAATGTCCGATTCTTTAATGCCTTCATCGGGGGCGTTTCCGCAGGGCTTCTCTGGGAAATGGCCAAGGTGGCTTTCGGATTTTACGTGGCCAATCCCAAGATTACACTCATCTACAAATCCCTGGGCGCGATTCCGATCTTTCTGATCTGGACTTATTTCACATGGCTTATCGTGCTTGTGGGGTGTGAATTCTCCTTCCTCCTCCAGAATTATAAACGCATCAAGATGGATACATTCCGAAAGGATCCACACACGGTTGTGGATTCCAAGCTGGTCTTCCTGGTTTTCATGGTTATTGCAGATCGATATCAAAAAGGCCTTGGCGGCGCCAACTTTCCCCTTCTGATGAATAAAGTGCTTGTCACGACCGGGGAAATGGAACAGGTGATCTCTCTCCTCAAAAATGCGGGCGTGATCCTGGAAACCGAGAAGGAGCTTTTTATCCCCTCGCGGCCGCTGGAAACCTTTAGACCCGCTGAGATCCTCGCGATCGGGTGCAAAGTGAACACCATGTTTGTCAAAGAGAACGAACTGGACGAACCGACAAGTCGCGCTGTGGAAGAAATCCAACGATTTCTTGTCGAGTGGTCGGTAGATAAAACTTTAAGAGATTTGTTTCTAAAAAATCTTAAAACATCCTGATTCTAAGGAGGCTTACCATGGACGAAGTCCAGGCGAAAAATACGGAGAAAACGCAGAAACCCCGAAAACCAAGACGCTTTCTCAAAATCCTCGGGATCCTGATCTGCGGCTTGATCCTTCTGGTCGTGATCCTCTTCTTCTACGTCAGTTCCGCACACTTTTGCCGTCATTTTGTGTTTCCCATGGCAGGGAAGAAAATCCAGAGAACCCTGCAGGCGGATCAGATCCGCATCAGCCCCCTGTCCAGAGTGGAACTCACGAATTTCACCATCACGAATCCCCAAAAGCCCAAAGAACCCCCGCTGGTCAAAATGGGTGGACTCCTGATGAATTACAGCGCCTTTTCCTTCCTCAAGGGCGCTCCGAAGGTGCAGATGATCTCCGTGTCTGAACCGGAGGCAAACCTGGTCCTTTATGCGGACGGCAAAACCAATGTGGACGATCTGAGAGCTGCCCAAAAGAAACCGCCCAAAACCGCCCCCCCAAAGGAAAAGGCTCCTGCAAAACCTTTCACCCTCCCCAACTTTGCCCTCAAACTCCTGGAAGTGAAAAATGGATCCATCCACGTCACCCAACTGGATAAGGATGAGAATCCTGTCAGGAACGTTTCCCTCGAAAAGATCCGATTCAAGCTCACAGACCTGGAACCGAACCAGAAATCAAAAATGGACCTTTCCCTGAATTTCACCATGGAGGACAAATCCGTTCAAACCAAGATCGATCAGGCGGATTTTTCGTTCGAGAACACCCTGTTTGTGTCCAGGGATCTCTCCAAGATGAGCCTGGAGACCATCTGCGCCCTGAAGAATTTCAGCGGCACATTCCAGGGCAACCGGGTGGAAGGGTATGAGATGGATGCCTCCGTGAAAATGAACAAGGAAAAAGATGTCCTCAATCTGGAGCCTTTCTCCGTGGTGCTCAGGAAACAAAAGGAGATCGCCGCACGTTTTCAAGCCTCGGGCAAATATAATCAGAAAGCGGGTGAGGGAAAATTCGCGCTGGAGCTGGGGAATATTGATCGCAACCTCCTGAATCTCATCGGCTCCAGCGCGGGCAATATGGATTTCAGGGATACGTCCATCTCTTACAAAGGAGACGTCGCCATTTCCGATCAGAACAAAAAAACCGAGATGAACGGAGAGCTTCAGGTCAAACGGTTCAGCATCCTTGCGCCTGCCTATTCCAAAACCCCAACCGAGGAACTGGATTTCTCCTTTGCGCATAAGTTCTCCCTGGACAAGGGAAAAAATGTCCTGACCATCCCCACATTACAGATCAAGGCGCTGCAAAAAAACAGGGAGGTGGTCACGGGCAACCTGGATAAGCCCCTGACCCTGGATCTTTCCGCCATGAAGGGAGCAGCCCCGTCAGCTCCGCCCATCGAGTACAGCTTTTCGGTCAATAAATTCGACCTGACGCCCTTCCTCCTGATCGCTCCCCTTCCCGAAGGCACCCTGATCAAAACCGCGGACCTCAACTCCTCCATGAAAATCGCATTTCAGGATAACGGCAAAAAGGTGAATCTGAAAGGAGATGCGTCGCTGAAAAACTTCGGAGGAAAACTGGCAAAAAGGGATTTCCCACAGACGGATTTCTCCCTGGGCATGGATATTAATGTGAACGACTTTACCAAGGTAACCATCAAAGACCTGACCTTTCTCATGGCACAGCAGCAAGGCCCGCAGAATAAAGGCCGCATGACCGGCGAGATGGACACGAAAAGCGGAGAGGGCGTTCTGCGGCTGGAATCCCTGGATGTCGATTTCAAGACCCTCAGGCCGTTTGTCCCTCCGGAACTCGTGACCCTCGACAGCGGAACTCTCTCTGCCAAAGCCACGATCAAGATGGGACAAAATTTTTCCAAATACGACGTGAACAGCACAGCCAATCTGTCCGGATTTTCCTGCATCCTCCCGCAGGGAGATAAGAAAACCAGGATTGAGATGGATCTGGCTTCTGCCCTGAACCTCTCCCTGGATAAAGCCGGATCGCTCCAAATCAGCCTCCTGAATCTCGACATGAAGACGGGAACCAAACCCACGGGCAATATGCAACTCTCCGGAAACATGGACCTGCCCAAGGGAACCGGCGCACTGAACCTTTCCGTGAAAAACATCAATCAGGATACCGTGAAACCTTTCCTCGCTTCCCTTGAGGGCATGAACCTCGAATCCCTGAATGTGGAAACAGAACAGAAGATCAATCTCGCGAACGGATTTAAAACCGTTTCCGTTTCAGGCGAAACATCGGCCAAAGATATCATCCTCAAGGATACAAAGGAAAAGAAGGATATGATTCCTCCCCTGAATCTGAAATTGAAAAATCAAATCGAGTATCAAGAACCCAGGGTGGCAATCCGGGATCTGACGCTTCTGGCAAAGGCTCTGAATAAACCGGAGGAAAAAATCTCGATGAAGGGAGAGATCCTCATGGCGCAAAAGAATCCGACCATCAGCTCCAAAATGACCCTCGTGTCGGATCAACTCACCCTGGACAATTATCTCCCTCCCTGGCTTCTGGAACAAAAGAAGAAGGAGACAAAAACGGAAAAAACGTCTGAGGCAAAGCCCGCAGCTCCTGTAACAGAGCTCGAACCCATGGATCTCGGATTTCTCGCCATAAGCGGCGATGTGGCAATGAAAAAGGTCTCTTTCAAGGAAATCACCCTCACGGATATCCAGGCGAAAATCAATCTGGCTGACAGCGTGCTTGATTTTCCCCAGGCCTCCCTGAAACTCAATAATGCGCCCTTCCAGGCAAAGGGATTTATCAAATTCAACGTGCCAGGATGGGAATATGCCATGAACACAGGAATGGAGAATCTGGACATCAAGCCGCTGGTCAACAGCTTTGCCCCGGAATACAAGGATCAGATCACAGGCACAGCCTCAGGGAAAATGGATGTCAAGGGACAGGGGACCACGCCCGAAAACCTCCAGAAATATCTGAAGGGAACGATCAAGGGCAACCTGAAAGATGGTAACTTCAGCGGCCTGCCCATTCTCTCCTCCCTGGCGACAGTGACCAGGATTGCGGAGCTGGAAACCCTCCGGTTTTTTGACGGCATTGTGGATCTGGACATTGCGGATGGGAAGATCAAAATCGTGAATCTGTATTTCAAGGGAAATTATGAAAAGCTGGGGCTCAAGGGCTGGTTCGGGCTGGACGAAAAAATCGATCTCTCCCTGCAGCTCGCCCTCGCCACACCGCTCAATGACAAGATCAAACAGCTCGCCTATGTCGGCGACCTGCTCACGGACAGCGACGGGTATTCGGAGCTGCCGATGCCCATTGGAATGGGAGGGACATTTTCCGATCCCAAGCCGACCCTGAAGCTCCAGTCTGCCGTGAAAGAAACCGGGAAAAAACTCCTCAAGGACACGCTCCTGAAGGAGCTCAAAAAACAGCTGAAATAAATCCCGCGCAAAGACGCAACAAAATTCAATAAATGGAGGTGGAATAATATGGGATACAAAATTTGTCGCCTTCCAGGCGACGGCATTGGGCATGATGTGATGAAAGCAGCCATGATCGTCTGGGACAAAATCCCCCTGGATATCCAGTGGGTGGATGCGGAAGCAGGATGGTGCATGTGGGAGAAATACGGAAATACCGTGCCTGAGGAGACCTGGAAAGCGCTGGAAAGCACCCAATGCTGCCTGTTCGGCGCCATCACGTCCAAGCCCGGGATCAAGGGTTTTTTGAGCGCCATTCTCCAGATCCGGCAAAAGTTCGATATGTACATCAACCTGAGACCGTTCAAGGCATACCCCGGGGTTTCTCTCAATTACCGCGACAATATCGACATGGTGATGTTCCGGGAAAATTCCGAGGATCTATATTCCGGCGTGGAGTTTTATCCCACGCCCGAAGCCCTGTTCGCCATGCATCCCAAGATGGAGCGGTTCAAGGGAAAGGACGTGGCTGTCTCCTGCCGCGTGATCACGCGTGAGGGATGCCGGAGAATCTGCGAGGCTGCATTCAAATACGCTGCGGAAAACGGCCGGAAACGCGTGACAGGAGTTCATAAGGCGAACGTGATCCGTCTTTCGGACGGCATATTCCTCGAGGAATTCCGCAAGGTTGCGGAAAAATACCCCCGGATCGAAACCACGGAAGAGAATGTGGATGCGGTCGCCATGTGGCTCATCAAGAAACCGGAATTTTACGATGTGATCGTGACCACGAACATGTTCGGAGATATTCTCAGCGACGAGGCCGCTCAGCTCGTGGGCAGCCTGGGTTTCGCGGCAAGC
>Ga0315278_10005897_pt1 | contig 11105 bp, 7 predicted proteins | sample YL17G06_0_MG_FD_203880 | JGI IMG/M metagenome (GOLD analysis project Ga0315278, IMG submission 203880) | Sediment microbial communities from Yellowstone Lake, YNP, Wyoming, USA - YL17G06_0 | ecosystem: Environmental > Aquatic > Freshwater > Lake > Sediment | place: USA: Wyoming | collected... | reverse complement strand
TTTCCAAGCGAGAACCCGGCCACCCATGCGGACCCGCGCAACTTCTACCGGCGCGTGTATCTCCCCAAGGTCAAGGACTGTGGCCTGGATGGCGTATCTTGGCACAGCTTACGGCATACCTTCGCGTCTCGATTGGCCATGTCGGGAGCCACCGAAGGGACGATTGCCAGCCTCTTGAGGCATAGCAGTACGGTTCTTGTGAGGCGGTACGCGCATTTGAGTGTGTCGCACTTGCAGGATGAAATCGAGAAGGTGTCAGCGTTCGGGAGGGTGGCAGGCCAGCAGGCAGGAAGAAAGAAGCCGACCGCGGAGCAATCAGAGGTCAGAGAGCCAGTAGGGGAGGAGGAACCCGTTGAGGGTCAGCCGACCCTCATTTCAGTTCCAACCGTGACTGGAACCGTGACGGGGGCAACTTCGCGATGAGCAGCAAAGTCATAAGCTACGGGAATCTTTGGTGGCGGTGTCCCGGATTGAACGGGAGACCCGCGGCTTATGAGTCCGCTGCTCTACCAACTGAGCTACACCGCCAGAAAGGATGGTACGCAATCCCGATAGGATACAGGAATGGTTTGGAGAGTGTCTAGCCCGCAATAGCCCGTGAGAACGGGCTGGTTGATCTGGTTAGTTTGGTTTGTTTCGTTTGTTTGGTTGAGCGAAGCTAACCAGATGAACCAAATTAACCAGATGAACAAAACAAACCAATCAACCAGACAGACCAAGCCTGTCCCAGGCGTATTGGTTCTGCTCCATCGTTCCAGTAGACTCAGCGCATGATTTATCCACTTCCTTCTTCCTGTGAACGGGCGATTCTGGAGCAATTTCTCAAAGCGGAGGCTATGGCCTTGTGGGCAGTACGAGCTGCGCAGGCGCAGGATGTTCCACCTGGGGTGCTGCAGTTCTTGCGCCGCCATGAGGAAGAAGAGGCGCAGCATCTCAAGCAGTTTGAGCTGTTGCTGGGTATGAATTCACACGGTAAGACGGCTCTCCCTCGTATGCCAAGTCAGTGGAGGGTTCTTGCCGTGCATCTTTATGGGTATGAAACGGTGGGATTAGAGTTCGCAAGGCTGTTAGTCGGTTTGCGGCCTGATCTGACCTCGATTTTGGAAGATGAAGAAGTTCATGTGGGGTTTTTCGAGCATGAAGTCCGGACCATTCTTATGCAGGGAGGACCAGTTGCCGACGGCGCGAGACAGGCGGCCCAGGCCTGGCGGCGGCGGCTGCCCCCCACGGTCAATCGGTATCTCCACGATGAGAGCTTCGCGCCGTTTCGTGATGAGCTTCAAGGGCATATTCTCGGCGTGATCGACGAACGTTTTCTTGCAGTGGGATTGTTGGCAAGGCGCGAAGGCTGAAGTATTCGAAGTTCCAGAAACCTCGAACTTCGAACCTCAAACCATCGCGTCTCGCCTTTCCCGCCCGTCTCGCGGGTTTTATGCGGCTGCGGCCAGACGTTTTTGACGTTGGCCTACGATATCAAGAGCTGCGACGCGATAGGTTTCAGCCAGCGTAGGGAAGTTGAAGATGTTCTCAACAAATGAGTCGACCGTGGCCCCATACTGGAGTGCCATTTGACCGAGATGAATCAGTTCCGTCGCACCTTCCCCGACGATCTGGACGCCAAGGAGATATTCGCCTGTTGGATCAGCCACCATCTTCAGTAAGCCGTTGCGAATGCCTGAGATCTGACCGCGTGCGATCTCGTTGAACCTCGACCGGCCAATCATGACCTCTCGATATCGTTTCCGACCCGCCACTTCATCCAGTCCGATACTGGACATCTCGGGGATGGTGTAAATCCCGACCGGAATGGTGCTGGCTGATTGTCCCTCGGGGAGACCCAGAGCATGGCACACGGCGCGCCGGCCTTGTTCCATGGCAGAGGAGGCCAGACCGGGGGGGCCAATCAGATCGCCGACACCGTAAATGTGGGGGACAGCTGTCTGACAATGTTCGTTGACGGACAGTGTTCCCTTTTCAGTGACGTTCAAGCCGGTGGCTTCGAGATTGAGGTCCTCAATATTTGCCTGCCGCCCCAAGGCCACGAGCATTTTATCGCTCATGAACACCTGCCCGTCCTGGAGCGTCGTCACCACCTGAGAGATTCCATCCCATCGGACGTCTCTGGCCGCCTGTCCTCCACAGTAGTGACCGCCTTCTTGCTCAAAGCTTTGCACGAACGTACGCACGAGTTCCGCATCGAAAAACTGAAGGGGGCGATCAGCCCGATCGATGATGGTGACCTGCACGCCGAGCGTGGCAAAGATTGACGCATATTCCAATGCAATGATGCCCCCGCCCAATACGGTAAGGGAACGTGGCAAGTAGATCATCGAGAGAATCGAATCACTGTCGAGAATATGTTCATGGTCGATTGGAATTTCGACCGGGGCGCGGGGTCTGGATCCTGTGGCAATGACGATCGTGTCAGCAGTGAGGGTTTGTTTCATGCCATCGACCGTCAGGAGTTCGATCAGGCTGTCGGAGAGGAATTGGGCTCGACCATGGAACAAGGTGACGCCATTACGTGTCAGCTGGTTCATCATATAATCGCCATGTGATGTGACGACCTCGTCCAGGCGACGCATCAACGTGGAGATTACGATGTTCGATTGGGCTCGCATGTCCGGCGAAGCCGACGACCGTTTCAGCCGGTCCATTTGCAGCGCACTCTCGCGAAGCGTTTTACTCGGAATCGTTCCCCGGTACACACAGCCGCCGCCGACGCCCGGTTCACGTTCGATCATTGCCACGTGTTTCCCCGCTTTGGCACCTTGGATGGCAGCCTTTTGGCCGGCTGGGCCGCTCCCGATCACCACAATGTCATAGTGAAGCACTGTACTCATTGCGCCATCGTGTCCACAAGATTGAGCACTTTCTCTTTCAGACTGAGCAATGAATCAATATCGTTAGGGTAGAGATTGAGATCGGCAAAGACACTATGTTCACGAAGCGTGCTGTCGTCGAATGAATCGGGAACGAGTATGAAGGTCGCCAGCCGGTCTGCCAGGCAGGTCATCATCACTTCCTGCCGATGTGAGGATGCCTGCTCGTAGAACTCGAAATAGGCGATGGCCTCTGCCACCTGTGGAGGCAAGGCCCATTCAGCCGCGATCACGCCGCCCACACGGGCATGATAGCCGTTGAGGAAGGCATGCACTGCGCTGGGCTCGAGCGCGATATGCATTTCTGCGGCAATGGTCGTGACGGCTTTTAGTACAACCGGTTTCCCAACCGCGTGCAGGAGTCCGCACAGGTAAGCGCTTTCCACATTGTACCGGCGCATGCGCGCGATCTCTTTTGCGTAGGCCCCGCTGGCCAGCGCATGCCGCCAAAGCTGCTTGATGTCCGCTTCGTATCCTGGAATTTTGACGGCCCCACTCTTCAGAGAAACCGTGACAGCGATTTCCGACAGCTGATTTACGCCGAGCATGGCAACGGCATGTTGGAGCGAGGCAATCGGAGTCCGCGGCATGTAGGCGGGCGAATTGGCTATTCTCAGAACATGTGCCGCCAATCCCTGGTCCTGGTGAATGAGGGCAGACAGGCGGGACGCATCTGCTGATGGGTCATTGACCAGGGCCATGACCCGGCCAGCAACTTGCGGAAGGACAGGAAGCTCGATCCGATGCTTGTCGATCCGTTCAACTAAGGTTTGTTCGAGCTGCGCAATCATTCCAACATCGTGCGGTTGACGTATGGCTGTGTCCACGTTGCAGTCAGTCCTCAATATCGAGTGTGGTTCACTGTTCTTGTCGGTAGAATGTCTCGGAACCTTTACCTGGACGTGAAGCGTCTCTTTGGTTTATTTGGTTCATCTGGTTGGTTTTGTTGAACCAAGCAAACAAGACAAATGAAACAAAACAGACGGGTGGGATGGTTTGCCATTTCTGTGCGAGTGCGAGGCCTGGTGAATATACGTAATCTATCGGATGTCAGCCGTTACGGAAGGCGGTAATTCTTTTCTGTTTCTATAGCCGATTCGAATAGAGCTGAATAGACGCATTGCTAAGTATATCAAGTGGTATTAAGATCCCTCAGTAATACGAGGCAGGCGAATCCTGGTACTAGATGTGTATGGCGGATTTTTCAGCTTCCCCTTCATGCGCTGCCGGCCCACCCTCTTACTGCCTGTTCAGACGCCCAGATCCAAAAGGGTTTGAACAAGATAGACCGATCATCAAATATTTCCACGAAAGAGGAAGTACATGGTCAGGGCTAGCATAAAACCAATCAGCGTGTTGATCGTAGACGATCACGAAGTCGTTCGAGTGGGATTGCAGACGGTATTGAGCCGCCAGGACGGTATCAAGGTGGTTGGCGAAGCGGCTACCGTCACGGATGCCGTAGCTGAGTCCTGCCGCCTTCAACCGGATGTAGTCCTGATGGACGTCCGCTTGCCCGGTGGTAGCGGAGTGGATGCCTGCCGTGCCATTAGGGCTTCCTGTCCCGACACGCGGGTGCTGTTTCTCTCCTCCTATGAGGACGACGAAGCGGTGCTTGCCGCGGTCGTCGGAGGGGCGTCCGGTTATCTATTGAAGCAAATAAATGGCGAGGGGTTAGCGCGAGCGATTCATGCCGTAGCCCAGGGTCAATCGATCCTTGATCCGGCGATTACTCAGCCTCTTCTGACCCGTATGCAGCAGCAGAAGGAGAAGGCATCGGAGCCTCAACGGGCGACTCTTTCCACCCAACAGCAGCGTGTCCTCGCGCTCGTGGCCGAAGGGAAAACAAATAAGGAGATCGGTGTATCGCTCGAACTGAGCGATAAGACCGTGAAGAACTATATCCGCTTTATCTTTCAGAAGATGAAAGTGACTAGGCGCGCTCAAGCTGCAGCCTTTTTCGTCCGCGATTCGCCCTCGGAGAAGCGATCAGGTCTCCAACCTTCGCTGGCGGTCTCTAAAACCCCCGTGATATCTCAGTAACCCTTCGCAACTGATTTGTTCCCTTCCCTCTAAGCCGCGACATTCAAAGAAGGATAGCCGCTTGCCCTTGAAGGGCCTGTTGGCATACTTCCCGCCACAGCCTACCGCACTGTCAATGACTATACGAATAGAGCTGAATAGACTGTATAGCAATTATATATAGTACCTATAGGCTCCATCATTATATGGCTGAAACTCATTCTTAATCAGAGCCATTACGCACTTTCCGATATGAAAATTTCTTCTACGCTTAGTATCGATGCACTGCGTAAACTTTATGACAGCAAGAGAGAAAGCGAGGGGAATACCAGTATGAGTACGGTATCGATTCTTGTGGTTGAGGATGATGAAGGCCTGCAGAACCTGCTCCGGAGGCTGTTCTCTCAAGCAGGTCATGAGGCGACGATTGTCGGGACCGGACTGGAGGCCATTCGCGTGGCCAAAGAGATTCCTATTCATGTGCTGATGACTGATCTAAAGCTGCCCGATATCGATGGCCTAGCCGTCTTGGAGCGCATCCACCAGATCGATCCCAAGGTGATTGGGATAGTGATGACCGGTTACGGCTCAATCGACTGTGCGGTCAAGGCCATGAAGGCCGGCGCGTTCGACTTCTTGACAAAACCGTTCGACAACGAGGTCTTTACGGTTACCATCAATAGGGCGCTGGAAGCCTATCGCCGCCGACAAAGCACGCTGTCGGCTCGGAAATCCGTCCGTGACCGATTTCAGATGGAGCAGTTTGTCGGCAGCAGCGAACCGATCCGGCAAGTCCTTGAGTTTGTGACAAAGGTTGCAGACCACGGCAGCACGGTCTTGATCCAGGGGGAGAGTGGGACAGGCAAGGAGTTGGTCGCGCGGATGCTGCATTTTAACAGCGCGCGTAAAGATCGTCCGCTCATCCCGGTCAACTGTGGCGCCATTCCTGAGAATCTGCTCGAGTCTGAGTTGTTTGGACATGAGAAGGGAGCATTTACCGGCGCGGTCCACACGCGAATCGGGCGTTTTGAATCGGCGCACGGTGGAACGATCTTTCTCGACGAAATCGGCGAGTTGAGCCTCGGGCTGCAAGTGAAACTGCTTCGCGTCCTCCAAGAGCGTTCATTCGAGCGCGTAGGGGGCACGAAAACGATCGACGTGGATGTCCGTGTCGTCGCCGCCACCAATCAAGACTTGGAGGAGGCCGTCCGGCAGAAACGTTTCCGTGAAGATCTGTATTATCGTCTGAATGTGATCCCTGTCACCATTCCTCCTCTAAGGGAGCGCAGAAGCGATATCCCGCAATTGGTGAACCATTTTCTGGCGAAGTTGAATCACGACAAGCCGACTACGATGACAGACTGTTCTCCGGACGCGATGGCCCGTTTGATGGAATATCACTGGCCGGGGAATATTCGAGAATTAGAAAACATGGTCGAACGCTTCGCTGTGCTGAGCCGCTCAGGGACAATCGAAGCGTCAGATCTTCCAGAACGCATCCGGCGCTCTCCGGTCACGGCGGAGCAGCCTGCGGCCAACTTTATCAGCTTCAGCGATCAGGGAGTGAATTTGTCGCAAGAGATTGAACAGCTCGAGAACCGTTTGATCGTGGATGCCCTTCGCCAGGCCAAGGGCATTACGAGTAAGGCGGCTCAGTTACTTCAAGTAAATCGCACCACACTTATCGAGAAGATGAAACGGAAAGGGTTTGCGTCGAAGGGCCAGGGGCTGCGGGTTTCGGAACACTTCTCCGTCGCATGAGCTGCGCGACGAGCGGGACAGGTGAAGAAGTTCTGAGTTCTGGGTTCTGAGTTCTGAGTGAGAGGCGAACCGGGAAGGGCGGGCTGGACGAGTGGGGCGAGGGAGTTTCTGAGTTTTGAGTATAAACTGGCGATGACGGATCAAATTCAAAACTCCGCGTTCAGCTTTTCCGGACAACTCAGAACTCAGAACCCAGAACTCAAAACTTAGAACTTCCCAGTGACTCAGCTCTCCGTGCCCCGCCTGTCTCGCTCATCTCGCGTACCAACGTATTTTTCGGATCCTGCCAGACCCGCTCATATTGAACTCTGACCTCTTCTCGGAGGCATCTCCGTCAATCGATTGACGAACGCATGATGAAAGCGTCGGACCTTTGACAGGTTTCACTGACGCATCCTGCGCCGGATCGCGATTACACACATATGACCCGCATTTATTCACCCGGCATAAAAGGCATAGATATTGCTGAGCTCACAGCTTGTCTATGAGAATGAGCACATCATGTGTTTGGTTGATCGTCTGTGTGCTTGCGCATGGTTCCGCGCTTCAAATTGCATTTGCGGCTGAACCACGAAAGACCCAGGCTATACCGTCACCGACCCACGCAATGCCTCCTCAGGCGAGTTCGGAGACTCCTCCACCTCGGATCGCGTTGCCTGACGATGGGCCTCGCTATGACCGAACCGCGGAGGGGCCAGGGGCGTTACAATTCCAGGAAGCAGTGAAGGCGCTCGCCCGCGGGCAATATGCTGTTGCCCGTTCAGGGTTTGATGCGCTTGCCGCACTCGATTCCACCAGTACATTGATTCCGCCGTTGAAGGCATTTATGGCGGAGCTCAATCTACTGGAGGATCCGACCGACCATGGGCGCAGAGAGGCGATTACGCAATATCGCAGCATTATTGGCGCATATTCGAAGAATCCCAATGCGTTCAGGGCCTACTGGCGGGTCGGTGATCTGTACACCGACATGGGATGGTACCAGGAGGCCATTGTCTCCTACCAGTATGCTCTTTCCCTCGACCTGCCTCATCACGATGCGGATCGGTCGTTGCTTGCGTTGGGGGTCACACTTGGAAAGTTGGGGAGATGGACGGAAGCGGAACGGGCCTTCGAAACGGTTCGAGAACGCGCGATGGACGATCGTCTTGTCGTGAGGGCGACGTTCGATCAGGCCAATGCCCTCTACGTCCAAAAGCGCAAGCGAGATGCGGTACCGCTATACGACATCCTGTATCGGCGCTGGCCGAATCTTCTCAAGCAACATCCCGATGTGTTGCAGCAGTATGGCGATGCCCTCTTTGAGGCTCAGGAACTGAAAAGAGCATGCGAGATCGATCTCCTCCTGTACAACCTCTTCCCTTCACACCGGCACGCTGGTACGGCGCTCGTGCGCCTTGGAGACAGTCACGGCCGGCTCGGTCTGGGAACAAAGGCAGAGTTTTTTTATACAGCAGCCCGGACTCAGTATGCAGATATGGCGGCAGCGGTCGTCGCTCGTATACGCCTGGCACGGCAAGAACAGGACATTGCGGCGTCTGCAGGAGAGAGTTTCTTGCAGAAAAAAGTTGAAGGCATGATCCAAGGGAGGGGCCTCTCCTATCTGGATGCATCAACAGGAGAGGAAATCTATAAGATCATCGCTCATGAACATCAGGACGATATTCTTGGTAGTGAGGCGCTCTATTATCTGGCTGAGCACTATGAGTTACGAGGAAACCCTGTGCGAGGCATCAAGGTCTATCAAGACGTCACTCGGCGAAGCGGTGTCATTCCTGATGATCCGTGGCCTCAGACTGCCGGACTCCATTTGAACTCTCTCCTGAAACCCCAGTTAGAAATGGCACTCAGGGACAAGAAGGATGTCCTGGCGGTCATGCTGTTCCATAGCCATGGCCATGCCCCAGAGCAATATTACATAGGGACAAGGACATTATTGGAGGTTGCCGACAGGCATCGCCGGCTGGGCTTCTCAACCGAAGCGGTACATCTCTATCAAACGTTGGTGAAGAATCGGAAGGCGACTGCATTTCACGAAGAGGTGCTTCTTGGCCTTGGCGAAAGTTATTTGGATCAACTCGATCCTGCGGCTGCCCGGAACGTGTTCGAAAGTTTCCGCCTTCAGTATCCGCAGAGCCCACGATCGCCGCTGGTCTCACGGCAATTGACGACGGCGATGCTTGAGCAGGGAGATCGTCGTGGCGCTATCAGAGTCATGAGGCACTGGACCAAGATATACCCGCGCGATGCGTCGCAAGGCTGGATATCTCTGACGCTTGCGCGGACATTGCTGGAAGAACAGAAACGAGAGGAGGCCGCCGCAGCATTCGAGAATGCATTGCGAAACAACATCCTCCGTGCGCCGCAGGATCTTCTGGTGTATGCCGATCTGCTCTTACAACTGAATCAACCGGAACGTGCGATGGATCTCTACCGACTGGTACTGAAATCCGGACCGAACTCTGCTGAGGCCGAATGGGCCAGGGTGCAGATCATGCTGAACCTTGGGCCTAAGAATCATACTGGAGCCCAGACGAGTGCCATGGCGTCAGACGCAGAATTTACCGATCCGTTGTTCCATCGGGCGGCGGGAGCGATGCAAACAGGCTTCCAAGGGGCAAAGGCGAATGAAGGAGAATAATGTGATGAACGTACACCCTATTTCTGCGACTGCAGATAGCGAGTTGTTGCACGAAGCCTTTCGCAGTTTTGACGATGCAGCGGCGACGTTGCAACAGTCCTATCAGACATTGACGTCACGATTGGAGCAGCTAGACGTGGAACTGGCCGACCGTAACGAGGCGCTCAGCCTGAATCTGCGCGCGAATGAAGAATTGCGTGAGCACTTGACGGCGATTGTCGAGTCGCTTTCAACGGGATTGCTCGTCATGGATACGGACGGGTTGATCACACGTTGTAACCAGGCCGGCGAGCAATTCCTTGGGCTCAAGCGCGGACAGATTATCGGCCGATCCTTAACCGCTTGTCTCAAGGAGGCGGAGCTGGACGGCGACGTCTATCCCTTGACGACGCAACAGGGGGCGGCTGTCGCACTCTCTCACCGTGCCTTGCGAACCAGTGATGGGCACCATGCCGGGAGTTTGCTGTTGATTCAGGACGTCACGGCAGTACGAGAACTTGAAGATCGGCTGCAGCGCCGCAATCGGCTGGCGGCCATGGGCGAGATGGTCGGTCGGATTGCCCACGAAATTCGGAATCCCCTCGGCAGTATCGAACTGTTTGCGTCGATGCTACGCCGTGATTTGAATGGCGTCCCGGCATTGCGAGGATACGCCGAGCATATTTCATCGTCTGTCCACATGATGAATCGTCTTCTGACCAATCTTTTGCTCTACACCAAACCGGATTGTTCCCATGGGGCGTGGCAGGAGACGGAATCCCTCATGCTCGATGCGTTGACGCTTGCCGCCCATGCCGTTGCCAATACCAGAATCGACATTCGTCTGGAAGTCAATCCTATGGCATCCCGGATTTGGTGTGACACAGGGCAAATGAAGCAAGTGCTCCTGAACTTGATTCTGAACAGCATCCACGCCATGTCCGGCAATGGAACGTTGACGTTGTCGGCGACCCTCACGGAGGAGCAGGCTCCCGAAGGGCCGGCGTTTCGTCTCTCGGTCTCGGATACCGGTGTAGGCATTCCTGCGGCTCAGCGGTCGAAGATCTTCGACCCATTTTTCACCACGAGGGACGAAGGTACCGGGTTAGGGCTGGCCATCGTCCATGCAATTGTCGAAGCGCATCGGGGCCGGATCGATGTGGAGAGCGTCGAAGGGCGCGGTACGACATTTACGATCGTGCTTCCACATCGTCGGGAGGCGGTTCGCATTGAGGCGCCAGACCTTTCTGATCCTGATCGTGGAGAGGGAACCGGTGCCGCTACCATGATCGGCGAACGCCACTTCGTTGAAGAGGAGACTTCCGCATGAGCGAACTGGGCACAGGAGGCCTTGCGACGGAAGTTCCTGCGCAAGCCGAACGAATCTTGATCGTCGATGACGATCCATCCATGCGGACTGCCTTAATGGAGTCCGTCCGTCGTCTGGGCTATGAAGTGCAAGGCGCGGTCGATGGCGCTGATGCCGTGGACCGGGTCAGCTGCTATAAGCCGTGGTTAGTGGTGACCGATCTGAAGATGCCGCGTCTTGGCGGTCTCGATTTGATCAAGGAGATCAAGCGTCGCTCGCCACAGACCTTGATGGTCCTGATGACCGCCTACGGGACGGTGGAGACTGCCGTAGAGGCGATGAAATTCGGGGCGAGCGATTACATTCTCAAGCCGTTCTCCACGGACTTGTTCGAGCGGGTGATTGCCAATCTGAAAGCGCGTAACGTTGATGCCTCGGCGCCATCACCTGCGCCGATAGACCAGCGGTCTATCCTGACTCAAGACCCTGGAATGGTCCGCCTGCTCAGCAC
>Ga0315278_10005894_pt1 | contig 11108 bp, 6 predicted proteins | sample YL17G06_0_MG_FD_203880 | JGI IMG/M metagenome (GOLD analysis project Ga0315278, IMG submission 203880) | Sediment microbial communities from Yellowstone Lake, YNP, Wyoming, USA - YL17G06_0 | ecosystem: Environmental > Aquatic > Freshwater > Lake > Sediment | place: USA: Wyoming | collected... | reverse complement strand
CTCGAAATCTCCTGCCCCTCTTGTTTGACGACCAATTGGTCGTATTTAATCGAAAGGACCGTCCTTGCCCGTGAAATCTCTATTATTCGTTTAATCATTCACAAAACATTTTTCCCAACCCCTTTTTCTCTCTGCCCAGCGTATTCTTCCAAGCAAATCTACGGTCACTTTTTGGGGATTCATTGCCATAAAATCGTTGATATTTCGAAGTCTCCATCCATCTTTTGTTTCTTTTGTTGGCAAATCGGTGGATTTACAGTTAACTCGAAGTTCCCAAATCTTCAAATCTACAGATTCACCCCGTTCATCTCCTTCTCCAATGCCGGTAATTCTGGCAAGAACTTTCTTTCCGTTCTTGTTTTCAATTCGAATGGTATCGGCCTTCGCCAGCCACATTATAAATTTTGCGTCTGGATAATTTGGGTGTTTTTTCAGAACTATTGAGTCTTTGTTTTTTATCTTTTGCCTTCTATATTCCTCTATACGTTGGCTCACATCCCACATATCCCAAATTTTGCAGACATATCTTACCTTGCCATTTTCGTTCAGGCAAAAAATCTCGATGTGGTGGTTTTCAGGCTTTTCAACCCAGACGTTACCTCTTATTTTTATCATATTTTCGTCAGTATGTTTAGTCCAGATTCTAACCTTCCAAACCGGAACAGGCTGACCACTTTCATTTGGCAAATAGAGTGGTTTTTCAAACGCACCCTCAATGTCGCCTTTTTCTTTTATCCGTGCTTTCACTAAATCTTTAATGGTATCATCACATATCTGCTCAACCTCTGCCTTGCTCAGATATGTTAAAAACTTTCTTGTTATATATTTGCCCGCATGTAGGCCGTTTGTCTCTTTCCAGTAATGAGTTGCTTTATGAAGCTCTCCACAAACTTTTCTTTGCGTTTTGTGCGAAACGTTAATTAAATCAACAGTGGCAGCCAAATCTTCTTCGAATCTTTTCCATGGCCTTTCAACATATATATCTTTGCGTTTTCTTTTCGGATATGCTCTTTGCAACTCATCAGTAACCTTTTTAACTAGGTTCGGCTCGGTAACGGCTATCACTGCCGCATCTATCGCATGGTGGCGTAAATCCGAGCGTTCCTTTTTATTTTCCCCTTTATTCTCTACACCTTCTTTAGTTCCTGTATCTTTCTCTTGTTCCTGTTCTTCCGGCGCATCTACATTATTTTTGCCTAAAATCCTGTTCAAATCCCACCACTTCCGTAATTCACCTGTTACGCCGCCTTTTGTTGTCTTGACGCATTTCTTGGCTTCGCTGCTGTCATAGAGTCGCTCGAGGTATCCGCGTGTTTCATTGGCGATATAACCGGCTTCGTTCAAGTATCTTTCCGGCTCATAGATTTCGTCAACTTGCTCGGCGCTGATGAAAAACTTTTCCCACTTTCTTTCGTTAATAAGTTTTGAATCAGCAATGTTTCTGATAGTCTTTTTTGCTCCGCGGGTTTTCCGCTGTGGTTTCCAATGGTCGATTGCTTGCTCAACTCTCTCCCATCTGCTTTCATTATGTCCTAACCAGTCAAAAACGGTTCTCTGCCCCTTTTCTTGGTTTTCGCTGCTAAAACACACAACCTTGTTGCTCAACGAATCATCCAGACTCATCGAATAAGGCAGAATGTGGTCGATTTGTATATCTTCACTGAAAAGCTGCCCAAGTGAAATCATCTGCTTTTCTGGTTTTTCGCTATAAGGGCTTTTAAATTTTTGCTCCTCCCACAACATATATTTTTCTATCGCCCATTGTGGAATTTTTTTGCCCCATTTCCACTCCGGCAATATTTGTATTTCCTTTGCTATGCGATCCTTTGCCTTTCGTCTTTCGTTCTGTTGTCTCAAAATTTTCTGTCGTTGAATTTTGCTTGCCTTTAAATCCCGCGTAAATTCAATCACTATTTTTTCCGGCTTGCCAATTTCGGCTATTAGCCGATTTACAAGTCGATGCACCTGATACAAAACCGTCGACACATTTGGATTAGTGATGTAAAAACCAGCACTCTTGTCTGGTAACGGCAGCTTTGATAGCGAATCCCATTTTTGTTCAAATCCGGCATTCTTTATAGCGTTATAAAGGGGTAATCCGTCCCGCATTTTTGGAAGAATTCTATCAAGAACTTTTTCACAGAATTTCACATTGCCGTCAGGCAGTTCAACATCAGAAATCTTTTCTGGATTGGAGACATTTATGCCGCAAATCTTATAAATCTCGTCGGCAGTTTTCTTTTCAGTAATTTCTCCATTTTCATCTTCGATGTATTTCAAAATCTCTTGCCAGATTTTATCTTTTGTTTCCTCTGGAAAATTTGACCAGACATTCTCTGCAAACAGTTGGCAAAGTTGTGTATCTATTTCATTTCCGGTCAGCTCAACATCATCTTCGTACTCAAAATTAAGTCTCTCGTATTCTTGAAGTTTTAATGCTTTCCTTATCTTTTTAAACTTTACCGTACTCTCACGGTTCAACAAATCAATGACCGTTTTGCGTTCCGGTTCGTTTATCTCTCTTTCCTTGCCGCGTTGACTTACTCGTATATCATTGACTTTTTGTAAAAGTCGAAATTGCTGTGCTTTTCGGTTTATAAGCGAACATCTGAATTCCCTCGGCATTAAACTGCAGCGCCCCCACATTTTCCTCATTTTTGACGGCAATTGTTTATATGAAATCTGGTCAAAAAGAAGCCCTTCTATTTCTTTCTTTATTTCATTACTGAAAAAGTTGTCGTTGTCTTTTGTCTGATTGGTTTCCTTTTGGTTTTCCCAGATTCGATTAAATTCTTCCTTATATTGCTCCCTCGTCGCAATGAATTGAAATGTCCCGCCTTTGTTCTTTATTGCTTCCGAAGGATTGTGTTTCTGCTTTCGATTTTTTTCTTGCACTTCTTCATACCATGCTTGACCGGGCATTCGTCCGTTTAGAAAATTCCCAAACCGGGTTTTTGCTTCGTTGACTTTTCCTTTTTCTTCTTTTTTGGGGGGAGCTTTTCGATTCGACTTGAAACCTCGTTTTTTGCAGATATGTAAAAAAATCCGCCCAAGTTCTGTTAAGGATATTGGTTTTTCTGTTTCTGTTAGTTCTTCTAATTTTTTTATAGCCTTTGCTCTCAATTCGTATGGGTCGGCCTCCTGTTGCAGCTTCTGTAATTCGGTATCATTTTTAGGAAGGATGTTGTTGGCTTGCAACAACGCTACTAATTTTTTGTACCGCGTTCTTCTTCTTCGCAGAGTTCTGCGCATCCCCCGTTTTTCTCGGCGTGTCTTATTTCGTGTTTGTTCTCTCTTCCCCTGCCCATATCTCTCCACACCGGCCGGGAAAATTCTAGCGCCGATTGCCGGAACATCGTTGGGTCCGTCTTTAATGGTAGCCAACCCACCGAAATCGCCATCTTCATTTATCTTAACAGCCGCCCAGCCAATCGAACTCGGCCCTAAATCGAGCCCCAGCACATAACGCCCCATATCTTGTCCCTCCAATCAGTAATTTTTTCGCTTATTTCTGTCGCAAAAAATTTTGTTTATTTTACTGATAAATATTTGACAAATCTACTAAAATATGTTTATTAGCGTAGTATTGTAACTAATCCGCCTTTGACACTTGTCATAACAAGAGAAAAGTCGAAGGCAGTCCCACCCAAAAGGTAGGGACAAGCTCTACGGAGCATCCTGGCGAGCAATCGAAAGAGGGCTCGCCTTTTTATTTATCAAATATCCCAACCCGCCGTTTCTTGCAACAAAATCCCCGCCAAATTTTTTACTATGACCCCGCCACAGGCGGATTCAATCATTTACGCAGGGGTCTGACAAAGAAAATCCCCAAATCGCAAAAAATTTTCAAATCCCCTTACTCCTTATCCCATAACAACTTATCTCCTTTTTGCCTGCCCTTCGTAGCCCGCAGGGCGAAGTAGGGTCGACCAAAATGCGATTGTCCGCCCAATTATAGGGAGACACTATGTCCCCATATTGTGTGAAATAAAATTTAAATGAGTTCGCAGATCAATCTTCAGGATTGATACTGAGCGGACCTGTGGTGAGCTTGTTGAATCCAGTCGAATGTATGAAAATGAAACGAAACTACCATCGCCCCGACAGGATGCTTGCCATAATTGCCGAACCTGCGTTATTTTCTTTAACAACCGCCCGTCTCAAACATTTAACTCCTTGCCAAATAACAACTTATGAAAAACAGGCCCCAAAATTCAGCACAATTCAAGCAATTTGGCGCACCATTCAGCTATATTTCGAGAGTGATTCGAGACAATTCGAGAACAATTCAAGAGCAATTCGAGACAATTGGCGCTAATTGGCGCTATGGCGAGACAAAAAAATTCCCCCCATCCCCCGCGTAATTTGTCCGCCTCTGGCGAGTTCCTTTCTCATCCCAAAAATCGGAATTTCATTTCTTGTTTTTGTTTGGATTTAGCTTATAATGCCGAAGTTTACACAAAAAGGCTTTTTGGCAGGACTTTTATCATAGGAGCAAAAATATGGGTTTACACATCGCAGATTACGCTGTTTTAGGGCTTTATTTTCTCTTCCTGCTCGTTATCGGCTACCTCGAATCGAAGAAAATAAAAATCAGCAAGGATTTTTTTATGCCGCAGAAGTTCGGCAAGATTTTTATGCTGACCTTCTCATTCGGCGCAGGCACACACGCAGACCAGGCCGTCGGCGTCTCCTCGAAAAGCTTCACGAACGGCCTGTCCGGAATCTGGTATCAGTGGCTTTATCTTTTCGCAACGCCTTTCTACTGGCTGATTGCACCGGTGATGAGGCGCTTTCGCGCCATTACAATGTCGGACGTCTTCCAGTGCAGATTTAACCGCAGCGTCGGCATACTGTTCGCCATTGTCGGTATGTGGAACCTCACCGTTATGATTGGCCTGATGCTCAAAGGCTCCGCCGAAGTGCTTTCCTCCAGCGCAGGCAGCCTTATATCCGTCAAGGGAACCATCGCGATTATGACCGTAATGTTCGTCATTTACGGCGTCGCAGGCGGACTCTCCGCTGCAATCATCATCGGCTTTGTTCAGGGTGTCCTTATCGTTATCTTCTCATTCATTCTCCTGCCCCTTGTGCTTTATAACGTCGGCGGCTTCGAAGGCTTCCGCCAAAAGCTCACCGACCCGCAAATGCTTTCGCTGATTGCCCCAGCCGACATAGGTTTCTTTTACATCTTTGTTCTGGCTCTTAACGGCCTGGTCGGCATCGTAACCCAGCCTCACGTCCTTGCCAACTGCGCCGCAGGCAAATCCGAACTTGACGGGCAGGTCGGATTTATGGGTGGAAATATGCTCAAAAGATTAGTTACTATTCCGTGGTGTTTTACAGGCGTGGTTGCCGTGGTCTATTTCGCAGGCCGAACCGTAGACCCCGACAAGGTCTTCGGCACGCTGGCGAACGAATTTCTCCCCCAAATCTTCCCCGGTGCGCTGGGTATTTTTATCGCAGGAATTATGTCGGCCGTGATGAATGCCTGCGGCACTTTTATGCTCTCCTCGTCGGCGCTTTTCACTGAAAATGTCTACAAACCCATCTGGCCCAAAAAAGAGCAGAAACATTACATCCTTGTCGGCCGCATCGCCTCTGTTGTGGTCGTGGCCGGCGGTGTCCTTTTCGCATACTGGCTGCCTGGCGTCGTCAAGGGCCTCGAAATCTTCTGGATGGTCTCCGCTATGATGGCGCTCGCTTTCTGGCTGGGCCTGTTCTGGAGAAGAACCACCGTCGCAGGAGCCTGGGCCGCAACGCTCGTCTCCGTCGCTGTCTGGTGGCTCACCACCCAGCCCTTCTGTCTGTCCTGGCTCAATAGCCTCCCGATGAACGAAACCCTTAAATTCGTTGTAACAAAAGGCACAAGACTGGAAATTTACCTGCCCTGGCAGATGACGTTTTACCTCGTAATTGGGACAATCGCCGGCATCGTAGTCAGCCTTTTCACAAAGCCGGTATCAGAAGAAAAACTCGATAATTTTTACGCCCTGATTCGCACACCCATTGTTCCGGGCGAGAAAATATTAACACCCTGCACGCTGCCGCCCGGCACAGTCCCCGCACCGAGAAGAAACCTCTTCCCCAGCAAAAACTTGGAGATAATGGTCCCGTCCCGCACCTCGGTAATTGGCTTTCTGGTCGGCTGGGTCTGCGCAGCGGTGCTTATCTGGATTGTTTACTGGATAGCGAATATGTAGAATTTTGTGCTGGATTATTTTATTGGCTGAAAGAGACAGAAATGATTTTAGAAAAATATTCCGTTGGAATGGGCGACCGGTTCGGCCATCAGGGCAAGGCGCAGTTACAGGCCGTCATCGAAGCTAAAAAGCAGGGCGTAAATATTACGCCCGTCTGGAACAAATCGCACCGCGAGCATACAATCATCGGCACAACGCCTGCCAACGTCCGCAAAGAGGCTGATGAGGCGGTCAAAGCGTTGAAATGGAAAGATTCATACCGCGTCGACGCAGACCATATCAGCCTGAAAAACGTCGATTTGTTTATCGAGTCGAGTGATTTTTTCACGCTCGACGTCGCAGATTTCACCGGCAAGGCCGCTGACGAAGCCTCGATAAATGCCTTTGTCAAAAAGCACAAAAAATATGTCGGCTCGCTGGCAGTTCCCGGCATTGAGAAAAAATTTGACGTTGCCGAAAAACAGATTGAGGCAATCGCTCGAAAGTTCCTGCTGGCAGTCAAAGAGGCAGGCAAAATTTACCGCCATATCGAATCGGCCAAAGGCAAAGATAATTTTGTTACTGAAGTTTCGATGGATGAGACCGACCAGCCGCAGACCCCGATAGAGATGTTTTTCATTCTGGCGGCAATTGCCGACGAAGGTATCCCCGCACAGACGATTGCACCGAAATTTACAGGCAGGTTCAATAAGGGCGTCGACTACGTCGGCAATGTTACACAGTTCACGAAGGAATTTGAAGAAGACCTTGCAGTAATTGCGTTTGCGATTAAAGAATTTTCTCTGCCGGCCGGTCTGAAATTAAGCGTCCATTCCGGCAGCGACAAATTTTCGATTTATAAGCCTATAAATAAGGCCCTCAAAAAATTCAATGCAGGCCTGCACGTAAAAACAGCAGGCACAACGTGGCTCGAAGAGCTTATTGGCCTCGCCTCGGCGGGCGGCGACGGCTTGTCAATTGCAAAACAGGTTTACCTAAAGGCACTGCCTCGCTTCGATGAGCTTTGCGGCCCTTATGCCACGGTCATTGATATTAACAAAAATAAATTACCATCGCCGAAAGAAGTCGAGAAGTGGGGCAGCGAAGATTTTGCAAATACCCTGCGGCACAATCAATCCTGCAAAAGTTATAATCCCGATTTTCGCCAGCTTTTGCACGTTGGCTATAAGATCGCTGCTGAAATGGGCGGTGAATACCTGAAAGCCCTCGAAAAGCACGAGAAAATCATCGCACAAAACGTAACTGAAAATATTTATCAGCGGCACATAAAACCAATTTTTGTGGATTAACGGAAGGACGAGAAATGAAAGATTTATTCGAGCTGAAAGATAAAGTTGCGGTAGTTACCGGCGCAGGCGGCGTCCTTTGCGGCGCAATGGCAAAGGCGCTCGCACAGGCAGGGGCGAAGGTGGCCGTGCTGGATTTATCGGAGCCGGCTGCTAAAAGAGTCGCCGACGAAATCAAATCCGAAAAAGGCGTAGCAATTGCCGTTACCTGCAACGTGCTTGAAAAAGCCAGTCTCGAAGCTGCCTGCAAAAAAGTAATCGGCGAATTCGGCAAAATAGATATTCTGATAAACGGTGCAGGCGGCAACAAAAAAGAGGCCACCACTTCGCCGGAGATGCCGTTTTTCGATATTCCGCCGGAAGCAGTCAGGTTTGTCTTCGACCTTAATTTTTTAGGCACGTTGCTGCCCTCACAGGTCTTCGGTAAGGAAATCGCCAAAGGCGGCAAAGGCGTAATTCTGAATGTCTCCAGTATGAATGCGTTTCGGCCGCTGACCAAGATTGCCGCCTATTCAGCCGCCAAGGCCGCCGTCAGTAACTTTACACAGTGGCTGGCGGTGCATCTGTGTCAGAATTACTCAAAAGATATTCGAGTCAATGCAATCGCACCGGGATTCTTTCTCACCGAGCAGAACCGCTTTTTGTTGACCGAAGAAAAGACCGGCCAGTTGACCGCAAGAGGCAAAACCATTATCGACCATACGCCGATGTCGAGGTTCGGCGCACCGGAAGACCTCGTCGGAACTATCCTGTGGCTTTTGAGCGATGCCTCGAAATTCGTTACCGGAGTTGTCGTCCCTGTTGACGGCGGGTTCTCGGCCTTTAGCGGAGTTTAAAAAAGTGCTTATCGAGCGGCAAAGTAAAGACAGTTTCGTTTCAAACGCCCACGCGAAAGAGGCGGTTGAAGAATTTTTCTCGCAGAATAATTACGCAGGCAAAAAGATTCTGCTGATAATTCCCGACAATACCCGTTCAGGCCCCATAGGCGAGATATTTAAGATGATTTTCGACTGCCTTGATAAAAAAGCAAAGGCCCTCGATATTCTCGTCGCCCTCGGCACGCATCAGCCGATGTCCGAAAAGGAAATCTGCAAAAGACTTTCCGTAACAGTCGCCCAGCGTAAAAGCAAATACGCCTCTGTGAAGTTTTTCAATCACGAATGGGAAAAGCAGCAGACGTTTACCTCTATCGGCAAAATGCCCGCTGACGAAATTGAGCAAATCAGCGATGGGCTTTTCAGTGAAGAGGTCGATGTGGCAATCAACAAGCTGATTTTCGATTATGATGAGTTTTTTATACTCGGCCCTGTTTTTCCGCACGAGGTTGTCGGCTTTTCCGGCGGGCATAAATACATATTCCCAGGAATCGCAGGAGCGGAAATCATAAACTTTTTTCACTGGCTCGGCGCGGTCGTTACAAATCCTCTTATAAACGGCAATAAATGGACGCCGACCCGCAAAGTCGTCGAAAAAGCCGCCTCTTTTATAAAAATGCCGAGGAAATTATTCGCCATTGTTGCCCTTGAAAACAAACTCAAAGGCTTATTTATCGGCGACTGCATAGAAGCGTGGGAAAAGGCCGCCGATTTGTCAGACAAAGTGCATATCGTCTATAAAGACAAGCCCTACAAAACAATTCTCGGTCTTGCGCCGGAAATGTATGACGATATATGGACGGCGGGCAAGGTTATGTATAAACTCGAACCCATCGTCGCAGATGGCGGAACGCTGATTATCTACGCACCGCATATCACCGAGATTTCATACACGCACGGCAAGGTCATCGACCAGATTGGCTACCACACGCGGGATTATTTCCTCAAGCAGTGGGACAAGTTCAAAAATTTCCCGCGAGGTGTAACCGCACATTCAACGCACGTCAAGGGAATCGGGACATACATCAACGGCGTTGAAAAGCCGAGGGTCAACGTTGTTCTTGCTACCGGCATCCCCGAAAGCCGCTGCAGAAAAGTAAACCTCGGCTATATGAACCCCAAGCAGATAAATATAGCAGATTACGAAGGCAAAGAGGACGAAGGAATTTTGGTCGTCCACCACGCCGGCGAAGTCCTGCACCGTCTTTCCGGCGGTTTCATACCCACTATCCCGCAGGAATAATTCAATCCTACCCCGCTAAAGAAGTTTTAACAATTCGGCAAAGGCTTTCTCAGGTTTAATCCCACATGCTTTTGACCAAGCCACAAATTCAGTTACATCGACTCGTCTGTTGGCTACTTCGCAGTTATGTACGTAAGACTGGGGTTTTCTGAGGATTTTTCCGATATCACGCTGGGTTAAACCTGCTTTTTGCCTCAGTTCTCTAAGAAAATGAGGCAAAATTTGATACATCATACTATGCTGTGATTTTGTAGCCATAGCCCATAATCTATGGGTTTTTATCTTGACACGAGTTAAGTGTCAGAGTACAATTCGCAACATTGTAAGTTGTTACAATACGCCTAATTTTTTGAGGAGTCAGGTAGTGGGGTTTTTGGAATTAACTATATTAATTTTGAAAGGGACTTAAATGAGAAGGACAGCACTTTTTGTCAGCCTGATTTGTTGCATATTCTATCTTGGTTGTAGTGGTCGAACTCCAAATCCAGCCCTATCTTATATGCCTGGCGATAATGCACTCAGTTGCGAGGAACTCAAAGTAGAAATGGCTAAGGTTAAAAGAGAAATAGCATTAAAACCGGCAAAAATAAAGGAAAGAGAAGCGAGAAATCAAGGACTAAATGTGTTTGGTTGGTTATTGATTTACCCGTGGTTTGAGATAGACACCTTGAAAGCTGAAGAGACTGAAATCCAAGCCCTGAATAACCGATACAACAACCTGTTGATGATTGCCTATGAAAAAGGTTGCTCCACTGGAAACCGTCGGCTGACTATTAAAACGTCGGAGAGCAGGGAACCTACTGTAGACGAGATTCTGACAGACGAACCAGAATCGTTACCTGTTGCTGCCCAATTGGGCATAGATTAACCATTGTGCTGACAAAATATTATCTTTTTAAAGACAATATTATTTGTGGTGTAATTTATTTGTATTTTGTTACAAACAAATGATGTGAGAAGGTGGGGACAAAAAAATGTCCTTCTGGTAAGGAGCTAAAAATGAAACGAATGTTTTCAAGAAAAAATATTATAGTGAGTGTATTAGTTTTGGCTTATTTGAGTGTGATTTTGCTTGCCAGTGGTTGTGCAGCACAGGCGAGCAAAATGGTGCCGAGAGATTTTGAAGTGGTAAATAAGCATCCCTATGCTGTCAGCATAAATGAATCGACAGGGGGTATCGATGCTAAACCTCTATGGGACTCGCAAATATCAAACTCAGCGTATACCGAAGCTTTAAGTAGAGCTTTGGCAAAATCAGGTGTTTTCCAGACTGTGACGAAGGGCGACGGTGTGGACTATATTCTTGATGTCACGATTCTGAGCTATGACCAACCATGGCATGGAGCTAATATTAATGTACGCATGGAAACAAAATGGGAATTGACTAACGCAAAGACACACACGCCTGTTTGGTCTAATACTTTTGCGACAGCTTACAGAGCGGCGTGGTTGAGTTCACTCTTTGATGATGAAAGAAAAGAAAAAGCGCATGAGGGCGCTG
>Ga0315278_10005893_pt1 | contig 11108 bp, 10 predicted proteins | sample YL17G06_0_MG_FD_203880 | JGI IMG/M metagenome (GOLD analysis project Ga0315278, IMG submission 203880) | Sediment microbial communities from Yellowstone Lake, YNP, Wyoming, USA - YL17G06_0 | ecosystem: Environmental > Aquatic > Freshwater > Lake > Sediment | place: USA: Wyoming | collected... | reverse complement strand
CTCGTTCATTATACTTCATGGGCGTATCCTTTCTTTTCCCCTCTTGCCAAGGGGTTCGTTAAGAAAATTATCTTTTATAGGATACGCCTTCTATTTATCCTGTCCACAACTTTGGGTTATATCTCATGGGATAATAGCTATTGTTGTAAAGGAAGACCATTTGAAAGGATGTATGTAGATGAAAATCACATGATGCGCGCTTTCAGGAAGGGAGCGGTAAAAAAGGGTGAAGCGATATTGCTACTAAAACATTACTCACGTTTCGCCAAACAGATGAATCATATGGCATCGAGAAATGATTTTCGATACATTTACGTATTCGAGGCACATTGATCCGGTTTTCTATTTTCCCCTCTCGCGTGTATTGAAGGCACTTTTGATGGCACGATCCAGTTCAAACATGTCGATGGGTTTTTTGATATATGCAAAGGCACCAGCCTCATTGGCCTTGATGCGGGAATCTATCTCATGAAAGGCGGTAATCATGATAACCTTCACATTCTCATTTTCTTTTTTCAGATTCTTGAGCACGGTGAAACCATCGATATCGGGAAGGCGAACATCTAAGATAACCAAATCGGTGGGGCTTTCTCTGTACTTTGTTAATCCGTCAGTTCCTGTACCGACGGTTACCACTTCGTTACCTTCCTCTGTGAGATACATTTCCAGTGTTTCACACATGGACGAATCATCGTCAATTACAAGAATCTTGGGCATTGTATATTCCTCAGAGTCTTCTTGTGTTTTTGTGAGACCTGAACGTATTAAGTGTCCTTTTGTAACTTCTGCCTTTACTAAAATTAATAATGTAAAAAAGGAGTTAAGTAAAGAACATTATGAATTATGTTCTCAAAAATTTACCACACATTCCTAATTCCTTGACCTCTACTATGGCGTTTGATACTTCCTTTCTAATTGAAAGGATGCATATCTGTTAAAAAGTGATGGATGCTTTGTTACGGAAGTTAGCGGCAAAAGAAACTTATTGAGTTTACCTACTAATGCTCAGCTACTCCATGTTTAATCGATTGAAGATTACTGACTGTAAGAGCGGATAACGACTAAGCTAAGCGACCGTCGCTGGCGAACCGGGTTGACCGTGAAAGGTGTTTGCGAATTGCACCCGCACTGAGCGGAGAAGCATAGCAGCGCTTCGCTGGAGCGCACTCATTAGGTATCATGTTGTGTCTCGCAAAAGGCTCAAAGCATAACGACACTCGGTTGCCAAAATCTTCTCATCGTAGTCACGGTCCGCAGCGCCGAACATCGCGAGGGCCTGGTGTAATTCATTAAACCGGTCATCATCGTCGAACCCGTACCTTGCCCTGCTTAGTCATGGCCTTGCGCTTAAGCAAATCTTAGAATTCAGACAAAGGACATTAACATCGCTAATTTTTCGTTGACACATAGACTCACTTCCTTTATATTCGCCCACCGAAAGCTGAACAGTGGGCGGATGCAAGCAACCTTTCTTGATAGCAAAATTTGAAGACATTAAATGCCGGTCCTGAGTTTACCGTGAGTAAACCCAGGGGATCATAATGACAGAGGCAATATTTTAAGGCTCATGTAATTGTCCCGCAGGTGATAGGATGAGGCAAAAGGAAATAAAGAGAAAGTCTGATAACTGGAAGGATCTCTATAAGAGAAAGACCTACGATGAAGTGGAGCTGGAAGTGGGAATGGAGCTCCCTCATGGCCCCGTACTTTTTTATAATGAGCTGGTAGCAGACCACAGTACGAATCCGAGGAATGTGGGCACTATGACGGATGCGGACGGGTTTGCGCACATTGGCGATCCTTCATGCGGTGATGAGATGCAGCTCTGGATTAAGATAGACGGAGGACGGATTGCGGATATAAAATTCCAATCCTCCGGATGCGCCGGAGCCGTTGCGACGAGCAGCATGACCACGGTGCTGGCCAAAGGCAAGACCATAGGTGAGGCGAAACGGATAAACGATGCCCATGTTATCCTTGCCCTTAAGGGGATTCCTGGCCGCGATGGCAAATGCATCTTGTCAGGAACCACAGCCTTGCTCGAGGCTATCGAAGATTACGAACGTAAAAACACCGCTGACAAAGATAGTGCATCGTAATCCCGTCTTATAAAGGTCGACTGTCACTCCTTCCATTCTGTGCAACCGCTGCGAAAGACCTCGGCTTGTATTATCCTATTGCACCTTTTCTACCGGATATTCTGCTTCGTTCCATGCCTTTATGCCGCCTGGCTGGCGATACGCGTTTTTGTAGCCGAGCCGAGTTGCCCACATCGCCCCATTGTGGCTCCGGGTGCATTCCACAAATCCGCAGTAAAAAACAATAACGCGGTTCTTATCGGGTCCAAGGAAATTTTTCAATGCCGATTTAGTCTTATCGTCGAGTTTTGTCATTTCCGGTCTGGGCAGTTCGAAATTTACTGCTCCGGGGTAATGTTGTTTCTTGAAACTGGCCTCGTATGGCTGGGTGTCAACAATCAGCATATCTTTTTTCTGGTCAATCCAGCTTTTCAACTCCTGTGTTGTTACGATCTTGTAACCGCCTCTTTCCACTTCCCGCGCAAATGTTACCGCACTCTTCTCAGTGTCGAGTTCTTTGGTACCCCAAGCGGAACTGACACTTGCAAGTCCTAAAACAGAAATAGCGCTGATCAAAATTGGCAACAATCTCTTCTTAATCATGTCTCATGAACCTCCCATTATCCTTATTGTCGTAGTCACGATCATTGATTTTGAATATGATATATAGCTTATTTGAATATGTCAAATTCCTATAATCTATAGACATGCGCCCTTTATTCTTGTTGGTTATGGGGAGGATAAAGACTTGCCGATTCTGCGGCTTGCTGCGGGGGGATTTATCTGAATGGTAAATGTCTCTTCACGATGTCCAAAAAGTGCTTGTGGTACATCATTAGAGGAAATTGCTTCTTGTAGACGAGGTAGAAATATCTTTCCATGTTGCAGTCGCTGACATTAAGAGCGGTCAGTAAACCCTGCGACAGTTCTCGTTTAATCGCAAAAACAGAAAGAATGGAAACACCTAAACCGGCCAGGATGGCCTCTTTTACGGCCTCGGAACTTCCCATTTCACAAATCACATTGAAACGAGACAGACTTGTGCGCCGCTGTTTTTCCAGGCATTCCTCGATGATATCACGTGTCGCCGACCCTTTTTCCCGAATGATGAAGGGTATCTCTCTGAGATCTTCCACTTTCACAGCTCTTCGGTTCGAAAGAGGGTGGCCAGCGGGGACAGCGAGGACCAGAGAATCCTTCCATAGACGCTGCACAACCAGTTTCTTGTTTATAGGTTCTTTACCGATGAAACCCATTTCTGCCTGGTCATTCAGGATAATTTGCAGCGTTTCCTCGCTGTCATGCATCTGCATGTGTACCCGTATATCAGGGTGCGCATTTTTCAGACTGCTTAGCAAGCGGGGAAGAATGTATGTGGCCGGTATTGTGCTGGCAGCCACATAGATATGTCCTGATTCCTGCGCCTTGTGTCTTACGACGCGTTCTTTGGCATCCGCCCTTAATCTGATTATCCGTTTTGCATAACCATATATAATCTGACCCTCCGGCGTAAGAGAAATTCCCGTTACTCCACGGTTGACCAATCGCGATCCTACCGCTTCCTCCAGGTTTTGGATCTGCTTGGTGAGAGACGGCTGGGAAAGGGAAAGTTTGGCAGCGGCTCTGGTGAAGCTGCCTGCTTCGATCAGTGCCATGAGGATTTCCAGTTGCTGGGTGGTAATATTCCTGAATTTATCCTGGCTCATATCAAGTAAGTTACCACAATTACGAGCTATAATCAAAGCGGGAGTCTTTGTGATATTTTTCAAACCTTAATTTATTGCGGCAACACAAAATATTGACGCATATAGCCGATTACTGTAAGATGCGCGCATGGAAGAGAAACTAAAGATACGCCTTACCGAGACTGTCCACGGGGCCGGTTGAGCCTGCAAGATCGGTCCGGGCGACCTGAGTGAAGCATTGCGAGATTTGCCGTTGATTTCCGATCCGAATTTGATCGTCGGGATGGAACATGCGGAAGACGCCGGAGTTTATAAACTCCGTGATGATCTGGCCATTATCCAGACGGTGGATTTTTTTACGCCTATCGTGGATGATCCTTACACATTCGGCCAGATAGCCGTCACGAATGCCCTGAGTGATGTCTATGCCATGGGAGGAAGGCCGATTACAGCATTGAATATTGTATGCTTCCCCGCAAAGACAATGGATATGTCTATACTCCGGCAGATTCTTCAGGGAGGGCTCGATAAAATGCGGGAGGCCGGCGTCCTTCTCGTCGGAGGGCACAGCGTAGAGGATGACGAACCAAAATATGGGCTTTCTGTGACCGGCGTTGTGCATCCTGACAGAGTCCTGCTCAATAGAGGCGGCAGGGTAGGGGACAAGTTGATTCTCACCAAACCCTTAGGTACCGGTATTGTCTCTACGGCGCTGAAGGGCGGGCTGGCCGGTGAGGCGCTTGTGGCAAAGTCGACAAAGTACATGACCACACTGAATAAGAAGGCGGCAGAGCTCATGCTGGAAATGCCTGACATTCATGCCTGTACCGACATCACGGGATTTGGATTTCTTGGTCATGCCTGTGAAATGGTGGAAGACTCCGATGTGGGCATGCTTATTAATGCGTCATCTATTCCATTCTTCCCGGAAATACGGGAATTCGTCGAGACAGGTATAGTACCGGGGGGGCTGGAACGGAATCGTCAGTATCGCGCGAAGTTCATCGAGGTTGCTCCGGCATGTCCTGATTGGCTGGTGGATATCCTGTTCGACCCGCAGACCGCCGGCGGACTGCTTATTGTCTTGCCGGAAAGTCAGGCGGAGACATTAATCGGCAGGATGCATGCTGATGGTATTGTTGAGGCGGCCATCGTGGGTGAAATCATTTCGGAACCAAAAGGGAAAATACGGGTTCTCTATCCGTAATCATCTAATTGTCTGGAGGAGAGGTCCGGTTTAGCGACGCTTATGAAACGCATTGAATCCTTCCTTATTAAAGAAGAAACATTACACAATGTAATGAAACTCAAGACCATGGTCAAACAGGATGATGCCCTTGCGGTTCTTATGTTTGGCAGTCCTGACCCGGACGCTGTTGCATCATGCATGGCCTTTCAGGAACTCCTCCGGCAGACAGCGGGTTTGTCAAAGTGTACCTTTGTTGCCACGGAACCCGTCGTTCGCCAGCAGAATATTGAGTTCATCCGGGCAATGAAAGTGGACATTCAACTCTTGGACAAAACAGATATCCGGGCATACCGGCTGATTGCCATTGTAGACGCCCAGCCTACCTTTTTCGGCGCTGCCCTCCAGGACGTTCAACCACAGATTGTCTTTGATCATCATCCCTGCACAACAGTATGGCACGCGGAGCTGGCCGACATACGGGAGAATTACGGCGCCTTATCAACGATGATGACGGAGTACCTTCTCGCTGCAAAGGTGAAAATTCCCAAGAAACTTCACACGGCTCTTCTTTACGGAATCAAGGCCGATACAAACAATTTCGAGCGCGACGTCATTCTTGAAGACATCAGTGCATACTACCTGAATTTTGCCCGCGCTAATCGACAGCTTATCCGCCGCATCGAACTGAATCAAATCCCCGAACGCTTTCTCAAGTATTACGATTACGCATATCGCAACAGGCGGCGCTACCGTGACAGGATGATGAGTTTTCTGGGCAGGGTGGAAAGTGTCGATGCATGTGTTCAGGTGGCGGACTTCTTTCTGCGCATTGTTGATATTTCTTACGTTATCATCGCCGGAATCGTTAAAGAAAGGCTTATCATTATTTTCAGGGGGGATGGGTACCGCCAGGATTGCGGGGCAATTGCCGCAAAGGCTTTCGCAAACTATGGGAATGCCGGAGGCCACAGGGGTGCGGCGCGCGTGGAGATTCCCATCGATACGATCAGAGAAGTAATAGGCAATGACATATCTCAGGAGGCTGTAGACCGCTTCCTCATGCAGCGTCTCCGCGGGAAGCGCAATCAAACGAAATAGGCGAGAAAATTTAGCCCTCCGGATGCACGTAACCTGAGGGGACGAACTTTTCAAAGTTCATCTTGAAGTTCAAAAGAGTAAATATCTAAAAAAAGGCGGCATCCATTTTGGAGGCCGCCTTCTTTTTGAGAAGGTTTGTGGGGTTTCTTATTCTTCCGTGCTTGCTTTCGCGGTCGATTCCGTCTTTACGGTGTCTGTTGTTTCCGATTTTCCAGCATCGTCTTTCTTTGTCTCACTTGCGGGCGCCTTATTTCCGCCGTAGTCCGTAACGTACCAACCCGAACCCTTCAAATGGAAGGATGACATGGAAATCAGTTTGCTGACAGGACCTTTACAGAATTTGCACGTCTTCGCGACGCGATCAGTCATGTGCTGAAACAGTTCGTACTGCTTTCCGCACTTCCTGCATTTATATTCATAAATCGGCATATAAACCCTCCAACAACGAGCATTTTATCAATGAAAAATATCTCCTATTTTGTAATGATTGCTGAAGCAATCAAAAATAAGTCTGAGATCAGGAGAGATGCAGGACTGAAGCAAATCCTTCGTTATAGTATGGACTTTATCTTCTTCCCGCTCTTTTTCTTCCCGCGATGCGTCGAAATCAATTTCTCTGGCCTCGAACCGTATGATATGCACAAGCTCGTGGGCGGCAATATATAGTAACAAAGGGTTCAGTCTGATGAAAGAATGTCCCCTCTCGACGGCATTGAGAATCCGGTTATCCTGAAGACAGACTCTGTAAAAATAAGAATCATCCGATTTATCCAGGTCTTGATCTTTATTGAAATGGTACCTGCATAAATGGGCAAATGCCCCATCTCTCACTTCGTGTTTTTCAAGATCAGCGAGGGTCTTTACATCGTACCGGTATTTCTTCATCTCTTCGCGGTTGAAACGGAAATACTGTCCCGTGAGGTTTTCCGCCTGTAGAAACACATTATTTGCGAGCGACCTTTGTGCCGGATTGAAATGCATAGTCAAACCATTGGATTAGGATAATAACCCCCGAAAGTCACACATAATATAGTCATTTATCACATATTGTCAACGTTCTTATGTTGACGTCTTATGTGAAACGATTATTGATTTGCAAGGGGCGGGATAAGTAAGCTGTTTCAGATGCTTATGTGCTATCAGACTGTCGCCCTCGTTTCATTTCTAAGGAGCGCAACCACCCCTATGTCATTCCGAAGGAGCGTAGCGACTGAGGAATCTGTGATGCATTGAAACAGATCCCTCTCTTCGCTCGGGACAAGGATTTCTCACGGAGTTTACCCTAAGTAAACCGAAGGGTTCGAAATGGGTGTAATGGCAAATCAACTATCTTTGCTTACAACGGCCCTCTTTTTCTTTCGTGAGCCTTCAGGGCTGAAGCAATTACCCGGTCAATGAACTCTGTCTGGGTAATTCCGGAGGCCGCTGCCTGGTGGAAAAGAACGGTGGAGGGCGTCATTCCGGGGAGGGTATTCGGCTCGAGGACAGCGACTCTCCCGTCCTTCCTCACGAACATATCGATTCTTGCATAGCCCCGGAGGTCAAGGGCAGAGAAGGTCTCAACGGCAACGTCCTTAATCTTCTGGAGTACATTATCCGGAACTCTGGCCGGGGTTTTATTTTCACCCTGACCATAGAGAAACTTGTCTTCAAGGGAAAGGACGTCATCCGTAGGAATGGTTTCAGAGGGAGTCAGCGCCAATGGCTGATCATCCTCGATGACACCGCATGTTACCTCCATGCCGTCGATGAATTCTTCAACCAATGCCGTGTTATCCCAATGGAATGCTTCTTCCACGGCAGACGGGATGCCTTCTCTCGAAACCACCTTTTTCACGGCCGTACTGCATCCCTCGCGTGTCGGCTTTACGACGCAGGGGAACCGGATATCTTTTTCAATGGCGTCAAGGATTTCCTTATTCTTTTCGGATTGCCATTGCCGTTTGAAAACGGGCAATGTTTTCGGCACATCAATTCCGCTTGCGGCCAGGATATTTCTGCACACATATTTATCCATCCCTAAAGCAGATCCCAGTACCCCTGAGCCGGTGTAGGGGATGTTGAGAAGCTCCAGCAGGCCCTGCAAGCATCCATCTTCACCGTACTTGCCGTGCAGGCCGATGTAGATAAAATCTGTCCGGGTCTTCAACAGCTCATAGGGGATATATTTCGCTTCTTCCGGCAGGTCCTCCTCAATATCTTTCGTGCTGTTTCGCATCAAGAGCTTTATCGGTATTTCCCAGAAGGCGGCCTTGCTATCCATGAATATGGCGATGGGATCATACTTCTTACGATCAATTTTATTAAAGATATTTCTGCCGCTCTCAAGAGAAACCTCTCTTTCAGAAGACACTCCTCCCATTATAATCCCGACCTTGAGCTTCTCGCTGCCCGTGCTATTCGATGATGTCAACTGCTTTCCCCCCATTATTACCAGCCTTGTCAGCCCTACGACTGCGGACTATAATGATATTTTGTTTTCTTGTAAAGTCATTTCGCGGAGCTGTTGCAACCTATTATTAGCTTGCCGGCACAGAGCGATGATCATAGCGAGACCGTTATAAGGGCCCCTTTTTTTCCTGATGAATTTTGACTGCGTTTTGTATCAGCCTGGATATGACCATCGTGGGAAGCATCCCCATTGAGGCGGCCTGTTCAAAAAAGAATGATGAAGGTGCCATACCGGATGAGGAATTGGGGTCCGTGATGAGTATCCGTCCGTCCTTCGTCAGAAAGCCATCAATGCGTCCATACGATCTGAACCCCAATGCATGGTAGGCTTTGACGACTTCCGCTTTGATTTTTTCTACAACATCGGAGGGGATATTTTTGGGGGGGGTGAACTTCCTGCACCTCCCCGGCATATATTTGTCGTCATAGGTATAATATTCGCTTTGAGGGTAAATCTCCGTGAGATCAAGTGGCCTGGCAACGCCCGCCTCTTCCAGAACGATGCACGAAAATTCTATCCCCTGAAGATATTCCTCGACCAGAACTGCATTATCATATCTAAGGGCGTCTTCGATCCCCTTCTCGAGGGAATCTTCATCTTTGACGCCTGTAACGCCTACGCTTGAACCTTCCCTGGTAGGCTTCGTAAAAACAGGGAATGCAAAATGTTTCGTGATTCTCCTCTTGACATCTTCTTTATTTTCCATCCACTCCCTTTCGTGGACGATGATACTGTCGGGGACACTCAACCCCTCAGACTTCAGGAGTATCTGCTGCATGTGTTTGTCCATGCCCAGGGCTGATGCCAGTATCCCGGGGCCTGTGTAGGGTATCCCCAAGAGTTCCAGGAGACCCTGGATGCATCCGTCATCTCCATATTTTCCGTGCAGGGATATGAAGGCGAAATCGATCTCCTTCTTCAGATCCTCGTATGATATCTTACGCGCCTCCCTTGCCAAACGTTCTGATATGTCAACGGTGGTGTTTTGAGAAACGAGTTGCCACGTGATGACCCACAGGCTTCCATGATCATCCATGAATATCGGTTTGCCTTCGTAAAGTTCAGCATCAAGGTTATCATAGACATTCCTGCCGCTGTTTAGTGAAACTTCCCTTTCCGAGGACATGCCGCCCGATATGATGCCTACTCTTAGCTTTTTCATACAATCAAAAATCCCAGAAAAAAGTCACGCCACTGTTGGGGAATATCCATTCATCGTCGCTGATTCGAAGCCTGATGGATTTTCCCCGTTTCCGGATAATCTCCGGATACGGTTGCTTCCCTGCAAAGAAGCTGACTTCTTTCACATATTTGAATTTTACTCCCTCATAATTGAACGAAATATCAAGACCCCTGGTGGGGTAAACTATATATACAGAGAAGGTATTGCTGCTTTTGGATTTCTTCGTAATAATCTCGATTTCCACCCTGGCATGTTTATTCAATTTCTTCTTTAGCTTATCATCGCCGCACCAGACCTCATAACCCCTCTCGGTATTTTCCGTCCTTATTATAGGTACATCTTCATTGTCTATGCGCACCCCGGCGACTTTGAAATCCTTCTCCGTAACCGGATCATCCCCCCTGCTTAAAAGCCACCGGTACTCGCATTTCTTGTCGTCGAAGAAAGAGGCCAATTGTTCATCGTTCAGGGCGCAGCCTATCATGAAGAAATGATTCTTTAAGGTCTTCATATATTCGACATGAGTGGTGACCTTGAAGTATTCTGCCGCTCTCTCGTCTGACAACCTCTCTTCCTTGGAAAACTCATTTACAGAGATATCATACTTGAAATTGGTCCTTAGCTCCAACTGACGGTCTTCTTTGCCAAAGAGGGTTTCAAACATCTCGTAATATATGGCATCTCCCAGCTCTTCATCGTGGGCCCTTGCCTGAAAGCAGTGGCGCATAATACCGTCGATTCTGGCGATCGACTTTTCTTCGCCGGGAATAAAAATTCTCCGCAATCGGGGCTCTACGGTATCAGTTTTTCCCTTATGCAAGAAAACCCGTGGCGCCCGTTTGCCTAAAGCGCATAGAATTTCATAGCTGATGGTATTCACTTTTCCCGCGATCTCATCGGCAGATATGTATTCATGGCCCTGGCCGCCCATCAGGACCACCTCATCACCGATCCGGCAATTATCTATGTGGCTGACATCGACGGTGCACATGTCCATGGAGATATTCCCGACTATAGGGGCACGCTCTCCTCTGACAAGCGCTTCGCTTTGATTGGATAGGATGCGTCCGTATCCGTCACCGTATCCGACCGGTATAGTCGCTATCTTTGTCGGCTTACCCGTTATATAGGACCGGCCATAACCGATGCCGTATCCTTTGGGGAATTCCTTAATGAGGACCACCCTCGTCTTAAAACTCATGACAGGCGCCAGGTCCGCCTTTGTTCTTGTTTCCGGTCCGGGATAGATGCCATAAGACATGAGACCCGGCCGTACCATATCCAGGTGAAACATTGGGTAATTGAGGATGGCTCCGCTGTTTGCCATGTGTTTGACGGGAATCCGAATCTGGTGTTTCTCCAGTTTCTCCAGAAGCTCTTTAAAGAGTTTCCACTGCATGGTGTTATATGCATCCATAGTTTC
>Ga0315278_10005888_pt1 | contig 11113 bp, 12 predicted proteins | sample YL17G06_0_MG_FD_203880 | JGI IMG/M metagenome (GOLD analysis project Ga0315278, IMG submission 203880) | Sediment microbial communities from Yellowstone Lake, YNP, Wyoming, USA - YL17G06_0 | ecosystem: Environmental > Aquatic > Freshwater > Lake > Sediment | place: USA: Wyoming | collected... | reverse complement strand
TGGGTCTCTGCGTTGACATGTGGATCCCTCCTTGCCGCGATGTGACCGTACGGGGAAATATGCCGAGTGTGCTACCGGCGTTGGAGCGGCGGAGACTGGAGAATCGGTCGCGTTGGGAAGGGCGATGAAGCGCGAGAGATGAGACAGTCGGCGTGGCTGAAACGTCTTTATTGTGATGCTACGCGCCCAGGCCCCCTCAGTCAAGCGGTCTTAGTGTCGGGTGCTTCTGTCATTGAGCCGAGCAGGGGATACGACACAAGATGAATCTGCTCACAGCCACGTGCCATGGAAAGTTTGAGCGCGAAATTTCATGGAGGCTGCCTATTGTAAAATGTATTGATTCAACGTCTTCCATCATACCAAACCGATAACCGCTTCTTGTCCTGCAATGTTCGGCGTGGATGAAGCAGGACTCGCAGGATCTGCGCCGCGATCTCTTGCGCGGAATAGAGTGTCACCTTGCGTGCCGATGTCTCCAACGGATGCTGTGTCAAGATGCCGAATTGAAGGTTGCGGTCTCGTCCCCACCGTTTGAGGTGCTTGCTCAAGCGTATTTCCTCGGCCGCGTAGAGCTCCTGGGTAAAACCACCGACATCGCGAAACGCATCGCTGCGACAGACAAGCATTGCACCGGACGCCCAGCGAAACAGCATCGACGCGGCCATCCACATGTGCAAGATCGCGTTCGCCCACCATGGGATCCCTGGCATATGTAGCGTGCAGCTACAACCGACGTTCTTCCCCTTTTCAATCGCCTGTAAGATATCGGCAAGCAATCCTGGATTTAAGAGACTGTCGGCATCCAGAAACAGTAACCAATTTCCCGTTGCCTGAGCTGCACCGGCGTTGCGTGCGCGACCGATTTGATTGATCGGCTCAAATACCACCTGCGCTCCTGCCTGCCTCGCCAGATTGGCGGTGCGGTCGGTCGAATTATTGTCGACCACAATGATTTCCGACGTAAAACCAGGCGTGCAGTTGGCGCCGAGTGATGCCGTAATGGACTGCAGACAGCGTTCAATCAGACGCTCTTCATTAAAAGCTGGAATGATTATTGAGAGATGCATAGGAACATGGATCCCGGTTTATGGAGCCGAACCTGCCATGTAGTGACGGGAACTGGCGTGTCTCTCTAAGTCGTCGAGCTGCAAAACAGGATAGACCAGATAGACCAAACAAACCAGAGTCACTCACTGTCCGCTACGCATAACGGGCAGTGAGTGACTGAATTGTGGAGAGTAAGGGGCGGGAGGAGGAACGGCACAGAACGTCGGATTATTCTGCGCTGCGAGCTCAAAGCATGGGTCTGTGTTTATCTGAAACTGAGAATGTCCTCGGTTTATTTCCCGGAAATATTTCAAGTTGTTGAAACGGGCGCGGGCGTTTGTGCAGCGTTTTTAAAATGCGACTTCTTGATCTTCATGAGAGCGAACTGCTTCTCGGTCGGCGCAAAGGGCCCCGATTTCCCTCCCTTGTAACGTTTCTCAAATTGCTCGATGAGCTGGAGCGCTTCTATCGTGCGTTCCTGCGTGGTCAAGAGTTCCACGAGGCGAAAATAGGTTGGTACGATCAGTGGCATATGCCGAATTTCCTTCGCATGCTCAAGCGTATAACGGTATTTGTCCATTGCGATAGTTGGATTGGAGCAATCTCCCAAGACAGCCTCCAGCACATAGATACCCAACCGGTCGGTGTTGGCGCTGATGCTCCGCTCCCAGGGACCAAGGATCATCTCCTCCAATTCACCCTGACTCAACTGTATCGGTTCACGCTTGCGGGACAATTGTAACTGCTTGACGATTTGGTCCGCTTCGGGCCACGCGCCGTATAAGCCGACAAGAAAGCCGATACAGCGTGCGGGGGTCTTACATGTTCCCTTGATCGGTGAAAACTGCCTCTTCATGACCTCACTCGGAGGATACACCGTACCATGGGCCGAGCGGCACACTTCGCAGACCGCTCGATCGTCGGCCAGGGCATAGAGATACATACGAATGCCCGATCGGTCGAAAATATCGATGGCGAGAATTCGTCCCTTCATCGTTTGGATTTGATAGTACTGCCACAGGACAAGCAATCCAAAAATTGCCAGCAAGTAGGGGAGAAAATCTGGCAGGACGAAACTGGAGCTGGTTTCCATAAGCTTCTCTTACAGCATCGAAGGCCTTACGGCAGCCTGAGGGAAGTATAATAGGTGATGCCAATAGCCTAGAAATAACTGGGTTTCTGAACAATGCAACAAGGGCATTCTGAGCGAACACATTCAACGGTATCAGGGAGCAAAGATCGTCGGGTAGCCGCGCGCCGAAAAATGAACCCTGATACCTTTTGCTAGAACGGCTACAGGGAACGCAGAAAGTTCAGAACGTCCTGCTTCTGATTCTCTTGGAGTACATTGAAGTTCTTGATCACTCCGTTCGCTTCGGATGCGTTGAAGGTAAAGAAACTTCCGCTTTGGTGCGCCCGGATCGCCTCCCGCAAGTCCGACGTTCGTCCATCATGCAGGAAGAATAGCCGCTGTCCCAGGCCCCACAAGGGGGCGGTACGAAACTCTGTGGGCCCCGCCTGTCCTTGCGTAACCCCATCGCTCAGCCCAGGGCCCATGTCATGGACTAACAAGTCGGAGAACAGATTTGCCGGCTGACTGCGCAAGGCAGCGACGGTGGCATTGCCTGTATTGAGCGTGGGGGTATGGCAGAGCGCGCAGCCGGTGTCGGTAAACAACTGTCGGCCCCTCCCGATCGAATCAGCCCCGCCAGGTGTATTGGGCGAGGGCACCGGTGGCGCTAGGAAACGCATGAAGAAGGCAAACTTTTCGATCGGACTGACGGCATCAACAGGCGTCTTGCCTGCAGTGTCGGTGATGGTGTTGGGAACGGTCGCAAACTGGCATGTCGGGGTTTCATCGCGTTCGGTCTGAAACAGCTCGTTAGTGATCCCCATTTCGACGTTGTACGCCTCGCCGGAGAACAACAGTAGCGATTTGTTCTGGGCTTTCCATCCGAACCGCGCGACCGTGCCGTCATTGCCGTTGTTATTCGCCTGGCCGGAGATCGCATGGCCGGCAAGGACGATATTGGGTCGGCCTGCAATATTGAGCGCTTTCTTTTTCGGCAAATCCTTGGCCTGGTTGGCAAGGATCGCCTGGTCTGGGATCTGTTCGATCAGGCCCGCGCCAAAGAGCGGCGTGGGAATCCGGAAGATTACATTGTGGCGCGCGAATTCCTTTTCGAAATTCGGCTGTGCGAGCGTGCAGCCTGATGCGTCTGTAAGGCCAGCGATTGTAAATAGAGCGTGGACACCGCCGTCCGGCGTTCCGTCAGGATTTTTCACGAATCGTGCCTCGCGCACCGGTCCTTTCAGCGTGATGAATGAGGGGATGCGGTTGGTTGCGCCGTTCTTGTTGGCAAATGCTACCTGTGGATTCACCGGCAGGCTCGTTCCGCCGACTGCCGGCTGTATATGGCAGCCGGCGCAGCTGTCAAGGTTCATCGTCGGCCCCAAGCCCTCCTCGGCCCCTTCCTCTTCTACGAACTCGCCCGTGCCAGCCTTAAAAAAGGCAAGCTCGGTCTTGGTCAGTCCCGGAAGGGGGGCGCCTGCACCAGCAATTCCGCCACGCACGCCGGGATCGCGGGCTGTGGACGACGAATCAACCGGAGAAGGAATTTCAGCACAGGATAAGAAAACACCGACGGCTGCCAGGGTGAGAAACAGCGGGGCAACAATCTTTTTCATGGCAACTCCTCCGTTGACAGATATTCGTGTCATATGAACTCTATGACCGATGATCGAATGAAACTCTGTAGGCAAGTGGAAGATCCATGGTGATGTTACACCTCTTTTATGAACAGGGAGAGCGTTTATTGTATTGGAGCGTTCTGGTCATCGGTGAGTGAGGGGTAAGGGGGTGAATGATCAATGGCAACTATTGAATGGTTCGGACGGTTGACGAATGACGAAGTAAAGGCCGGACCGTCACATGCAGTGAAATGGTTTACGGAGGCGGTTTGTGTTGGGGGCTAAAACGAAGCAACCAATGCTTGAGCAAGGCAAAAGAGACTCATCGCGAAGGAGCCGTAGGCCGTTAGATAGGCAAAGCTCCGAACATGTGTGGGGCCCCAAATCATCTTCACGACCGTGGGGAAATAGAGCACCGATGTCCATTCTGGTGGATCGGTCATCCAGCGCCACTGCTGTCTGAGTCCGTAAGCCAACACTGCGCCATACAGGACGCCGCCTGTGCAGACCAAAATTTCCATAATTTCGACGGAGCGAGCTTCTTCCATCCTGCTTCTCCCACAGTGGCAAACCAGTTCATTCTACGTTGTCTGGCTTGGCGGGTCTATGGCTGCGGAGTGAGTGAAGGGCTCGGGGAAGTGAGGGTGAGGCGTAAGGGAGACCCTGCGAGTCGATGTCTGGATGGCATGTGTTATGCCTATGACTATCCGGAAAAATTAGGATAATACCCGTTGACATATTCTGTTGAAGAGGCGTAATGATGAAACAGTTCGCACACTGGTTGATCTGTAGTGAGATGAAGAGTGTGCGACTCCGCATAATCCCATCGAATCACTCCGAACCAAGGAGGAGGTGTAGATGGCAGACCTTAGTCCACCGGATCACAACGGCCCGTCGAGTTAAGGGCGAGGCGCCTCGTCAGTCATAGCTAGTCGGTTCTCCATCGGTTATCGCCTTCCCGCGTTAGGGAAACACATACCGATGAACCAGTATGGAGAACCAAATAGGCGAGAGGGACACCAAACGTCTGGGATCGAGTCGCATCCTCTCTGACGAGTCGCCTGTCAGCCCAATCCTCGCACGGGTCTTCAGGATCAGCACACAAAACGTACTGTCGGCGTCCTAAGCGCCACACACGGGCGACCTCCCACCTAGTGCAGGGTCGCCCGTGCTGCTTCCTGCGTGTACAAGGGAATCGATCTTTAGCAGCTCACGACTGCTCAGGTCGTGGCAGTGGGGGTCAGAGACGGATGGACAAAGATTGCTGAAACATCACGCGCCGCGAAACGTTGGATTGCAAGACCTGACCCTCATTCTTGCGTGCGACCATCGCATCCCGTGGTGCGCCACGCACCCCTTTTCCGACTCTATCCAGCAAGCGAGCGGTCAAGACGAGGTCAATGCTGGAGGCGACGGCAAAGAGAGGCTTGGTGAGTGCGCCCAAGGCGTAACCGAATAAGGCCAGCCCCTTCCGCTTGCCCAAGTAGTCGCTCAGCGTTCCTGAAAAGACTTTGACGACCAGCGCCAGCGACTCGGCGAGCCCTTCAACAAGGCCGACCGCCATCGCACTGGTTCCCAATATCGTGACCATAAACAAGGGCAGCAAGCTATGGATCATTTCCGACGAGATGTCCATCAGCAAGCTGACAAAGCCCAACACCCAGATCCCCGAGGGAATGTGGCGGAGGGAATGTTTCATCTGTAGCTCGACTTTCATCGTGCTGATCCTTATCAAGACCCTTGTGCAATCGAACGATCCAATGCAGGCGAAGGTATCGCGACATTCTACTTTTTCAGGACGGCTTAGACCATGCCTCCGTCGTGCGGTATGCTCACCCGCTCAATCCCGGGCGGATACTTCATCCGCCCGTCCTGAGTCTGCCGAGGCAGCCTCTTTACCCAGGGCCGCGCCTATTTCCGGCGCCGATTTCTGTCTTGTGGGTGTGTTGTGAGGAAGGACGATTCAAATGCGTTGCCATTGTTTGGCGTGTCGAAAGTTACAGCTCGCAGGTTCGAGTCCTGGAAGGGGGCCCGTGCCGTTCCGCCGAACCCACCTCACCTATGGGGTCGTTTGGAGTCAACCCGCGCGGTACAAGGGGAGACAGGCTCCTATGCTGAACGATGGTTCCAGGTTTTTTTGTCTAGGCCCTGTGGATCATAGGGGCGAAATGGCCTCATTGGATGGGGAACGAAATGATAATCCCTCCCATCACATCGTAGAGCTTGTAGTCCTTCTTTGTGCTCAGCTCATGGTTGTTATGGCACGCGACACAGGACATGGAGACGGCTCGGTCTGCAAATATCGCCTTGAAAAAATGTTTGTCACTTTCGGTAATGATTCCCGTATAGGGTTTTCGGGGATTCTTTGCCACCGCTTCCAGGCCCGTTCGTTCGAACTGATCAGTAGGCCCGTTTTTTTTGTAAATCGGCCCCAGGCTAGCCAACCGGATACGAAGCCCGAGTCCGAGCCCCTGAACCTCTTGACCAGCCATTTGTAGCATTTGAGCCGGAAGAGGCACCGTCCCCTTCGCTTTCCATTCTTCCGCCGCCACAGTGATTTTGAGATCCTGAAGCCGTTCCACGACATGGGCGGAATAGATGGTCCGATCAGCCTGAATGATCGCATGAATGTACTCTGCAACCACTTCCGGTGGAATTCCCGCTGTCTCTCCGGCCTGCACGACATCTACTGCGACACCGGCGAGCATGATGGCGCAGAGTCCGCCAAGGATCCGTCCCGCTATTCTCTCGATCATGGCAAACCTCTTAATCAGCTTTCTGAGACAGAACCTGCCTCAGAAAGAGTATATCTCCGTCGCATCTCCTGACTTCCTCGATTCTACCAATAGGCCCTCACAAGTCTCGAAGTCCGGTTACTGGAATCAAGGTTTCGTATGCAGCATAAAGATCTCCCCTCGCATGCTGTCATCAGCAAACTTCCCATGGATATTGCACCAGAAATGAAACTGATCAAAGCCGGCGTCAGGGATGTCAAAGCGAAGCGTCACGTTGTCTCTCGGCTCAACCCGAACCCCGACCGCGGTGTGGGTATACACGAGGGTAGCCCGGCCTGAAATCTGAAGATCCTCCGCCTTTAGGAGCAAGGGCGAGATGAACTCATGCGCCACATTGTCCTCATTGCGGAGCTGGATGACAATGTCCCTTCCGACTGGTAACGAGAAGGCTGGATTCGGCAGAGGGTTTCCTGGTTGTGCCCCTTTGATGACGTGAAAGTATTTGTCCTTCATCACAAGGACCACATCGGGGTCATACAGCGACTCCTCGGCCAAACTGATTCCGCCAATCCCTAGCCCAAGGGCGAGCGGGATAACGAATGCTGTCAATGACAATCGTGACATTATCAGCCGCCAATCTCGCCCCTGGTCTCTATGATCAGCAATTCCCCGCGCATTTTTTGTCCATGATCCTTCCCATGGACATTGCACCAGAAGACATCATAGCTGGATTCTGTGCCACCATATTGGTCCGCCTTCGCCACGGGGGCGTTAAATTCAAGGGTCACCGTATGCCCTGGATCGACGCGAACTCCGGTGGCTCGTGCTGTCTTGACCAAGGTGGCGTTGCCCGAAATGCGGAACGGGACATCGCGGAACAGTGTGGACATAAACTCATGCGCCACGAGATCCCGGTTGCGAAGTTGAATGACCGTCGGCGTCCCTGCTATGAGAGTAAAACCACGTTCTGTCGCCCCTTTTGTGACGTGAAAGGCTTTCTCGCTGATATCAATGGCCACGTCAACTTTTCCTGATTCGGCCTCACCAACCGTCCCTTGCGCCTTGTCTTCAATCGGCCCGGCACTCGCTGTCGCAGCGAAGGCGAGTGCGGCAACGATTCCACTAATGACCCTGATGTAGTGCATAGTCGATCCCTCCTTGCTAAAGATTGCCTTGCCCGATCTGCTTGACCTATTTCTTTAAGCCACCGCTTGCATCTCCAGGCTAGGCCGTCTGTGAGGAGCTGTCAAGACGCTTAGACGCGTGTGGGATGGCGAGAGTGACCATAGGCTGTCTGCGTATTACGTCGAGGTGTGTGGTTTCGTGGCGGAAAACCGTAGGCGAACATAATCAGCGTGCCAGATGCCATGGGCATCACAGAGCACAGGGCGCAAGGCTTCGACTATCTCGGAAATAAAGCCTGGTTTTTCTGGTGCGGGCAAAGCAGACGTGTAAGGCTGTGCGAACGTCTCAAGCCAACCGCCTAGACCTCCTGGCAGCGGAGTCGTGCGGGGCATGAGCGCAATGCTTTCTACCATAAACCCCCTGGCCTTCAGCCATTTTCCATATTCCTCTGGGCGAGGGAAGAACCAAGGATGAGCGATCACCACACCTCGTGAAGAAAGCACAGACTCGATAGCCGTAACAATGGTAGCAACATTGTCATATCCACCGAATTCACCGACAAAGCGTCCACCGGGTTTGAGTGCATTCCAGACACCGGCAATGACCTGTTCAGGATTCTTCATCCAATGCAATGCGGCATTGGAAAACACGGCATCAAATTCGTCGATGAAGGGGAGTGTGTGCCCATTCATCACCTGAGCAGTCAGACCCAGCGATTTGGCCGCCGCGACCATTTCAGGACTTGAATCGACACCGACTACCGTACAGCCGAGTTTCGCGAGTTTGAGGGTAAGCGCGCCATCGCCGCAGCCCAGATCGAGGATGCGTTCGTCAGGCTTCGGAGCCAGCAACTCCACAACGGGCATGCCGAGATCGGAAACGAACCGGGCATGTTCGGCATACTGTGCGGGGTCCCAATGTTGTGCGTGTGATGAAGACATAGAGCAAACGAACATGTGAATGAAGTCTATTGCAGACAAGTCTAACGCAAAATCGGAGGGGTATCCATCGCTCCAGAGGCGATGATGGAGTGAGGGGGAGGCAAAGAACCCGCCGCGAATTGTTTGATCGCAAGACCTGTCCACGATTTACGCGCCGGATGCGATATCATTTCGCCGTTCTGATTATCGATGTGGTATCCACTTGGGCACGCGTACCGAAATTCACAGACCTCGCATGTGCGAGCGTCTTGACCCATCCCGTGGCCACATCGACAACGATTTCGGCATGGTCTTGCATGGAAATCGCTTTCGGGAACTCTCCCTCCAGTGGTTTTTTCCCCAAGCGTGCACTCATCTCCTTCATCTTTGATTCAAGAATCCGTGCGACCTGCTTGGGATCGGCTATTTGGCTCCACGTAATCACGGCTTGGCCCGCCTGCTTGTCGAACGTCTTCAAAGCCATTCTTGCATGGGTCGGAAAGGCTTCGCCGCCGAGGGGATTTGGCAACAGGTCTTCGTACTCGTATGGATTGTTGTGGGCATATTCTCTCCCGAGAACCATAAAATATATCTGGGCTTCGCGCGTGCACAGTTCTTCGACCTGCGCTTTGGTTCCCAGCATGGATTCCCATTGTGCCCGCAAGCTGGACATGCGTGCCTTGTCAGGTTTCTCTTTCTGTAAGTCTTCGGTTGTAGCTAGGGCTTCCAGCGATTTCAGCGCTGTGGCTTTGAGTCCCTTCCAGTTCTGGACGCCTCTAATGGCTCCGTGCGAATCGATTTCTAGAATGATCTGAAGCCCATTCATGAGATTGACGACTTCTCCAAGGAAGGAATGCTCAGCCTGAGAAGGAGAGTCAAACTTGGTCTTGCCAGCGGTCCAGCCCACAAGATATCCGTCGTCATTGGCGCTGAGCACCTCAATCGTAAAGTCTGTGTGAGTCTTCCCTGTGATCGTAGACGTGCCATCGGCTGACTTCACGCGCGCCCGTGCGATTTCGAGATGGACCCTGTCTCCTTGTTTCCAGTGAGGCAAGACTTTGATGGAATGGCTCTGGACATCGACGAGCCCCAAGAGTGGCAAGCAGATGAGAGCAAGAATTGTCGAGCGAACGATCGCAACGCGCATAGCGTCTTAAAGCGTTCAAGAAATAACCGAGGGCATTCTACGTTTTCGCGTCAGTCTGGTCCATCCCTGAGAGGGGTATCCGTCAAACCCGAGCTAGCTCATCTCGACCCCTTTTCTTGTCTTCCCAGCCACTACAAGTGAAATCTGCCACGTGCTGGGGATATGGTTCCTGCACCTTATTCTGCTCCTCAGAATGTCTCCTTTGTGGCTTTCTCGGGCTAGAGCACACCACGTTCGATCTCGTGCAAGTAGATAAAGTGAGGCGATTTTACGCCAGCTTTTTCCCTGATCTCGACTAATTCAGGAGACTCGAAGAAGCGGCGGGCATTGTCCAGTGAAAACCATTCAGAGAAATGGACGATGCGGTTGGCATCGTTGTCGTGCCGCAGCAGCTGGTAGCTGATCTCTCCGGCATTCTTTCTAAGGCTTGCCGCTTGGTCAAAAACGGCCTTCCATTTCTGGTAGGACTCGACTTCATGAATGATCAAGAGGTGTGGCATACGAACTCCAGTGCTGGTTGGCCGAACAGGACGAACTCGTAAAGCTTCTACGACGAGTCTACTGGAACGTCGAAGGCGTATCCATCACTCCGGAGGCAATGAGGGAATGGAGAGGGGCGGGGAGGTGAAGCGAAGAAGGCGCCGGACCGCCACGCACCGGGAAATTCAGAATGTCCCTGTTTTTTTCCTCCAGCGACCAATGTGGTAAAATGAAAATTCCCCAAAGACGGAAGGTGCTATCTTGTGGTCTGCACCTGTAGAAGGGTTTTAATGGAGGTCTTTTCACTTCTTTTGAGAAAGGGAGAATGCCGATGAGACGATCTACAACGCAACTAGCTGTCACGCTGGCCGGAGTCCTAGCCTTAGTCGCCACCACAGTGCTGCCGTTGCAACCGGTATTCGGCGAGGGCGGGGCGCGGCGTGACGTTGTGCGTCAAGAAGAGCAGAACCTCAAGGACGCCCTCGATCACGCGAAAGAAGCGGTGGATCATGGCAAACAGGGTCATGCTGAGGCACTCCTGGAACATGCGGAAGCCGCGCTGCAGCATGCCCTGAAGGGAGGCAAGGATCATCCGCATGTGGGCGAAGGGATCGCACATCTGAAAGAAGCCATTGAGCATGGGAAAGCGGGCCATGCTGACGTAGCCACCAAACACGCAGAAACCGCTGTCATGCACCTGTCTCAGGGAAAGTAAGATAGCAAGGCAAAGAGGGTAGGTGAAGAAAAGGGAGTCAGCAACAGTGGAATCTCGCGTTTGGCTACGGTCAGTCGCTGCTTGCAGCAGAGCCGAGTCGGCCAATGTGTGATGACAAGCCCTGAGGTGGCCCGGAATAGAGAAAGGTGTCAGCAACTGTCTTGGGATTTACGCAAGGGGTACCTCCGCCTGCTGCCAGGGAGTCCGATGTTTGATCATTGTGTTGAGAATGACCAAGAGCTTACGCATGCAC
>Ga0315278_10005887_pt1 | contig 11113 bp, 11 predicted proteins | sample YL17G06_0_MG_FD_203880 | JGI IMG/M metagenome (GOLD analysis project Ga0315278, IMG submission 203880) | Sediment microbial communities from Yellowstone Lake, YNP, Wyoming, USA - YL17G06_0 | ecosystem: Environmental > Aquatic > Freshwater > Lake > Sediment | place: USA: Wyoming | collected... | reverse complement strand
CCGAGTACGGCTAGCGCGGGGAAATCTGGTCGAGCAACGCGACCACATCGAAGTCTGGGACCTCGTCTGCGGCCAAGTGCGCCTCCGCGGGCAAGCGTGACATCACGGCCAAGCCGATACCGGCTGCGCTGATCGTCTGGTCGCACAAGGCCAGGGCATCCTCGATGTTGAGGTGCGGCTTGGCGATATTCAGCGACACCACGCCGTGGGTCGCGGCCCACAGACCCAGCGCCACCTGTGCGTCCGGGAATGCGTCGGAGAAGACGCCCGCCTCACGGCATTGGACCACAGCCGCCACGAGGTGCGCGAACGTCGCGCTGGAGACCAGATCATCGCCGCTGAAGAACTCTTGACCTTCGTGGGGATGGCCCATCATCACGATGCGGTAGTGCTCGGGGTTCTCCAGCGCGAAGCGAGCGTAGGCAAGGCCACGTGCGCGCAGGGCCATGAACGGGCTCGGAGCTTCGGCGGCGGCGTCTTCCATCTCCTTGTCGAGTTCGGAGAAGACGTCTTGGCAGACCGCAGCGATCAGGGCGGCCTTGTCCGGGAAGTGCAAGTAGATCGACGGCGTGCTGACCCCGACTCGCTCGGCGACGGCCCGCACCGACACCGCCTCCTCGTCGCCCCGCTCGGCGAGCAGTTCTTTGGCGGCGGCAAGGATCTCGCCACGCAGCAACTCACCCTCGCCGCGGCGTGCACGGCGACGAGGGTGAGCAGCAGCGGCGGTCATGATGCAGTCACTGTACGACTGACGCCGACGGAGTCGTGGACCCGACACCGGAGTCAGCGGCTGGCTGCGGTGTCGGCCGGACTGAGGATGAATCGGCGTCGGGGGTTTCGCGGAGCCCGATTCGGTTGTGGAGTCGGCGCAGCGGAGCGGGCGCCCACCAGTTGAAGTCCCCTGCGATTCGCATGAACGCCGGCACCATGAGCGCGCGCACGACCGTCGCATCGACGAGAACGGCCAGTGCGATGCCGACACCCATCATCTTGATGATCGTGACCCCACTGGTGGCGAAGGCGAGGAAGACGATCGCGAGCAGAGCTGCGGCGCTGGTGATGAGTCGACCGGTGCGCTGCAGTCCGATGCGCACGGCCTCGGTGTTGTCGCCGCTCTTGTCGTACTCCTCCTTGATCCGAGAGAGCAGGAAGACCTCGTAGTCCATCGAGAGTCCGAAGGCGATGCAGAACATCAGGATCGGCATCGCTGTATCCATCATCCCGGTGACCTGGAAGTCGCCGACCAGCCACTGAAGGTGCCCCTCCTGGAAGATCCACACCATCGCGCCGAACATCGCGGTCAGGCTAAGGGTGTTGAGCACGAGTGCCTTGATAGGCAGGATCACCGAGCCCGTGAAGAGGAACAACAGGACGAAGGTCGCGATCGCGATGATTCCGATCGCCCACGGCAGCCGTTGACCCATCGCATTCTGAGAGTCGACGAACGAGGCGGTGATTCCTCCCACCACGACGGCGCTCGGCGCAGCGGTCCCGCGGACCTCTGCGACCAGATCCTTGCCAGTGGATGAGTACGGCTCGACGTCTGCAACGACCGACAGGTACGTCCCCGACGAGTCCGCGAAGCGGGCGTTTGCCGGTGTCACCGGACCCACTTGCCTAGCGGCGGAGAAACTTCCTACCGACGAGTCGACGCGGACCACGTCCGGCAGGGTGGACAGCGTCTTCGCGTAGGAAGCCAGCGACGCGTCCGTGGGCCGCGAGTCGGGGAGCACCACCGTGATCGGCGTCGTCTCGCGTGAGTCGAACGCCGTGCGCAGCGTCTGTGATGCCTGAGCGACAGCGGAGGACGCGGGCAGCACTCGGTCGTCGGTCTGACCGAAGTTGACCCGCGCGAACGGCAGGCCGAGCATCACCAGGACAGTGGTACCACCGACGATGAACAACCACGGTCGGCGCATGACGACACCTGACAAGCGGTACCAGCTACCCGACTTGTCATCCGTGACGCGAGTAGTCGACTTGAGGATGCGACCCTTGTCGATCCGCCGTCCCAGGACAGCCAGCACAGCTGGGAGCACGACGACTGCGGCGAGCACGGCCAGTGCAGTCGTTGCGATTCCGGCGTACGCGAACGAGCGCAGGAAGTACTGCGGGAAGACCAGCATGGCGGACAGCGCGATCGCCACGGTGACCCCGGAGAAGACGACGGTTCGACCCGCCGTGGCTACCGCTCGGCGTACGGCGGTGTCCGTGTCGCTGGTGCGCGCCAATTCCTCTCGGTACCTCGACACGATGAGCAACGAGTAGTCGATGGCCAGACCGAGCCCGAGACTGGTCACGAGGTTGACCGAGAAGATGGACACGTCGGTGACGAGTGTCGTGACGTACAGAGCCAGAAACGACACCATGACGGCGACGATCGCAATGACCAGAGGCATGCCGGCCGCAACCATCGTTCCGAAGACCAGGAGCAGCAGGAGCATGGTGATCGGGATGGCCAGACTCTCAGCCTTGGCGAGATCCTTCTTGATCGTGTCGCCCACTTCGGCGAAGACCGTGGCCGCTCCGGCTACCCCGACCGTGATCGGCGTTCCTGCGACCGGACCGGCATACGCGGCTGCGATCTCGCTCGCGCGGGTCTGAGCGGCGTCACCCTCCGCGTTGAGGTCCATGCTGATCAACGCATCCGTGCCCGCGGTCCCCCGCAGGGCTGGACTGCGCGTCGTGAAGTAGCTCGTCACGTTCTTGACTCCCGGCTCGGCCGTGAGTCTGGCCGTGAGGGCCGTACCCGCCGTCAGCGTCGCGGGATCGTCGACCGACGTGCCCGATGTCGAGACCACCACGACGACGTCGGCCGGGGCAGCGTCGAAGCGCTCCGCAAGCAGAGTCGCAGCACGCGCGGAGTCCGAGCCGGGGTCGTCGAAGCCACCCGACTGCAGCCGGCCGAAGAGGCCCGAGCCGACGACGGCCGCGGCGATCACGGCGAGAACCGACAACGCGAGGACGCGTCGCCGGCGGGCAACGATGAAGGCGCCGAGACGGTCCATGAGCCCGTCCCGAGGTGTGGATCGATCCCGAGAGAGGGGTGGATCGACCTTCACTGCGGTGCTTCGAATCGACATGGAAACCTCCGACGTAACTAAACTTGGTCAACCTGACGTCGGTACGTTAGCAGCGGTCAGTTACCCGTGTCAACCCAGTCTCCAGATTCGGCGTCTCTCGGCCGAGACAGGTGGTGGAGGGAGGGGGTGGAGAGCTGGGGCGCGGACTTGCAGGGAGGGCAGACGCGGTCGGTTACGCGAGTCCGAGAGTGTGGCTAGGGTGCCGTGCATGCTTGATCACATCTCCTTGCAGGCCGATGACTCGGCTGCTGCTGCCGCTTTCTACCTCGAGGTATTCGCATCCCTGGGATTTCGGGAAGTCATGCGCTTTGACAGTCCGGCCGGCCCGGTGGTCGGGTTCTCAGATGGGGGCGATGCCCCAGCATTCTGGATCGGCCCGACGATCGAGGAATCTCACCGGGAAGCGCACGTGGCCTTCCGAGCGCCCGATCGTGGGGCGGTTGACGCCGTACATCAAGCGGCAGTGGCTCACGGCGTCGAGATCCTGCACGGACCACGTGAGTTCCCGGAGTATCACCCGGGGTACTACGCCGTCATGTTCCGCGATCTGGATGGCAACAACGTCGAGGCGGTCTGTCACCACTAGGACCATCCGATGTCAGTGATCGGTTTCGGCGATTGGCCGGACTCGCCGCAACTTACGAGCGAGCGGTTGTCGTTGGAGCCGCTGAGTGTCGAGCACGCCACCGAAATGGCGCCGTTGCTCGACGATCCCCGGTTGCACACGTTCACGGGGGGATCTCCCGACACCCCAGGCGAACTGCGAGGGCGCTACGAGCAGCTAGTCCGCGGCCGGTCAGCGGATGGGTCGCAGAGGTGGTTCAACTGGGTCGTACGCCTGCGCCAAACGGCTCAGGTCGTCGGGACGACCCAGGCCACTGTCATCGGTGCGGAGGGAGGGGACGTGGCCGAAGTCGCCTGGGTCATCGGCGTCGAGCATCAGGGTCGCGGGTACGCACGCGAAGGCGCGGTCGCGATGGCCACCTGGTTGCGACAGGAAGGCGCGCAGTCACTGGTCGCCTACATCCATCCACAGCACGAGGCTTCGATGGGCGTCGCCCGTGCGCTGGGTCTCAGTCCGACCGACGAGGTCGTGGACGGTGAGGGCCGCTGGGTCGGCTAGCACCTGGCCACGGTTCGGAGCGCCGTTTCGGCTACTCCTTCTCGTACTTGAACGACAACTGGACCTTGGTCCGGTAGACCAGGCCCCCGTCGTCACCGACGACGACGTCCTGCTTGGTCACTTCGGCCACCCGGAGGTCGCGCAGCGATCCCCCGGCCGTGGTGATTGCCTCAGCCGCCGCCTCCTCCCACGAGGATGAACTGGTGCCGATCACATCGATTACCCGGTAAACGCTCATCACGATCTCTCATCTCTAGTGGTCGTTCAGCCCATCCTGGTCTCATCCCGCCGCGCGCGGGGCCGAACGCGGACTTCCGTAGTGGTGTGATCGCACGAGCAGCGTCATGCACCGGACCTCATTTCTGCCGCCCGGTCGGTTGCGCGCAGTCCCGGCGCGGTCGAGAGTGTGTGCCGACGATCCTGCGCCGGTCCTCGCGGGGTCGTCAGGCAGGAGGCTCACCTGTGTCGACGTCGGCGCGCCAGAGTGCGCCCGCCAACTCCGCGGCCCTAGCCGCCGTGCTGCTCGTCGGCGCTGCGGTCGCCGTCTCGATGGGCGTGTACGCCAAGGTCCACACCCCGGCGCTGCGCCCGCTGTTCACTCTCGGTTTCTCCGGCATGCTTCAAATGAAGGTCTGGCTGTGCACGGCCGCAGTCATCCTGCTGGTGGTGCAACTTGTCACGGCCCTGTGGATGTGGGGGCGTCTCCCCGGTGCGGGTTCGGCGCCGGCATGGGCGAGCACGCTGCATCGGTGGAGTGGCTCAGTGGCCTTCGTTCTCACCCTGCCGGTAGCGTTTCACTGCCTGTGGTCATTGGGATTCGAATCCACCAGCGTGCGGGTGACCTTGCACGGGTTGGCGGGGTGCGCCTTCTATGGCGCGTACGCAGCCAAGATGCTGGCCCTTCGGCTCCACAGCTTGCCGAGTTGGGCCTTGCCCGTGCTCGGTGCCAGCGTGTTCTCCTCGCTCGTGCTGCTGTGGCTGACCTCAGCACTGTGGTTCTTCACCCGGTCCGGCGTCCCGCTGATCTGAAGGAGGTCGCCATGTCCGTCGGAGAACTGTCACGCCGGTCGGTTCTCAACGGTTGCGCCCTTTGTGCGGTCGCCGGAGTCATCGGCTTCGTGGTCGCCAAGAACAGCGCCGCCGCAACGCCGAAGAGCGCGGCCGCGGCGGCAAACGCCTACGGCACCGTCCAGTCCGGCGGCGAACTGCTCGCCAAGCTGAACCAGGTGCCAACGGGGGGCGGGCTCATTCTCGCCAGCGCGGGGGTCGTACTCACCTCGGATGCGAAGGGAACGGTGCGGGGCTTCTCAGCCACCTGCACTCACCAAGGCTGCGCCGTGGAAACGATCGAGAATGGCGTGATCGTTTGTCCCTGCCATGGCAGTCGCTTCGACATCACCACCGGCGCCCCGGTCGCGGGACCGGCGACTGTCGGCTTGGCCGAGGTCGTCGTCGTTGTGCGGGGCGACAGCGTGTTTACCGGCTGACAAGGAGTGAGGATGCGGATCTGGCGCAGGTTCCCGACGTGGCTCTGGCTTGTCGGTGCCGGGTTCACACTCGGGGCATTGATCGCGTTGTCCTGATGGACTTCGTGCTGGTAGGTGTCTTCAGACCGTTGTAACCGGTCATTGGCAGGTCCCGACCGCGGACTTCCGAGGGTTTCACCTTGGCGGGTACGGCAGGATGCAGCGATATGGGCACCCGCACCGACGCCTGGATCCCCATGGCGGACGAAGTGCGCCTGGCCGTCACGCTCTACCTGCCCGACTCCGACACCGGCCCGCAGCCGTGCATCCTGGAAGCGCTGCCGTACCGCAAGGACGACCTGACCGCGTCGGATCGGCCGGACTATGTGCGGTTGCGTGATGAGTACGGATACGCCGTGGCCCGACTCGACGTGCGCGGTACGGGGTCCAGCGGTGGGCGGGCCACCGACGAGTACCCGGTGCAGGAGCAACTCGACCTGCATGCGGTGATCGCCTGGCTCGCCGGGCAACCGTGGTGCAGTGGGAGCGTCGGCATGTACGGCACCTCGTACAGCGCTTTCAACTCGCTGCAGATGGCGCTCGAGCGCCCGCCCGCGCTCAAGGCGATCTGCGCGATATACGGGACTGACGACCGGCACACAGACGACTCGCACTACGCGGGTGGTGCGCTGCGCTGGCTCGATCTCGTTGACTACTGCCACTACGTGACGCCGATGAATGCACTGCCGCCAGTGCCGGCGATATTCGGACCCGGTTGGCGGGACGAGTGGATGACACGCATCACCGAACACGAACCGTGGCTCATGACGTGGTTGGCCCACCAGCGCGACGGTGCCTACTGGCGGCACGGATCGGTTCGACCGGAGTACGACCGGATCGGTTGCCCCACGATGATCGTCGCCGGCTGGGCCGACGGTTACCGCAACAACTCGTTTCGCACGATGGCGGCGCTGGCGCGGGCCGGAGTACCACGTCGGTTGCTGGCCGGACCGTGGGCACACGCCGCCACCCAGACCTCGGCGCCGGGCCCGCGGATCGACCTGGTCCCGGAGATGGCGCGTTGGTGGGACCGCTGGCTGCGCGAGCAGGACAACGGCATCGAGGCCGAGCCGGACTCTTACTGGTTCGCGATCGACTCGCACGATCCCGCGCCAGACCTGGACACCGTGCCCGGCCGCTGGCGTGCGGACAACTGGCCGTCAGAACGCACATCGTGGCGGGAGTTGCCCCTGGTCGATCGACCCCCGTACGTCGTCAAGCCCGACGTGGGCACGGCCGCCTGGAATTCCTGCGCCGGGCATCTGCCGTACGGGCAGCCAATGGACCAACGCCACGATGATGCCGATTCGCTGAGGTGGGACTTCTCAACTGGCGAGCTTGAGATCGCTGGAAATCCATTGGTACGACTCACAATCTCGTCGTCTGCGCCCGTCGCGTACGCCTCGCTCAAACTGTGCGACGTCGCCGGCGATGGCACCTCGACGTTGGTGACGCGAGGCCTGCTCAACCTCACCCGCCGCGACGGGATGGACCGCCCCACGCCGCTCGTGCCGGGTACGCCGTACGACGTCGAGGTCGAACTGGAGGCGTGCGCATGGCGGTTCCAACCGGGCCATACCGTGCGCCTCGCACTGGCTGGCGCGGACTGGCCGAACACGGCAGCCCCACCGATGCCGGTGACCCTCTCGATTCGCGGGGGAGTGTTGATGCTGCCGGAGTACGACGCCGACCCATCTGCTGAGGTGCCCGCCTTCCGGCCTGGTGACGAGACCACCGCGGAGTCTGCCGAGGGTGTCGGGTGGGGGATCGAACGTGATGTCCTTGGTCGGACGACGGCCTGTGTCGTCGATCACGGCGCCGCCTACGACGCCCCTTACGGATCGGCTGTTGAGCACTACAGCGGCCGCGTGCAGGTCTCGACTCGAACGTTCGAACAGATCGCCACCGCCGATGTGTCGTTCACGCTGCGCTTCGACGACGACGGCACCGGACACCCGGTGACGGTGACGTCGACGTCGACGCTCGCGGTGCACGCGGGCCCGATGACCTATGACGTCGACATCGCACTGTCCTGCGCCGAGGACGGCACCGTGGTCGCCGAAAGGTCCTGGCAGCAGTCATTCCCGCGCGACCTCGCGTAGGTCGCCGGCCTCCACCGTAGGCGGGGCGCCGGGCGCGCGGGCGGACGACGACGGGGACGGGCTCGCGACGGCGGGGGACAGTACTGCGATGGTCACGCCGAGAACGGGCAGCACCCACAGCGCCCGGTCGAGGCCGACCTGCCCTGCGACGAGGCCGATCAACGGTGGACCGAGGAGGAAGCCGCCGTACCCGATCGTGGTGATCGCGGCGATTGAGTCGGCCGGCCGGCCCGGGCTCTCGCCACCCGCGCTGATCGCCGCGGGGAACACGAGTGCTGTCCCCGCACCCCAGAAAAGGACGCCGAGGAGAGCACCGGGAAGGCCGGGGAGGGCCAGGGCCGCGGTGATCCCGAGCGCTGCGAGCCCGCCGGCGGCGCGGACTGCACGAGCGCGACCGAAGCGATCGATCACACCGGTGCCGGCGAACCGGCTCAGCGTCATCGCCGTCGCGAAGACTGCGAAGCCGAGTGCCGCGACGCTCTGGCTCGCGCCTCGGTCGTCGTGGAGGTAGATCGCCAGCCAATCGGCAGCGGCCCCTTCGATGAAGACGCCGCACAACATGATGACGCCGATGAGCGCGATCCGGCGAGTGAAAAGACGACCGCGCTTCGCATGGGCGACAGGAGAGTCGTCGTGGATGGGGTCACGGTCGTCGGTGTACCAACGCAGCACGACAACAACGGTGAGCACTACCGCCACAACGGCCGCGATTGTGAAGTGCACGGTCAGTCCGATGCCGACGGCCGCGGCGAGCGCCCCGAGTGCTGCACCCACGATCGAACCCAGGCTCCAGCAAGCGTGATACCGGGGCATGTAGTCGCGACCGGCCCGCCGGTCCACGTGGGAGCCTTGAATGTTCATCGCGACATCCCACGACCCGTACGTCGCGCCGAAGAGGAACAGTGTGGCGCCGGTCAGCACGGCGTTCGGAGCGAGCGACATCAGCACGAGCGCGACGCCGGACACCAAGGCAGTCGTGATCACGACCGGCTTGCTCCCGATCCGGCCCGAGACGCGTCCGGCCACCGGCATGGCCAGCAATGCCCCGAGTCCGGCCATCAACAGAATGAGGCCCAGCGTCCGCGGATCGGCATTGAGCCGGTCGCGAGTCGCGGGCAGCCGTGAGATCCAGGCGGTGACGACCGATCCGTTCAACAGGAAGACCGCTGCGGTGGCCAGCGCGACGGCCCGCAGCGGTCGCGTGTCAACAGCGCGGTCCGGGGTCGGGTTCACCACCGGACGATCGTGCCATGTCGACCGCTGCCGACGCCTTCAGTCGGTGATGTGCGCCGCGATACCGAGGTAGCCGCGAGCCACCATCTGCACCCACCGGTGAACCGCGTCCTCGTTGGGCGCGAGAGGACCCGGCTTGAAGTGCGGTGAGGTGAGTCCGCGCTGGACCAGTTCACAGGCCTTCCAGTCCTGCCCGTTGGTGAGGTCCCAGAAGTCCACGGCGTACGCGGGGTCGATGTCGGCCGCCGGGAAGTACCAGCTGCACTCGATCCACGTTCGATCGGGCGCCAGGGGCAGCACGCGGTGAGTCATGAGGTAGTCGGGGTGTCCGGAGATGAGCAGGTTGGGAAACACCTGAACGTAAAGCACGCTGTCTTGCGGTGCACCGTCGATCGGCCGTCCCTTCGATGTCCCGTCCAGCGACATCGTTTGGGCCCCGTCCCGGAAGAGCATGGTGCCGCCGACCCAGGCGCCGGGTCGGGTGAAGTTGTCTCCGGACGTCGGGATCGAGACTTGGCACAGCTCTGGATGGATGAGCGGGCAGTGGTAGCACTCGTGGTAGTTCTCGGAGACGAGTTTCCAGTTGGCGTTGATCTCATAGGTGTGACGAGCGCCAAGTATCAGGTTCTCGGGCTGGTAGGGACCCACGATGTCCTCGAGCTCGCCGAGGTGTTCTGCGAACGGGGCCGCGGTGTCGGTGGCATTGACGAACAGCCACCCGTGCCACTCCTCGGCGGGCAACTCGACGAGACCGTGTTCGTCCTGGTCGAAGTACTCGTTGTCGCGGAAGCCGGGTGCGCCCTGCAACGATCCATCCAGGCGGTAGGTCCAAGCGTGATAGACGCAGAGGATCGACTTGGTGGTCGCTGTCTCGTCGTCACCGAGCAGCACGTGGCCGCGATGGCGACAGGTGTTCGCGAAGGCACGCACGATGTCGCCCTCGAACGTGAGAAGCACCGGCACGTCACCGACGACGAGTGCACGCTGCGTCGCACCATCGGCACGCAACTCCTCGATCCGTCCGATGCAGGACCAGCTCCCGGCCACCAGGTTGCGCAACTCCCAGGCGAGCACATCAGGCGAGGTGTAGCACTCCGACGCCAACATGGTGGACTGACCGAACGGGCGCAGAGCCCTGGCCAGGCCGTCGGGATCGACCGGTGCCAGTGGCTTCAGGGACGACAGGTCCAGCACGGTGCTCATGCGGTCCTCCTGCTGACTCGCGCGACAGTAAGGTCGCGACCGTGGCGAGACGAAAGGTCGAGGTACGGCGGGAGGAGATCCTCGACGCCGCTGCCGCCGAGGTGACCCGTCGAGGGTTTGCGCGAACGCGTGTTGCCGACGTGGCTCAGGTGCTTGGTGTGAGCACTGCCTTGATCTTCTACCACTTCGGCACCAAGGAGAACTTGTTCGCCGACGCCCTCGAGCATGCCGTTCGCAAGGACCTCGAACGTCTGGACAAGACGGTAGCCCGCGCTGCCGACCCGGTCGACGCCGTACGCCGGATCCTGGCGCTCTACTCCCCCCAGGGGAATGCGGCCGGCTGGACCATCTGGGTCGACGCCTGGTCGGAGTCGCTGCGCGAGTCGCAGTTGCGGGCGATGTCCCGGCGCCTGGACATCCGGTGGAAGGACGTGCTCGCAGCGCAGATCCGATCGGGCGCGAGCGCCGGCCTGTTCTCCTGCGCCGACGCCGAGGGTTCTGCGTGGCGACTCTCGGCGCTGCTCGACGGCCTCGCGGTGCAGGTGATGGTTCATCGCAATCTCACCAAGAAGCAGTTGGCAACGTGGGTGCGAGTCGCTGCAGCGGCCGAGCTCGGCATTGATCCGGAGGCGTTGGCGTAGTGCGCCGTGCACGCGTGGCTCGTTGTCCTGGCGTCTCACGTTGTCCTGGCGTCTCACGTCACACCATCCAGTTCGCGACGTAGTCTGTATCGATCATCGCGGGTCGATCGAGCCCGAAGGCCGAGACGTCACTCGAGGTCGTCCCGTCAACCGCAAGATCGGTGAGCAGCCGCCCGAAGGTCACAGCGAACTTGAAACCGTG
>Ga0315278_10005885_pt1 | contig 11115 bp, 8 predicted proteins | sample YL17G06_0_MG_FD_203880 | JGI IMG/M metagenome (GOLD analysis project Ga0315278, IMG submission 203880) | Sediment microbial communities from Yellowstone Lake, YNP, Wyoming, USA - YL17G06_0 | ecosystem: Environmental > Aquatic > Freshwater > Lake > Sediment | place: USA: Wyoming | collected... | reverse complement strand
CGGGAGTCGATGCACGCCTCCGTAATAATTCGCGACGTACCCAATGTGCCCGATGTGCCCATCGGCGCCATCGGATCCGCCCCATCTGGGCGAACTTCAGTCGATGACGTTGAGTACAACGTACTCATCGACAGTGCCTCGAAGACGTCAGCCAGCGTTAACAAGGTTCCCTCTCGATATACTCATCGTCACTGTCCGTTCAAACTCGCACGCACATCATCCGGCATCAGGTTGGTCAGGCGTGCCACCTCTTTGTACACATCTCGAAAGACGGGAGCCGCGACCACCGAACCCCAGGGAGAAGAAGTCGGTTTTTCAAGCCACACATACACCAGGATCTTCGGGTCTTCAACCGGACCCCATCCTGCGAACGAGGCATTGGTCATGCTGCTGGTATAACCCTCGGGGGTGGCAATTTCAGCCGTGCCGGTTTTTCCTGCCACCCGGTAACCTGGAATGAGCGCATCGGACGCCTCTTCTTCCAGCGAGGTTGCCAACATATCCGTCAAATTATGGGCTGTCTCCGCTGAAATCGGCGTTCCAACAACCGAACGCGCTGGTGTGAACTGGCGGCCGTTATCCACCAGGGACTGCAAAATATGGGGCGAAACCATCTTGCCATCATTGGCCACGGCTGAGATTGCCATGAGCATCTGCACGGGTGTGACGGTAATACCCTGTCCAAACGAATTCGTACCCAGGTCAGACTCGTACCAATCGTTATCGCCGGGCAGCTTCAAGCGCCCAGGGGCCTCTCCGGCAATATCGATGCCAGTCATATGGCCAAGCCCGAAATTCTGCATGTACATATAAAATCGTTCGGTGCCCAGCTCTTTGGCCACATGCGTCAGACACACGTTCAAAGAGTGCTGCATACACCCTAACATGGTTTGCGGTCCCCAGGCGCCATAGTTCCAGTTGTGGATCCAGATCCCGCCGATCTCAATCTGGCCGGTGTCCACAAAGATCGTGTCAAGATCCACCGCTCCGGAATCCAGCCCGGCGGCCATGGTCAAGATCTTGAACACAGACCCAGGCTCGTAATCCACGCTGACAGCCCGGTTCAAAGGCGTGGAGCTGTTCAGAACATCCTTATATTCCCAAAACTTATTCAAATTGATCCGCGGGGTCGATGCCATCGCCAGGATTTCCCCATTTTCGGGGTTCATCACCACAATCGTACCCGCCTCCGAGCCGCTCGAAACCAACGCCTCGTCTAAGATGCGCTCGACCACGGCCTGCATTTCACGGTCAATGGTTAAAATCAGATCTACCCCATCCGCCACTTGAGGCAGTTGTCCGGCCTGGTAAGGGTCAACGCTCACCCAAAAGGTCTGGGGTTCGCCAGAAAGCAGCTCGTCCAATTTTTCCTCCACCCCGTAAATCCCAACGCCTTCCCAGTTGACAAATCCCAAAATTGGCGACGCCAGCTCTCCTTCGGGGTAAACGCGCTGCAAACGCGGCCGGTAGACCAGCCCCCTCAAACTTGGGGGGACTTCTTTCTTGTCCTGGCGATAGGGGGCATTTGCATAACGTAGAGCCCAATCGGAAAGCTGCTTTAATTCATCTTCGGAGACATAATCCGCCACAACGATATAGTTAGTGGTCGTGATCTCGACGCCGTTGGCAACCCGGTACACATGGTCATAATAACTCGAGGAATCATACCCGATATGGTTCGCCAATACTTTGCTCAGAGAGAAGGCGATGGTTTCGGGATTGCGAACCAGGTTTAAATCTACTGCCACTTCGTAAACCCGCCGGCTGCCTGCCAGCATATTTCCATAGCGATCGTAGATTGCCCCGCGCTGGGGGTAATACACATGCAGAGCTTTGGCATACAGCTTCCCAAACTTACGGAGCTCATCCGCCTCTGAGCCGAGTTGGATGCGGATAATCTGCGCAACGATTAAGCAAGCCACCACTGAAAAAAGCATTGCCAGGAGCTTGAACCGCCATCCGTTTTTGATGGACCCATCGCCGTTGTACCCTTCGCCATCGCCATTGGATTTCGATGTACTCATCACTTCACCTCCTGCGGCCAAACTGGCAGCCAACTTCGCGAGACCAGGTTCACCTGGTGCGCCAACCAATCAATCAGGGATTCTCGATAGGCCGGAGCCAGGACCGTTGTATTGACTGCCACCGGAGCAGGGGGCGGCGCCAGGCGCGCCAACTGCTTGCCCTGGTAACCGGGGACTTTGAAGTAGATCATTTCTTCAGGATTTGAAGGAACAAAACCCATTGGTTCAGCCTTTTCGCGCATCACCGTCGCCGACAGGTTAAAAGCCAACTGCCCCTGCAAGTCAGCGATCTGGATGCGCATCTCCTCAATTGGCACCACTTCGATCAAGGTAACTTCGTCCTGTGCTGCCAGATCCAGACGCTGTGAGCCATCCATGCGGATCTGCATATCCTGGATCTGGCGTCCCAAGGTTGCCGCCTGGGAGGTAACTCTCAAATAGATCCCGGCAACCAGTGCAACTGACACAACAACCAATAGGAACGCCACAATCACCTGAAGCTGCTTGCGCCAAGGAGTCTGTGAATATGCTTGTGTAATTTGCTTAACCTGTTCCATACTTTTCCTCAAAAATTAGTTCCAAAATGCTCCATCCATCTGAAAATTTTCTACTCCCTTGTATTGCGATGTACGCCGTTGTACCCAACGTCGTTGTACCCAACGACATCGCCTAACAGCCTTCCCTTTCTGTTCCTGCTAAGAATGTTTGCAAGTGTTGTGCCATCGTTGTACCCACGATGGACCTCGTTGTACTCAACGGCCTCGACCCGGAAGGGAAAGTTTCTCTGCCACTCGAAGCCGGGCGCTGCGCGCTCGCGGGTTTTGCTGAATTTCAACCTCCTCAGGTCTGACGGGATGGCGGGTGATCTCCCGCAGCGCAGCTTTGTGCCCGCAGGTACACACCGGCTGACGGGGCGGGCACAGGCAGTCCCGGCTTTCTCTGCGAACGAACTGTTTTACCAGCCGGTCCTCGAGCGAATGAAACGAGATAACGGCCAGCTGCCCACCCGGTGCAAGTGCATCAACCGCCTGCGGAAGAACCTTCTCTAACGACTCCAGCTCATGATTGACGGCAATCCGTAAAGCCTGGAAGGTGCGCGTCGCCGGGTGCATACCCCGCTTACCGCTCCTCGATGTACTGCGATGTACCCTATCGCCTATCGACATTGCCCGGGCCACCACCCGAGCCAATTCGCCTGTTGTCCAGATTGGCCGAGCTTGCACGATGACCCGCGCCACCTGATAAGCCCGCCGCTCTTCGCCATATTGGTACAGGATATCTGCCAGCTCACGCTCCGAGAGTGAATTCACCAGGTCGGCCGCTCCCACCGGGTTATCTGGATCAAACCGCATGTCGAGGGGCGCATCCTCTCGAAAGGAGAAACCCCGCTCCGGTGTGTCGAACTGCATGGAAGAGGCGCCCAGGTCAAGCAAGATACCCTGCACCTGGCTCCACCCCATCTGCTGCAGTTGTTCGTAAAGGGTTGCATAAGAAGCCTTGCGGATGATTACCCGCTCTCCAAAGCTGGCTAACCGGCTGCGAGCCAGCTCGAGCGCCTGGGGGTCCACATCCAGGCCCAGCAGCCTGCCATCTGGGCTGGAGGCAGTCAGGATGCCCCAGGCATGCCCACCCGCCCCCAGCGTGCCATCTACGTAAAACCCTCCCCGCCGCGGCTGTAAAACGTGTATAATTTCATTGTAAAGAACAGGGTGATGAGGCGTTTGGTCGCTCATCTGGAATTTCTCAGGCGAGGCTATGTCCCAGCCGGAAAGTTCAATGGCGGAAGCCGCTGAACGTTCGTTTCAATATCCTGGAGTTTGATGCTCTGCTGTTCCCACAGCTCCGGCGACCAGATTTCAAAAAACTTACCGGCGCCTACCAGGACCACCTCGCTGTTTAACCCGGCAGCCTTCCGTAAAAAGCCCGGGATCAAGATGCGGCCTGCCTTGTCTACATCGACCCATTCGGCGGTCGCAAAGAACAGCCGCCGCAGCAGGCGTGCATCCGAGTCTGCCAGGTCTGTTCCATCGACTTGCTGTGACAGGATTTCGAAGTGAGCTTTTGTAAAGACCATCAGGTTGTGATCGAAGCCCTGGAAAACAAAAACCCCCTCGCCCACAAGCTCGCGGAATTTGGAGGGGATGGTCATACGGTCTTTGCTATCCAGGCTGTGATGATACTGTCCGTAAAACATATGTTCTAACTGTCCTTTAATGAACGGAACGCCAGGAAGGTTTCCCAGCGCTCCACTTCGACCCACTTCTTCCCACGAATAAACACATTTTACATTAAACCCCGTTAAAAAGCAAGTGCCTAACAAAAGTATTAGGACTTTTTTAGTCTTTAATATTTTTTGCCTCTACATTACTTTACGACTAAAGGTACAATCCATCGAGTACTCCGCTCAGACCTCCATCAAAGCCTCAGCGCAAAGGATTCAGAATGCCTCATCAGACCCACCCCACGAACTATCGCCCGCTCTTCGTTGGCCTGGATGCCCAGGTGCCGATCCTGGATGGCACACACCAAACCTATATCAACCTTGACAACGCCGCATCCACCCCTGCCCTCAAGGGGGTTCAGGAGACGGTTGACCAGTTCCTGGTGTATTACAGCAGCGTCCACCGCGGCACAGGCTTCAAAAGCCAGCTTGCCACCCACGCCTATGAGGAGTCGCGACACATCACGCTGCGCTTCTTGGGCGCCGACCCAGACGAGCACACCTGCATCTTCGTCAAAAATACCACCGAGGCCGTCAACAAGCTCGCCCGGCGCTTCCCTTTTACTCCCGAAAAAAATGTTGTCCTCACCAGCGCCATGGAGCACCACTCCAACGATTTGCCCTGGCGCGCGGCCGCGGAAACGGTTCATATCAGCCTGACACCCGAAGGCTACCTGGATGAAGCCGATTTCGACGCCAAACTCTTACATTACGGGAGCCGCCTGGCCCTGGTAGCCATCACCGGCGCCAGCAATGTCACGGGCATCCTGAACCCCATCCACCGCCTGGCAGAGAAAACTCACCGGGCTGGCGCGCAGATCTTCGTTGACTGCGCCCAGCTTGCTCCACACCGCAAAGTGGATATGCGCCGGCTGGACGACCCGGCGCACCTGGACTTCGTCGCCATTTCCGCCCATAAAATGTATGCCCCCTTCGGAACGGGCGCGCTCGTTGGCAGGCAGGATATTTTTGAGGCCGGAGATCCCGAGCAGGTCGGCGGCGGCACGGTTGAGATCGTCACGCTGGAGGAAGTCGTGTGGGCCGGCCCGCCGGACAAAGAAGAAGCTGGCAGCCCGAACACGGTGGGGGCTATCGCCCTGGCTGCCGCCATCACCCAGCTCGAGCAGGTCGGCTTGCCGGCAGTGGCAGCTCACGAAGCCGAACTAACTTCTTATGCACTGGAAAAGCTGCCTGCTATCCCCGGCATCCAGGTCTACGGAAATACCGACCCGCGCAAAGCCCCTGACCGCCTGGGTGTCATCCCCCTGGCGGTCAAGCATGTCCCTCATTTCCTTGTCGCAGCCATCTTAGGCCACGAGTTCGGCATTGGCGTGCGCAGCGGCTGCTTCTGCGCGCACCCCTACATCCTGCACCTGCTCAAGATAACACCCCAAGAAGCCCACGCAGTGCGCAATCGTATGCTGGCTGGCGACCGCTCCGAAATGCCCGGCATGATCCGCGCTTCCTTCGGCCTGTATAACACGTTGGAGGATGTCGACGCCCTGGTCGAAGCCCTTGCCCGAATCGCAGGCGGCCAGTACAAAGGTCAATACAGCCAGGTCAAATCCACCGGCGAGTACCTCCCCGCCGGCTGGCAGCCGGACTTTGGGCAATATTTCTCTTTTTAATTTCCTCTCTTAGCAGCATCAATAGCTGCCACCGCGGCGATATTGACGATGTCGCGCACCTCCGCCCCGGTCTGCAGCACGTGCACCGGTGCGCCCATCCCCAACAGGATCGGCCCGATGGCCTGGGCATTCCCCAGCCGCGCCAGCAGCTTATAGGCGATGTTAGCCGCCTCCAGCGAGGGGAAGACTAACACGTTAGCATCTTTCACCTGGCTGAAGGGATAGCGCTCTTCGATAATCTCTGGCACCACAGCGGTATCGGCCTGCATCTCGCCATCCACCGGAAAGTCCGTGCAGCGTTGGCGCATGATCTGCATCGCTTTCTGTACTTTGGCAGAAAGTGGGTGCGGCGTGCTGCCGAAATTAGAGAAAGATAGGAGTGCCACCCTAGGCTCCAGCCCCAGCTCGCGGGCGAAGTTCGCCGACAGGCAGGCGATCTCCGCCAGATCTTCCGGCGAAGGGTCGATATTCACGGTCGCATCGGTGAAGAGAACCACCTTCCCGCTGACGATAATGATGTACACCCCCGCGGCGCGGCTTGCTCCAGGTGCAGTATGGTGGATCTGCAGCGCCGGGCGGATCACCTCCGGATAATCATAGGTCAAGCCAGAGACGAAAGCATCTGCGTCGCCCATCTGTACCATCATCGGGCCGAATAGGTTCGGCTCCAGCACGCGCTTCTGCGCATCTTGCAGCGTCATCCCCTTGCGCTGGCGCAGCTCATACAGCGCCCTGGCATAGGCCTCGATGCGCTCGAAGGCTGGCGGGAAAACGACCTCCGGCGAGAAGTCCAGTCCTAAGCTTTTGACCTTTCCCCGGATCACTTCTGGACGCCCAACCAGGATGGGCAGGCCGATGCCCTCGTCTACCACCTGCGCGGCTGCCCGAATGATCTTGGTCTCCTCGCCCTCTGCAAAGACGATGCGCTTCTTCACGGGGAGTTGGCGGGCCTTGTTGATGAAGAAGTAGCGCACCTGCTCACCCATCCCCTGCCTGAAGGCGAGCTGCTGGCGGTATTCGTCCAGATCAATCTTGCGCCGCGCCACACCCGATTCCATGGCTGCTCCTGCCACCGCCGGCGACTCCCACAGCATAACGCGCGGATCGAACGGCTTGGGAATAATGTAGTCCTCGCCGAACTTGAGGCTTTCCAACCCATAAGCATGCAGCACGCTGTCGGGCACATCCTCCTTCGTCAAGGCGGCCAGAGCATGGGCGGCGGCTACCTTCATTTCCTCGTTAATCGCCCTGGCGCGCACATCCAGCGCTCCGCGGAAGATGAACGGAAATCCCAACACATTGTTGATCTGGTTCGGGTAATCCGAACGGCCAGTTGCCACGATGGCATCTGGGCGGGCTTCCTTGGCCACCTCGTAGCGGATCTCCGGGTCGGGGTTAGCCATGGCGAAGATCAACGGCCTCTCGGCCATGGTCTTGACCATCTCAGGCTTGAGGATATCCTTCACCGAAAGGCCGTAAAACACGTCCGCCCCGCGCACGGCCTCGGCCAGCGAACGCGCCTCGGTATCGACCGCCAGGCGCGCCTTATACGGGTTCATCCCCTCTGTGCGGCCCTTAAAAACTACCCCTTTGGTATCCACCAACATCACGTGCTCACGCCGCACGCCCATGCGGATCATCAGCTCCGAACAGGCAATCGCTGAAGCCCCCGCGCCCGAAACTACAATCTTGATCTCATCCATGCGCTTGCCGATCAGCTCCAGGGTATTGAGCAAGGCTGCACAAGAGATGATCGCCGTGCCGTGCTGGTCATCGTGAAAAACCGGGATATCCAACATGCCCTTCAGCGTCTCCTCCACCTGGAAACACTCCGGCGCCTTGATATCTTCCAGGTTGATCCCACCAAAGGTCGGAGCGATGGCCGCCACAACCCGGATCAGCTCCTCGGGATCGTGCGTGTTGACTTCAATATCGAACACGTCCACATCGGCAAACTTTTTGAACAGCACCCCTTTGCCCTCCATCACCGGCTTACTCGCCAGCGCCCCACGGTCGCCCAGCCCCAGAATGGCCGTCCCATTCGAGACAACCGCCACCAGGTTGCCCTTCGAAGTGTACTCGTAAGCGGTTTCGGCGTCTTTTTCAATCTCCAGCACCGGCTCGGCCACGCCCGGCGAATAGGCCAAACCCAGGTCGCGCTGCGATTCCATCGGCTTGGTAGGGACGACAGAGATCTTGCCGGGCTTACCGCCCAGGTGATGATATTCGAGTGCATCTTCGCGTGTGATTTTGATCATGCTAAGCTCCTTATTGATCTGCAAATTTCCACTATATTTTATCCGAGTTTTCAGGTGGCGTGCCATCATCCCAAAAAACCCCACCAATCCGGCAATTCATGTATAATGTAACCATAAAGTATCACGTACGACCCGCTGCGCGGTTTATCCTTCTTCTTCATTTTTCCGCGTTGCCCCGGCTTTGCAAAGATTGTTATCTCAGTGAGAGTATTGGTTCGGTGAAATTACGCCTGCTTGCTGGCGGACCTGGTTTATGATTATCGACTGGATGAACTTCCCTATAATCTGTTCGACCGCTGTCCGGGAGCCGGCAGGCTTATTGAAACCCCGTTCTGGATCCTTAAGGATAGAAAGCCCATAGCGCTATCTTAAGTCTTTAGACATCCGTTGAACACCATCAACTGGGATTAGCAGTGCCAGTTTTTTTGCACAGCCGTGGCCTTGGCAGGCAGGATCACGGTTGTTTTGTATTGGAGGCAGTTGTTCGTTCAGATGAGTGGACAGATCACCGCTCTCAAAGTTCAGACCCGCAACCCAAACCGCGTCAACGTTTACCTCGACGGGGAATTTGCCTTTGGTCTGGAGCGCATCACCGTTGCCTGGCTGAGAATCGGCCAGGTGTTGAGCGACGAGAAAATCTCCGAGCTGAAAAACCATGACGAGCAGGAAGTGGTCTACCAAAAAGCCCTGCGCCTGCTGGAGTACCGCCCGCGCGCCGAAGAGGAAATCCGCCGCAAGTTAGATCAAAAAGGAATATCAGAAGAGGTCATTAACAACGTCATCGAGCGCCTGCGCCGGAACAGCCTGGTCAACGACGAACAGTTTGCCCAGGCCTGGGTGGAAAACCGCACTGAATTCCGTCCCCGCAGCCGCAAGGCTCTGCAGTTCGAAATGCGCCAGAAAGGGGTATCCGCCCCAGCCATAGAACAGGCGCTCGCCAATTTAGAAATCAATGAGGAGGAACTCGCTTACCAGGCTGCTCTGAAGCAGTCACGCAAACTGAACCGCCTGGAGAAAATAGATTTCCGGCGTAAACTCTCCGGGTTCCTGGCCCGCCGGGGCTTCAGCTACGGAACGATCGCGCCGGTTGTTGAACGAATTTGGAAAGAATTATCCGAAAATAACGAATAGAGGTAATTAAAATGGGAACTGGAAACATCATCCTGTGGTTAGTCCTTGCGGTCTTCGCCCTGGCCCTGGGCGTAGCGATCGGGTATGGCATCAAACACCTGCTCGTCCAGCGCACAACCGAGAAGCATCGCGACGAAGCCACACAAATCTTGAACGCTGCCAGAGAAGAGGCGCAGAAAGTCGAGCTACAAGCCAAAGATAAAGGCCTGCAGATCCGCCAGGCTGCTGACAGTGAAGTCGCCCGCCGCCGGTCCGAGCTGACCAAAGAAGAAGACCGCCTGCAGAAACGGCGCGAGGAAATCGATATCCGCGCCGACCGACTGGAAAAACGCGAGCAGGTTATGAACAAGCGCCAATCGGCGATTGACCGCCGCGCCAACGAAGTCGAAAAGCTGCACGAGCAGGAAATGGCCGAGCTGAACCGCATCTCTCAAATGACATCCGAAGAAGCCCGCCAGATCCTGCTGGCAGAGGTTGAGAAAGATGCCCGTGCCGATATGGCGCGCATCATCCGCCAGGTGGAAACTGAAGCCCGTGAAGAAGGCGATCGCCGGGCGCGCTCCCTCATCGCCACCGCCATCCAGCGCGTCGCTTCGGAGCACGTTGCCGAGTTGACCACTTCCACCGTCTCCATCCCCTCCGATGAGATGAAAGGCCGCATCATCGGCCGCAATGGGCGCAACATCCACGCCTTCGAACAGGCCGCCGGTGTCGATGTGATCGTCGACGACACGCCCGAAGCAGTAACTATCTCCTGCTTCGACCCGGTTCGCCGGGAAATTGCCCGCCGCGCCCTGCAAAAACTGGTCGTCGATGGACGCATCCATCCTGCCCATGTTGAGAAAGTGCTCAAGACTGAGCAAAAAGAAGTCGAACGCATCATCAACGAATCAGGTGAGCAGGCTGCCTTCGATGCGGGGGTCAGCGCCCTGCACCCCGAGGTGACCAAGATGCTCGGGCGGCTAAAGTTCCGCACCTCCTATGGTCAGAACCAGCTCTCGCACGCCGTCGAAGTCGCCAAGCTGGCGGCGGTGATCGCGGCAGAGCTGGGCGCAGATGTCGAAATTGCCAAGACCGCCGGCCTGCTTCACGATCTGGGCAAGGCCATGGATCACAATGTAGAAGGCACGCATGCCATGCTCGGCGCCGAGTACGCCAAGCGCTTCGGTGTCAACCCGCAGGTGGTGAATGCCATCGCCGGGCACCACCACGAAGTCGAACAAGAGTCCGTCGAGGCAGTCATCGCCGAAGCCGCCGATGCCATCTCCGGCGCCCGTCCGGGCGCACGGCGCGAGGGCCTGGAGCAGTATATCAAGCGCGTCAAAGCCCTCGAAGACATCGCCAACTCCTACAAAGGCGTCAACCAGAGCTACGCCCTGCAGGCCGGCCGCGAAGTGCGCATCTTCGTCAAGCCTGAAGAGATCGACGACCTGGATTCGATCCGCCTGGCACGTGACATCGCCAAGAAGATCGAAGAGAGCATGCAGTACCCTGGGCAGATCAAAGTCACCGTCATCCGGGAGACCCGCTCGGTCGACTACGCCAAATAGCCCTTATTCCCCTCTCCCCTGGGAGAGGGGGATCGAGCGAAGCTCGATTCAAGGGTGAGGGAGCAAGCGCATCCTGGGACTGTATACTCGAAAACAGCCTCTCTTCGGGCTCGTCCGCGTCCCATCTTTTCCCCTCTCCCACCGGGAGAGGGGTTAGGGGTGAGGGACAAGGGTCAAGGGTCAGCTCACTCAAAAAACGGGTTATCCGCCTTCTCTAAACCCACAGTTGTTGCCGGCCCATGCCCCGTGAGCAGGCGCGTCTCATCCGGCAGCGTGAAAACCTGCTTGCGGATGCTGTCGATC
>Ga0315278_10005884_pt1 | contig 11115 bp, 8 predicted proteins | sample YL17G06_0_MG_FD_203880 | JGI IMG/M metagenome (GOLD analysis project Ga0315278, IMG submission 203880) | Sediment microbial communities from Yellowstone Lake, YNP, Wyoming, USA - YL17G06_0 | ecosystem: Environmental > Aquatic > Freshwater > Lake > Sediment | place: USA: Wyoming | collected... | reverse complement strand
TATTTTCTCCGTGATCGACATTGATCTTTAAACGCCAAATCGATTTTTGTGACCGTGAAGACTGGTTGTTCCCTTTCGCGTCAGAAACAAATGATTGGCTCCAAAAGAGACGGAATCATTCGATCAAGAAAACATATCAATCGTAGTATTCGATTGGCATGACAATCGCTGTCGAAAGGGCTGACACTGGAACGAGCGATGCCCGTGGATCAGAAAAGCATCATCGGCTACTGCTACAACTGTGTGAACGGCCCGGATCTGTTCACGGTGAAAGTAGTGGACGGCGTGGCGATCGACATCGAGCCCTGCCACGAGGCGGCCAAAGTACCGATCAGCAGCAAGCCTTGCGTCAAGGTGTACGGGCTGATTCAGAAGACCTACAGCCCGCACCGGATCCTCACGCCAATGAAGCGGACGAACCCGCGGAAGGGCGCCTACGAAGATCCGGGATTCGTTCCGATCTCCTGGGACGAAGCGCTCGATACGATCGCCAAGAAGCTCGCTGACATCCGCGCGCTCGGCGTGCTCGACGAGCAGGGCCTGCCGCGTGTCGCCGCCACCTTCGGCCACGGCGGCACGCCGACCTATTACATGGGGACATTTCCCGCATTCCTCGGCGCGTGGGGAGCGGTGGACTTCAGCTTCGGCTCGGGGCAGGGGACGAAGTGTCGGCACAGCGAGCATCTCTACGGCGAATACTGGCACCGCGCTTTCACGGTTTGTCCAGACACGCCGCTCACTCGCTACGTGGTGTCGTTCGGCGACAACGTCGAGGTGACGGGCGGTGTCTGCGGCGTACTCCGTCACGCCGATGCGCGGGTCCGCGGCGCCAAGCGCGTACAGGTAGAGCCGCACTTGTCGATCGCCGGCGCGTGTTCCGCCGAGTGGGTGCCGATCAAGCCGAAGACCGATGCCGCGTTCCTGTTCGCGATGCTGCACGTGCTCGTGAACGAGCAGCCGCGCGAGCGCCTGGACGTGCCCTTTCTACGCGACCGGACGGCGTCGCCGTACCTGATCGGTCCGGGCGGCTTCTACCTCCGCGATCGCGAGAGTGGGAAGCCGCTCATCTGGGACGTGCAGAGCGCGAGTGCCGTGCCGTTCGACGCGCCCGATATCCAGCCCGCGCTCGAAGGCCGCTTCCGCGTCGGGGAGGCTGTGGAGACCGGGCCGGACGGCGATCGGTTCTCGCACATCGACGTCGAGGGCGAGACGGAGTTCTCGCGGCTGGTCGAGCACATGGGGCGGTACACGCCGGAGTGGGCGGAGAAGGTCTGCGACGTGTCGGCCGCGACGATCCGTCGCGTCGCAGAAGAATATCTCGATCACGCCTGCGTGGGCGAGACGATCGAGATCGACGGCACGACACTTCCCTTCCGGCCGGTTGCGGTCACCCTGGGTAAGACCGTCAACAACGGCTGGGGGAGCTACGAATGCTGCTGGGCGCGGACGATGCTCGCCGCGTTGGTGGGCGCGCTGGAGACCCCGGGAGGCACGCTCGGCACCTGCACGCGGCTCAACCGACCGCACAGCAACCGCGTGAAGAGCGTCCAGCCAGGGCCGGACGGGTTCATGCTGAACACGCTGAACCCGACCGACACCGAGCATTGGCTCTCTCATCCGAGCGGCCGCAACGCCCACGACTCGCTGGTGCCCCTGCTGCTGAACGCCCCCGGATGGAGCCAGGCGCTCGGCCCCACGCAGCTCGCCTGGCTCTTCCAGCGCGAGACACCCGCAGGCTGGCCGAAGCCGACGTTGCCGGAGCTCTGGTTCGTGTTCCGCACCAACCCGCCGATCTCCTTCTGGGACAGCCGCAATCTCAGCGACACGATGAGCCGGATGCCCTTCGTGGTGTGCTTCGCCTACACGCGCGACGAGACCAACCAGGTGGCCGACGTGCTGCTCCCGGAGGCGACCGACCTCGAATCGCTCCAGCTCATCCGCCTCGGCGGGACGAAGTTCCAGGAGTACTTCTGGGAGCACGAGGGCTACGCGCTGCGCCGGCCAGCGGTCGCCCCGCGGGGCGACGCGAGGGACTTCACGTGGATCTCGACCGAGCTCGCGCGCCGCACGGGCCTCCGCGAACGCTACGTCGCAGCCGTCAACCGCGGCGCGGGCGTCGGCGTGCCGCTCTCGGGGGAAGGCTACGACTTCTCGCTGGATGAGGGCCGGGATCCCGGGGTCGAGGAGGTCTGGAACGCCGCCTGCAAGTCCGCGACCGCCTCGCTCTCGGGTGGCCGGGAAATCAGGGACCTCGCCTGGTTCGCGGACCACGGCTTCTACACGGTGCCCTTCCCGCGGCTCGACTGGTACCTCTACCCGACGATGGTCGAAAAGCGCCTGCGCTTCGAGCTTCCCTACCAGGAGCGATTGATGCGCTCGGGCCTCGAGCTCGGCCGGCGGCTCCACGACCGCGGCATGCACTGGTGGGACGAGCAGCTCACCGAGTACAAGGCGCTCCCCGAGTGGCACGACGTGCCCGGGCGCTGGGAGCAGGCGTTGCGCCACGCCGGGGCGGACCCGCGCGACTATCCGCTGTGGATGCTCACCACCAAGAGCATGCAGTATCACTGTGGCGGCAATGTTTCGATCCAGCTGATGCACGAGGTCGCGCAGAACGTGCGGGGTCACGGCGGCCTCGTCGTCAATGCGAGGACCGCCGCGGAGCAAGGGATCGCCGCCGGCGACGTCGTCGAGGTGAGCTCGCCCTTCGGCTCGACACGCGGGCGCGCGATCCTCGCGCAGGGCATCCGTCCCGACACGCTCGTCGCCGTGGGTCAGTTCGACCACTGGGTGACCCCTTACGCGAAGGACATGAACGCTCCGAGCATGAACCCGTTGACGCCGATGTCGCTCGAGCTCACCGACAGCGCGGGCTCGGGAGCGGACATCATGCGGGTGAGGATTCGTCGGATCGCGGAAGGGCGGGGGCGCGCCGCTCGGGAGGCTCGGCGGTGAGCCGTTACGTGATGGTCGCCGATCTCCGCCGCTGCGTCGGCTGCCAGACCTGCACCGCGGCGTGCAAGGTGACCAATGCAACGCCGGCGTGGGTCGAGTGGCGCTGGGTGCTCGACATCGAGTCGGGTGAGTATCCCGACGTGTGGCGCGCGTTCGTTCCGGTTGGGTGCCAGCACTGCGCCAATCCACCCTGCATGGAGGTCTGCCCTTCGGGAGCGACCTGGCAGCGCGAGGACGGCATCGTCGCCATCGACTACGACCTCTGCATGGGCTGCTCCTACTGCGCGGTCGCGTGCCCGTATCAGGCTCGTTACAAGGTCGAGAAGCCGCAATACGCCTACGGAGACTACGCGATGGATAGCGAAGTCGCTCGCGCGGACCCGAGGAGGATCGGCGTGGTCACCAAGTGCGACTTCTGCGCCGAGCGCATCGACGCCGGCCGGGCGCGGGGGCTCGTTCCCGGTGTCGATCCCGACGCGACTCCGGCCTGCGCGAACTCCTGCATCTCCAGCGCGCTCGCCTTCGGCGACCTGGAGGATCCCGAGAGCTCGGTCTCCCGGCTGCTCGCCGAGAACGAGTCCTTCCGCATGCACGACGAGCTCGGCACCGAGCCCGGCTTCTACTACCTCTGGGAGAAGAAGCGATGAGAGGCGTCGAGCCGGCGCGGCAGCGGCACTGGGACTGGCGGGCCGCAGCCAACTTCATCGGCGGCGGCTCGGCCGCCGGGCTGTTCTTCTTTGCAGCCGTCGCTTCTTACGAGCAAGGCTCTTGGTTGCTGCGCGCCGCGCCGCTCGCGCCGATGCTGGTGCTCGTCGGCCTCTGTTGCGTTGCCAGCGAGCTCGGGCGGCCGCTGCGCGCGAGCAACGTCTTCCGTCGCTGGCGGACCTCCTGGATGAGCCGGGAGGCGATTGCGGTTGCCACGTTCCTTCCGGCTGCGGTGGCGACGGTCGTGCTGCGCTCGCCAACCGTCGCTTGGCTCGCCGCACTGCTCGGCCTCGCGCTCCTCTACTGTCAGGCGCGCATGCTGAAGGCGGCAAGAGGCATCCCTGCGTGGCGCGAGCCGGCGATCGTGCCGCTCATCTTCGCGACGGGGCTCGTGGAGGGCGGGGGAATGTTCGTGATTCTCTCCGCTGCGTTCGGCGCGGTGCCCGGCGCGGCTTTGCTCGCTCTCTTCGCGCTGATCGCCGCCCGCCTGCTCGTGTGGGGGTCCTACCAAGCGCGCGTTGGAATCCCAGGAGCGGCGCCGCGGGGTACGGTGGCGATTCTCGCGGAGATCCGACTCCCGCTCGAGCTCGCGGGCCACCTGCTACCGCTCGGCCTGCTGGTGATCGCATTGGTCGCGAACAGTCCCATCGCAGCGAGCGGAGGCGCAGTCCTCGCGCTCGCCGCGGGCTGGTATCTCAAGCTGACTCTCGTCACCCGCGCGGCCTACGACCAGGGATTCGCCATCGCTCGCGCTCCAGCGCGTAGTCCGGGCTACAGCCACGCCGGCGCCAAGCCGGGCTGGGCCTGAGATCGCAATGGACGGAGGTCCGCGTGTCGCGCGATGCGAGCGAGCTGGAACACGCCTGCTTCGCGAAGCGGAAAACGCCGGCGACCTGACCCGGAATCCCGACGAAGTCCCTCTACGGGAGGTTGCGTTTCCACTGGCCTCTCGATGGCGGCGGGGCGATCCGCAGCGTGATTGCCGTTGCGCGCCGACCTACCACGCACTATGAGCTGAGGTCGGAAGGTATGCGTCGGAAAGGAGATCTTGATGAGCGTGAAACCGCAAAGAGGAGAGCCGCCCGCGGCGTATCGTGACTTCGTTCGCCGCTTTCCGAAGCTCGGCGAATCGTGGGAAGCCGCGCGGCAGGCGGAGCAAGATGGACCGCTCGACGAGAAGACCTCGCGCCTGGTGAAGCTCGGAGTGGCGATCGGCGCGTTTCGCGAAGGCGCCGCGCACTCGGCCGTGAGAAAAGCTCTGGCGGCGGGTGCCTCGGCGGCCGAGGTGCGGCACGTGATCGCCCTGGCGGCGAGCATCATCGGCTTGCCGTCGAGCGTCGCCGCCTATGGCTGGCTTCGCGAAGAGCTCGACGGTGGTCGCGGTGCGAGGCGGCGTCGGCGCTAGCCCGCATCCCTCACCAGCATTCGTCGGGAAACGCGTCGAGCGTGCGTCAGCTGCGGCCGAGCGCAGCGCGACCCGACGTAGGCGTACTCTACAGTACGTCGAGGAGGGTCGCGCGAGCACGGTCGCAGATGGCGTGCGATCGGCGCGTTTCACAGAAGGCCTGGTGAGGGATGCGGGCTAGGGCTACTCAGCCGCCGCGGTTTGCCGCCGCGTGGGGAAGCTCTGCAGCGGCCCGCAGAGACAGGATCTCGGCGCGGTAGAGATCCGCGCACTGGCGGCAGAGACCGGCTGCTGGATTCCAGCTCGGAAAGTCCGCGATGATCCGCTTCACGACCGTGCGTGGAAGCGATCGCGGTTCGGGCTCGAGCGAATAGGTCGGAAAGCGACAAAGCGGACAGCGGCCCCCCGGCACGAGCGAAACCGCTTCGTGTTCGCCTCGCGGCATCGCCGCGAGCGCTGCCCACTCGGCGTGCGTGCGAATCTCGCCGTCGACCAGGCCCTGGAACCTCTCGTCGACCGCCGGTCCGAGCATGGGAAACGCGGCCGCGAAGGCTCTCCGGGCCTCGGCGACCGCATCTTCGGTGGCGACGCCGCGGCGCACCAGCCTTCCCGTGACGCTCGCATCCCAAATCACCCGGTAGCGCTCGCGGGCGAGGCGCTCGTGCGCCGGATCCCCTCCGCCCGGCAGTGTCGGCTGATAACCGAAGGCGGGATCGAGCATATCGGCGACCTTGAGGAGCTCGGCGCGGAGCCATCCGAGGAGTCGAGGCGCGTCCTCGAGCGTCGTCGTGCAGACGCGCACGAAAACGCTCCGACCGCTGCGGGCTGCTTCCTCGGGGGCGACGAGGAGATCGACGATCTCGTCCTGGCGCGAGAGGGCGCGGCTCACCAGGCACCGCGCGCAAGCCTCGCCGAGCACCGGGAGCTCGCCGAGGGCGCGGCGAAACGGCTGGTCGAGACCGAGACGGAAGAACCACTCGCGATGGAGGCGGATGAAAGCCGGCTCGCGATCCTCAGGCGGGAAACGATAGAGAGGATCGCGAGCGCGGCGGAGGGCTTGCTCCTCGGCGTGCCCGGCAATCGCGCGCAGCACCGCCTCCTCCGCCAGGTCCGCCGAGAACGAGATCGAGAAGTCGCTATCCCGCGTCATGGGCCTTCCGCGAGCGCCCCGCATGACGTCTCGCATCCCATCGGCGCGCTGCATGCCGCCGGATCAGGCCGCAGGCCGAGCGTCTCGGGCCCAAGCTCGATCCCGAGGCGCCTGCAGTCGGTCTCGACGAGCACGAGGAGGAACTGGCCGAGCGCCGCATAGAATCCTTCGCCCTCCACGCGAGCCAAGCGGCGCGCAAAGACCGGTGCGAAGCGGCCGAGGTGATCGCGCAGGAAGAGAACCGTGGCGCCTGCGGTCGCCCTACGCATCTCGTCGTCGTCGACCTCGAGTGCGTAGGCTTCCTTCCAGGCGAGAAACGAGACGAACTCGCACTCGCAGCTCACGTGGTCGATGCGCTCGTGCGCGTCCGTGCGGAGCGCGAGGCCGAAAGCCCCGGCGAACCCCGAGAGGTCACCGAGCTCCTGCGGCTGCTGGAAGAGCGCTTCCGCCCCGTACTCGGTCTCGTAGGCGGGAACCTCGCCGCGTGCGGTGTGGCCGAAGAGGCGCAGATAGGCCGCGGCGAGCTCGTCCAGCGCGACATTGGCTCGAGCGATTGCGCGGACGCGGCGAGCGAGATCCGAGCCGGCCGCGGAGCTCACGGCTTGGAGCCGGAGAGCCGCCTCGGTGAGAGCGCCGACGGCCTCGCGATCGGTGAGGCGCTCAATCGTCTCGGCGGTTGGCGGGCGGAAGCCGAGGGAGAGCGCCGCGTAGAGGACTCCGCGGCTGAGAGCCAGCTCTTGCTCGCGGTCCTTTGCCCTTGCCTGCTCAGATCGAGTTTGCATGCTGTCTCCCGCGAACGTGGAACGGCTCCTCGATCGTGGTGCGAAAGAGCTCCTTCCCGTCTTTTCCGTAGGCGATGACCGTGTCGTTGTAGAGCGTGATCGGCTTGCCGCGGATCTGGCCCTCGTAGATCTTCTGCCCCTCCTTGATCTCGTAGCGGAAGATGATCCGGTTCGAGCGCCGGAAGAGCTGCAGGACCGAGAGGAGCTCGCGGTCGGGGTTCGTGTAGCGCTCGATCGCCCCATCGACGCCGGGCCCGAACATCTGCCGCAGGTACGGCCGCGGTACCCAGCGCGGAGGGATGTAGTAGCCGTTCGGGGAGGTGCCGAGCTGCGGGTAGAGCGGCATCGCCACCTTGGCGACGTGGACGAGGTAGTAGAGAGGATGCTGCCGGTCCTCGGCCCAGGTGCCGTCACGGTTCATCTTGACGAGCCCCTGCATGCGGATCTGTCCGATGCACGCCGCCATGCAGCGCGTCTCCATCGGTTGGCCCTCGCTCTCCGGGTCCTTGCCCTCGACGCGCGGGTAGCAGGCGATACACTTCTCGGAGGTGCGCGTGTTTCCGCGGTACATCGACTTCTTGTACGGGCAGGCCTCGACGCACTTGCGGTAGCCGCGGCACTCGCTCTGGTCGATGAGCACGATGCCGTCTTCGGGGCGCTTGTAGATGGCCTTCCGCGGGCAGGCGGCAAGGCACGCCGGATAGCTGCAGTGGTTGCAGATGCGCGCGAGGTAGAAGAACCAGGTCTTGTGCTCGGGGAGCTCCACACCTTGCCGATCCCACTCCATCGACTTGCCGCGCTCGCCGACCGGGTTGTCCTCGTAGATGTTCGGCGAGTTCCACTCCTCGTCCGTCGGCAGGTAGCCGAGCACCCGAGCACTGTCCGGGACGAGGGTCTTCGCGGCCGCCTCGAAGATCGTCTGCCCTTCGAACGCACCGTAGGGAGCCTTCGCATCGTCCTTCGAGACTCCTGTCCAGCGCTGTCCTCCGGGGTTGGCCTTCTCGACCAGCTCGAGAATCTTCGCGTCCCAGGACTGGGGATAGCCGCCGTAGGGCTTGGTCTCGACGTTCGCCCACCACATGTGCTCCTGGCCCTTGCTGAACGTCCAGGTGGACTTGCACGCCATCGTGCAGCTTTGGCAGGCGATGCAGCGGTTGATGTTGAAGACGAAGGCAAATTGCCGGTCGGGGAACGCAGCCGCGTAAGGGTAATCCATTTCCCTGCCGAGCTGCCAGTTGTGCACCTTCGCCATGATGGTCTCCTACAGCGTCTGTCTTCATCGCTCCCGTTGGTCGCGACGTCGTCTCCGACCGTCCATCCTCCCGAGTTAGCGATCGACGAGCCGGACGCGTCCCCAGACCGCGAGGCACTCGTCGATGATCGCGACGGTCGGCTCGTGCCCGAGCATGCGGTAGGCGGCGTTCGCGCCGGAGTAGAAGGGGTTCTGGAAGATCCGGAGGATGCCCGGGCCGTCGTGGCCGAGGCGCGCGAACTCCTCGGCGAAGACATACGCCATCTCGCGCTGCGATTCGCGATCGCCAGGGAACGTCACGGCCACCAGCTCCATCGGATCCTGGGGATCGGGTTCGTCGTAGGGGGTCACCAGTCGTCTCCTTTGCCCGCGATCTTCACCAGTTCTCCCCCGAGATAGCGCTTCATGAACTCGCCCTCGTTGTCGGGCGTGTAGCCGGTCGTCGCCGGCTTCCAGATGCCCTTGCCGCCAAGGCCGCCGTCCTCGGCCTTGGTCACACGCACCAACGTCTCCTTCGGCACGGTGTTGAGGGCGTGGTTGTCGGCCTCGCCGCCGAAGATGAAGCTCATGAACACCTTCGCCTTGTGGAAGAGCGTGTCGGTCTGGTGCATCGGCATGTGCCAGTTGCGCGTCACCGATTGCTGCGAGCCGTAGCGCAGGTTCGCTTGGTAGCCGGTGTTCTCGGAAAGGGCACGGCCGTCGGGCCGGGTCTCGTGCGCCTTGACGCTGCGTTCGGTGGCGATGAAGGGCGCGTGCTTCATCATCACGCAGCTGTAGGGGTAGGCGTGGTTGTACTTCACGCGCAGCATGCAGCGGGAGACCTTGTAGAAAGGATCGTTCGGCTTGGCCCCGAGGTAGGGCCGGTCGGCCGGGTTGGCGTCGACGTAGACATAGTCGCCGTCGTTGATGCCGAGATCACGCGCCGCCTGCGGGTTCATGTGCAGCTGGTGCTCGCCGATCGAGGGCGCTCGTTTGTCCAGCCGGTAGGGGTCGCCGAAGTTCGAATCGTAAAGCATGTGCCAGTCGACATTCGACCAGGAAGAATGCACCCGGTGGCGCGTCTTCGGCGTCAAGCAGTAGAAGTGGAAGCCCTTCTCCCAGAGGAAGTTCTTCGTTGTCTTCACCTTCGACCACGGCATCTTGATGTTGCGGATCGTGCGCTCGTCCCAGTGCTCGGCCTTCACCGAGATGCCATAGTCGTCGGGGCGCACGAGCGGGTTCGAGCTGACGATCACGTTCGGGAGGTATGGCGTGGCCTCCGGTCCCTCCCGGTGGACGATGAAGTTCTCGCCGTACTCGATCGCCTCGGGCACGTCGGTGTAGGCGTGCATCCTTCCGGTGTCGGTGTGGAAGGGCTCGGGGTCGTGCACCTGCTCGTAGAAGGGGATCCGCGGGTAGGTGCGGAAGTTCATGAGCGCGCCGCCGGCCGGTCCGTACTTCCCGGCCATTATGTCGTCGAGCTTGTAGCCAGTGGTGGTCGTGGAGGTGTCGAGTAAGCGCTGCACGTAGATGCCGCGCTTCTCGGGAGCGGCGAAGGTAAAGTAGTCGCGGAAGCGCGGCTCGCCGGTCTCCCGGGCGAGCCCCTCGGCGATGCCGGCGAGGATCATGAGATCGTCCTTGCTGTCGAAAACCGGCGGAATCCCTCCCTTCCAGATCTGCAGGAACGGGTTCGAGCAGCTCGCCGTCATCTCGAGCCCGTCGAACTCGAGCCACGAGTTCGCCGGCAGTGCGAGATCGGCGTACTCGATCGAGGCGGTCATCTGGATGTCGATCGAGACGATCATCTCGACGTTCGGGTTCACGTTCTTGATCATCGCGTAGGCCCACTTGGCGTTGTTGATGAGGTTCACGTTGCTGAACAAAATCGCCTTGGTGGGCGTCGGCATGTGGCTCGCCCCGGTGAAGTTCAAGCGGCCGCGCTTCGGCGTGTCGACGATCAGCGCGCGGTCGCCGTGGTTCCAGTAGGCGGGCTCCTCGTCCTTGGTATAGGCGTGGGCCTTGACGGCCTTGCCCGGCGCCTTGGGATCGAGATTCGGCTCGAAGGGGTCTTCCGCCACCCAGCCCTTGAAGCCGGGGCCGGTCCATGGTGAGCCCTGGAAGAGCGCGGCCTTGTAATTGCCGGCCCAGGTGTGGCAGCCGGCGCCGCGCTGACCGACGTTGCCGGTCAGCATCAGCGGCAGGTAGGCGGCGCGATTCATCTCGGTCGCGTGAAACCAGTGGTTGATGCCTTCGCCCTGGTGGATGGCGACGGGCTTGAGCGTCGCGATGTCGGTGGCGAGCTGCTCGACGAGCTTCTGCGGCGCGTGCGTGATCTCGCAGACGGTCTTGAGATCGTAGTCCGCGAGGTGGGTGCGGTAGAGCGTCCAGAGCGTGGCGACCTCGACCTGCTTTCCGTCGGCGAGCTTCAGCTTGAAGGTGCCTTCGAGCATCGGATCAAGGCCGTCCTTCGCCATGGTGTCGCCGATCTGATCACGGGTGATGGCGCGCGGGCCATTCGTCTTCGCGTCCCACACCACGTAGTCGCCGAGCTTGTCGTGCTGCTCCTTGGTGAGGCCCTGGACCTTGAAGGACGGGCCTTCGGGCGAGAGCGCCGACTGGTACCCGGGGAACACCTCGTGGGCGCGGAGCCTGCGCAGGTTGTCCTTGCGGACGAGCAGCGGGAAGTCGGTGAAGCGCTTCACGAAGGCCTCGTCGTAGGCCTTCTTTTCGATCATCAGGCGCGTGATGCCGAGCCACAGTGCCGCGTCGGTCTGCGGCCGGATCGGAATCCAGTAATCGGCCTTGGTCGACGGCGGCCCGTATTCGGGCGAGATCACCACGATCTTCGCGCCGCGCTCCATCGTCTCGATGAACCAGTGCGAGTCGG
>Ga0315278_10005883_pt1 | contig 11117 bp, 5 predicted proteins | sample YL17G06_0_MG_FD_203880 | JGI IMG/M metagenome (GOLD analysis project Ga0315278, IMG submission 203880) | Sediment microbial communities from Yellowstone Lake, YNP, Wyoming, USA - YL17G06_0 | ecosystem: Environmental > Aquatic > Freshwater > Lake > Sediment | place: USA: Wyoming | collected... | reverse complement strand
CCTACCTATGAGCAACTATTCCGGCTATCGCGCGGAGGATCCAATGAAGTACAGGGAATCGGTGATCCGAATCTCGACCTGGAAAAAACGATCGCCTATGAATTGGGGTATGATCATGCCCTCGCCAATATTTATCTGATCCAGCTGGCCGCCTTTTACCGCGATATATCCAGTGAGCGTGACTACACCACCTATATCAGCGCCGACGGTTCGATCAATTACCTGAAAGCAACAAATAATCTGTATGAAGATATCCGTGGTTTTGAATTAACGCTGCGTAAGCAAGGGGGAAACTGGTGGACTGCTTTTCTCAATTACACCTATCAGGTCAGTACACGTGGACATTTTTCAAGAGGTGTGATTTATCAGGATCCTACCGCGCAGAGGATTTATGATCAGAACACGCGGAATATGTATCAGGAGCGACCTATACCACAACCCTTTACCCGGCTGAACGTCAATTTTTTTACCCCCAATAAATCAGGACCGCTGGTTTTAGGATTTTATCCCTTAGCTGAATGGAATTTAAACATCTTAACCGATTGGCGTGCCGGTCCATGGCTGACCTGGAATCCCTCTAACCAGTTAAATATTTCACAGAACGTAAAATCAAAGGACTGGTTCAACGTTGAATTGCGCCTGATGAAATCCTTTAAATGGGACCGGATACAATTATCCGTGTTCATGGATATTTACAATGCCCTGAATATCAAGAGATTGTCCCTTAACAGTTTTTATGATGGATTTGATTTGCAATATTATTTTCAATCACTGCACTTACCCCGGAGCAATGATTATGATAATATTACTGGTGATGATAAAGTAGGAGATTACCGTAAACACGGTGTCGCTTTCCAGCCGATCGAGATGGTCGGCAATGTTTATGCGCTCGATGAAGCAACGATCAGTAACCGCGCCATCTATTATGACGCCACCACCGGAAGATATATGAACTATATAAATGGCCAATGGACGGAAGTAGAAAAGAAGCGCATGCAAAAAATACTGGATGACAAAGCATATATTGATATGCCTAATCATTCCTATTTTAATTTTCTGGATATGCGGCAGATATTTTACGGTATTAATATATCTTTTTCCATTGATTAGAATTTGTTATCTAAATCAGAAGAGGATTTGCAATGAACGTTTTTAACTTTCCATTCCGATTGCGAAAACATCCTGATCTTTTTCTTTTATTTATAGGACTCGTAACAGCATTTTACGGAGAGCAGGCTTCCGCACAGACTGGCAGGGAAATTAAGTGGCTGCGGGTTGGCTCCTTACACCATTATATCATGAACTGGGGTGCGGAGATCGAGATGGGACGTACCGGCCGGGTAAGTGAACAAATGGACGGTTTACGATGGCCGGCACAATTTCAAAATCAGGACGGTCTGGTCGCTAAAGGTTTGTGGATCGGTTGTACCGGTTACCAGGATCGTAATGGCCAAACCTATCCCTATAAGGTTATCAGTATCGGACCGAGGGTTCATGATGAATTTTACCAGTTTATCCCGGTTGAATTTAAAATGATCGGACGGTTTGATCATCCCCTGGTATATGTTGATGGTGCGATAGCCACCGATAATGATTTGAATGACATCGTAGACGAATTAGACGAAAACCTGGTTGGTGACCGCATGGTAATCAACCGGTTGGTTACGTATCTAGGCATCGAAGTTACCCGCAAAGTAATGCAGTTTTCCCAGCAATATCATGATAACTATCTGGTCTGTGATTATGTTTTTAAAAACACGGGTGTCTATGATCTGGACGGAAATACAGATCCCAAGACCTTGAACGATGTCTATTTTTATTTTCAATACCGTTACGGAGGCGGACTGGAAGCCTTTCGTGCCGGATCTTTCTGGTATCCCGCCAACAGTATCAATTGGGGAGCGAATGCTGTTAATCAGGTGGTGGGAATTGGTCCAAAGGCAGGTGCTTTTGATTTACGCGCCCAATATTCATGGTTTGGTTTGCATAACGGAAATCCAGTAACGGGGGGTTGGGGCTGCCCGAATCCCCGAACCGGTAAACTGTCTGCTGTTCAGTATTCAGGAAGTGTTATTCTCCACGTCGATACCGATCCTCATAATCAGACGGATAATCCATCCCAGCCAAGCACAACCATGTACATGGGTTCTGATCAAAGACCGGAGAATTATAACAGCGATATGTTTAATCAGGTTAATATGAATGCCCAGTACCTGAGGATGAACGCAGGCCATCCAGCGGCAACCCACGCCGACCAGGTTGGCGATGGATATGCCAATACGTGGGGAAGCGATCCTGGCGGATACGCGCAAGGACAGGGATTCGGACCTTACACCCTGGCACCGGGAGACAGTATTCATATTATTCTGGCGGAAGGTGTGGGAGGTATTGATTGGGAAAAGAGAACCGAAGTAGGGCAAAACTGGTACAAGTGGTACTCCAATACCGGTCAACCGGAACTCTCTTTACCCGGGGGGACCATAACGACCGATTTCAATTTATATAAAGAATCATGGGTGAAAACGGGTGAAGACTCCATTTTGAAGACCTTTCACCAGGCCGATGCCCTCTATCAGAATCAGTACCTGATCCCACAACCACCACCACCACCTGAATTTTTTCAGGTCCAATCGGGAGGAGACAGGATCGTTCTGACCTGGTCGAATAACAGCGATACCTGGCCGACTTTTGATGGTTACGAAATTTACCGGGCGGTCGGAAAACCCGATACATTATATGAAAAGATATTCAGTTGTGATAAATCGAATTCGGTGACCCGCTTCGATGACAAGACTGCCTTACGCGGTTTGGATTATTATTATTATATTGTGAGTAAAGATAATGCCAGCCAAACCAGCATACCCCTGGTCAGCAGCAAGTTCTATACGATGACCAATGCACCGGCGTTTCTCAGAAAACCTGCGATCACCTCGACGCTTGACTCCATCCGGGTGGTCCCTAATCCATTTAATATCCGTGCCAGTTATCTTCAGTTCGGAAGTAATAATCCAGACCGGATCGGGTTTTATGGTTTACCGCCTGAATGTAGCATAAAAATTTATACCGAACGCGGTGATTTAATCCAGACTATCGTTCATGATGACGGCACAGCAGATGAATTGTGGGACTCGTTCACCTCTTCCCGTCAAATCATTGTCAGTGGTGTCTATATCGCTTATTTTGAAGTTACCAAAGATAGTTACGATCCCCATTCCGGTCAGTTATCATTACGAAAAGGGGATCATATCATTCGAAAGTTTTTCGTGATCCGGTAATGATCAATACAGACCTTTTGCTGGTGGAGGAAAAAAATGAAGTTAATGAAAAATAATAAAATTATTACGCTTGTCTGTTGTTCTCTCATGTGTCTGCTGGGTTCAACCTGCCAGAGTTTTTTACCTTCGGAACTGCAAGAAAAAGACAATTATAAAATTAGTGATTTTGATGCCCGGGCGTGTGCCATATTGTCAAACGATTCGGCGTCCTTCGATACGGTTACGGTTACCTATATTGATTCGATATCAACGGACTGGATCCTTGCATCAGATTCCCTGATCAGTACCCTGTACGACACCCTGAGCGCTCATACACCTCACCTCATTCTGAATCCGGATATAACAAAAACAACTTCCTATATACTCTATGAACAGTCGCAGACATCTAACGTTTATTTTTTCATGAGTTGGGATCTTTCCCAGGTGAATTTACAAGCCTACATTAATATTGACATCTACTCAAAAAGTGGTCAGCCCATCAGACTGGTGTCCAATACTATGGCTCTGGGGACAACAGCCAATTGTACCGATTGGATAGAAATAGGCGGAGTTTTGACCTCGATTCCAAAAATCAGGGCTCGCTACAAATTTAATCTTGAAACCGGTATCTATTTAATAAAATTATATATTTCCAAACCAGATGTAGTCAATAATTTCAAAATGATTATTATGTGATCAGGTACTGATTGATTTTCACTACCTGGCAGCAGGAATGATTTGAAGGAGCATGAAATGAAGAAATATATTAACGGAGCCCTGGTACTTACCGTGATCCTGTTCATGACCCCCTTTTCCTTATTAGCCCAGGAAAAATTAGCCCAATCTGGATTTCAATTTTTAAATGAAGGCACCAACGGTAGAGCATCGGCCATGGGTGATGCTTTCACCACCATGGAGGGCGCATCAACTGTTTTACTGTATAATCCCGCCGGATTAGCGCGTATTACCAGTTTTGCCGATTTATCCGTCAGCTGGAATAAATGGATTGCCGATATTAAATATAACTCCGTTACGTTTTCTCTCGCACCACATGAAGCCCTTTACGGTGTTTTTGGATTGAGTTTTATCTGGATCGATTATGGAGAATTTTTAGGAACCATGTTCTGGAATAACGATAAAGGTTATATCGATACCGAGAATTTTTCTCCCAGGGCCATGGCAGTTGGATTTGGATACGGTAAACGTTTATCCGATAAGTTTTCAATAGGTGGTCAAATAAAATATGTCACTCAGACCTCCGGAAAAAGTGTTATTCCGGATGATGTTTCCGGCAGTGGATTGAAAGTAAAAAAATATTCATTATCGGTCACCGCTTTTGATTTCGGTACTATTTATAATACTGGTTTTAAAAGTTTAAAGTTTGGAATGTCGGTACGTAATTTCTCTCAGGAAATTAAATATGAACAGGAAGGATTTCAACTGCCCCTCACCTTTCGAATTGGTCTTTCGATGAACCTGATGGACTTTATGGAAAAATATGCCCCCCATCATTCCGTTTTACTGGCTATTGATGCGGTCCATCCGAGGGATCATAATGAATTTATCTGCCTGGGCCTGGAGTATACTTTTATGAACATATTTTCCCTGCGGACGGGTTATGTTTCAACACAAAGCGAATATAGTTTCTCATACGGATTGGGTATAGAGCAATTCGGTCTGACCATTGACTATGCCTATATACCTTTTGGTGTTTTCAATGATGTACAAAAAATAACCGTCCATTATGCATTATGATTTCCGATCTATACAGGAGATTATCATGAGCAGAACTAATATACTGAATTCGAAGTCTACCTTTTGCATGCTTGCACTGATTGCTGTCGGGTTGACCCGGTGCGAGTATGACCAGCCGGAAAAACTTTTTCCCATTCCATCGGGAATTCAACCGGACCCGGTCATCGCTGATATTTCACCCGATAGTGCTGTGAATGGAATTACTTTGGTCACTATCAGCGGAGAAAATTTTTCCCTGCAATCTGACCAAAACTTTGTCTATTTTGGAACCACGGCAGGAATCATCAGAAGCACTGCATCCAACCAGTTAATCGTTCAGCGTCCGCTGACGATCAGCGGTGATTTTATGATTAAAGTATCTGTCCGTAACGCATTTCAATTTGCTGAAACCGGACCCTATAACATGGAAGCCGGATTGATTCAAATAGGTGCTGCAACCGAAAATAATTCGTTCACGGTTGATAAAGCAGGAAACCTTTACGCGGAACGTGATAATACGATTTATAAAACCGATCCGTCGGGTGTCCAATCCCAGTATGGGACGATTGAAGCGGCCAGCAGCTGTATGCGGATGGGTTCAGGAAAATACCTTTATCTCCAGCGCAGGGAGAGTCAGAATTTCTACCGGATTCCACCGGGCGGCGGTACGGCAGTGCGATATACCAGAATATTGAGGAGAGTGTCCGTTTTTGATTTTGATTCCACGGGTTATATTTATTCAGGTTCAGGTGGTTTGGTGAGCAACAATTTAGTCGGTAATGGTCTTTTTATCACCAGTCCGGACGGAATTACCGGCAATGAAGTTTCCGGCTACCGTGATTTGTTTGCGATATCGGCGGTTCGTGTGTTTGATGGTTTTGTTTTTGTGTTGGCAGACACGATCAGTTCGATTCCTGAATATAAATTTTCGATTATCTTTAAACACGAAATCACCGGCAGTGGCCAATTAGGGGAGCGTATACCTGTTCTCAGGTTAACCGATGGAAGCGTTTATAAGGATCTTACTTTTTCGGCAGACGGCAAAATTTTCCTGGCAACAAACAAAACAAATCCGATACTGGTACTCCATCAGGATGGATCTGGTGAATCACTTTACCCGGGAATTCTGCAGGGACCGCTGGTTCAGTTATGCTGGAGTGATGGGTATTATCTCTATTACAGTCTTTTGTCAGAGACAGAAGGCCAATCCGCTCTGTTCCGGATTTGCATGGGGGAATCCGGTGCGAAATATTACGGCCGGGATTAGATTCTAAAACCAGGTTTCAATTATTTATTACAAATTCGCCATTCTCTACCGACCAGTCTATGCCAAAAAAGCCGGCGAGTTTCATACCCGTACTATCCCCTTTCAGAAGTGTGCTGTCGAAAATCATTATATCCGGAAAACCAAAACCAGGATAGAGATAGGGGCGATTTACAGTTAAGCGCATGCCTTTTATCCCTGATCCGGCAATGGCACAAATACTGGCAAGCATACTGCCCTTTCTGGGACGAATGAATAAACAAGCCAGATCTGAACCTTTCAGAATGTCTTTGCCAAAACCAATCCTATTCCTGCTTACCTGAACCGGACTGTCTGTCAATAAATATTTCCAGGCCGCATTGGTATCCGCATTGCCATAGAGAATAACACTGCGATCCGGATCAGCGCCCGGATTGAACTCAGCATCCGCGATGATATCAACAGAACCATTGCCTTGATACCAAAACGTCTCGGCATCAAAGCGGGCTTTATTGAAGGCCCAGACATTCTCTTCCCGGTTCCCCTGAGTTCCATATACAAAGAGCATGTTATTGTTAAATCCGTCCTTCAGGGTTCCATAACGATGGGGACCTTTTTCCTGCATTGACCATGGTGCTACGACTGTCCATCGGCCGTGGAAATTCTCCAGCCAGATTTGAGATTGATAATCGTTCCGGTTTAAGTTTTCTATGGCCTGGTTATCCAGTTGAATGATAAATATATCTCCAGGAGAAAGCAATTCCAGATCCAGTCCCATGTGCAGGACGTTCACTGTGGTCCCGTGAAAACGTTTCATACCCGGATCAAACTGTATCCTGACCTTACTGAATTCATACTGCCTCTGCTGGGCAGCAATAGATAACCAATGATCTTTCGATGATATACCCGGACTTGGTGTAATAAAATCAATCGTCCGGATTTGTTGTAGGTCCGGAATCCGATGCCGGGCAAAAAAATCGAACAGAGGCGGCCAGTCCACACAGTCGGCACCCGGTTCAGCACGGAGGTCCCACCAGTGACCGACGCTGTCCTGCTGATGATAAACAAAATCATGATGAAATTTTTCCAATTCAGCGACCATCAACTGTGATTGTTCTACCGGAACATTATCATCAAGGGCACCATGTATGATATAGAGACCCATTTGCCGGTAATTGGGTGACAGGGCAATGGTATTACTGGGCGAGGTGGGACGCATCCATAATTGCTCGATCGGGCTTAGAATTTTCTTCTGTTCTCTTACCCGGTAGGACCAGAAACTTATCCAACCGGCACTGGGACCGATGGCAGCAAACTGATCAGGATATAACGCTCCCAGGTGCCAGGTACCATGACCTCCCATGGAATGTCCGGTCAAATATACCCTGGTTGAGTCAATGTTTAATTTCTGTTTTACCAGACGCAAAACCTCCAGGGCATCCAGTCGGCCCCAATCTTCCCAATTATAACCATACGGACGACGATTTGTAGGGGCAACAATGTGCGCCCAGGATTTAGGATAGTAACTATTGGCCTGATTGAAGGCCTCCACCGCTGCACCGTGAACGGTAAGTACCAGTGCCTTGGGTTGATCCGGATTCTTTTGAGCCGGATTGAGCGCATAATATTGCACACTGCCATCGATTTGACTGATGAAAGTACATTTCCGGATTTCCAGCGGACTCAATACCCGGAATTGAATAGTCGTATTAGAAAGAACCTGATCGCCTGAAGATAGAATCAAAGGAATATTCACCGGTCCCTTTTCGGCAGGTGCCGGTCCCTGAAGACGAAATCCCACCTTACGGACTGACATCGGTTGAATAATCGGTACAGGAGATAGTTTTATCAGTGGATGCGGGGAGGATATCAACGCATGTCGTAACGGCTTATCTGTCGCATTGATAACAACAATGGCTCCCCATGTATCGGTCGCTTCACCAATCAATAAATCAGGCAGGGTTGTATCCTTATTATTAAAAAAGATAATCGTTTCGGGTTGGTGTAATTTTACTTTCAACTTTCCTCTCATACATTGAAAGAGAAGATCATTTCGGCCTTTTTTTAATTTGATCGGTAATAAGCAAAAATCAAACCGGGGTTCCCAGAATTCGTATTCGTCTTTGTACTGGTATTGATTTCCAATTCTTGGTTCTCCATTTACATACACTTTAAAATTTCCCATGGCTTCCAGTAACATAACCTTGTTTTTATCAGAATTCACCTGTACATATGCATACCCGGTGTTAAAGACATCACCACTGAACCATCCTGAACTGTCGGCTTTGATTTTTTCCCAGCAGACCGAAAGCGTATCATTAATCCGGATCGATTTTCCTTCAGCAGGCGGCTTCCAGTCATTAGAAACCATCATCATTTCAACAGGATCAGAAGGAAGGAGTGAATACCATCTGTAATTCGGCAGCTCTATACCGAGGCATTCGGTAATTACTTCCTGACTATAACCCTGAGCCGTCGAAAGCAGAATTAAAAAAAGACAAATTATAAATCTAAGATATTTTATATGCATCTCGTGTTCCTCAGTGAAAATTTGCAATCCATGTCTATCGATATTTTAAATTGGAATATGTTATATGTCACCCCTACGGGGTTAACAATATTTTTTGAAAATTTTTTTTACTAAAAACATTTCACCGCTATGCGGTTACCATTATTGGTCTATGTTTTCCATAATGTTCCTGAAATGATCCCCGCAGGGGCAATATGTCTTTAGAAAACATGTCACATGAAATTCCCGGAACCCCGCAGGGGTGAAATAGTTCTTGCCTTGTAAATAGAATGATCTCTAATGGTTTAATAATATATTTGGAAATGATTAAAGATATCTTACCCCTGCAGGCTTATCGATAATCGGGCCCAGGATTTTTTTTAATGATATTTCACCGCAGGGGGCGATCAATAAATATTAATATTTTAATCCTTTTGCGACTTGCTCTTTTAATTTAAATGTTTTTATTTCAAATGGTTTAAATATCAAATCAAGATAAGCCAAGCCTTTAAAATATTGTTCTTCCGTCCATTCCAGCAAATTTGTTTCTGCGAGTTCATTGATAGTACTATCCAGAACGATACGGCCCTTTGATTCACATCCCAGCCTTTCCACGATACGAACAATCAGATTTTCTTCCCGTTCAGATTTCTTGATTACTTCCAGTGAAAGACCAGCCCCTTCCAGGCGACAGGGGAGTTTGATTCCCTTCCCGGCATAGCCGTTAAATACAGTTAATGGTTGATTTAAACAGGAGGCTTCTTTCATCACATCGGAATGGATCAAGTCACCCCGGTGCGGTAACAGGCTATATGTAAATTCATGCCGTCCCTGATCACAATCCGGATCAGGATACGTTGGAGCCCGCAGCAGATTTAAATCCAGTGTATTCTTATAAACCTTATATCCGTACTTACAGTCATTGAGCAGCGCAACACCATAATCAGCGTCAGAAAGATCAGCATACTTATGGGCAACCACTTCGAACTTGGCACGTTCAAAACTGGTATTGCGATGGGTAGGCCGGTAAACATAACCGAACTGAATATCAAATGAGGCTTTATCCTGGTAAACGGTTACCGGAAAGGAAACCCTCAGCATGCGGTGTTTTTCTGCCCAATCCACCACCGTTACAAAATCCAGACGCTTGCTGCTGGCAGTCAAATATATCTTTTGTTCAATTTGCGAGGTACCGATCTTGAAGCGCAGTAACAAACCCTGGCGCACAGCACCATCGGCGGTTTTTCGTATCGCAACGAGTTGAGCCTGTTGCAGAAATTGTTTTTCATACCAGATGTCGATATCCCAGGCATCCCATTCATTGGGACGATCCACGTAAAGGGACAGTTTATTACCACTCTTTCCCGCTTCAATATTCTCCCGTTGAATCTCCTTATCCCAGGCACTGCACACGGTTCCATCCGGATTAAATTCATATCGAATCCGTTCATTTTCTAATATCCACCTTTGTGCCGCGGTGTCACTGTTCCTCTGTCCCTTTTCTCCCTGCCTGCCGGCAGGCAGGCCTTTGTCCCTCTGTCCCTTTTGAAAAGTAACAAAACTCAACGCCGGAACAGTAACCAGGGCAATCAGACAATTCTCTTCCCCTTGAACCATAACACGATTTCCATGGCCATCAACAACTTCATCAGACCAATCTGCGGGCAGGATGATGGCGCCTGAATATGCACAGGAGAGACTGTTGAACAGGGTGATTGAATCATTGTCTTTTTTGAACAGCAACTGCCCCAGTTGTTCCTGTATCATCTGACATTTCTCCAATGCCTTCGTATGCTGCTCATGTGTTTCCTGATATACCTGGTTGATACTGGAACCAGGGATGATATCATGAAACTGGTTGAGTAATACCTTCTTCCAGATCGATTCAAATTCCTTCTGCGGATAATGTGCTAAAGGTAAGCAGGAGGCTAATATCTCCAGTTCGCGCAGTTTTAATTCCAGTTTACGGTTGGCTTTTTTCACCAGAGCATGGGAAGTATAGGTACCACGGTGCATTTCAAAATAAAGTTCACCTTGCCATACTGGTAATTCCTTGCGATATCGTTCCAGTCTGGAAAAAAACTGGTCGGCCCGGCCGAATTTAACTTTTGGGACATCCTCAAGGTCGGCCATGCGCCGGCCATATTCAATATTTTCGGCTTTTGGACCTCCTCCGCCATCGCCGATCCCGAACAGGCAGAGGAACTCATCGATGAAAGCTTTCTCGCGGAAATTGTCACGTCCGGGCAGAATAAATTCGGTATTCAGTTGACTGCTATAAGTATTTTCAGGCGGAAAATGGGTCAGTACCTCACTTCCAACAATCCCCCGCCAGATAAATGTAGTATGCGGAAAGTCATTAACCTGGTTCCAGGAT
>Ga0315278_10005882_pt1 | contig 11117 bp, 7 predicted proteins | sample YL17G06_0_MG_FD_203880 | JGI IMG/M metagenome (GOLD analysis project Ga0315278, IMG submission 203880) | Sediment microbial communities from Yellowstone Lake, YNP, Wyoming, USA - YL17G06_0 | ecosystem: Environmental > Aquatic > Freshwater > Lake > Sediment | place: USA: Wyoming | collected... | reverse complement strand
TTCATCTCGATGCCTGGGAGATCCTCGGCGTCAACTCGCGCCGCGATCTGGCGGAGGCGTCACGCCTCCTGAACGCGCGCCGGCTGGAGACGCTGATGGCCTCGGGCGTGACGGCTCTGGACCCCGACACGATCCGCGTCGGTCCCGACGTCCGGATCGGCCGGGACGTCATTCTATCCGCCGGCGTACATATCGAAGGAGCCACGACGATCGGCCGCGGCACGACCGTCGGCCCCGGCTGCGTCCTGCGCGACTGCCGCATCGGCCGGGACGTGACGCTGCTTCCCTATACGGTTGCGGCCGAAAGCATCGTCGGAGACGGGTCGCGAATCGGTCCTTTCGCCCACCTGCGTCCGGGCACGGTCCTGGCCAGGGGGGTGCACGTGGGAAACTACGTCGAGGTGAAGAAATCCTCGCTCGGCCGCGGCAGCAAGGCCAATCACCTGAGCTACCTCGGCGATGCGGTGATCGGACGGGGCGTCAACGTCGGCGCGGGCACGATCACCTGCAACTACGACGGAGAGCGCAAGCACGTAACGGTGATCGAAGACCGGGCTTTCATCGGCTCGGACACCCAGCTCATCGCACCGGTGACGATCGGCCGGGGCGCCTACGTGGGAACCGGCACGACCGTTCGGGAGGCCGTGCCCCCCGGAGCCCTCGCGGTCAGCGCGGGCAGGCAGCGGAACATCGAAGGCTGGGTGGCGGCAAGGAAGAAACGAAACGCCGCCCCGGCGAAACGGGCGGGAGGCTAAGCGCCATGTGCGGCATCGTCGGCTACGTCGGGCCGAGAGACATCACAGAAGTTCTCATCGAGGGGCTTCGCCGGCTGGAGTATCGCGGCTACGACTCGGCGGGAATCGCCGTCGTCAACGGCGGCAACATCGAGATCCGCCGCGCGCCGGGCAAGCTGCGGAATCTGGAGGAGGTCCTCTCCCGGCAGCCGGTGACCGGGTCCTTCGGCATCGCGCACACCCGCTGGGCCACTCACGGCCGCCCGAGCGAGGAAAACGCGCATCCTCACCGCGACTGCGGCGCGAACGTCGTCGTGATCCACAACGGCATCATCGAGAACTACAACGATCTGAAGCGCGACCTCATCGCTTCCGGCCACACCTTCGTCACTGAGACCGACACGGAAGTTTTCGCGCATCTCGTGGAGGCGCGGATGAAGCCCGGCGTCCCCCTCGACGAGGCCGTGCGCTCCGCTTTGCTCGAGATCCGGGGCAGCAACTCGCTCCTCGTGATTTCCGCGAGCACTCCCGAGACCGTGGTCGCCGTGCGCAACGGCTCGCCGCTGATCGTCGGGATCGGCAAGGACGAAAACTTCCTCGCCTCCGACATCCCGGCGATCCTCCAGCACACGCGCGACATCGTGTTCCTCGACGACGGCGACGTCGCCGTCGTCACGCGCAATAGCGTCACCCTGACCGACGCGTCGGGCCGGCCGCGCGCGCTCAAGCCCCAGCGGATCTCCTGGGACCCCCTGCTCGCCGAGAAGGGGGGCTACAAGCATTTCATGCTGAAGGAGATCCACGAGCAGCCACGCGCGGTCCGCGACACGCTGTACGGCCGCATCTGGCTCGACCGCGCCACCGTGGATCTCGGCCCACTGGAGGTCACCGAAGATGACTTCCGGGCCGCGACGAAAGTGAACCTCGTCGCCTGCGGCACCTCCTGGCACGCCGCCCTCGCCGCCAAGTTCATGATCGAGAAGCTCGCGCGGATTCCCGTGGAGGTGGACTACGGCTCGGAGTTCCGCTACCGCAGCCCCGTCGTCACGCCCGAGACGCTTCACGTGTTCGTGACCCAGTCGGGCGAGACGGCCGACACGATCGCCGCGCTGCGGGAGGCGAAGGCGCTCGGCGCGAAGTGCCTCACGGTGTGCAACGTGACGGGCTCGATGGCCACGCGGGAATCGCACGGCACGATCTACACTCACGCGGGACCCGAGATCGGGGTCGCCTCGACCAAGGCGTTCACGACCCAGCTCGTGGCGCTCTACCTGATCGCCCTCCACATGGGCCGCTGCCGGGGCACCGTGGGCGATACCGAGATGCAGGCCCACGTGGACTCCCTCGCCCACCTGCCCGCGCAGATCGAACAGGTCCTCAAGATCGAAGCCGAGATCGTCCCGCTCGCGCGAAGGCTGTTCCACGCGACGGATTTTCTCTTCCTCGGCCGCGGCATCAACTACCCAATCGCCCTCGAGGGCGCGCTCAAACTCAAGGAAATCTCATACATCCACGCCGAGGGCTACCCGGCCGGCGAGATGAAGCACGGCCCGATCGCCCTGATCGACGAGAACATGCCGGTCGTCGCGCTCGCGATGAAGGACGCCGTCTACGACAAGATGGTCAGCAACATCGAAGAAGTGAAGGCCCGGCTCGGGGTCGTCATCGCGGTGACGACCGAGGGGAACCACGACCTCGACGGCAGGGCCGACCAGATTCTCTTCATTCCGCCCGCGAGTGAATTCGTGACTCCCGTACTCGCCGTCGTTCCGCTGCAGCTTCTGGCCTACCACATCGCCCTGCTGCGCGGCTGCGACGTGGACCAGCCCCGAAACCTGGCGAAAAGCGTCACGGTGGAGTAGCGGAAAGCCTCGTGTCGGATTTCCTCGAAACCCTCAACGAGGCCCAGCGGGAAGCCGTGCAGCAGGCCGAGGGGCCGCTGCTCATCCTTGCCGGCGCCGGATCCGGGAAGACCCGCGTCATCACCTGCCGCATCGCCTTGCTGATCGCCTCGGGACTCGCGCGTCCCGAGGAGATCGTCGCCGTCACCTTCACGAACAAGGCCGCGGGAGTGATGAAGGACCGCGTCGCGCGGCTTCTGGGCGAGGGATCGCCGGTGGCGGGGCGGATCCACTGGATCGGCACATTCCACGCGCTCTGCCTGCGCATCCTGCGCCGGGATGGGGCGCTCGTCGGCTACGCTCCGGGCTTTCTCGTCTACGACACGGCCGATCAGCTCGCGCTCCTGCGGACGGTGATGCGGGGGCGGGGGCTCGACGAGACTCCCGAGACGGCACGCTCCATCCTGCACCGCATCAGCGCCGCCAAGAACCGGCTGCAGACCGTCGAGGACCTGGAAAAGAACGCGGGGGGACCCGCGGCCGAGCACCTCCTTGGCTGTTACAAGGCCTATCAGGAGGGGCTGCGAAAGAATAACGCCGTCGATTTCGACGATCTGCTGCTGCAGACGATTCTTCTGTTCGAGCGGTTTCCGGGGACCGAAAAGCGCTACGCCGCCTCGACGCGGTTTCTGCTCGTAGACGAATACCAGGACACGAACCGCGCGCAATACCAGCTCATCCGCCACCTCTCCTCGCAGCACCGCAACGTCTGCTGCGTCGGGGACGAGGACCAGTCCATTTATCGGTTCCGCGGCGCGGACATCGCCAACATCCTCGACTTCAAGAAGGACTACCCCGAAGCGCGAATCCTCAAACTGGAGCAGAACTACCGCTCGACGCGCACGATCCTTGCGGCGGCGACGGCCGTCATCGGCCGCAATACCGAGCGGATCGGCAAGACGCTCTGGACAGAAAACGACGAGGGGGCGCTGATCGACGCGCACTTCGCCCCCGACGACCGGGCCGAAGCGGAGGGCGTGCTGCGGGCGATCCGGGCGCTCCAGATGGACGGTCGCCGCCTCGACGAAGTGGCGATCCTCTACCGCACGAACAGCCAGTCCCGGCTCTTCGAAGAAGTCTTCCTGCGGGAACGGCTGCCCCACCGGGTCGTCGGCTCGCTGCGATTCTACGAGCGGAAGGAAATCAAGGACCTGGTCGCCTACCTCCGGACGCTGGTCAATCCGGATGACGATCTGACCCTGACCCGAGTCGTGGGCGTCCCGCCCCGCGGCATCGGCAAGGGGACGATGGACGCGGTCGAGGAGACCGCGCGTTCGCGGGGGCTGTCACTGCGGCGGGCGATGGAAGCGACGGTCGCGGACCGGTCGCTTCCCCAGAGGGCGGGCAAATCGCTTGCCGAATTTCTCGATCTGCTCGAAGACCTGTCCGCGCGGGCTGCGGAGCCGGGTCTCGGTGTCACGGGCCTGCTCGGGCTGATCATGGCGCGCATCGCTTACGTCGCGCACCTCGAGAAGGCGTATGCCGGGGACTACGAGGCGCGCCTGATGAACATCGACGCCCTGACCTCCGCGGCGGCGGAATACGACGAGGAGGGCGCGCCGGAGGGGCTGCAGGGGTTCGTGGACCGCTCGTCCCTCCGCTCCGACTCGGACGACGTGCAGGGCGACACCGGAGTGACGCTCATGACGGTCCACTCCGCCAAGGGCCTCGAGTTTCCCGTGGTCATGGTGACCGGGCTGGAGGAGACGATCTTTCCTCACATCCGCTCCTCCGAGTCGCGCTCGGAGCTCGAAGAGGAGAGGCGGCTGTTCTACGTGGCGGTCACCCGGGCCCGCGAGCGGCTGGTCCTGACGGCCGCCGCCACCCGGCGGTCGTTCGGCGATTTCGTGGAGAACCCGCCGTCCCGGTTCCTGGAGGAGATTCCGGCGGAGCTGTTGCGGGAGCAACGGTTGGCGGGCGGTTTCCGCTCGACTTCCCCCGCGGGTTACACTCCGTGGCGATCCCCCCGGATTGCGCGGGATGCCGCGCGGATGCCGGCGGCCCCGGGCCGTAAGCCCGGGCCGTCGCTGCCCGGTCCCGTCGTCCACTACGACGCCGACGGGGACGATGACGGCTACGCCGTGGGGATGAAGGTGATCCATCCCATGTTCGGGAAGGGCACCATTGCGGCGGTGGAGGGTTGTGGCCCAGCGGTGAAGCTCACAATCAGGTTCACCGAATCGGGTGTCCGCAAGATCCTCCCCCGTCACACGACATTGACGATCGGCAGCTGACCGGACACAGGAGAGAGCATGAAGGCCAACCACATGCGCCGCGGGATGATCGTCAAGTTCGAGGGAGACCTCTGGCGCGTCCACGAAGTGGAGCACCAGACCCCCGGAAACCTGAGGGCCCGCGTTCAGACGAAGCTCAAGAACCTGCGCAACGGCGCGATGAAGGACCACCGGTTCCGCTCGGAGGACGATGTCGAGAAGGCGAACTTCGAGACCAAGGACATGCAGTATCTCTACGCGGACGGAAACGACTATCACTTCATGGACGTGCAGAGCTACGAGCAGATCCATCTCAACACGGAGATCCTCGGCGAGATGGTGGAGTACCTCATTCCCAACACGATGGTCACCGTGGACCTGCACGACGGCTTTCCGATCGGCATCGAGCTGCCTTCGAGCGTGGACCTTCTCGTCGTCGAGACGTCTCCCGAAGTGAAGGGCGCGACCGCCTCCGCGCAGCGGAAGCCGGCAAAGCTCGAGACCGGCCTCGTCGTCCAGGTGCCCTCCTTCATCGGCGAGGGGGAGCGCATCCGCGTCTCCACCCAGGACGGCTCCTACATGGAGCGCGTCAGGTAGGACCGGGAAAAAAATGAGGCCGCGCGACCTTCAGCGGCTCGCCTCCGAGACCTTCGACGTCGCGATCGTCGGCGGCGGCATCCACGGGGCCGCCGCGGCGTGGGAAGCGGCGTCGCGGGGACTCTCCGCCGCGCTCGTGGAGAAGGGGGATTTCGGCTCCGCGACCTCCGCGAACAGTCTGAAGATCATCCACGGCGGGCTCCGGTACCTGCAGGCTGCCGATTTTCGCCGGATGCGCGAGTCGATCCGCGAACGACGCGCCCTGCTCTCAATCGCCCCCCACCTGGTCCGCCCTCTGCGCTTCGTCATCCCCGCCGGCTCTGGGATGCGCGGGCGTGCCGCGCTGCGGCTCGCGCTCGCGGCGACGGACGCCATCGGGTTCGATCGCAACCCGCCCGGGGATCCCGGCGGCCGGCTTCCGGCGGGAAGGATTCTCTCCCCGGAGGAGCTGCTGCGTGATGCCCCCGGACTCGGTCCCGAGGGCGCGAAGGCGGGCGGGGCCGAATTCTGGGACTGCCAGGTGCACGACAGCGAACGGCTCGTGATCGAGTTCGTTCGCGCCGCCTCCTTTGCGGGAGCGGCGGTCGCCAACTACGCCGAGGCCGGCGCGGTTCTGGTCGAGGGCGGGCGGGTCGCGGGACTGTCCGTGCGGGACGCGTTGAGCGGGGAGTCCTTCGACCTGCGCGCCCGCACGGTGATCAACGCCGCCGGCCCCTGGGGTTCGCGGATCGTGGGGCTGGCGCGGCGGGCGCTTACTGGAGGAAGCCGCAGCCTGCCGGGGGAGTCATCCGGTCCCGCCGCCCTCCCCCTGTTCTGCCGCGGCTGGAACCTGGTGCTGCCTGCCGCGGGAACGACGGATGCCGCAATCGGCATCGCGTCCGGAGCCGGTGGGGCCGATGCGACGGTCCGTGACAATCGGCCGGGCCGTTTCATTTTTCTGACGCCCTGGCGGGGCCGGATGATCCTTGGCACCGCCTATTCCCGCTGGAGCGCCTCGCCGGACGATCTGCGACTCGATGGCCGGGATGTCTCCGGGTTCCTTGGGGAGCTCGAGGCGGCGGCCCCCTCGCTCCGGATCGCGCCGTCGCAGGTTGCCTTCGCGCACGCGGGAATCCTCCCCGCCGTGCCCGCCGGGGGAGGAGCCGTCGCGCTTGCGTCCCGCTCCGTTGTTATGGACCACGCGCCGGAGGGGGTTCCCGGCCTTGTCACTCTCCACTCGGTAAAGTACACGACCGCGCGCCTGCTAGCGGAAAAGGCCGTGAATATCGTGGCGCACCGGTTGGGTCGCGCAGTCCGCAGGAGCGAGACCGCGCGCACTCCGTTGCCGGGAGGCCGGGGCGGACCGTTGCCCCGGCTGGCTGCCGATGCCGCTTCGGAAGCGTCGCGGCTGGGAGTGACGCTCACCCCCGCCGTGACGGAGCGGCTGGCCCGCAGCCACGGATCGCTCTTCCCGGAGGTCCTGTCCATCGTCCGCGAGAGGGAGGACCTGGGCCGCCCGCTCTGTGATGGAGTGGATCACCTCGGCGGGGAGGTCCTCCACGCCGTGCGTCATGAGTGGGCCGTGAAGCTCTCGGACGTCCTCATGCGGAGAACCGGCCTGGGCTCGGCCGGTAACCCTGGCCGGGCAGCGGTGGAAGCCGCCGCCCGGCTGATGGCTGCCGAACTGGGATGGGACGCGTCGCAGATCGCTCGCGAAGTCGCCGAGACCGAGACCGCATGGCCATCCTGGTGACCGACTTCTCAAAATCTCACATTGAGACGGAGCGGGCTTCCGGCCGTTTTGCTAGAACCGGATCCGGGTGCCGATCATCAGTGAGGTGCCCGAAAGGTCAAGCTCGTCGAACCCCTGGTAGTCCGAGTCGAGATTGTCCTTGGCGCGGGACACCCGTCCCTCCAGGAACACGGAGACCTGGTGGCTCAACAGGAGGTCCACCCCGACGAAGCCATGGTATTCCGGCGCGACGCCCCGGGACGAGAAATCCCCCTGGAAGGTCGTGAGCGTCAGGGTGTCCACGAACTCGCCCTCCTCCTCGTACCTCCACAGCAGCGCTCCGCCGCCGAAACCGAAGTAGGGAACCACGTGTTGCGGGCCGTTGGCGGGTTTTCCGCCCCGGTAGAAGCCGAACGGCATGATCCGCAGTTCGGCGGTCACTGGAGACAGTTGAAGACGGGACTCATGGTTGATGGCGTTGCCGTAGATGTCCACGTACACCCGATCGGCGGACCGCGTGTCGCCCTGGTAGTACGAAATCCCGAAGTCGAAGGCGACGAAGTTGTTGATCAGCGTGCCGAGACTGGCTGCCCCGACGAGACCATCGAAGTCATCGGGGGCGAAAGTGAAGTTCTGTTCGTTCTGCTCCCAGAGGTCGCTGGAGCCCCTCGGCTCGAAGGCTCCGATGCCAATGCTCCACTCGTTTTCGTAAGGCACCCGGTGACTCCAGGAAGCGGAGGCAAGGGTGGTCGAGAATATGGCGGCCAGCAGGAGCATGCCCGGGATGCGTTTCATGGTGCTTGATCTCCAGTTGCTGTTCTGTCCCCGAAGAGCTTGCAAAGCACATTGAATGCCATCTTTTTCCGAACCCGAAGGCATGCAGATAACTTACTTAAACACAGTCTGTTACAACTGCAACTGTAGAAATTCTGCGCGAAGTTCCCTCTGGTTGGAGCCTCCTGCAGCGGCCAGGAGGAGACTCCACGGGCGACCATGCCGACCTCAAATGTCATCTGGGGAGGACAGAGAAGAATTTAACTTTTTTTTGGATCGTTTTGGGCCGCATGGGTTTATAATGCCATCGAAATACGATGCCAACGACGCGTACGGAAAATAGCAAGGGAACAGTGGTCACCGCTGAGCTTCCCCGTGGCAAGGGTGAGATTCTAGAGATCCTGCCCATGGGAGAGGTGGATCGGACGGCCTTCGATTACCTTGCCCTCGGCCTTCGCATCCGATTTGGGCGGCAGGTCGAAATCATTCCCGATCAGCAACTTCCATCCGAGGCGTTCGAGGCCACTCGCAACCAGTGGCTTGCGCGGGAAATCCTGAGGTCTATCCGCCCTCGCCCCTCCGCATGGAGGACCCTGGCCGTGGTCGGCGTTGATCTCTTCGCGCCGGGGCTGGGATTCGTTTTCGGCGAGGCCGACCCAACCGGGCGTAAGGCGATTTCCTCCCTCGAGCGGCTTCGCCCGGAGCATGCGGGGGAACCGGCCGACCGGGAGCTTCTGCTCGGGCGCAGTCTGAAGGAAGCCGTCCACGAAGTCGGCCATACTTGCGGTCTGCCGCACTGCCGGGACCGCTTCTGCGTGATGCGGTTCTCAAACTCGCTGTCGGATACCGACCTGAAGCGGGACAACTTCTGCGACCGCTGCCGCCGCTCGATCGCCCGAACCCTCGCACCTGCCACCGGGGCGGGCGTCTCCCCTCGAAACCGCTAGCCGCTCTGCCCCACCCCGCACCGGCTTGAGTGATCGAGGCGGGCACCTGACAGCTTCACCAAGGTGCCACGCCCCGGCTCCCAGCCCGGTCCTACGAGATTTCCGGGACTGCCACCGATTGGTCAAGTTGCAGCGCCAGGTCGGTGCCTGCGTCGAGCTCAACTTCCTTACCCTTCGTCCCCAGCACGACCCCGGTGCCAATCGCGCCTCCCGCGACCGCACCGATCAGGGCGCCCTTTCCACCCTTTCCCATGATTGTTCCCAGGACCGCGCCAGCCACCGCTCCTCCGGCGATCGTCGCGGTGTCCCGTTTCTTCGTGCTTTCCGCCTCGTTCGTGAGCGATGCGGAAATGGGGATCCGTGTCCCGTCGGTGAGAACCAGTGTCTCGAACTTCAGCTCGATCCGAGCGGTCCCCTTCGTACGCTTCGCTGCCTCGACCGCGCTCACCGTTCCTTCGATACGCGATCCTGCAGGAACGACCAGGACAGTTCCCTTTTCGAGGGTGACGGCCTTGCTCAGGGTCGCAGTGAAGGTGTCCCCGGGCTTGCTCGAGACGCTGGACAGGGGCGTGTCGAGGGTGACCTTGATCTTCTTGCCCTCGGGCAGGGTCAGCGTCTTGCGGGGAGCGGCGGGGGCCACGGGGGCGGCCGTCGCCGCAGGCGCGGCCTGCTCGACCGGGGCGGAAGAAGCGGGTTGCCCCTGCCCCGCCGTGTGGCTGCTGGGGGATCCGGCCGGGGGGGCGGGCTGGGCTGTCCCCGGCTTGTTCGTGGCCTCGGCCGGCTCGGCAGCCGTCCCGCCGCCTTCAGGCTCCCCCGCGGCAGGTGTTGCCGTCGAGGCGGCTTCCGGGGCCGCCGCGTCGGCAGCCGGCGGGGGCGTCTGGCCTCCTCCGCAGGAAGCGGCGAAGGCCGCCAGCGTGAGAAGTGTCGTGATTTTCCAGGTTCGGTTGGTCATGGCTTTTATTCCTCCGGTTCGGGGTGAGGAAGGGCATCTTAGCCCGACTTGACCCCCGCTAGTGGCGTTCGACCAGGCCGTCAAACACTTCGAGGGCGGTTTCGTATCGGCGACGTGGCGCGCTGACGAGCGCGCCCGCCACCATCCCCTTCAGGTTGCCGAGCACTTCCCTCGCGATCGCGACCCCTTCCGCTGCGGATCGCCCCTCGCCCTCCGCCCGGCGCATCCGTTCCTGGAACGGCTCGGGGATCACGACCCGCAACTCGTTGATCAAGAACTCCGCGTCCGGCCAGGAGGCCAGCGGAACGACCGACGCGATGATCGGGATGCGGACGCTTGGGGTCTTCTCCAGGAACCGCTCCAGGAGGCCCGCATCGAACAGCGGCTGGGTCACGGCGTACTCGGCTCCGGCGTCCATCTTCCATTCCAGCCGATGCACCTCGCGCTCGATTTCCGAGGCGCCGGGGTCCAGGCGCACGCCGACATGGAACGCCGTCGGCGGACCAATCAAGTTGCCGCCGATGTCGATCCCCCGGTTCAAGCGGTGGACCATGTTCGTCAGGCCGATCGAATCCACCTCGAAGACGCCATTGCCCGGGTCGAAGATGTCCGAGGTGTAGGGGTCGCCGGTGATGAGGAGCAGGTTGCGCACTCCGAGCACCCAGGCCCCGAGGAGATCTGATTGCATCCCCGTCAGGTTGCGATCGCGGCAGCCGTATTCGATGACAGTCTCCAGGTTCGTCTCCGCCCGCAGCAGCTGCGCGAAGGCCTGCGGGCTCATCCGAGCGGAAGCCGAGGGCCTCTCGGGGATGACGACGGCATGAACGCCTTCCCGGCGAAGCATGCGCGCCCCCTCGATCACTCGGGAGACGTCGCTGCCGCGCGGCGGAACGACCTCCACGCAGGCGACGAACCGGCCGGCCGCCAGAGCTGCCGCGAGCGCGCTTTTCTCCGCCCGGCCTACCTCGGGGGCGGGAGCCGGCGGCGGCGGCGGCACCTGGATCGTCACATGGCCCGCCGGCCGCAGCGATCGGATCGCCCGGCGGATCGCCCGGATATGCTCGGGGGTCATTCCGCAGCAGCCCCCGACGACCTGGGCGCCGGCCTGGATGAATCGGCGGGAGTAGGACGCAACATAGTCGGGTGAGCAAAGATAGAGGCTGCGGCCGTCGATGTTTCGCGGGCGGCCGGCGTTCGGCATGACGGAGATCCGCCTGATGGTCGCCTCGGCGATCCGCTCCACCGCCGCGAGCATCGCCGCCGGACCGACGCTGCAGTTCACACCGAC
>Ga0315278_10005880_pt1 | contig 11119 bp, 11 predicted proteins | sample YL17G06_0_MG_FD_203880 | JGI IMG/M metagenome (GOLD analysis project Ga0315278, IMG submission 203880) | Sediment microbial communities from Yellowstone Lake, YNP, Wyoming, USA - YL17G06_0 | ecosystem: Environmental > Aquatic > Freshwater > Lake > Sediment | place: USA: Wyoming | collected... | reverse complement strand
TCGAGATCCGGACGCGCTGGATTTTCCGGTCGGCCCGGATTCTGGATTCGGGTCGACCGGAAAATCCAGCCACCGCGCGCAAGCGCGGAAGACGATAGACCAGTGTCGAGGGTTATTGTCTTCCGCGCTCTGCGCGGTTGCGGTCGATTGTGATCGACCCGAGTACGGGCCGACCACAACCGACCGCGTCCGTCTCCTCGAGCGTGGTGCGAAAACTGACCGGGTGCGGGTCACATCGGCCGACTGATGCATCGCATCTCAACTCTTGGTCTGTAAGCGAGAATCGTACCCCAGTAGCTCAATAGAGGATCAGCGGCTTCAGGATTCCGTCCTCCTTCGTCTCCATCATCCGAAACGCGCGCTCCACCTCTGTGAACCGGAAGCGGTGGGTGGTCATCGGTGTCGGGTCGAAGCGGCCAGTCTCGATGAGGCGTAGCAGCCGTGTCATCCGCTCGTGCCCTCCGGGGCAGAGGACGCCGCGGATCGTCTTGTCGGCCATGCCGAAGCCGAAGTCGGCGAGCGGGATGCGCAGCGAGTCACCGGATTCTCCGTGGTAGCCGACGTTCGAGATCACGCCGCCCGCCCGCGTGGCGCGGATGCAGCTCTCGAAGGTGACCGGCAGGCCGACGGCCTCGATCGCCGCGTCGACGCCGGCGCCGCCCGTGAGGCGAAGAATCTCGGCCACGGGGTCGCCGCTAGCCGGATCCACGACGACGTCGGCGCCGAATCGCTTGGCGAGCCTCTGACGCTCGGGCTTCCCTTCCACCGCGATGACGAGACCCGCGCCGGAGAGCCGCGCCCCCGCGGTCGCGCAAAGCCCGACCGGGCCTTGGGCGAACACCGCCACCGTGCCACCGAGCGGAATCTCCGCTTCCTCGGCGGCCGCGAAGCCCGTGCTCATCATGTCGGTCGTGTAGAGCGCCTGCTCGTCGGAGAGCCCCTGCGGAATCGGCGCGAGGTTGTAGTCGGCGTCGTTGACGAGAAAGTATTCGGCGAGATTGCCTTCGCGCTGCGCGGTGAACTTGTAGCCGCCGAGCATGCCGCCGCACTGCGCGCCGTGGCCACGCTGGCAGAAGCTACACTTGCCGCAGGGGGTCACGGCGCAGACCGCCACTCTGTCGCCCTCGCGAACGGCCGTCACGTGAGAGCCCGTGCGGTGGACGACGCCGACACTCTCGTGACCGAGGACGCGCCCCTCGGGTATGGGAAGAACGCCGTGCACCGTGTGCACGTCCGAGGTGCAGACGAGAGAAGCGGTGGTGCGTACCACCGCGTCGTTCGGTCCGGGCTCAGGGTTGGGCCTATCGACGAGACCGACTTTGTTCTTGCCGAGAAAGGCGAATGCCTTCACGATGTTTCCTCCTTCGTCTATGACGGCATGTAGCGAACGCCAGAGCAATCCTTCGATGGTGAAAGCCGCGGCGATCTTTCGACAACGGAGCTAGCTTGACAGGATGCTCGACCGGAGATGGGATCGCGGCCAGCGGGAGCGATCTACGGCGCAGCCTCCCAGCCACGGCGGAGACGCGACGCTTCGGGCTCGGCCTGCCGAACGCGTTCCCGCTGGGCGAGCCGAATCTCGATTTCTTGCGCTTCGCGGAGCGAGCCGAAGAGCTCGGCTACGACGCGCTGTGGGCAGGCGACCACGTGGTGTTTCACGTTCCCCGGCTTGAGATCTTCACGGTGCTCGCCGCGGTCGTGACGAAGACGCGCCGCGTGACCGTCGGGTCGGGCGTGCTGCTTCTTTGCCTGCGCAACCCCGTGCACGTCGCGCAGACCGTCGCGACGCTCGATCACCTCTCCGCGGGGCGCTTCGTGCTCGGGGTGGGTGTCGGGGGTGAGCACGTGAAGGAGTTCGAGGCTTCGGGCGTGCCGCGCCGCGAGCGCGGCGCGCGCACCGACGAGGGGCTCGCAATCGTGCGCAAGCTTCTCACCCAGCCTGAGGTCGACTACGAAGGTCGCTTTTGGCGGCTCCGCGGCATCTCGATGAAGCTCCGCCCGCCGCACCTGCCCCCGGTCTGGGTCGGCGGACGGGCCGAGGCCACGTTCCATCGCGTCGTCGCACATGGCGATGCCTGGTTTCCGGGCTTCGTCACCCCGGACGCGTACCGCGAGGGCTTGCGCAGGATCGACATCCTCTGCCGCGAGGCGGGCCGAGACCCGGCGACGATCGAGCGCGGGCTCTATCTGTTCGTGAGCGTCGACGCGGATTCCGCGCGCGCACGCCGGCAAGCCGAGGAGTTCTTGAGCCGCAACTACAACATGCCCTTCGCGCCGTTCGAGCGTTACCTGGTCGCGGGCCGTCCGCAGCAGTGCATCGAAGCGGTGCGGCGTCATCTGGAGGCGGGTGCGACGCACCTGACCGTCCGCTTCGCGACTGCCGAGCCGCTGCGGCAGCTCGAGCTCTGGAGCGCGGACGTCCTGCCGGCCCTGCGCGAGATTGCGGTGCCCTGAACGAGGGAGGCGACCATGAGACTCACCAAACCGAGAATCGAGCCGCTGCCCGAAGCCGAGTGGAACGACGAAGTGCGGGGGCTGCTCCAGCCGAGCCGCGCGAATGCCGGCGACGGCAAGGTGCTGAACGTTCAGGCGACGATCGCGCGTCACCCGAAGCTCCTCAAGCGCTGGAACGTGTTCGGCAACCACGTGCTCTTCAAGTCGACGCTTCCCGCGCGTGACCGAGAGATCTTGATCCTGCGCATCGGCTGGCTCTGCCGGTCGGGTTACGAATGGGGGCAGCACGTGATGATCGGCCGGCGCGCCGGGCTCGGCGGCGAGGACATCGAGCGCATCCGCAAGGGCCCCGACGCGCCCGGCTGGAGCCCGTTCGAGTCGGCGCTCGTGCGCGCCGCCGACGAGCTCCACGCGGACGCGTTCATCAGCGACGCGACCTGGCAGGCGCTCGCGGCTCGTTACGACACGCACCAACTCATGGACGTGGTGTTCACGGTCGGGCAGTACAACCTGGTGTCGATGGCGCTGAACACCTTCGGCGTGCAGCTCGACGAAGGCGTGGAGGGATTTTGACATGGCCGGGCGCCTCGACGGCAAGGTTGCGATCGTCACGGGCGCGGGCCAGACGCCGGGCGACACGATCGGCAACGGTCGCGCGACCGCGCTCCTCTTCGCTCGAGAGGGTGCGCGCGTCCTGGTCGTCGATCGCGACGAAGCCTCCGCGCGCGAGACCGAGGAGAAGATTCGCTCCGCGGGAAACGAGGCCGCGACGTTTCGTGGTGACGTGACGTGCTCCGAGGACTGCCGGGCGATGACCCGGACGTGCGTCGACCGCTACGGACGGATCGACGTGCTGCACAACAACGTCGGCATCGGCGCGGGCGATTCCGGCCCCGTGCATCTCACGGAGGAAGCCTGGGATCGCATCCACACGGTGAATCTGAAAAGCATGTTCCTCACCGCGAAGCACGTGCTGCCGGTGATGCGGCGGCAAGGCAGCGGCGTCATCCTCAACGTTTCCTCGATCGCCTCGATCTGCGCGGTGGGGATGCTCGCCTACAAGACCTCGAAGGCCGGAGTGAACGCGCTCACGCACTCGCTGGCGATCGGCAACGCGGAGTACGGGATCCGCGTCAACGCGATCTTGCCCGGACTCATGAACACGCCGATGGCGATCGAGGGGATCTCTCGAGAACGCGGCATCGCGAAGGAAGACTTGATTCGCGCTCGCGATGCGCAGGTGCCGCTCGGAAAGAAGATGGGAACCGCGTGGGACGTTGCGTACGCCGCTTTGTTTCTCGCCTCCGACGAGGCGAAGTTCGTGACCGGCGTGCTGCTGCCGGTCGACGGCGGGCAGAGCGCACGGATTGGTTAGGTCCAATAGGAAGGCCTCGATTCCAGTACGAGCGCAACCGCGCGTAAGCGCGGAAAGAATAGCCCGCGGAATCGACCTATTGTGTTCAGCGCTCCGCGCTGTTGTGCTTGGTTTTTGTCGATCCGAGTACGGATCGACAAAAACCAAGCGCGCTTTTCGCATCGCCGAGCATCCTACCGAGACTCAAGGCATTGCGGCGCCGCGAAGATCGCTTGTCCTTCCCTGGGCCTCACACGGCCGAGATGCCGCCGTCCACCATGTAGACGCCGCCCGTGCAATAGCGGCTCTCGTCGCTGGCGAGGAAGAGCATGAGGTGCGCGACTTCCTCGGCCGTACCGTAGCGCCCCATCGGGATGCCGCCGAGAATCTGCTGCTTGGCCTGCGTGGCTTGGCCGGGCGCGAAGCCGTCCTCGAGCGATCGCATCATTCGCGTTTCGATCGGCGCGGGGTTCACGGTGTTGACGCGGATCTTCAGGGGGACGCACTCGAGCGCCGCGGTGCGCATCATGCCGACGACGGCATGCTTGCTGGTCACGTAGGCCGAGAGGCCGGCGAAGCCGTGAATACCCGCGACCGACGAGGTGATGATGATCGAGCCGCCGCCCCGCTTGGCCATCTCGGGGATGACGGATCTCAGACCGAGCCAGGCGCCGCGGACGTTCACCTCGATCACCCGGTCGAAGACTTCGATGGGATACTCCGTGATCGGCTTCACGGCTCCCTCGAAGCCGGCATTGTTCAGGAACACGTCGATCCCGCCGTAGCGTTCCACGGCGGCACGCACGTAGCGCTCGACGTCCTCGGGCCGCGTCACGTCGGCGCGCACGCAGCTCGCGTGCTCGGCGCCGAGTGTCGCAACCGCCTGACGAAGCGGCCCTTCGTCGAGGTCCACGAGGAGGACCTTCGACCCTTCGGCGACGAAGCGCGTCGCCGCGGCGAGACCGATGCCGCCCGCCCCTCCCGTGATCACCGTGATTCGACCGTCGAGCTTGCCCATAGAGCCTCCCCAGAAGGGTCAGGTATCGCAAACCGCGGGAAATGTCCCGCGGTTGACTCGCACGAAACGAGCCCTTAACATCCGCCGCCGAGCCACGACCATGGACAACGGCAACATGCAACGCCGCCGCGTCGCCGTCACTGGCCTCGGCCTGGTCACCCCGCTCGGCACGGGCGTCGAGAAGAACTGGGAAGCGCTCTCGCACGGCCGTTCGGGAGTCAGCACGATCAGCCGCTTCGACGCCAAAGACTTCCCGACGCGCATTGCCGGCGAGGTGCGGGACTTCCGCGCCGAGGATTTCATCGAGAAGAAAGAGATCAAGAAGATGGATCTCTTCACCCACTACTCGATGGCGGCGGCCGACATGGCGCTCGCCGACTCGGGTCTGAAGATCGAGGAAAGCAATGCGGAGCGCGTAGGAGTGGTGCTCGGTGTGGGCCTCGGGGGGCTGCCGACGATCGAGGAATATCACAGCCTCTATCTTGAGAGCGGCCTCAGGCGCATCTCGCCCTTCATGATCCCGAAGCTGATCGCCAACCTCGCTCCGGGGCAGATCGCGATCAAACACGGGGCCAAGGGGATCAACTACACGCCGACGAGCGCGTGCTCCTCCGGGGGGCACGCGGTCGGCGAGGCGATGCGCATGATCCGCCACGGCTACCAGGACGCGGTGATCTGCGGCGGAGCGGAGGCGGCGATCTCGCCGATGGGAGTCGGCGGCTTCATCGCCATGCGCGCGCTGTCGACCCGTAACGACGAGCCGGCGCGGGCGAGCCGTCCGTTCGACAAGAACCGCGACGGCTTCGTGATCGGCGAGGGCGCCGGGGTGCTGATTCTCGAGGAGATGGAGTCCGCGCGCCGGCGCGGCGCGAAGATCCTCGCCGAAGTGATCGGCTACGGCGCCAACGACGACGCGTTCCACATCACGCAGCCGTCCCCCGAGGGAATCGGGGCCGCCTCGTGCATGCGTCTCTGTCTCGAGGACGCCGGCATCGATCCGGACGCGGTCGGCTACATCAACGCACACGGCACCTCGACCCAGTTCAACGATTCCAACGAGACCAAGGCGATCAAACGGGTATTCGGCGAGTACGCCGCGCGGCTGCCGGTCAGCTCGACGAAGTCGATGACCGGTCATCTTCTCGGCGGCGCGGGCGGCGTGGAGGCGGCCTTCACCGTGCTGGCTCTCTCCCGCGGGCTGATCCCGCCGACGATCAACTACGAGGAGCGCGACCCGGATTGCGACCTCGACTACGTCCCGAACGTCGCCCGCAAGGCGCCGATCGAGATCGCGCTCTCCAACTCGTACGGTTTCGGCGGCACGAACGTGTCGCTGGCATTCCGCAAGGGAGAGGTGGTCGCCTGAGGCGCGCCGCCGGGCCGACCGGCGCCCGCCACGCGATCGCTGCGCGATGCTAGCGAGGGTTCTCGGTGTCGGTGCCGCGGTGCCCGAGCGGCGCGTCGCGAACCGGGAGATCGAGCAGCGAGTCGACACCAACGACGAATGGATCCGGACCCGCACGGGTATCCGCGAGCGCCACGTGCTCGGCCAGAGCGAGCGTCTGCTTGATGTGGTCGAAATCGCCGCCCGCCGCGCGCTCGAGTCGAGCCGTGTGGATGCGGCGGAGCTCGATGCGATCATCGTCGGCACGGTGAGCGGCGAATACGCCTTCCCCGCAATGGCCTGCGAGCTGCAAGCCGCCCTCGGGATCGACGGCACCGCCGCGTTCGACGTCTCCGCGGCATGCAGCGGCTTTCTCTACGCGCTGTCGACGGCGAACGCCCATGTCAAGGCCGGCGACTTCGGTACGGTGCTCGTCGTTGGCGCCGATGCGCTCACGACCATGACGGACTGGACCGACCGACGCACCTGCGTGCTCTTCGGGGATGGGGCGGGCGCGTTGGTGCTGCGCCGCGCGGAGGGAGAGAGAGGTGTGCTGGCGAGCGCCACGCACGCGAGCGGATCGATGCGTGACCTCTTGTACGTGCGGGTCGGGCCGCGCGGTGGCTTCGATGCCACGAGCGCGCGGTCGCCGCAGGCGTGCATCCAGATGCGGGGGCCGGAGCTCTTCCGCTGGGCGGTTCGCCGCATGCGGGATGTCGCGCTCGAGGCGCTCGAACGGGCAGGGCTCGCTCCGGCGGATGTCGATCTCGTCGTGCCGCATCAGGCCAACCTGCGCATCATCAAGGCCGTCGCGGAGTCGCTGGATTTGCCGCTCGAGAAGATCTTCGTCAACGTCGAGACGTACGGTAACACCTCGGCAGCGTCGGTGCCGATCGCGCTCGACGAGGCCGTTCGAACGGGGCGCCTGCGGGAAGGCGATGTCGCGTTGCTCGTCGCCTGCGGAGGCGGCCTCACCTGGGCCGGAGCGGCGGTGCGGTGGTAGGAAGAAGGCGGCTACAGGCTACAGGCTGCGGGCTACAGGAAAGGCATAGCGGAGTCTTTGCCCGTAGCCTGTAGCCCGTAGCCCGGAGCCCTTCTTCATGACCTCCCTCTTCGACCGCAGGCTTCTCTTCATCGTCGGCAAGGGCGGGGTCGGCAAGTCCACGGTCGCCACCGCGCTCGCGCTCGCTGCCGTGCGCCGCAAGAAGCGTGTCCTGCTCGTCGGGCTCGATTTCGACGATCGGGCGCGCTCGATCGCAGGCCTCCGCCAGGCGGAAGGTCGCGATGCCGTCGAAGCGCTGCCGGGCTTCTTCCGCCAGAACGTCGAAGGCAAGGCGGCGCTAGAGGAATACCTCCACTTGATCATCCCGGTTCGGCGGGTGCTGAAGGCCGTCTTCGACAGCAAGGTCTACCAGTACTTCGTCGCCGCAGCGCCCGGCCTGAAGGAGCTGATGGCGATCGGTAAGATCTGGTACGAGGTCGACCGCGGCCGGTGGGATCTGGTGATCGTCGACAGTCCGGCGACCGGCCATGCGCTCCAGTATCTGCGCATGCCGAAGACCGCGTCCGAGACGTTCACGACGGGCCTCGTACACCGTGAGGCGAAGCGGGTGTGGAGCTTGCTTTCCGATCCGAAGGCGACTGCCGTGTCGGTTGTCACCGTGGCCGAGGAGCTCCCGGTCAACGAGACCATCACGATCTGCAATCAGGTCCGTGGCGAGCTCGGCTTGCCGGAAGGAATTCTGTTCGTGAACCGCTTCCACGCGCCCGACTTCTCGCAGGCGGAGCTAGGGCGGGCGTCGGTCTCGTCGCGCAGGGGCGTCAGCGAGCCGTGTGATGCGCTCTGCAAGGCGGTGTTCACTGCCGCCGAAGAAGAAGTGAGCTGGGGCACCTTGAACGAGCGTCATCGTCAGAAGCTCGTCGCCGAAACCGGTTGGCAGGTCGTCGTCCTGCCGTTTCTGTTTCGCGAAGAATTCGGCTTTGCGGACGTCGAGGCGTTGTCCGAGCGGCTCGACGACGCGGATCGGCCGCGCGGCAAGGCGCGCCGCGCCGAGGGGCATCCGTGACCGCGAGCTTCCGTAGCATTGTCGAGCGCCACGACGTGATCGTCTGCGCCGGCAGTGGCGGCGTCGGCAAAACGACGGCTGCGGCGGCGATCGCGCTCTGGGGAGCCAAGCACGGTCGGTGCGCCGCGGTGCTGACGATCGATCCGGCGCGCCGACTGGCCGACTCCCTCGGCCTGCCGCTGGCCGGCGGTAAAGAGGTGGTCGTGCCTACGGAGCTCTTACGTGCGCAGGGCATCGACGCGTCAGGATCGCTCTCTGCGATGATGCTCGACCAGAAGGGAGCCTGGGACTCGCTCGTCGAACGGCACGCGCCATCGGCCGAGATCCGCGAACGGATCCTGAAGAATCGCTTCTACCAGCATCTCTCGCAGAGTTTTGCGGGCTCGCAGGAGTACATGGCCGTCGAGGAGCTCGCGCGGCTGCGCGACAGCGGCCGCTACGATCTGATCGTCGTCGATACTCCGCCGTCGCGCCACGCCCTCGAGTTCCTGGAAGCTCCGCGGCGGCTGAACGACTTCCTCGATCGCAAGATCATCCGCTGGTTCGTCAAGCCGTACGTCGCCGCCGGTTGGCCGGCGATGCGGTTCGTCAACCGCACGGCGGGCTTCGTCCTGCGCACGCTGGAGGAGGCGACCGGCATCACGGTGCTGGCCGAGATTTCGGACTTCTTCGGCGGGATGCAGAGCCTCTTCGATGGCTTCAGCGAGCGCATGGACCGTGTCTACCGTGAGCTGAAGAGTCCGAAGACGGCGTTCGTGGTGGTCTCGAGCCCCGAAGAAGAAGTGCTCGAGGAAGCAGAGTATCTGAGCGACAAGATGGCCGCGCTCGGCATGCCGCTCCGCGCCGTCGTCTTAAACCGCGTGCACGACGAATTCACCGACCCGATCGACCGCGCTGATTTTCCGCGGGGCGAGATCCGTGGCGACGATCAGGAGAGCGTCGAGGCCTGCCTCACGCGGTCGGGTCTCTCGCCCGCGAGCCTCGTCGAGCGGCTCGCCCGAAACTTCGTCGCGTACCAGGACGTCGCGCGCGGCGACGGGCTCAGGCTCGAGATGTTCGCGCGAGGTTTGCCACGACAAGTGCCGATCGTGCGGGTGCCGAACTTCTCGACCGATCTTCACCAGCTCGGCGCGCTCGCCCGTATGCATCCCTACCTTTTCGGCCATTCCTGAGGCAGCGCGCTTCGGCTCACGATCCGCCCGAGCGCGCCCCGGTCGGCTCGCCGGATACGGCGAGGCTATCCCACTCGCCACAGCCGGCGCAGCGCGCCTCCCAGTCGGAGAGGCTGCGTCGCAGGCGCTACACAGGTACCGAACGGGAGCCATGCCCGCCGAGTCGTAGGCGGCGCGGAACGCTTCCAGCGCAAGATCGGCGTTGCCGCGCACGCGCTCGATCTCGCCGCGCAGAAGCTGCGCCTCGGGCTTGTCCGCGATCCTCGGGCTCGCCGCCGCGAGCTCGGCGACGGCCTCTTCGGTTGCCCCCTCGGCGAGCAGGAAGCGGACCAGCCGGCAGAGGAGGAGCGGGGAATCGGATCGACGCCGCAGGCGGCGATAGAGCGCGGCGATCTTCTTCGGGCGGCCGACCTCGCGATAGAGTGACTCGAGGCGCGCAAGCAGCACGGGGACGGGCCGGAGGCGCGCCGTGCGCAGCCAAACCCTCCCCGCCTCGCGCAGCCGTCCGAGAGGGTGAAGCGCGTCGCCGAGGGAGACTGCCGCCGGCAAGAACGCGGGGTCGCTCCGGAGCAGGCCGTAGAGCTCGCGGATGCGATCGCCGGCCGACTCGTGATCGAGCGCCAGCTCGTAGCGGAGCCCGAGCATGCGCGCGCGCTCGGCGGCGACTTGATCCGGGCTCCGCAAGAGCGCGAGGTAGCGATCCTCGGCACGCACCGCCTCCGCCCAGCGGCGTTCGCGCACGTAGGCGTCGCGCAGAGCCGCCGCCAGACGGGGACTCTCGGGCTCGATCCCAGCCGCGCGCTCGATCAGGTTCGTCGCCGTCCGCCACTCGTTTTCGCGCGCGTAGACCGCTGCGAGCAGCGCGAGGAGTCGCGGGTGATCGGGATAGACGGCGAGCGCGTCTTCGACGATCGGTCTGGCTTCGTCGGAACGATCGGCGGCGAGCGCGGTCTCGGCGAGCACGGCGAGCGACTCGGCGTCTTGGGGGCGCCTGGAAGCGCGGCGAAGCACACGCTTGGCGAACTCGGGACGGCCGTGCCAGAGGAGATCGCGTCCGGTCGCCACGAGGGCCCGGGCCTTTGCGGCGGCCGCCTCGGAGCTACGGCGCCGGCGGTCGGCGAGCGTTCATTGCACCTCGCGCGTCAACGCCAGCACGAAGATCGCGCCCCCGCCCGCGAGGAAGCTCGCGAGCAACAAGAGCGGCAGCGGAAGCGACACGCTGCGCGTCGGCGTGACGTGAAGCTCGACGACCGCCGGGTTCAGGTAGAAGAAGCCGCCAAGGGCGAGCAGCAGCGCCGCGAGAGCGAGAAAACCGAGGAACCGCTTGAGCATGCGCGTTCCTCGCGCCCCCGCCCTCAGTACCCTTCCGTGCCGGTGACGAACGAGCGGGCTTGGGAGTAGTAGGGCTCGGGCAGACGCACGCGCGGCGCCCGCATCCAAAGGCCCTCGAGATCGTAAAAGCCGCGGATCGGCTGATAGAAGATGTGGATCACGACGTCGCCGTAATCGATCAGCACCCATTGGCCGCGCTTGTAGCCCTCCATCGCCAACGGGCGGATGCCGCGGCCCGCGAGGCTCTCCTCGATGTGCTGCGCGATGGCGCGCACCTGCGTGTCGGAGCGACCCGTGCAGATGAGGAAATAGTCCGCGACCGAGGTCAGCTTCGAGACC
>Ga0315278_10005879_pt1 | contig 11119 bp, 10 predicted proteins | sample YL17G06_0_MG_FD_203880 | JGI IMG/M metagenome (GOLD analysis project Ga0315278, IMG submission 203880) | Sediment microbial communities from Yellowstone Lake, YNP, Wyoming, USA - YL17G06_0 | ecosystem: Environmental > Aquatic > Freshwater > Lake > Sediment | place: USA: Wyoming | collected... | reverse complement strand
TCGGCATTGGGCACGTAGAAGAACTCCGCGGCCGGATCGATGAAGCGGCGGATGAGCCACGGGCACGCGATGCGGTCGATCTTGGGCCGCTCGCGCGTCACCCAGCGCGTCGGCGCGGAGTATGCCTGCGTCGTGTTGCCCGCCGCGCGCCAGCCTTCGAGCCCGCCGGCGAGATGCAGCGCGTCGAGGCCGCGCGCGCGCAGCGCCGTCGCGGCATCCTGGCTCACCTCGTGGCCGTGCACGCAATAGACGACGACCGCCCGCCAGGGCTCGAGCCCGGCGGCCCATTGCGCGACCGTGTCCGGCGGATGCCTGATCGCGCCCGGAATCATCATCTGGTCGGCGGCGAACGCCGGCTGCCGGCGCACGTCGACCAGCGTGGGCGTCGGAAACGCCGCGCGGCGTTGCTGCAGTTCGTCGGGGGTGATCATCGGGTCCATGTTCATCGTTGCCTCCTGCCGCATGCGCGGAAAAGAAGCAGAACTTGGACGGCGACTGCGTCGGTGCGGCGGGGCGTCTGCGCGGGACCCCGGGAGAATGGTACGGGTCGCGCGCCGCCAGTGTCAACGCGGCGGCAATTGCCAGGCGCGCGGTCCCGTGCGTAGCCCGGCGTTGAGCGAAGCGAAACCCGGGGCAAGCGTTCAACCGGGTCGCCACCCGGGTTTCGCTTCGCTCAACGCCGGGCTACAACTCAGCCGGGTACGGGCGTCAGACCAGTCCCTCGAGGAGCTGCACGTCGACCAGATCGCCGACGGCGCAATTGCCGGTGGCGGACGGCAGCACGACGAAGCAGTTCGCCCGTGACATCGACGACAGGATGCCCGAGCCCTGGTCGCCGGTCGTGCGCACGGTCCATCCGCCGCCGCCATCGGCAGCGAGGACGGCGCGCTGGAACTCGGTGCGTCCCGGCAGCTTCTTGATCGGCGCCGACAGCGGCACCTTGAACAGCGGCAGCGGCGCCACGTCGCGCTGTCCCTGCAGGATCAGCAGCGCGTCGCGAACGAACTGGTAGAACGTCACCATCACCGACACCGGGTTGCCCGGGAGGCCGAAGAAATGCGCGCCGCCGATCTTGCCGTAGGCCAGCGGCCGCCCGGGCTTCATCGCGATCTTCCAGAACAGCACTTCGCCCAGCTTGTCCAGCAGGAGCTTGACGAAATCGGCCTCGCCGACCGAGACACCGCCGGAGGTGATGACGACGTCCGCCGCCTCCGCCGCGCTCGCGAACGCGCGCTCGAGCGCCTCCGGAATGTCGGGCACGACGCCCATGTCGATGAGATCGCAGTTGAGCCGCGTGAGCATGCCGTAGAGCGTGTACCGGTTGCTGTCGTAGACGTCGCCCGCCGCGAGCGGCGTGCCGATCGACTTCAACTCGTCGCCGGTCGAGAAGAACGCGACGCGCAGCTTGCGGTACACCCTGACCTCACCGATGCCGAGCGAGGCCATCATGCCGAGCTCGACCGGACGCACCGGTTGCCCGGCGGCGAACACGACCGCACCGGCCTTCAGGTCTTCGCCGGCAAAGCGGCGGTTCTGGCCGGCCCGCGCAATGGCGCCGGCCTCGATGTGCACGCCGCGCTCGTCCTCGCGTGTGCGCTCCTGCATCACCACGCTGTCGGCGCCTTCGGGCATCACCGCGCCGGTGAAGATGCGCACGCACTGGCCCGGGCCGACGCGCGCCGCGCCAGGCTTGCCCGCGAACGATTCGCCGACGCGGGCGAGCGTCGTTTCGCCATCGGCACGGAGGTCGGCAAAGCGCACCGCGTAGCCGTCCATCGCCGAGTTGTCGTGGCCCGGCACGTCGAGCGGCGACACCACGTCGGCGGCGAGCACGCGCGACAGCGCCTGCCGGATGTGGACCCGCTCCGTCGCGGTCACCGGAGCGAGGAAGGTGCGGATGAGGGTGCGCGCCGCCGCGACCGGCATCGAATCCGGATCGTAGTCGTCGGCGCAGGAGGCTTCGCGCAAGGTCTTGGGTTGGGACATGGGCGGGCGGGAAATTTTGAGGGAAGGCGAATGGTAGCCCGGCGCTGGGCGAAGCGAAACCCGGGGCAATGAGGTCAGGCCCCAATTTTCTCGCAGAACACGAAACGCACCTGCGTGCCGGGCGTGAAAAGCAGGGTCGGACCCTGTTCCCCCGGATTACGAATCGCGGGTTCGCTCGGCGTCGGTCAATTCACCGGCGGTGTTGATATTGCGGAACGCGTCGGCCTCGTCGTCGAACGGGACCTCGACCACGTGGAGTGTCGCGTACCACGCATCGATCTTGCGCCCGCCGTCCGCCAGGAACGTTGCGAGATGCGGCAGCACGTCGCGGCGAACGAGGCAGAACACCGGGTGTGGCTGGTCGAACGTGCGCGCAACCGCCAGCTGCGCCTGATTCGCTTCGAGTGCCGCCGCCAGGCGCGCCACGAGGTCGGCGGGCAGAAACGGCGAATCGCACGGCACGGTGACGACGAGGGCATGGGCCGCGCGGATCATTCCGGCGTGCAATCCAGCCAACGGACCCGCGAATCCGCCGACGGCATCGGCCACCACCGGGTAGCCCAGCGCGCCGTAACGATCGGCGTTCTGGTTGGCGTTGATCAGCACTTCCGCGACCTGCGGCACGATCCGGTCGAGCACGTGCGCGACCATCGCCTTGCCACCGAGCGTGACGAGCCCCTTGTCGACACCGCCCATCCGCCGACCCTGGCCGCCCGCCAGCACGATGGCGGTGACGGAAGCGAAGCCGCTTTCGGCGGGGCTCATCGGGCCGGGTCCGGTGGCCACGGCAGCCACGCGACGTGCTCCTCGACGAAGGCGTCGCCCTGCGGCGCGCGATCGACCGCATCGTCGAAGGCCGCGAGCGCGACGTGCGTTTCGCCGGCCCACTTCGTCGACGCGAAGAAGAGCTTGGTCCCGCAGGCGCGGCAGAACCAGCGCTTTGTCCCGGGAGAGGATTCGTACGCGGTGAGATCATCGGCGCCGGCTTCGACGCTGACCTGCGGCGACAGGAAGCCGATCCACGTGACGAATCCCGCGCTGTGCGAGCGGCGGCAGCTCTCGCAGTGGCAGTGGGCGCAGAAGCGCGAAGGGAAGCGCGCGACGAAGCGCACGCGGCCGCACATGCAGCGGCCGCGGGCTTGCGTCGCAGCGGTCCGTTCCGTCAGCGCGCGATGGTCGGCGCCCATGATGTCATTCCGAGGTAGCGTGATTGCGCAGCCCGGCGTTGAGCGAAGCGAAACCCGGGTGGCGTTTCAATGACGCACCGGCCCCGGGTTTGGCCTCGCTCGACATCGGGCTGCGCAACTGCACAGGCATTCACTCGCCGGCCCGAAAGCGCTCTTCGCCGGTGAACAGCAGGAAGTGCTTGTTCGTCGCGCGGCCGATCATCGTGATCCCCACTTTCTGCGCGATCTCGTAGCCCATCTGCGTCAGACCCGATCGGGACACGAGGAAGGGGATGCCCATCTGCGCCGCCTTGATCACCATTTCGGAAGTCAGGCGGCCGGTGGTGTAGAAGATCTTGTCGCCGCCGTCGATGCGATCGAGCCACATCTGGCCGGCAATGGCGTCGACCGCGTTGTGGCGGCCGACATCCTCGACGAACATCAGGATCTCCGAGGTGCCGGGTGTCTGGTTGGGATCGTTGGTCGCGAGCGCGCAGCCATGCACGGCGCCCGCCTGCTTGTAGATCGTTTCGTGCAGGCGCACGCGATCGAGCAGCGCGTACAGCGTCGCCTTCGTGAGTGTCGCGCCGGGCGGCAAGCGGACGCGGTCGATCTCCTCCATCAGGTCGCCGAACATGGTTCCCTGGCCGCAGCCGGAGGTCTTGGTGCGCTTTTTCGTCTTCGCCGCAAGATTGGCGAGGCCGCGCCGGGTCTTGATGACGACCGCATTGACGTCCCAGTCCACCTGCACCGAAACGATGTCCTCGATGCGCTCGAGCAGCCGCTGGTTGCGCAGGTAGCCGATGGCGAGCGCTTCCGGCGCCGCACCGAGCGTCATCAGCGTCAGCAGTTCCTGCTTGTCGATGTAGAGCGTCAGCGGATGTTCGCCGGCGACCGGTGTCGCGCGCGTGGCGCCCGTCTCGTCCACGGCGTCCACTTCGAACGTGGACGGCCGTGCGGCGTGGGTGATCACCGGGCGGTAGGGCAGGGTCGGGTGGTTCATCGCCGCTTCAACCCCCGATGTACGACATCTCCACCCTCGCGGCCCGCGCCGTGTTCCCGGTGCGGATTTCGGAGTAGCGGTCGCCGCGCTGGCGCCATACCGCGGCAATCGCGTCGCCGATCTCCGCGTCGCCGCGGCCGCCGCGCAGCAGTCCGCGCAGGTCATAGCCGGTATCGGCGAACAGGCAGGTATAGAGCCTGCCGTCGGTGGACAGGCGCGCCCGTGTGCAATCGCGGCAGAACGCCTGCGTGACCGAGGCGATCACGCCGATCTCGCCGCCGCCATCCTTGTAGCGCCAGCGCTCGGCGACTTCGCCGGCGTAATTGGGATCGGCGCTTTCCAGAGGCAGCTCGGCATCGATGCGGCGCACGATCTCGGCCGCGGGCACCACGTCGTCCATCCGCCAGCCGTTGGTCGCGCCGACATCCATGTACTCGATGAAGCGGAGGATGTGGCCGGAGCCCTTGAAGTGCCGCGCGAGCGGCACGATGCTGCCTTCGTTGGCGCCGCGCTTGACCACCATGTTGATCTTCAGCGGCGCGAGCCCTGCTGCCGCCGCGGCGTCGATGCCTTCGAGCACGCGGGCGACGGGAAAATCGACGTCGTTCATCGCCCGGAAGGTGGCGTCGTCGAGCGAGTCGAGACTCACGGTGACGCGCCGCAACCCGGCATCGCGCAGGCTGCGGGCCTTTTTCGCGAGCAGCGCGCCGTTGGTGGTGAGCGTCAGGTCAACGTCACCGATCGTCGCCAGCATCTCGATCAACCGCTCGATGTTCCGCCGCAGCAAGGGTTCGCCGCCGGTGAGGCGGATCTTCGCCACGCCCTGACCGACGAAGACCCGTGCAACGCGCGTGATTTCCTCGAATGACAGCAGGTCGGAGTGCGCAAGGTACGGGTAATCGCGACCGAAGACTTCCTTGGGCATGCAGTAGACGCAGCGGAAGTTGCAGCGGTCGGTCACCGAGATCCGCAGGTCGTGCAGGCGCCGCCCGCGCGTGTCGGCCACCGGGTCGCCGGCAGTTCCGGGCGCGTGCGCGGCCGCGCGCAGCACCGCGTCGAGCGGTGCGGCGTTGCGAACGTCGATGAGCGGAATGATCGAGGCCATGCAGCTGCCGTGGTTATCCGACGTGGTGATTCGGGAAGCAATGCGCAGTCGGCCATGTTAGCAGAGCAGGGAGCGCGCGGTGTATCATCGACGACCCCTCGCGCACGGATATTCGGAGCGCGACATTCACGAATCATGCCCATGTCCACGTTGCGGTTTCCGGTGGCTGTCACGCTGCGGCGCACCCCGCTGGCGAATCGCTGGGTCGGCGAGCGCTGGGAACCCGTTGCCGTCGAGCTCGAAACCGAGCCGTCACCGCCGGGCGCCGTCAAGGTGGCCGACGATGCGGCGGGAACGCGCTGGCGCTTCGGCGGGCAGACGATCGAACTGCACCGCTCCGAAGCCGAGGGCTACCATCTCAACATCACCTCGCCCGAACCCAAGGTGTTCGTGATGTGGCGGCTGGCCGAGGACGCCGGCACCGAGCCCGCGGCGTGCCCGGTCATCGTGACCGCGAGCTACAGCCAGGCGGCGCGCATGCTCGACGGCGGCGAGCAGGTCGATGCGCTGCCGATGCCGCCCGGACTCCTGGCTTGGCTCCAGCCGTTTGTCGCCGAGCACTACAAGCCCGAAGCACGCAAGAAGGTCCGCCGCAACGATCCGTTCCGCGACGACCGCGAGCAGCGCGGTCGCGGCTCGTCGCGCTGATCGCGGCGTCGTGCCACTGCCCCGCATGACCGCCGACGACGAGCAATCCGCCGGCTTTTCGTTGCGGCGCTGGTCGCGGCGCAAGCAGGAGGCCGCGCGCGATGCGCCGAACGCAAGACCGGTGCCGCCGGCTGCGCCGGTCGACGCGCGCCCCGTGCCGCCCGCCGTCCCGCCCGCGCCCGCGCCCGCGACGGCGACGGCGACGGCGACGGCGACCGCAGACGACGGCGCCGCGGCCCCGCCCGCAGGCGCGCTCCCGCCGGTCGAGACGCTGACCTTCGACTCGGATTTCACGGCGTTCCTGCGGCCCAAGGTCGACGAGGCGCTCAAGCGCAATGCGCTGCGCACGCTGTTCCGCGATCCCCGCTTCAACGTGATGGACGGGCTCGACGTGTACATCGACGATTACTCGATCCCGGATCCCATTTCCGCGGAAATGGTCCGCGGACTGGTGCAAAGCCGTCACATCTTCGATCCGCCGCAGACGCGCATCAACGCCGCAGGATACGTCGAGGACGTCCCGGCGGACGAGCGGGTCATCGCCGCTGAACAGAAGGGTGCCGAGGCCCCGGCCGCGATCGCTGCGACGGACGGTTCTGCCGCATTCGTGAGGGCGCTGCCCGCATCGCCTGCCGCAGGCGCGGACGCCGTCGCATCCGATGGCACTGCGCTGGATGCCACCAAACCGGAAGCCGCCGCGCCTGAGGCCGCCGCGCCCGAAGCCGCCGCGCCTGAAGCCGCCGCGCCTGAAGCCGCCGCGCCGATCCACCCCGAACCCGCATCACGATCCGACCGATGAGTCTCGCCGACAAGCACCTCCACCTCTGCTCGTGCAACGGCACGATGGCCATCGACGCCGCCGCGCTGGCGCGCGCGCTCGAACTCGCCGGCGCGCCGGCGGTGAAGACGATGCTGTGCCAGAAGGAACTCGCGGCGTTCGCGGACAGCGCCGCCGGCGACGTCGTCGTCGCCTGCACGCAGGAGGCGAAACTGTTCGGCGACATCGCGGAGGAGGGCGGCAGGACCCAGGCGATCCGTTTCGTCAACCTGCGCGAGACCGGCGGTTGGTCGGCCGAGTCGCGGCAAGCCACGCCCAAGATGGCGGCGTTGCTGGCGCTGGCGGCGATGCCCGAGCCCGACCCCGTGCCGCGCGTCGCCTATGCCTCGCAGGGGCAGTTGCTGATCGTCGGGCCGGCGGACGCCGCGTTGCACTGGGCGGGGGTGCTGTCGGAGCAACTCGCGGTGACGGTGCTCGCGACCGGGCGCGGCACGGGGTCGGAACTGCCGGCCGCAAGGGATTTCCCGGTGTATTCCGGCACGCTCGTCAGGCTCGGCGGCTGGCTGGGCGCGTTCGACGCCGAATGGGAGCAGCAGAACCCCATCGACCTCGACCTGTGCACGCGCTGCAATGCGTGCATCCGCGCCTGTCCCGAGCAGGCGATCGACTTCAGCTACCAGATCGACCTCGAGCGCTGCCAGTCGCACCGGGCATGCGTCGCCGCGTGCGGCGATGTCGGCGCGATCGATTTCGAGCGCCGCGACACCGTTCGTGCCGAGCGCTTCGACCTCGTGCTCGACCTGCAGCGCGTCGCGGCCTTGCGCATGCACCAGCCGCCGCAGGGTTACCTCGCGCCAGGCGCCGACCCGATGGCACAGGCCAACGCGGTGGCGAGCCTCGCGGCGATGGTCGGCGAATTCGAAAAACCCAAGTACTTCCTCTACAAGGCGTCGATCTGCGCGCACAGCCGCTCGCAGCAGGCCGGCTGCTCGCGCTGCATCGACATCTGCTCGACGAACGCCATCCGCGCCGACGGCGACCACGTTTTCGTGGAACCGCACCTGTGCATGGGGTGTGGCGCGTGCACGACCGTGTGCCCGTCGGGGGCGCTGAGTTACGGCTATCCGGCGGTCCCCGACCTCGGCCGGCGCATCCGCACGGTGCTCGCCACGTACGCGAAGGCCGGCGGCCGCGACGCCTGCCTGCTGCTGCACGCCGAGGACGGCAACGCCGCGATCGTGCAACTCGCGCGCCGCGGCCGCGGCCTGCCGGCGCGGGTGATCCCGCTCGAAGTGCACCACGTGGCGGCGGTCGGACTCGACGTGTGGCTGGCCGCGCTCGCGCTGGGTGCGTCGCAGGTCGCGGTCCTTGCCACCGGCAACGAGGCACCGCAGTATCGCGAGGCGCTGGTGCAGCAGATGGGTTTTGCCGACACCATCGCCCAGGCGCTCGGCTATCAGGGCGCGCATTGCCGCGTGTTCGACGCCGCCGACATTCCGGCGCTCGACACCGCGCTGTGGTCGTGGCCCGCCGCGCTGACCGTCCGCATCCCGGCACCGTTTGCGCTGACCGCCGACAAGCGCACGAGTGCGGCGCTCGCCATCGAGCACCTCGCCGTCCACGCGCCGGTGCCGCAGCGTGAAATCGCCTTGCCCGCCGGCGCCCCGTTCGGAACGATCGAAGTCAATCGCGACACCTGCACGATGTGCCTCGCCTGTGTCGGCAGCTGCCCGGTCGGCGCGCTCCTCGACACGCAGGAAACGCCGCAGCTGCGCTTCATCGAGGCGAAGTGCGTGCAGTGCGGATTGTGCGCAACGACCTGCCCCGAGCACGCGATCGCGCTGACGCCGCGCCTGAGTCTGGTGCCGGAGGCGAAGCAGCCCAGGGTGGTCAACGAGGCGGCGCTGTTCCTGTGCATCGCCTGCGGCAAGGCGATGGCCACCGAGAAGATGGTCGGCGCGATGCTGGACCGGCTCGCCGGCCATCCGATGTTCGCTGCGCCCGGCGCACTCGACCGCCTGAAGATGTGCGCCGACTGCCGCGTGATCGACATGATGAAGAACGAGCGCAGCGTCGACATCCGCGACCTCTGACCGGCCTAAGATGAAACGGCCCCCACGCTCGCTACGTTCGCTGCCCCCCGAGGGGGCCGAGTGCCGCGGCTCCACGCCGGCCTGCGCCGGCGTGGACGGCACGAGGAGGCGTTGCGTCTCGCAACGCCGCGGCCTGCAAGGCCAGTCAGTACCCTACGGGCGGCCGGGCGGGTAGGATGAAACGGCCCCCACGCTCGCTACGTTCGCTGCCCCCCGAGGGGGCGCAGTCAGTACCCTACGGGCGGCCGGGCGGGTACTGACATGGCAACCTCCGAACCGCGCCCTGCCGGATCCGCGGCGATCACGCTGCATCACCGTCTGGAACCCGAGGACCAGGCGCGCGCGGACTTCTATGCGCTGCTCGCGCGCCTCTATGCCGAAGCGCCGGACGCCGCGCTGCTGCGCGCGATCGCCGGCGCGCCGCCGCTCGGCGTTGCAGCGCACAGCGAAAAGGCGGACGAGTCCGCGGCCAGCCTCCCGGCGGCCTGGGACCTGCTGCGCGCCGCGAGCGAAGCGATGGATGCGGACGCCGCGACCGACGAATACAACAACCTTTTCGTAGGTGTGGGCAAGAGCGAAGTCAATCTGCACGCATCGCACTGGCTCACCGGCTTCATGATGGAAAAACCGCTGGCCGACGTGCGCGCGACGCTCGCGCGCCTGGGCCTCGGCCGCCGCGCGGGCGTGTCGCTGGTCGAGGACCATCTGGCCGCGCTGCTGGAGACCATGCGCATTCTGGTCGCCGGACAGGACGACCGCCGTCCCGCGTCGCTTGCCGAGCAACGGGCATTTTTCGAACAGCATATCGTCGGCTGGGCCTTTCCATGCTGCAGCGCAATACGGGATTCTCCTGTTGCCAACTATTACCGAACGGTCGCACAATTCACCATTAATTTTTTGGCGCTCGAACGTGACTCGTTCGCCATTGATTGAATATCCCTAGGTCACGAGGTCATTCGGAGGTTTGCATGTCCCATCGCACGCGTGGCAGCAGCGTTGCCTCGCCGGTCGCCACGCCGGCGTCCCCCTCCACCGATCTCAAGCGCCGCCGCTTTCTGCTCTCGCTCTCCGCGAGCGGCGCGGGTGCGGCTGCCGTTGCGATGACGGTCCTGCCCGGGTCCGCCGCGGCACTGCAACCCGCTGCCGCCCCCGACACCGATGATGCCGCTTATCGCGAAACGGACCACGTGCGCGATTACTACGCTACGACGAAGCTCTAGGAGGAGGAAGGATCATGCTGCTGACAAAACGGAGTGACGGAGCCTCTGCAGCCGGTCCACGTCTTCGCCGCATCGCGGGAGGAAGACTCCCGACGATGGATCGGCGGACGTTTTTACGGCGTTCGGGCCTCGCAGCAGGGGCCGGGGCGTTCGCCAGCCAGCTGCCGTCGCAGCTGATCGGCAAGGCCGAGGCCGCGAAGGAAGACGCGGCCGGCAAGACCGAGGTCAAGCGCACGGTGTGCACGCATTGCTCGGTCGGTTGCGCCGTCGATGCCACGGTCGAGAACGGCGTCTGGACGCGGCAGGAGCCGGTGTTCGACTCGCCGTTGAACCTCGGCGCGCATTGCGCCAAGGGCGCGGCGGTGCGCGAGCACGGCCACGGCGAATTCCGCCTCAAGTCGCCGATGAAGCTCGTCAACGGCAAGTACCAGAAGATCAGCTGGGACCAGGCGATCGCCGAGGTCGGCGACAAGATGCTCGCGCTGCGCAAGGAGTCGGGCCCGGACGCCGTGTTCTGGGTCGGCAGTTCGAAGCACAACAACGAGCAGGCGTATGCAATGCGCAAGTTCGTTTCGTTCTGGGGCACCAACAACACCGACCACCAGGCGCGGATCTGCCACTCGACCACCGTCGCCGGCGTAGCCAATACCTGGGGCTACGGTGCGATGACGAATTCGTACAACGACATGCAGAACACCAAGTGCGCGATGTACATCGGCAGCAACGCCGCCGAAGCGCACCCGGTGTCGATGCTGCACATGCTGCACGCCAAGGAAACCGGCGCCAGGATGATCGTGGTGGACCCGCGCTTCACGCGCACCGCGGCCAAGGCCAACGAATACGTACGCATCCGCTCGGGTACCGACATCCCGTTCCTGTTCGGGATGCTTTATCACGTCTTCAAGAACGGCTGGGAAGACAAGGAGTACCTGCACGACCGCGTGTACGGCATGGACAAGGTCAGGGACGAGATCCTGACCAAGTGGACGCCGGACAAGGTCGAGGAAGTCTGCGGCGTGCCCGAGGCGCAGGTGCTGAAGGTCGCCGAAATGATGGCGAAGAACAAGCCGTCGACGATCGTCTGGTGCATGGGGCAGACCCAGCACACGACCGGCAACGC
>Ga0315278_10005878_pt1 | contig 11120 bp, 10 predicted proteins | sample YL17G06_0_MG_FD_203880 | JGI IMG/M metagenome (GOLD analysis project Ga0315278, IMG submission 203880) | Sediment microbial communities from Yellowstone Lake, YNP, Wyoming, USA - YL17G06_0 | ecosystem: Environmental > Aquatic > Freshwater > Lake > Sediment | place: USA: Wyoming | collected... | reverse complement strand
CTATTGGATCGGTTGACCATCACCTCACTGACATCAGCATCCTCCAGCAGATATTGGATCGGACCAAAACCAATCATCTCATCTAAAATGTCATGAAAGAGCTGTAATCGCACACTCTCTGGTAGTTTTAATTGAGTCTGTTCATAGGCCTTGCTCAGTTTTTCTTTAACGGTCACTTCTCGTTCTTCTGGGGATGGCGCTGCCTGGTCAAATTCGCGGGCTACCGAGTTGATGAGATAAGCTTTCAGCTTAATCATATTCGGGTCTAGTGAGCTATATTTGATCGGCTCGTTTGGCTGTTCCATATGTGGTCTCCTGATTGTGTTGGCTTCTCTTATTGTTCATCGATGGGCATCAGCCAGACGATATTACAACGGTTGACTGCTAAAAATTCGCTGGTATAAAGAATTTCCCCATCCGGGTTAAAGATTTCTGCGCTGGTCACAGCCAGGAATGTACTGGCACAATTGATTTCGTCGCTCAGCCGTTCTCCTTTACGGACGTGCACATAGCCGCGGATATGATGCATGTGTGTCTGGATATGGGTCAGAATTAGATCCTTCGTGATGATATCGGTAAAAAACTTGCCTTTTTCATCATATTCGACGACCATGTTATTTCTCCTTCATCGCAGGTGATACTGCCTTATTACGGTGATATGGTTGGTGCCTGTCGCGGATAACAATCCAGTGTTTTTTGATCACCAATATGAATGGATTGCAACAGTTATGCCAATTACTGAAATGAATTAAATAGTCTCTACACAAATAAACCAATTATATCAACTGGCTAAGTTACGGCTTGTCATACTGAGAAAAATGTTGTAAAATTATTACAATTCTGCATTATTTACTGAATAATTCTGGTCCTCGATTCTTTAGCATAAATGTATTCCGGCATGAATGTTGCATTTAGAGAATATATCAATTTGAAATTCGTATGTTGGTAGATGATCGATTTATAGGTTTGCAACCAGGAGTTGATCGGATGGCCGAAATACCAAATCCGATAGAAAAAAGCATTACCGCTCACAATAAAAGAAAGGTGGGAGAAAAGACGAAGAGCATCGAATCGAGCATGGGGGTGCGTTATCGCGCCCTGGTGGAGCAGGTACCCGCCATCTTTTATACCGACTCGGCAGAAAATATATCCCAAACTCTTTATATCAGCCCACAGCTTAAAACAATCACCGGTTACGATCCAGAAGAGTTCATTACCGATAATGACATGTGGGATAAGATGATTTATCCCGAAGATCGTGAGCGCGTATGGGCAGAATTCAATAGGTCCTTCGCTGCTTTGAAGACATCCAAGTCAGAGTATCGGATAATTACTCGCGATGGCAGGATTATTTGGATCAGTGACGAATCGCACCTGGTAAGTGACCGGAGTGGGAAACCATTATTTTGGCAAGGCGTCATGGTCGACATCACCGCCCTTAAACTTGCTGAACAAATCCAGCAGATGACCTACAGAATCTCACATGCGGTGGTCTCTACAACCAGCCTGGATGAGCTCTATACATCTATTCATAGCATCCTGGGTGAGCTGATGCCGGTCGAAAACTTCTATATCGCTTTATATGATTCAGCCACTGATCTGATCAGCTTTCCAATCTATGTAGACTTATATGACCAGCAGCCTGTACCAGCCAAACCCGTGCATGGATTGACGGAGTACCTGATGCGTACGAAAAAACCTCTTTGGGCTACCAGGGAGGTATTTACCGAGCTGGAACAGAGTGGGGAAGTTGAAATGATTGGCACTGATTCAATCGAATGGGTCGGGGTGCCTCTGATGGTTGGAGAGCGTCTGACGGGGGTGATGGTAACCCAAAGCTATACGGAGGGTGTTGTTTATAAGCAAGAGCATGTGGACCTGATGGTGTTTGCTTCTGCCCAGGTGGCTTTGGCAATCGAGCGTAAACGTGACCAACAACGCATTTCCGATGCCCTTGAGTATAACAAAACACTCATTGATTCATCCAGCCTGGGCATTCGAACCTATGATGCTGACGGGCAGTGTATTTTAGCCAATGAATCAATTGCCAGGATCCTTGGCATAACCCGCGAGCAGGTCTTAGGAGAGAATTACAACCAGCTAAAATCCTGGAAGCAATCTGGGCTGCTTGAATCTGCGAGTGAGGCGGTTGCGAGCGGAAATGAAACACGCCGGGAAATCCGTACGAAAAACTCAGCCGGTAAAGAAATCTGGCTGGATTGCAGGTTTACTCCATTTTCATCTCATGGAGAGCCGCACTTACTTGTTTCGGTGGATGATATAACCATTTCCAAACAAGCCGAGGTTAATCTAAAGGTCTATGCAGCCAAACTCGAGCAAAGCAACCGCGACCTGCAAGAGTTTGCCTACATCGCTTCGCATGATCTGCAGGAACCGCTGCGCAAGGTGTTGGCTTTCGGTGACCGCCTGGCAAGTAAATATGGTGATGTGCTCGATGAGACCGGTCGCGATTACCTGAAACGCATGCAGGACGCGAGCATGCGCATGCAGACATTGATCAATGACTTGTTGAGCTTCTCGCGCGTGAGCACGCGTGCCCAACCCTTCACCGTTGTTGACATGAATTCTCTTACCGAGGACGTGATCTCAGACCTGGAAAACCAGATCGACCGCACGCAAGGTCATGTGGAAGTCGGCAATCTTCCAGTGATTGAAGCGGACCCGACCCAAATGCACCAGCTGCTTCAGAATCTGATCACCAATGCGTTGAAATTTCATCAGGATGGAATTCTCCCGATTATCCAGGTCTCGTCACAACTTATGGATAGCAAATGCCAGATCAATGTGAAAGATAACGGCATCGGATTCGACATACAATACCTCGATCGCATCTTTAAGCCCTTTCAACGCCTGCATGGCCGCCAGGAATATGAGGGCAGCGGCATGGGACTGGCAATTTGCCGCCGCATCGTTGAGCGCCACAGCGGGGATATTACTGCCATCAGCACCCCGGGAGAGGGATCTACTTTCATCGTTACCTTACCCATCAATCAACCATTAGGAGATAGTACTTATGTTCAATAACGCGAAAGCTGTAAATTTTCTGATCGCTGAAGATGATCCAGACGATCGCCTGTTGATCCGCGAAGCCTTTCAAGAGAGCCGTGTATCTAACAGAATTAATTTCGTTGAGGACGGTGTTCAGCTGATGGATTACCTGCGCCGGCAGGATAAATATGCGGATCCAGCAAGCTCTCCCACTCCCGACCTGATCTTGCTCGATTTGAACATGCCACGTAAAGATGGCCGTGAAGCCCTGGCAGAAATAAAAAGCGATCCACGCCTGAGATATATCCCGGTGGTGGTGCTCACCACCTCAAAAGCTGAAGAAGATATCATGCGTAGTTACGATATCGGGGCGGCCAGCTACATCACCAAGCCGGTGACATTTGATGGGCTGGTCGAAGCCATCAAAGGTTTCAAGCAATATTGGGTGCAGATTGTCTGTCTGCCTGAACTGGATGCTGTAAAGGATTAAACCTATGAATGATCAACACCGTAAAATAACAATCCTCTTTGCAGAGGACGATTCAAACGAATGTATACTGGTTCAGAAAGCCTTCCAGGAAATCGATACAGCTTATGATATCTTTTTTGTTTCGGATGGTATAGAACTGTTGCAATATTTAAACAAACAGGGCAGATATCTTGCCCCCGCTTCTGCGCCACGACCGGACCTGATCTTGCTTGACTTGAATATGCCGCGCATGGACGGGCGCGAGGCATTGGCTCAGATTAAAGCTGACCCGGGTCTGAGAAGTATCCCCGTAGTGGTATTAACCAATTCAAACACCCAGGAGGATATCCTGCGGACTTATGATTTGGGAGGGGCTGGTTTTATCATCAAACCCCTGACTTTTGAGGGCATGCTGGAGGTCGTGAAAGTATTGAATGAGTATTGGTTCGAGGTTGTCGAACTTGCCAGCGGTGAACGGGTGAAAAGTATTAAGAGCAGGCTTTTAACTCTACCTTCTCCTGGTTAATCTATTTCATGATGAATGTTGAGGTGATGATTAACTGTAGGAATCACCAGCGAGTTTCGAAGGAGGCTTGGATACGAAATGGAACTTGAACAAAAAGTAATCCGGATTTTGCTCATTGAAGATGATGAAGATGATTACCTTATCCTGCGAGAATATCTCTTTGATATTGATAACCAGGCAAAATATGAGTTGGACTGGGTGCAAAGTTTCCAGACCGGCATAGAGCAAATCGAGCTCGCCGAGCACGACATTTACCTAGTGGACCATTACCTGGGAGCAGAATCTGGTTTGGATCTGCTACAGGAGGCCATCCGGGCGGGTTGCCAGGCGCCTATCATCATCATCACTGGACGATCTGACCAAGAAATTGACCAGGCCGCATTGATGGCTGGTGCAACGGATTACCTAGTGAAAGGTGAGATCAATGGACAATTATTGGAACGGTCCATCCGCTATGCTTTGGAGAGGAACCGTTTAACTAAAAAGGTCCGCGAACTGGCAGTGCGTGATCCGCTTACCGGTTTATACAACCTGCGCGAGCTAATGCGCTTCCTGAATTATGAGCTCATAAAAAGTCGGCGTTACAACCACCCGTTTTCTCTGCTGATGATTGATATTGATTATTTCAAAGTAATCAATGATCGGTATGGTCATCGTACCGGCGATGAAGTCCTTCAACACGTGGGGAAGGCTATTCTCAGCAGTGTCCGCGGATGCGACCTGCCCGCGCGCTATGGAGGCGATGAATTTACCATTGTGCTACCCGAAACCCCCGCCCGGCAGGGCTGGCTAGGCGCAGAACGTTTACGAAAGGTGGTCGAGAACGAATCCATTCAGGTTACCAATATAAACGGAACCTCAGAGGAAATTAATGTAACAATGAGCATTGGGGTAGCAGAATTTCCATATGATGCCAATTCTGTTGAAACGCTTATTGAAATGTCGGACCATGCGCTCTATCAAGCCAAACACCAGGGGCGTAATCGTGCAGTTCGCTACTATGCAGAGCAGAAACGCGAAGGGGAAGAAAAATGACTTCTGATCAGATGAGGGTCTTGCTGATTGAGGACGATCCGGATGACATCCTTTTGGTAAAAGAAGCCCTGGCTGATGTCAGCCTGGGAAAGATCAAGCTTGAATACACCGGCCGACTATCCAGGGGTTTGATCGAGCTTTCTTCTCACCCATATGATGTGGTCCTGCTCGACCTTAACCTGCCAGATAGCCGGGGGCTCGAGACCCTTAAAACTGTGATTAAAAGTTATCCCAAGGTACCGGTTGTGGTGATTAGCGGTCTGGCAGATGATATAACCACGATTGAGGCAGTCAGAAGGGGCGCACAGGATTACCTGGTAAAAGGTGATATTAGTGGTCCAACGCTTGTGCGCGTCTTACGTTATGCAATTGAGCGCAAGCAGGCGGAGGCCATCTTACGCGAGAGTGAGGCCAAGTACCGCGCCCTGGTTGAGACCACCCCGAATGGCATTACCCTGACTGACCTGGATGGAAAGTTGGTATTGTGCAATCAACAGACGGCTGCCCTGCATGGTTATGACAGTCCCGAGGAAATGATTGGCATCAATGTCTATGAATTGGTCGTCCCGGCTGACCGGCAGCTGGCAGGGTTGAATACTCAGAAGACGCTCACTGAGGGCAGGGTTATGAATGTAGAATATTCCCTGGTCCGTAAGGACGGCAGCCATTTTCCAGCAGAAATCAGTGCAGTCCTTTTGCGTGACGCTTCCGGTGCTCCTACGGGGTTCATTGGCACCACCCGCGACACCACAGAACGTATACGGGCATTAGAAGCGGAGAAGCGTCTCATCAAGCTTAGGGAGGAATTTATCGCCAGTGTATCAAACGACCTGCGAAACCCATTATTTAGCCTGATGGGATATTTAGATCTGCTGCGCAGTGGGAAAGTGAATGATTCTAACCTGCACAACGAGTACCTGCTTCGTGCAACCAAGGATGCTAACCGACTGCTCGGCATGGTGAATGAATTGCTTGATTTTTCTCTTTCGGAGAGCCAGAGCCTGGCATTGAGCTATGCCAGGGTTGATCTTGTCGCCCTCGTCCAGGATGTATTGCAATCTTTTCGAGAACAAGCGGATGCGCGGCGGATCTCTTTGAAGTATGCCCCAAAAGATCCATCTCTGATTGTCGACGTGGACCTCTCTCGTATGCGGCGGGTGTTGATTAACCTGGTGGAGAACGCGATCAAGTTCTCTGAAATGGATGATAAAGTACTGGTCAAGGTTGAGTCGTTGAACGGCAATGCAATTCTTAATGTAATTGATCAGGGTTGTGGCATACCTAATGAAGATTATTCAAAGATATTTGAAAAATACTATCAGGTTAACCATAGTCCAAATAAGAACACTTTTGGAATGGGCCTGGGTCTGTATATTGCCACGCTCATCGTGGAAGCTCATGGGGGAACGATTACGGTTGAGAGTAAATTGAATACCGGCAGTAAATTTACGATCACAGTGCCTGTGAATAAAAGCGTGTAATAACTGTCATTGCGAGACCAGTGGTATTACAGTGTCTTACAGTGTGGCGTCCTGATGATTTCATTATATTTACCCAGGTGTGCTGGTCGAAGCAATCTTCCAGATTATATTGGAGATTGCTTCGCTCGCACATTTCACTCGCTCGCAATGACATTGAAGAAAGTAGGGGCGACGCGTGAGTCGCCCCTACTTTTGCTATAAGAACGAATCAGCCGGAAGGACGCGGTCCCTTCCCGCTATGGTGTGACCGGTGACTTCCATCGCACAACGGTTTGGCGTGCGATTTCCCACAATTGCACAGCGTGACCCGATTACGGACTTCGAAAGGTTCCCCGTCTGAACGGAAAACCGGGATACCACCCGTCACCCATAACGGACCTTGAATTGGACCCTGCGAGGTGATCTCGGTAGTCACCGCGATTTGCTTGGGTAGGTCGACCTCAAGATCACCCTCACCTGCCTTCAGTGAATAGGTCAACGCTCCGGATGGGCAATGCTCGATCATGGCGATTGCCAGAGCTCTCACCTGGGTGTCTGCGGTTTGGGTAGCCATCTCATAGATGCTGGTCTTCTGGTTGGCGCAAAAACCGGACTCCGTGCACAGCTCGAGATCGATCCGGATGACAATATTCTGGCTGCCTGGGTAGGCTTCCCGGCGGTCAGCGGTTAAACTGGTGGGAGCGGTCTCGGTTCCATCGAACTGGATCTCGTAGTGCGTGGCGTCACAAAACGGCATTTGGCTGGAGTGCCCGCAACGGCATAGTAAATAGGCTTCATCCGTCTTGATTTCGCCATCTATTTTCCAAGTTAATGGCTCTCCATATTCCGATACGATCTGCGTTTTACTCACCAGTGGGATATTACCAGTGACCATATAAGGTCCATCGGAATCTATTACAATCTTTTTTGGGTTGATTGGTTCATCCGTTTCTGTCATAGTTGTTCTCCTGAGTGCCAAACAGCAATTATAACCACAAAAAGACTGGGAAGTGAAAAAGGGCTGTTTCCCCTCCCCTATCTTTGCATTCTGAAGATGGGGGAGGTTGACGGTGATATTCTTCGTGCATTCTTGCCCTAATTCAAGAATAGCCTTCTCCATTCTTATTTATAGTGATATTCTCACTATACAAGGGCTTTCATTAATTACCCATTGTTGCGATACGAATTTCTTCTGTCCTGCATTTTGAGCCACTTTATTAGGCTCATTGCTGAAAGAACACCGCTGGTATCCGAAGCTGGTTTCATTCCACTTGCCAGATTTGAACTATAATCACCATGCGGGGGTTCATCGTAGCATCATATTACAGGTAGTAACCCTCCAATATATTCCACATCGGTTGATATTCGATAGGAGGTGAAACTATGTATACCAGGAAAGATCAAACACCCGTCTTGTGGATTGTTAGCCTGGTACCGCTGGCTATCCTTATCCTCTTCTTGATCCCATCCACTGCCCTGGCGGATGTCGGGGTGCGACCGATCCTGCCGGGTGGCAGTAATATCCAGCCTGAAGCCGAAACTCCCATCCAGATGGCATCTGAACTCGTCACCATGAACATCCGACCAGCCACCCAGGCTGATAATTCCAGCATCCAGCTAAACCCGGAAGCCTATGGGCTTCAGATCCATCCCGTCTGGTATCCGGTTGTTGCGGAGGTTCAGGCTGTCTTCACCATGACCAATCCCACCAGCGACGACGTGAGCCTGACAGCCTGGTTTCCCCTGGCTTCTGCATTGGAAAAAGTGAGCTGGGAAATTAATCCGAACGAGACTGTGCCCCGCATCCTCAGCTTTCAGGTGGCGGTAGACGGGAACCCAATTGATTACTCGGTTTCTGAGCTGCCCAATCCCAAAGGAGCAGAAAAGCCACCCCTGCCATGGGCGAGATTCCCGGTCACTTTCCCGGCTGGAAAAGAAACCAACATCCAGGTCAGTTATCTACTTCCACTGCAGACTTCTGTGAAAGGCAGTGAGCTGGCTCTATACTACATCTTCCAAACCGGAGCAGGCTGGGCAGGACCAATCGCGCAGGCGGAATTGATTGTAAACCTGCCTTACCCGGCCTCTCCAGAAACAATAGCACGTATGCGTCCTGGCAGTTTGAGCTTGCCATATGCGATGTCATTTCCAAATGCACTGATTCCCACTGAGGGTGTGATGGAGGGCAATCAAGCCCGCTTCGCCTGGACAAACTTTGAGCCTGGTCCACAGGACGATTTTTCTATGTGGTTGGTTGATCCCGTCACTTGGCAGGCGCTGGATACTGCCCGGGTTGCCGTCCAGGCGAATCCACAGGATGGACAAGCCTGGCTGGATCTGGCTGATATTTACCGTTCGTTATCGCTCAAGGCATACAATTACCCGGGTATTTTCAGTGAAAGTTACCTGCCCCTCGGTCTGGAGGCTTACCATAAAGCCGCTGAGTTATTGCCGGAACACCCCGCCCCACATGTTGGGATGGCGATGCTCTCCCTGGCTCCCTACATGACGGATACGAATGCGCCCTCGGAAGTGATGGGATCCGTCCAGGAGGAACTGCGGATTGCCAGAGAATTGGGAACAGCGCATCCAGACCTGTCAGAGCAGGCAAATATCTCGAGCTGGATGCTCGAAGATTCTTTAAGTATTTATTTCGAGCAGATCACCGCCACAGCCATATCTGCAGCCACCAGCACCGGCTGGGCAAGGGAAACCGAGGCGTTAGCCTCCACACCAACACCCACAGATACACCCACCCCCTATCCCAGCCTGACCCCGAACATAGAACCAACCAGGTCTCCCGAGCCATTGTCACCCACCCCCACCCTGCCTGCTGCAGCCCAACCTGGGAGTGGTCTGCCCCCGGGAGGAATCCTGGTGGTGGAAGCCTTGATTTTTGCGATCGTTGGCTTTATCGTGTATCGAAGATTGCTCCGAAAACCTTAATGTTTCATTGGCGAGGCTGATGAAAGGCAATATTGCTGCGAGGAGGGCGTTCTGCGTTATTTGAAACCCGACGAAGCAATCTTCTAGAAACTTCCTTGAGAATTTATCCTATTATTTATGATAAATAAATAACCATGAAAGAAAATCAATATTTCGTCTACATCATGACCAATCAAGATCATTCAGTGCTTTATACTGGAGTGACAAATGATCTCCAACGCAGGGTGATTGAACATAGATCAGGTAAGGGTGGTGCATTCTCTAAGAAATATAAACTATATTCGCTTGTCTATTTTGAAGCTGGTGATGATATTTCAATAGCAATTTCTCGTGAAAAGCAGATTAAAGGAGGCTCCAGGCAGAAAAAGATTGAGCTGATCAATAGTATTAATCCAGATTGGGAAGATTTGTTCGAGGAATATTTTGGTAATTCATAAACCAAAACTAGGCCAGTTCGATTTCTATAAGGTTTGAAGATTGCTTCAGCAAAAGGCGCTTCGAAATGACATCTAAGGGTAGGTCATTGCGAGGAGGGCGCTTTGCGTTCTTTGCAGCCCAACGAAGCAATCTTCACCAATTGATTGAATGGTACAAAGAAGCAAAAAAGAAATTAGCTTGGAAGTAGAAGATTGCTTCGGCAAAAACCGCCTCGCAATGACATCCAAGGGTAGGTCATTAGTATGATAGGCCCGACCCATGCCCCGAGCAGAGTGTGGGGGAAGCAATCTACAATTAAATGATTGAATATCACAAAGCAGCAAAGGGATATTACCTTGGAAGTTGGAGATTGCTCCCCGAAAATCAGCGGGGACCAGTTCGCCAGAAAAGCACTGGCTCGCATATCGCTCACTTAATGCGTTCGCGATACCTGATGACAGATATGATGGAAGGATCAACAATGGCACTATCCAACCCGAAAGCCTACTGTAATTAGCTATGGAGGTACTCGTATGACCCCAGTCCGCTTGGCACGCATAGAATCAGCCGTCCGTGTCGTTATTGCTTTTAATGATGCCTTCAACCGCCATGATGTGGCCGGGATGATGCAGCTCATGAGCGACGATTGTGTCTTTGAAAACACGGATCCTGCCCCAGATGGGGCTGTATTTTCAGGGAAGGAGACAGTAACCCGGTTTTGGCAAGACTTTTTCAGCCAATCTCCCCAGGCGCATATCAAAGTCGAGGAGAGTATCGGCTCTGGGAACCGCTGCATCATGCGCTGGAGATACGACTGGGTGGATCTGGAAGGAAACAAAGGTCACGTGCGCGGTGTGGATATCTATCGAGTACAAAATGGGTTGATATGCGAGAAGCTGTCTTACGTTAAGGGATAGTGCTACTTTTATCACCCAGTACCCGTAAGAATATTCGAGCTCGTTTTATTTCCATATGCAAATCATATTCTCTTTATAATTTATAATGAGTATAGTTGTCCAGCGGTTCAAGGATGGTTAGTAGTAATGAGTTGCGTAGTCCGGTGAATTCGTCCACCCTGTCCGGTCATGCCGTCCAGTGATCGGAGCGAAGCGACGCTGGTGAAAACATTATATCTCAAGTGGACGACATGGGGACAGCCGCCCGTGTTTTTCTTTGAGAATCTCCTGTTAGAGTCAGTCGGTAAGAATTGTGAATAATGCGATCCAGTATAGAATCGGCGATCGTAGGATCTGGGAGA